>Ga0209400_1000139_pt1 | contig 63421 bp, 40 predicted proteins | sample M_130807_EF_Meta_FD_187313 | JGI IMG/M metagenome (GOLD analysis project Ga0209400, IMG submission 187313) | Freshwater microbial communities from Lake Montjoie, Canada to study carbon cycling - M_130807_EF_MetaG (SPAdes) (version 2) | ecosystem: Environmental > Aquatic > Freshwater > Lake... | reverse complement strand
TTCTAAAAACTTTTATAACTTTGTAAAAAGAAATCTAAATATCCCAAAGTATATGCTTAGTAATACTCGGGATGCTAAACGCATCTGCCGACTTTTAGGTAATTTATAGTAATCCTTTGTTATCAGAATGGTAAGAAGAATATGCTATGTTTGTCTCTAAAAAGTCGGCAGATGCGTCGAGCATCACTGGCGTTATTTAGAGAACTTCAAAAGATTACTTTGCGATTATAGAAGGTTCTTAACTATCTTTTTATTTTTCTAAAAACTTTTAAACTTTTAAAGTTCTCAAACTTTCTAAAAACTTTTATAACTTTGTAAAAAGAAATCTAAATATCCCAAAGTATATGCTTAGTAATACTCGGGATGCTAAACGCATCTGCCGACTTTTAGGTAATTTATAGTAATCCTTTGTTATCAGAATGGTAAGAAGAATATGCTATGTTTGTCTCTAAAAAGTCGGCAGATGCGTCGAGCATCACTGGCGTTATTTAGAGAACTTCAAAAGATTACTTTGCGATTATAGAAGGTTCTTAACTATCTTTTTATTTTTCTAAAAACTTTTAAACTTTTAAAGTTCTCAAACTTTCTAAAAACTTTTATAACTTTGTAAAAAGAAATCTAAATATCCCAAAGTATATGCTTAGTAATACTCGGGATGCTAAACGCATCTGCCGACTTTTAGGTAATTTATAGTAATCCTTTGTTATCAGAGTGGTAAGAAGAATATACCTTATTTACTCTAAAAAAGTTGGCAGATGCGAAGCGGCGTCGAACATCCCGAGAGTTATTTAGAGAACTTCGAGAGACAACTTTGTGGGATATCTATAACTTTCCAAAAACTTTTATAACTTTATAAAAAAGAAATCTAATTCTATACCTGATATCCATTACCAAGGCAGTGTTTTTGTATCGCATATACTTGGGATACCTTCTTCAACTTTTTAAGTCCGTTGTTGTATTTAAATACTTGCGCACGAGTGTTCGCTTTGGAAACATCCGCACGTAAGTTCTTTAAGTCCTTTAATTCGGATAGTAATGCTGCCGACTTTTTATCAAACTCCTTTATAGCAGCAGCCTTCTCTTTACGGTCTTTGTATTTCTTTTTTATACCCATTATTTGATGCTTATAATTGACTTCCTTAGGGCGAACACGTGCGCGAAGTGCATTCACCTTGGCTTGAATATCCTTTTTCTTCGCATTGAGTTCCTTTAATCCTTCTTTCAGCGGTTTCATCTTTATTTTGTTTTCCTTTATGAGTGTTCGCTTTACATCATAATCTTCGACATCCACAATCAACCTCTTGTAATTCGAGGTATTCTTCACATCACACTTAGTTAATTCGCTCTCCTTGCCATTATTTATTTTAGAAAGCATAGCGTTGTATTCTTCAAGAACCTTCTTCGAACACGCTGCCTTCTTGTCCTTCGGTTCTTTCTTACATTTCGCTTCGCCTTCTTTACGCCGTGCCATAATATCCTTAGCATTCTCCTTGTAAGCGGCATTTGCCAACTTAACACATTCCTTCTCCTTATCCTTCAATTCCTTCAATTCTTTCTTAATATACTTGATACTTGACAATTCATTCTTTGACATTTTTAATTCCAAATCTCCCGACGCATCTTTTTTCTCATACGTCATATCCGCATAGACATTCCTTATTATAGGATGTGCGAAATTACGGGCATCTTGCGAACGGTTCAAATAACTGATATAACCGCTCACCTTATTCTTGAACTCACGAAGCCCCGACTTTGTAAAATATCCATCATCTAAGTAGTCGCTTGAAAAGTCTTGGAAGTCTGTCGGAAACAACTCATCATCACGTAATAAATTGAGTAATTTAATCATCTCCATACCATCCTCGGTAAATGGCGTAGCCGTCATCAGCATTACACGAACACTATCATCCCCTGACTTGTCATAGGAACTGTGTATCATCTTTTCTAATATATCGGTATTCGGCTTTTCACTCTTCGCAACCGTAGCAGAGTATAACTTATGAGCCTCGTCGATGATAAGAAGCGTCTTGCGTAGTGGGTCGTCCTTCCCGTTCCGCTTCACCATTTCGTCATAAATCTTATTTTTCTTTAAAAGCATATTACTAAACTGTTTATACGAAATCGGCTCTAACCAGTTCGCCGACATATACTTTGATTTCGACACAATCTTATTCGGTAGCACAAGCCCCTTTCTTATTTTGTCTTGAATAGCAATATTACACACTTGGCTAAACATATTCTTCCATATGTCGGACTTCAAGGTATGTCTCGTAACCCACAGTATCGTATAGTTTTCAAGGTCGAAACTTGTGGTAGCGGTAGCAATTGCCGTGCAAGTCTTGCCAGTTCCCACGCTGTGATGTAATAATATTCCCTTATATGCCGAAGAGGGTTGGAAATAATGCCTTACGAAGTCTTGTGTAGGCGTGAAGGTTACGATGTTGCCGTTCGCCGCACCGCCTACAACCTTGTCATCATCGCCGTCGCCGCTGCTACTACCACCAACGCATTTGTTTTCTAACTTTAATGGAGGGTATTTAAACTTAGAAAAGTTATACTTGACATATTCGTGCATCTTCTCTAAACTCATCTTCTTTGTCGGAGCGATTGCTTTACGGCTCTTGCTGACACCGCCACCACCACCTCGTAGCACAATGTCATCGGGGCTATCTATCGAGAACAGATGAACGGGCTTGTTGAGGTCTCTATCTACCGCTGCGTCGATAGTGGCGTTTTCTAATTGATTGGCAAAGATTATTTTACGCATATCCAAGTTTGAGTTTTTAATATACAATTCAAACAACGTCTTCGTATTGTCAAAATCTATCCAAATATCTTGAAGTTCTTTTGAAATGGTTACGTCATACTTAAAGACGTAAAGAGGCCACCCAAACCGAGGGTGAAATTGAAGCCCCTTCTGTCCGCAGAAACGTGTCGCACGTCCGATAGCCTGTTTTTCATCCGCATTCACCGTCAAGGGTTCGAACAAATGGACGTATTTCACATCGAACAAATCGATACCTTCCTTAAATCCTTGGTCTAATACAATAAATCGCACAAGTTCGCCATAGGTATTGTCGGGACGTGAATTGAACGTATCCAGTATCGCCTTGCGTATCTTCACATTCACTGGGCGGTCAAAGAAGGATTTGCTTAGCAATACCGCATAATTCGCATTCTTGGTTTTTAGCAGTTTTTTATGGTCGGACAGCGAAAACCCAGTGCCTTGCGGGTGATACGCCAGATGCAACCCGTTGGCGGTTAAAGCAGACGCAACAATCTTTGCCCCGTAGGTGCTACGATTAACGTCGGTAAAGATAAGATGCTTGTGTAATTTCCCTGTCTCTCGCATATCCTTCTCGTCTAACAAGCGGATTTGTTCCAATAACAATTTTAACTTTGGGGACGCATCGTTGTTAATATACACATTCAGCATATCGGGATTGAAATCCTGCTTGTCTATCATATGGAAAGTCTTGGGTATCGTGAAGTTCGAGCGATTGCGAATACAGTCGGCGGTCTTCTCATTGCCGACTACACTACCATCGGCATCTTCGCCTTCGTCGCTATCGTCCCCATAGCGATAATAGTTGTTGCTTTGGCTATTCTCGTTATCCTCGCTCTTATCGCTATACTTGCTGCTACTGCTGCTTTTTCTCATACTGTGTATTTCTATATAAAGAAGAATATAATATTTTATATTCGCATACATCATTGCTTCGTTGCTTCTTTGCTTCGCATACATAAAGATATTTAGAAATATATAGTAAATAGTAATAGACAGCATTGCGAATAACGATGACTACGCTGTCGCAGCATTCGCAGCATCCGCAGCATTCGCAGCATCCGCAGCATTCGCAGCATCCGCAGCATCCGCAGCATCCGCAGCATCCGCAGCATCCGCAGCATTCGCAGCATCCGCAATGTTGTCTATTACGTCTATTCATATCGAATTATTTGGAGGAGTTGCCAGACGACATCAAGGCTATCATTTATAGCCACGTCTATAAAAGAAGGTTTTCGCTCGTATTAGACGAACTACACGCAAATCTTAGCAATCGAAAGCATTATAATAGTTTGAAGCATTACATCGCATATCAAGAAGAGCCGAAAATCAATCTCATACATTATCTTTCGCAAAACATCGTTTGTCGTGGGGCGAACTTGATGCGCCGTGCGTATAGCGAAGATACGCTACTTTCCTTCTATAAGAAGCACTTAACATCGGCGAATATCGCAAGTCGTCATATCAATACAATAAAGATACCCGCAAATGTTTTCAAATATTTAGACAAGATTATTGCGAAAACCTTTGTGAATTATATAAATAAATCAAAGCACAACTGGGACATCGTCGCATCACGTCTCTATATCGATGATACTGGCGAATATTATGTATTCGAATACGATAGGCATTTTGCGTGTTTCGCCGACTTATATCTGATGCTCTTGTCATTCTGGCAATTCATTCGAATATGCTTATACGAGTTTTATGAGTTGCACAAGGATGCTTATAATATACACATCCGTAATTTACTAAACAACGATTACAATAATGGGATATATATGTGGTTCGGTGGCAATATACCCGATGATATACTCGCAAAAATGAAAGGCGATAACACGTCCTTATATAGGAAAATCATACGACAGCGTAGAAACATTCACAAATCCGAGTGTCTCTATATTAATTTTGAAATCCGCAACAATATTGAAGGCTATATTATAGAAGACAATGCGATTATAATGCGATTAAAAGAGATGTAAGAATGAATATGAAATATAAATAATACCTATATATAGAAGTTATGCCTATAAACCCTAAATCATCACCGAGGACGCCAACTAAGTTTAATTTGATTAACGAATTACCTACTGAATTACTCAACCTTTCATTAAATAAGGTTGATGCGAATAATGTGATAAAGGTTTTGTTAGCCACGAAAACCCTTAGCGTTCCTGAGAAGAAACGAAATGCCCCTGTCGTGAATTTACACAATATGAAGATAACAAACCGATTTATTGATATTCTTATTAAACTATTATCAAATACGAATATTCGTACCTTATCCTTATATGGCAATGTGTCTTTTGAAAAGGATTTTGATTTTTCACAATTACATAGAAGCGAACTCTTTGCGAACGTTAAGACATTAGAAATCGGCAACGTGCGTATCAATGAGGCGATGAATAGGTTTATCACATCGTGTATGTGTAGCCCTGATACTGTTAAAATAGATAATATAAGTTTCAATCGCACCAACGAAGCCGAAGCAGCCGAAGCGTTTGTAGATATTATAAGACGCTTTCAAAATATAGATTTAGAATTGAATAATATCGACACAGAAGCCAATAAAGGTTTTATTGACAAAATAAAAGAATTGAGAATGACGACGTCAAAGGTAATAAAAAAACTAACTATTGACGGGGCTACGTCTGCCGTCTTTTCCTTCTCACGAAAGGATTTACGCAAACGTTCTTCAAGCAGTTCATCGTGATAGCAATTTGCCATTTATCAATTCTATATTCTTATCCGTCAGGACTTCGTCGCTTATCTTTTTCTTTGAAAGTTCCTTTATCAGGTTATTAAAATACGTGTCTGCGACGACAACAACGGGTTTGCCGTTAGCATCGGCTATCTCTTGCTTTCGTGTTAGTTCTTCGCGTATCGCTCGATATGCCTTTTCAATCGCAATATATTCCTTGTTTTTTTGAAATTCGTTTCCGTTCGCATTATACACAAGGATTTTATTTTCGTGTAAATAGTTTAAAATATCCTTGTCATCGAATATCTCAGGAGCAATTTTATATTTCGTAAGCAACCTATCATATACATCATATTTATTCCAAAAGTTATAACGAGGGCAGACGAGTTGCCTACCCTTATATTGAATAATATTATCTGCGATATCATCGATAAAGATTAACCTGTTCTGTAATACATATTCGCAGACATTCTCATCCTTCAATGATGGGTATCGCTTCGCCAATGATTTCATCATAATCGGATAGGTATTTGCGAGTGATTTACCCATTGGAGAGGAGTTCTCTCTCGTAAAGAATGGGCGGTTTATTTTGATTTTCAAGGCTTTCTCTATATTTGTCCCAAGTCCGCCATTCGTCCAACTATAACTGCTATTCGTATATAAAAATACCTCAGCGTTTTTAAACTTCTTATTACAGAATGTTAGAAAGTCTTTCGTATTCGGACGCAATAAGCCGTTATTCAATTCGTCTTGGAAATCCTTCAAGACTGGCAAAGGACATTTTGCGTTGATACCCTTTTTCTTACAAATGTTGTATATGTATCTAATCAAGTGCCACTCTTCAACCACCGTCGATATATTTCCTATGATTGCGTGGTCGATATCAAACACAATGATGAAAGGTAGTTTCTTCATACTACCACACACCACCGAGCCTCTCTATTATAACGAACCTATAAAAATAAAATAAAATGACATATTATATAGGATAAGTATATAAGGAGAATAGTTATGAACCCTACACGAAAGCCTAAGAAACCGAAACAGTTGATAAGCCAAGGAAAACTAATAAACCTAAGAAACCGAAATCTATGAAAAAAGGAGGAGGTGGTAAGAATTATCAAAGTAGTAGAGTAGCATCAAGAACATCAACAAATGCGCCAAGGTTATTCGCCCCTGTACGACCAGTATATACTCTTTCGAGGTATATAACTATACGTCCAAGTAAATTCTTGAACGACCACCATTGGGATAAAAGAGAAGTAGTATATAAAGACCCAGTCCCGAACCCTTTTTATGAATTCTGTAAAAAGACAGGCAATGCGTGTAAAAATTTGAAAGTAAAGATTGAAGAAGCGTATAATAAATTTAAAAAACAGGAAATACCTCCACAGGCTACGCAATCTCCACAACAACCTTTACAGGCAACGCAACGTTCGCAATCTCATTCTTCACAATCTCATTCTTCGCATCTGCCACCTATACAAGAATTACAACCTACTACATGTATAAAGAGATTGATACAACTTCCACTTCCACAACGGCAACAACCTATGAGTAGTATGTTGCCACAACCTATGCGTCGTAAATTCCTAAACCCTCTACCCAATCCTATCCAACGTAGTTCTCCGAAAAAATAATATAAAGAAATGATATTATTAATATTAATAAGAAAAAGAATGGAAATCGCATCAGAGTTCGAATGTGTTCTTGCGAAACTCAAAGAGGTTGATATGGAGAAACTAAATCTGAGCGATGCGATTAAACTGGACTTTTACAAGTTTTACAAACAGGCTACCGTGGGCGACTGTAATATCCCCGCACCGTATCTTATCTATTACAAGGCATACGCAAAGTGGTCTGCTTGGGATGGCATAAGGGGAATGGAGAAAGAAGCCGCTATGGCAGAATACTGTAATTATTATAAGAATTATATCGCCACATCAGCATCCGCTTCTAATTCTAAATAATCCCTAATATCGCCGAGATAAGTTCGTTGATAATCGCAATCGCATAGATTATTGCCGTATTTATATATTCTTCTAAATATGGATACTTTCCCGAATTATACAGTATCAGCATAACTATCACGATAAAGAATATCGTTTCTATCATCTCAATCGCAAGATATAAATTGATTTTATACACGACACGATTAATGTCGCCAGGTGTTTTGTCTTCTTGAAAATAGTCGAAGAACCCCTCCGCAAACACGTCAATCTTGTTGTATATCTCTCCTAATAGTATGCCCTCAGGGAGGTTCGACGTTTGCTGTCGAGTTATCTTCTTGTCATATTCCTTTATATATTTTACGATGAGTTCGGCGTCCTTCTTTAATGTGGCTGTTAGGTCTTCTTTGGTCGTCGTAGCGGGTAGCAATAGTTTAATCGTGTAAGCGCCACGTATCTCTTTCAATACTGCCTGAACGTTGATATCGTATCTTTGCTCCAAGAAATAGTTCGGGTCGTCCTTTTTATATTCTTGTTCGAAGAGGTTTTCAAAGAGATTTAAAAAGATGTTATTCATCTTATGGATGATGAGCGGGTCTTCGGTATTGTTTGTGATGACATAGTGATAGACAAGATATACCATAATCTTATGAACGAGCAACTCCCGCTTCTTGTCATCGGTGATGTTGGCAATTGGCGTCTTATAAATCTTCTTAAATAGATTATTGAGGTTTCCTTCGTTCTCCTCCAATTCGATAGGGATGACGAACTTGCTATTGTTTATGCGCCCTTCTTTCATAATCGCCGTGAGAGACGCTTCTGCCGCTTCTGTCGCCGTCGCCGTCGCAGCCGCTTCTTTCGCAAAGGGTTCGAGAATGTCATAGGACAATTCCTTTAAATCCCTTAAATAGAGGGAGATGTCTTGCTTTGCGTCCTTTGCTTCTGGCAATTCATTGTCATTTATATAGTTGATGGAATATGATACGATAGTATCTATTTTTTTATATTTCTCATCATAGATAGCATAGAGTTCCTTGTATATATTTTTATTAAAAAAGTAAGTATAGACATAACTATGCACGTAAGCGTATATACAGATGATGAGTAGTATATAATAAATATAGGTGTCTTTCTGTAATATATCGGTGATGATTAGGTTGCAGTTACTCTTGTCGCATTGGCTGATGACGGTTATCCCTATTCTAAAAATGTTATACAAGAAGCCCATCAGGATTACGAATATTATAAGCAATACCAGTTTCACAATATAATTATAGTATTGGATGGTTTTGCTGATAAATAGGTCGGATGCGTTCTTATCGATGTTGCTCTTGTCCGTATTCTTTTTATTACGAGTATTATCAAAGGTGCTTTTGACATAATTTAGTAATCTATATTTATACTTTTTCTCTAAAATAATACCGTCAGGGTTATCGCTCACATAATCCGTTGCGCTGTCGCTGATACAATACACGGTGAATAGGGTATAATTGACGATATTTAACAATAGTATAATCACAGAGATGACAAGAGAAAGTAGGATGATAAGGAATACTACGAAAATAATGATGTTGTTTGGCGTTTCACATACGCTGGTATCCACGGTATCTGCTCCGCTCACGCCGCTCATTCTTTTCTTTATTTTATATTTATAAATTAATTATTAGTTAAAACCGAATAATATAATCGGAGACGTTATAAAATAATAGAAGATGATTGGCATATATACCCCCGCACTCGACAGTGATTTAAAGAAGTAATACATATTATAACCGTCTTCTACCCATTCTGCTTCGCTATTTAAGGCAATCTTGAAGAGAAGATAGATGAACACGATAATCGCATAGAATACAAAGAAGTTCGTTATCAATATGTTTAATATATAATAACTGTAATAGACATCGTAAATCTCCTTATATATCTTAATTGTATCCTTAAACTTGTCGATAGTTGTCGTGCGAAAGGCGTTCATTTCCTTTATCTCGGATACCTTCGCTCCTGTTATAATATCGCTAAGATGAGTTTTGGATGTTTCGTTCGCCTTCGTCTTGATGATACTCAGGGTGTTTTGTAAGGATGGCAATACGACGTTGTTATTGTGATTGTATCTTGCGACGATGTAGAAGTCTGTTGCGTCAATGAGGGCTTTCTTGATTTGTTCGCCAACGGCATTGGTGTCCGTTGCCGCCTTTTCGTCGATTGACAATCCTTTTATCAATCCCATAAGGTCATTTTTAATCAACATAAAACGGTCGTCAATCAGGATATAATACGTGAGACAGAACTTATACAAGTCCGCAGTGGATTTCGTCGAGAGATTTTCATTTTGTATTGAGAAGTCCTTGGCGACGGTAGAGACGCCGTTTGCCCTATAATAGTCATAGAGCAATTTGTAATCGAGGTTCTCTGCTAAATAGGTCTTTAACTTCTTTTCGTTCTTTATTAGAATATCACTTTTGTCGTCTAAGGACATCATTATCGTCGCCAAGGTAGGGAGATTAATGAACGTTAAAAATATAATCACATAGATGAATATCTTGATGAAATAATATTCGGTCGTGTCGCCGTAATAATAATTTAAATACCCGTAATTTATATGTCCGTATCGAAGCCATCCAATAAATGCGATGCTTGACAAGAGAAAGAAAAGGACGGAACAGGCGGTATCATACGCAACCGAACCGCCGAGTTTATTCCTATAATAATACTTGAAAAAACTGCTATTTGATATATAATTTGCCTTGTCGAAGTTCTGCTTTTTTTGTAAAAACATAAAGGTATCAAAGAATATCCCTAATTTAATAAATGATAGTATGATTATCACGAATAATAGAAATATTATCATACCAAAGAAAGCATATTCTTTCAATTCCATTTTCGTAGTAAGTTTCTTATATATATATATTATAAAAATAACAAAAAAGATTATTAGATTGCTTTAAATATCCAGAGAAGTAAAAATATGGTTATCGGATAACTCAAACGTAGCAACAATTCTTGAAAGTCCGTCAAGACATTATCACTTATATATCTGGAAAGGTAGTAGGTTAGCATTCTGTCTATCGATATACCAAGAACAATCACTAACGAAAACAGGGCGAGTTTTATAACCTCTGTCTTTTTCAGGTTCATTCGGTCGATAAAGTTATACTCTGGCTTCCTGCGATACTGGTCGCTTTGCTGTTGCTGCTGTTGTGCCATCTGTTGTGTAGGCATCATCATTTGCTGTTGCATCTGTTGCTGGGCTATTTGCTGGGCTTGTTGGTTGGCTAACTGTTGCGCCATCTGTTGCTGGGCGATTTGCATCGACTGTGATTGAGGTGGCGGGAGGGCTTGTTGTTGCCCGTGGTTGCCGTTGCTGCCGCTGCCGTGTTGTTGCGAAGACATACTATCGCCGACACCGTTGTCATTGCTAAGGGCTAATTGATGTAGTTGTTGGCTCGATATCTTGGAATACGAACTCTCCTTCTTATCGATAACCGAGTTATCACTTAGTAGATTATCACCTCCATATAATAGATTGAGTTCAGTCATTTTTATTTATCTATCTATTTATCTATTCTATACACACACAATAATTTAGTAATCTAAGTATTACTTCGTAATACTTCGTATTACTAATAAATTAATATCTTCTCTTTTTAACAGAATAAAAATGAAAGATATCGATTATGAAAACCTCTTTGTATATATGTCTTTGATTTTTGCGATTTGTATCTTCATCGTCCTCTTATATGGTTGTGCCTTTGCAAATCCACGAGGCTCAGGCGGCGTTGGCGGCTCAAGCGGCTCTACGCTACTCATTGAAAACTTTGAAGGGGAAAGCGATATCAAGACACAAGTTCTCACGCTCTTAAAAGAGTTAGAAGACAAAAGCACAACATCTTCTGAAAATAAAACAAAGATTAAAGAGATACGAGAAAAAATCAACAATAATAACATCAACGTCGATGAATTAAAAACACTGATTGGTTTATTAAAAGATATGGCATCCTCCAAGGATGACGAAAAGAAGTCGAGCGACAGCAAGGATACTAAGGATAGTAAGGACGGTAAGGACGGTAAGGATAGCAAGGATAGAAAGGATAGCAAATCATAATCATATTATGTCTAATTCTTTCTAATTATATTCGTCGCCTTCGGTGTCTTCATAATCGGCTTCGGTATCACCTTCGGTGTCTTCGACATCTTCGACATCACCGTCTTCGACATCTTCGTTTTCCATTATAACATCCGTAATATTATTATTTTGATAATAGGTATTCGACTGTTGTAATTGCACCCCTCTTTCGCTATACATATTCTCTTTTATTTTGTAATCGTCTATGTTATCACGAGAGAAGTCCTCGCCATCTGCGTTTCCATCATCTGAGTCGCCCTCGATTTCCTCTTGTTTATAGAGATAGTCCAAGTAGTTCATCTTGTATTCGGGGTTCAAGATAGAGTTCTTAGGGATGTTCTTTTGTATCGGTTCATAGTAAAAGATAGCAAATATGATATTGTGATTTAATCCCTTGAAATCGTATAGCCCCCCCTTGCTCGTTTCGAACCGAAAACTCATCCGTGATAGTTTCCCGATAGGATGAAACTCACGAACTGGTAGTTTCGTAATCGTCAGTTTTTCACTATTAATACCTACGCTATCCACACGTATCTTTGCGATACCCAGCGTATTCTTCGAATAAGAAAGCGAACGATATAGATGCTCTTCAATCTCGGGGCATCGCATAATAATATACTTGTTTCCGATAAAATACACGATACCCGGCGATGTTATAATATACTTATCATTGACGCTAACATCCGCATTATAATTTACATTCGTCCTACTATAAAACATCTTCGCCAATACACTTTCGGTCGTCGTATATGGTTTGCTATTATATCGGTCTGCTTGGTTTGCCGTAGGGTATAAATCAAATCCCAGATTTTCCGACAACGTAGTCCGTTTCATATCCACAATCATAGGCGATTTCGAATAGATATCGATTAAGTTGGTTAATTCGGGCGGCGTCGTAGTCTCATTAAACATTATTTCAATGTCATTATTTTTAATCAACTCTTCATACTTGCTTATAAACGTTCGAAACGTATAATCGCCTGGGGATATTACAATTTTCTTAAATACGTCTTCATACCGAATGGTTGCGTGGCTACCCTTGTTTAGAATTGCGGTCTGGGCGGTAGCCGTCTGGACTACCTCGTCCATTTTATACCACACTGGGATGCCGAGAAAGGTATTTGTAGCCATCGTCGACGCCGTCATCGCATTCATAGTCGCCATCGTGGTAGCATTCTTCATCGGTATATTATATATTTTAAAATCCTTCAATCGCAAGAGGTTATTCTCCCATCCCGTGGTAGCCAGTGGGTCGGCTACGGTGGCTGATGTATGCTTTCGTCCTATGTATTTCTTTGTAAAAAATACATTGTATAGTTCATCACAATTCAAAAACTCCTTATATGCTATTTGAGTATTGAGCGTTGCGTCGAATATGCCAACATTCCACGTAGTATTTAAGATAGACCAAAAAACGTTGATGTAGCCGTTCATTGCGATATTGAAGACGCTCTCTTTTCGTTCGCCGATTGTAAAGGATAAAACATACAGGTTGTTTGAGGACTTTGCGACATCCACGCTAATATTGCGAAAGATGATGTCGGTTTCGATAGAATATGTATGATTATAACTGAAATCAATCACGTTGTATTCTTTGTTGATGTTCGTATCCCCGATGAGTGCTTGAATACTCATATGAAACGTGATGCCCTGTGTGTTGCCACCAATACTCGTGCCACCATTGGTATTGGTATTGGCGGTATTATTATAAATATTATAGATATTGATAGAGTTGTCAAGTATCCCATAACGGTCGCCTGAAAGTTCTAAGCCGCCGCCACTCAATATATTCGAACTCCTTGATACGTTTGTGATTGTCGCAAAATTGAATATGTTCGATGTGATTGTTATGTTGGACGTCGTGAATACGGTGCGTTCCGTCGTGAGGTTCGAAGTCATCGTATATAGTTTTGACGTATTAAATTGTTGGGTATTGCTAAACAGGTTCGACGTGCTGAATAGGTTCGAATTGTTGATTACATTTGAACTGTTGAGTAAGTTCGAACTATTAATTATCTTGAAAATATCAAAGACGGCTATGTTTGAATTGTTTGCGATTGCTATGTTTGATGTGCGAACAATATTCGAGGTATCAAATATATTCGAGGATACACTCAACACGTTCGACGTATAATTCCAATTGCGTAGCATTAAATTGGCGTCATTTTGTATCTGTATGCCGTTCTCGATGATGGCGTCCCCTACGTAGTCCCCAGTGCCGTCGCCGCCCCCGTCATTTCCAATATAATAATAAAACTCATTATTATCTACGTCGATGGTGTACATTGCCCTCGGGATACTTGCGTCAATGATTTCCATCCCTATAATGTTTTTAAAGGGGGTGCTGAAATTAACGACGTAATTATTGGGGTTCGGATACAAATTACGGTCTCTTTCCGAACTATCAATGATAAACGTATAGGCTTGTTTAATACTATTCTCTTTCATATAATTAATATCCTCGATAGACATCCTTCGTTCTTTCGCTTTACTAATAAATTATATAGAATATAGATTTCTTAAATAGTTCTGACTTCGTCTAAGTTCGAAATACCGTTTGCTTTAATCTGTTCGTCTGTCGCAGTGTCTGCTTCTGCTTGTTGAGCCTCGCAACCCGTCTAAATATGCGTGACGAATACCGAATAAGAAAGTCAGTAATCTCAGTATCGTTTTGGTATTTATATATTTTTAAAAAGACGTTAAAATATACATACAGTATTGTTTTAAACACTATATAGCAATAGGAATGCGTCTTTTCAGTCCATATCCCGCCTCCTTGCTTATCGATTATTTTCTTTGCCAGAAGCAAAGAATGCTCTTGGTCTTTTTTGAGGTTCTCGTTTAACGATGAGCCGTCCTCGCCAGTCTTACTGGTCTTACGGGTCTTACTGGTCTCGATAGAATAAAATACAGTATTTAATACACACGCATACGTCTCTATTATCGCCTCGTTAGGGAGTAATAGCAAATCTTGGCAAATCTTGAAATGTGCCTTTAACCTGCTTATATTCGAGGTATCCCAGTCTTGATAATGCATCTTCGTGTTATGATGTAAGAACTCGTGAATGATGACTTTATTATAGTCCTCTTCTCGTATGATATAGATGTTGTTATCATTCACATACGTGTAGCCTCCATTTATATTGACAACGTCGAGAATGGCATCCTTCTTCGTAGGCATACATCGCTTCAAAGGGTTCATAATGATATAAAAGTTAAACAGACGCCGATTGTCTTCTTTCGTGATGTTGTATATCTTGGATACTAAATATACACGATACAGGTTCATAAAGAACCGCTTTTTCATCTTCGCTGACATCTTTTTATCCATTAGAACATACATATTGATTTCTGAACCCTTGTATGTGATGTGATAGCAATGGCTACAACTATCGGCGTATTTATAAGCGAACTCGAAGTTTAAATAACCTTTCGAAGATGCTTGTAAATCCTTGCGAACGTGATGAAAGATAGAAAGCGGGGCTTCCGCAATCGTAAAGTCGCTCGGCACGAAATCATAATACCTTTTTATAATCCGATATATATCACGAACACATCGAACCTCATAGATTTTATTCATTTTATTTATTCCATATATGTCATTCATATAAGAAAAACTGCTTACACTCTTTAATTAATACGCATATATATTTATTATCTTTGAGTTTCGAACTGATGCTTAGCAATTTCGTAGAAACAACCTCAGTATCCGTGTAGCGTTCGTCTTTCTCTATACTCGTATCCGCCCAGTATAACGAACGGCGTGTAAAAGCACCGCAGACGAGCGTCCGTATCGCATAGATGAAGCGTTCGCTATTCACATCGGTATCCCATTCTGCTACCGCATTCGCAGCATCCGATGTCGCAGCAGCCGTCTTTAAATATTGCCACGTATCGCCAGTGTATCGAAACTTGCCACTTAGGATTTTATGAATTACGTTTGCGATATCAAAATGCGTGTTATTTAAGATACAAACGTCAATAAGCGTAGCGATGTCCTGTTTTCCGTCCATCTGTTAGTTATAAATAATGCTAATATTTTTATATCTATATATTAAAGAAAAAAGATGCTTCGATATCTTACAAACGATGTGTGTAGTGCCAAGTTCAAGCCATCTGAAACGAACGCATTTTTAACAAAATGTAATGCCTCGCTTTATAAGAAGGCGACAGGCAATACCAAACTATTTCTTTATAAAAGATGTCTATTTATGACGTTCGACGAATACGCTACCGAAAAAGTCCATATAAATAATAATATGTGCTGTCGTGTTCTCGATAGTGTGAATGAGACTGCGATGAAAGACGCAATACGCACAGAACTCGAGCATATACGAGGTAATCTGCTACGCCCTTCCTACTTAAAGATACCTTTGCCTATCTATGTGATGGTTGCGAAAAAGTTAGAAACGATAAATAACGACGACGTATTCAATGGCAATTATACTGTCGTCATATACATCCCAAATCTATTCAACTACAATGGCGACGGCAGTGAATATACGTTGTTCCCTTCGCTCGACGCATTTTCAAAGCAGAACCGATGGATGGAACTGATGACGAGCAAATCCTCGAAGTTCTTAGAAATAATGGAAATCGGTTCTACGAAAGATAGGGGCGACAAAATAATAAAGCAAAACTATTTAAAGACGGACTTAACGGCGTCCTGTTTTAATATGGGGTGCGTATCGGCGGAGAAAGAAAGCCTCTTGATACCCTCGTATTCTACAAACGAAGCCGAACTTTCTCTTAGTGTCGAAAATCTGTCTCCTTATTATCCTAAGAAATGTCTTAAAACGCCCTATTATAATAAACATATGATGGAGTTTTCTCCCGATGACGAAAAGAGGTTTAGAGGCACGGGCGATGTGTTGGCGGATAATTTTGATGCGATTAAACATTGTAGTCCCGAAAATATAAAAAAATATGAAGGCGAAGCAAAGAAAGACAAGGAGCGTTTTGACATCTTCTTATGTAAGCAACTCGACGTGTGTAAAAAGTATGAGGGCAAAGGCGATGACCCCGAGTATGACAATGATTATGATAGAATTATTTGTAAAAATAACGATAAGAAGAAAGTCGAAATGTTGTTGTCTGACTTTTATAGAAAGCATCTTGAAAGCGGGACAGACAAAGAGAACTATTCGGCAGACTACAATGATAACATTTTAAAAGAATTGGCGTTTCGAAAAAGCAAATATCCGGGTCCCGGCAAAATCCAAGAAATCGTATTCTCGATGTTTCTTTTAAACGAAGCGTTATTTGAAAGCGATTTGTTTTGCTATATGCCTTGGCGAAATATATTGTTGAAGCAGGAATACGTGATGAACGAAGGCGAAGCCGTAGAGATTGATAAGCGTCCCTTAAAATCCTTTGACGGGGTTTTCGAGATGAAGTTTAGTGCCAACGGATACCTTACGATATACCGAAATGGCAACCCCTATTCGCAAGTTCCAAATCAACGCAGAGGATATCGATGCTATACGAAGAGAGTATTGACATTTGAAAATATGAGCCTCGTCATCCACGGATACGACGAGCATAACAATTACGACCAGCGAGGATATATCACATTGCCTCTTCAAGCGATGCAAATATCCCCCGCAAGTGTCATACTATCCAATAGCGGCAAGTTAATGCTCTATGACTTGGGAATAAACAGAAGGATGTAAGGCGAAGCGAATGTTTATAATACTTATTTTTATATATTATATTCTTAATAATAGAATAATAAATATTTAAGAATGATTAATGGATGGGATATATTGGACTTATATTTCAAGGGACATCGCTATCCATTCACAGGGCATCACTTAGATAGTTATCGTGAGTTTATCAAGAACCAAATCCCTTATATCATTAAATCATACAACCCTATCACGATGATTAAATATGACGACGACAAGGACGAGGTATTTAAAATTGAGATATTTGTAGGCGGGTTAGAAGGAGCGGAGTTAAACATCAGCCGACCGATTATATACGAAGACGGATGCCCCAAGTTAATCACCCCATACGACGCCCGTATGCGTAATTTAACCTACGAGACGCACGTATTCGCCGAGGTATTCGTTCGCATCACCTCGAAAAATGAGGGCAAACAAAACGTAGAGACCGCTACCTTCAATAATGTAGCAATCGGGAGCATCCCTATAATGCTTCACAGCGACATTTGCATTTTGAAAAATCAGGGTTCGAGCATCTTGCGAAAGTTAGGCGAATGTCCCTATGATACAGGCGGGTATTTTATAATCGACGGCAAAGAGAAGGTGATTATCGCACAAGAGAAGATTGTAACGAACCGATTGTTCGTATCCGCACTGAAAGACGATAAGGATTTTAGCCACAAAGGGATTATTCGGTGCGTCGCAGACAAGGGAAACCTTGTGCCTACAAACGTCCAATTCTATTTTGTAAGAAACCCGATAATTGTAGAAGGCGACCACAACGTCGAGAACGTTAGCCGTAAATACACGAACTCACGAGGGGCGATTTACGTATCCATCCCTTCGTTCAAAGAAAAGATACCGCTATTCATCTTGTTCCGTGCGATTGGCGTCCAAAGCGACAAAGAGATATGTAAGATGATATTTGGCAGCAGCGGCAGCGGCAGCGGCGGCAGCGATATCGAAAAGAACTACTTTGATAATTTAATACGTCCGAGCGTGATTGATGCCAAGTATATCCACAATGACAAAGAGTATATCGTCGATACACAACAGAAGGCAATCGATTACTTGAAGTTCAGAGTTCAATATGGAACTGTCGAACACGTGAAGATGGTATTGTCAAAGGACTTCTTTCCGAATATCGAAATCTTTGAAAATAAAAAGAAATATTTGGGCTATTTAACATTACAATTCATTAAATCGGCGAAGGGGTTGCTACCTTTAAGCGACCGTGATAGTTATATTTTCAAACGTGTGGATATTAGCGGCTTTATGTTAGCAGAGTTATACCAAGAAGCCTATATAAAACTGCGAGACAGCATTCGAAACAAGATTGATAGCGAATACTTATACGGACCCTGGAAAAATCGCAAGACGGACTTTAAGCATTTTATAAATAGCAATAATATCTATAAGATTGTCGACCATCTCATCGTAACCCAAACATTCGCCAAATCCCTCAAAGGACAATGGGGATTGATTAATAATAGCGACCCCGAACTTGGGAAGGTTCAGGATTTATCACGTATCAGTTATGTAGGCTTCTTATCACACACACGACGTGTGAATATGCCTATCGACCGTAGTATCAAGGTTACAGAACCTCACAAATTACATTCACAACAATGGGGTATTATGTGTCCCTATGAGACGCCTGATGGTGCTTCTATCGGCTATTTAAAGAACCTCGCAATATTGGCAAAAATAACAGCAGGTATAAACATAGATAATATTAAAAGATGCTTACTGGATATCGGCGTCATCCCGCTGATAAATAGCAACGTGTATAGCAACAAGAACATCACAAACGTCTTTGTGAATGGGACGCTTTTCGGGATTACGGGCGACCCGCTATTCGTTACGAGGCTACTGAAAGCATACCGCAGAAACGGATTAATAAATATCCTTATTTCAATCTCTTTTAATATAACCGCAAACGAACTGCGCATCTTCACAGAAGCAGGAAGACCGTGCAGACCGCTCTTAATATTAAAGTATAATCATAAAAATAAAAAGAATGAAGTTGTAGCGGCTACCGCAGCGGCGTCCGTGTATAATAAAGATAAGCAAGAAAACTGGTTTGACTTGCTTAACGGGACGCACTACAAACTTGACAACAGGGAAAAGAACGACGACTACTATTATATCGACAAATATATAAATCCATTAAAGAAACGTATTGGTGGCGGTAGCGGCGGTGGCAGCAGCCTCTTTGATATGTATTCTTCTATATTCCCAAGCGACAATTCGAAATTGAATGACGGTATCAACGTGGATTATGTAGAGGACGATGGTGTCGTAGCATTAGGTTCGCACGAGTATAACATAGGAACTGGAATACATAAGACGGGCAGCAGCGGCAGCGGCAATCATTTATTATCAAGTATTAATAAAATATACTCTGGTGGGACAGGTAGTAAAGATGACGAGAGCAACAGCGAGGGTGGCAGCGACAGCGAGGGTAGCAGTAATAGCAGCGATAGCAACAGCGAGGATGACGACACAGTAGTCGATGAGGTGATACAAAAATATAGAAAGAAATATACGGCAATCTTGAATGAATTAGAGAATACCTCGGCGTGTATCGAATATCTCGACAGTGAAGAGTCAGATACTTGTTTAATCGCAATGAACCAAGATGAAATCGGAGCGTATCACACGCATTTGGAAATCCATCCTTCGTCCATACTGAGTGTCGTGAGTGGCAATATACCGATGAGTAATCACAACGCATCCGCTCGTAATGTCTTCCACGCCGCACAATCGAAACAGGCAATCGGTATGTATGCTACGAACTTCAACAAACGCTTTGATACGATGAGTTATGTTCTACATTACCCACAGCGACCCATTATAAACACGAGAATAGCCCAATATACGTCGAGCGATTATATGGCGAACGGTTATAATACCATTGTAGCCATTATGACCTATTCGGGGTTCAATCAAGAGGATAGTATAATGATTAACAAAGCGACCATCGACAGGGGGCTAAACTCGCTCTCGTATTACAAGTCGATTACGGCGACCGCAAAGATTGTTTCGCAAACTGAAAAGGTTATCTTTGGCAACCCTATTATGATGCGAGACAAGGGCATTAAAATCGTCGGTATCAAAAATAAAAACTACGAACATCTTGACGCCGACGGATTTATCAAGGAAGGCACGTATGTCCCCGAGGGGCAAGAAGTCATCATCGTAGGGATGATAAATGTCCGTGAAGTCGTCAAGGAATATAAGAATGGCGTTTTTACAGATGTTAAAAAAGAATTAATCCATACCGACGTATCTATATCGACCGACAACTCTTTATTCGGCAAGGTGGATAGAGTATATAAATCCGAGAAAATCGCAGGTGCTGACTCAACAATCTGTAAAGTCCGCTTTCTTAAAATCAAGAAGCCCGAGTTTGGCGACAAGCATTGCTCTCGGCACGGGCAGAAGGGCGTCATCGGCTTAGTAATCCCCGAAGAGAATATGCCTTACACAAAAGATGGCGTTCGACCCGACATTATCATCAATCCCCACGCAATCCCTTCACGTATGACAATCGGGCATTTAGTCGAGTGTATCTTCGCAAAACTGTGCTGTATCGACGGGGTATTAGGAGACGCCAGTGTATTCATACCGATTGAGAAAGAAACCATCTATAACCGATTGACGCACAACGGTTTTAATAAACACGGCAATGAGATTTTATACAACGGTTTCACAGGTAGTCAAATCGACACTGAGATTTTCATCGGTCCCACGTATTACTTTCGATTGAAGCATATGGTTGCCGAAAAAATCAACGCAAGAGGCGTTGGCAAGGTGATGGGGCTAACAAGGCAACCGACCGAAGGCAGACGCAAGGGGGGAGGGTTGCGAATTGGCGAGATGGAACGTGATACTGTGCTGAGCCACGGTATCTCTAACTTTATCAAAGAAAGTATGATGGAACGCTCGGACAAGTTCTGCTGGTGCGTATGTAAAAGATGCGGAACATTAGTTGCTTTCAATATGAAGGAAAATATCAATATGTGTAGAAACTGTAAGAACGACGACGTTGCTGTGATACATACCCCATATGCTTTCAAGTTGTTTATTCAAGAACTGGAAACGATGGGGATACAACCGAGGTTAAATACCGAATATATCGATATGCCAATCGACCAAGCAGAGTTTGTAAGAAGTATCCCCGACAATGATAGCGATGATGACGCAGGTAGCAAGGGCAGCGGAGGCGGCAGGGGCGGTGCGGGAGACACGGACAGTGATGAAGGAGATGACAATGCGGACATTGACTATTCCCTATTTAATTCACAAATCGATAATTTCGCTACACCGAATACAATAAAGGACGTAAAAATATGGAAAGATACATACAGTAGCCAATTCGACAAGATGAAAGGCGGTGCTATGACTATCGAAGAAGAAAGCGAAGCGGAACAGGACGAAAGCGAAGCAGAGGAAGAAGAAAGCGAAGCGGAAGAGGATGAAGAACAGGATGAGGAGGACGAAAGCGAAGAAGACGAAGAAGATGAAGAAGAAGAAAGCGAAGCGGAACAGGACGAAAGCGAAGAAGACGAAGAAGAAGACGAAGAAGAAGACGAAGAAGAAGACGAAGAAGAAGACGAAGAAGAAGACGAAGAAGAAGACGAAGAGGAAAGTGAAGAAGATGAAGAACAGGTTGAAGAAGAAAGCGAAGCAGACGAAGCAGAAGCGGGAGAAGAATTATTAAATGTGGGCGATGATGTCGAACCGTCAAAAACAGGAGGCGGAGGAATGAATGATATAAAGGAGTTGTATATTGAGATGTAATGAATGAATGTAATGAATGAATATTTTGAAAATATATTTTATTATTAGAAAATAGATAGATAGAAAGTATTTTTATGGAAGCAATGGAGTATTTAATATATACCCTATTATTCTTAGTGCTTATCGCTTTTATAGGCGTCATCGGGTATATTATATATGATAATTATACGTATAAAAATAATCTTACATCCGATTTAAATACGAACTTTATAGATATCAATCAAAACTTCAATTCGACTTCGAATATCATCAGTCAATTACACACTAAGCATACCAGTAATTACTTTGTATTAGATGGCAAACTCGACAACACGAGCAACGTATTACACGGGAGGATAGATTACACGAGCAACCTATTAGACCGACGGATATTAGACACCAACAACGTATTCAATCAAAGCATCAAAGACGTTAATTCGAGGAATACGATAAGCGACACTCGATTTACAAGCAACTTCGATACATTCGGCTATAATATGAATAAATATTTTGCTTTTAATAATACGAATGCCGCCAATGCGTTTAATCAAACAACAAACAAGAAAATATTTGAATATAGAACGGTGGCAGTCGACACAAACTCTCGCTTAGACCTTATTACAAAAACTACGGCGACCGCAGGATTAAAAATAAGTTCGGACAGTAATAACGCATTCGAAGTATGTAATAAGACGGGAACAAACTGCTTTAATATGTTCGGGAATGACAACGACCTTTATATTTATGGAACGAACGCAAATCAAATGAACCGCAATATCTATATCGGTAGCAAAGATAAGACCAATGCCCCTATCCGCATTGAGAATGGCATCGTGAAATTGGATGACGTCTATGGCTCTAACTATACAAGGGCGACTTCAAACGCTATCATTAGCCACATAAACTATACGTCAAATCGCATTATGGCGGATGTGAATGCTCTACGTGTGAGAATAGAACAAATACCACGAGGATTACAAGGAATACAAGGAATACAAGGTGTAGCAGGGGCTACTGGGGCAACAGGACCCGCTGGACCACAAGGACCACAAGGACCTGCTGGGGCAACGGGACAGAGAGGTGCAACTGGCGCTACTGGCGCTACTGGGGCAACTGGCGCTACTGGGGCAAGAGGACCAGTGGGTGCAAGATAACCTCCCGCATAGGGGATAACCGATTAAATCACCCTATACATAATTTCTTTTTATATATTATAAAAATAATAATAATATATAGTAATATGAGAAACAAATCCGTTTATTTAAATATAATTTTTACATTGTTGTTCGTTATATTAAGTGCCTTGTTCTTAATCTACATATTTCGAAACGTTCAGTGCGGTGAGAACAGAGAGAACTTTGAGGGCGACCCGTATTCGTGGAAATACGGCGAAGGGAATACGTGTAGCGGAGATTTAAACACGAATGTCGAGTTGCGAAACAGGAAATCGGATTTTCTCGCAAATAAATACAATCGCTTTGACAACCCTTCGCAATATACCCGAAGCAACATTCGAGACACCTCGCATCCCTATCGTAAATATTGCGACGTTATGAGTTATAAGGACTTACTCGCATATCGTTGTCTCAATCAGTCGCCTACGAAGATGAGAGAAGTATTCGAGCGTCCCAGCGTTAATATCGCATCTACCCTCGATTATATCTATATCTATAATGAAAGCAGTCTGTATAGTTATTTATTGAAAAAAATACAAGACCAAAAGAATATGCTGGGCGGTGCTAAAATCGTCGGACCCGTCTATGTGTGCGTCTCGCAATCGCCTTATTTACGATACAACTCCGAGTTTTCGGACAATAACAATACGCCCTACCGAACATTTTTAGACGCACGTATCGACATCCTAAATAACAAAAACCCCTATTATTTAGAAACAATAAGCCCCACAGGCGTCCAGAGTTTCGTAACCGAAACGAACGACGGCAGAGCAGACCCGAGCATCGCTTCTTCGCTCTATTGCCATATATTAATTGTATATCCATTATATGATAAAAAAATGGTGCTGAAAAAAGAAACAAAACCCGAGCAAGTCGCCTTGGTTTCAAAGTTTTTAGAAGAAACGATGAGCGGATATTATACCGATAATGAATTGTGCTTTATTAAATGTAATAAATCATCGACTCTGAATTGCGGTTGCTTGACACGAACCCCCCAATCGCCCGACACCGCCTTATATACCTATAATGTATCGCCAGAGTTTCCGTTTAATGAAACACGAGATATGCCCTTATATACGTCGAAATGTATCGACCACACGAAAGGGAATGCGGTTGGCGATTTTACAATGATGTATTACGTCAATCCATACTCGGACAACTACGGTGATAAAAATATAATCGAAGACCCTGAGCCAGAAATCGCTTGGGCTGAAAGACTAAAATCATTCCCGATGCCCGTGGTGGTTACGATACCTGCCCCTGAGGGACTAAGAGACCCTCGTGATGCCGAAGCGGCAATGCCCCGTCCTACCCCGAAGTCGGCTATCTAATCCGCTACGCTACTGCGCTGCTTATCTAATCGTCGTCTTTTACAAACATATATTTCTTCATTCCTGTTTCGATTGGGAGCAACGGAAGCGACTTGTATTCTTCTACGCTTTCCCAGAAGGCATTGATTTTCGGCACAATCGTCTCCCACGCCTTCGCATTAAATACTACACGCTGAATTATCATCTCATCCAATCTCCAATACGTATATTTGCTAAACTTTAAACTTTTATCAGGATTGATGTTGTCGCAGCCGCCACAAATATCATCCACGCATTCTTTGGGTGTTCTGTTGGCTTCGCTATAATAATAGACGTATTCGCCCTTGGAATTATAATACTCTGCGATGACGCCGTGCTTTATGTCGTTCCCGTTTCCGTCATCGCAGTCTAATGCCAAGTATTCCTCGACGCTATCAAGTGATTTAAACACGCATTCGATATAATCGCATTCTTTTAGTTTGCACACCGCAAGTTGTCCTTGGATTTGCATCTTATATTTCTCGGGTATCACGCCATCTTCGATTTTTCGTGAGTAAGGACATTTGATTTCGAGCATTATACCGAGTTCATTAATACCGTCAGGCGATGCCCCAAAATGCTCGTTCTCCGTATCGCATACCAACCCAAAGTCGTGTATAGCGATATCATTCATCTTCTGTGAATAGCATCGTGTCGCCATCGGTTCAAACATTGTCCCCCATTTTAACGCAGGAATACCATTGTAATTAATGGTATCCACCACAATATTCGCTTTCTTCTTCGCCAACTTGATACTAACGTTATTGCCCTTTATCGCATCATACAAATCACTCGCAGTCAGCCTCGTTTTTCTCGCTTCATACCATTCTTCGGTACGTTGCTTCATAAGCGGTAATTGAAGCAACACGTCCAACTCCTTGCGATATTCTTTAATCTCTGATGCTCGTTTCTTCACATCATTCATCGTAAAGCCACATACATCGTTGCTATCAAATGTGTCGATGTCGCCACAGCAGAGACCGTCAAGTCTGTCAATATGTTTCAAAATATACAAGTCCATCTCCCGATTTATCTGTCGATTTATCTCCCGATTTATCTGTCGATTTATCTCCCGATTTATCTGTCGATTTATCTGAGTATCAGTAGCATTTGACATAGTAGTATTGGTATGATGTCTCGAATGTTGAGACGTGTCTAAGGACACAGTGGTATCCGTGTCTAAGGACACCAAGTTATATATATAATACGCTTTGTATTTATATGCTTTCTTACGGTTGTGGTGTGGTATTTGACAACTCTTGTTCGCATTTTTTCTTATAAGCGGCTGAACTTTTGAGTTTATGGTCGAGCGTCGCATTTATCTGACGGATTAACTTCTTACTGTGAAAGTCCAAAGCAGAAGGGTCGCTTATCACTTTTTTATTTTTCGGTGTCTTATTCATCTTTTCCTCGTAGATTGCCAAGAGTTCCTTCGTTTTCGCTTCCATCTGCGTATCAAACGTATAGGTATCCATATGATATGAGGCGTGGTATATGTATAAACGTGGCATATTTTTATATATTATACGACATCAGTTTTTAATTCTCGAATATTCACTTGGTTATCATAGATATCTATATATTGAAAACTGGTATTCCCGAAAGCCCTCGAAATCCCCGTATCTGTGTACCATATGCGTTCGTTTAGTATCTTTATACCATCGACAACCGTATGCCCTACGAACATATAATTGCATCCGATGCTTTCGAGCATTTTAGCGACCTCTTCGGTATTGTTTAAATCCCTCGTCCATAGTATCCCGTCGTTCCCCAAGATGATTGTGTCGAATATCTCCTTGTCTTCCAAGAGAACCGCACTATTCTTGATAAAGTTCTTCCAGATAGAATTGATATACGAAATGTCCTTGTTGTATTTTTTTAGTATATTTAAATGTTGCATCGTTAATCCTGCGTGGCAGAATAATAACCTGCCTATCTTCACGACAATCGGGCGTTGCGATAATATGGCAGACAAAGCCCCGCTCGGCTTAAATAAATCGTGGCGTTTGCTATCATCGTTGTTTAAACTCTTTGACGATACATAAGAGAAGTTGCCGATGCTATTCATCATCTCGTGGTTTCCTATGAGGGATATTACACGTCCGCCCTTGGATAAGGCGATTTTATTCAACAAGTTTGTAAAATAAATCATCTCGACATCTGGCAACACTTCCCATTCTTCGAGGGACGGGTCTCGGTTAATGCTATCTACTTGGTCGCCCATTTGGACGACAATCGTATTCTTAGGCTCGGCAATCCACTCAATATTCTTATTGATAACCTTGGCGTCAATGAGGATATCCTTAAATCTCCTTATATCCCCGTGGATATCCCCGATGATGACGATGCGGTTCTTCTCGTGGCAACATTCATATTCATAGATGATATCGTCGTTAATCATAATAATGTTTATATAATACCTATATACATATAATACTTAATACTTAATACTTAATACTCTTAATATTCTTAATATATATACAAAAAGTGATAATTGTAAATAGTATTCTATATATACAGAAATGGCTACTAATGTTAATGCTACATTTATTGAGGTATGTGCGGGAGGTGGCGGGTTAAGTTCGGGGCTAATTAAATCTGGATTTATTCCTATTTTACTAAATGATAATAATCGTGATTGTTGTAAAACATTACAGCATAATCATCCTGATACAAACATCGTGTGTGATTCAATGGATAACATCGATTACTCACAATATGTGGGCAAAGTGGATTTATTAACTGGTGGAGTGCCTTGTCAATCCTTTTCACAAGCAGGACTACGAAAAGGGCTTGATGACCCACGTGGCGATTTAATGATAAAGTTCATTGACATTTTACATTTGATAAAACCGAAACTATTTATGATAGAAAATGTTAAGGGATTATTAACACACGACGAAGGTAAAACAATCCTAAAAATAATAGCCGCTTCCGCTGCTTCCGCTGCTTCCGCTGCTTTCGCCGCGTTAGGGGCTTCCGATACGGATTTATATAACATCAGTTATAAATGTTTAGACGCTTCTAAATACGGTGTTCCGCAAAAGAGAGAGCGAGTGTTTATTGTAGGTGTAAGAAAGGACATTGCGATACCCTTTGAGTTCCCGAGCGAAAGCAGCAGCGGTAGCAGCGGCAGCGAAACAAAAAAGGTATTGAAGGATGTGTTGCTCGATGTTCCGCATTCAGACGGTGCGAAGTATAAGGAAGAAAAAATAAGATTATTCAAAATGATACCACAAGGTGGTTGTTGGGTTAATTTGCCAGAAGCATTACAAAAGGAATATTTGGGGAATAGTTATTATTCGGGAGGTGGAAAGCGTGGCATATTATATCGTTTGTCAATGGAAAAACCATCCTTGACGTTGCTATGTACGCCGTCGCAGAAACAGACGGAGCGATGCCATCCGTTAGAAGAGCGACCGCTAACAATTCGAGAATATGCGAGAATACAAACATTCGACGATAATTATGAGTTTATAGGAAGCCTAACATCGCAATATAAACAGATTGGCAATGCCGTCCCTGTGGAACTGGCAAGACGTATGGGAACGGCGTTGATGAACGTGCTACGGATGTCGTAATAATTGCCATATATTTTTTATCATTCCTAAATGATTTTACAAGGATAAATATGTTTAATACACACGCCTTTTTTTAAAAAATGATTATTGCCTTACCATTATTCATAGCAAGAATGAACGGAATTGATTTATTCGAACGCGTCAAACAAGTTAATACATTTGCCGAACTTTTACAGTCGGATGCGGATTATAAAACACAATCCGTGCGTGGAAATCTATTTGAAAAGATGTGGGACTTTATAATTAAGTTTGGGTTCAACATTATCTTATCGAATGATGAATACGACCATTATCAAGGAAATATTAACACTTGTAAATTAAAAAAGGTAGATAATTTGGAATTATATTTACAAAAGTTGCGAATATTTAGCAAGGGATGCGGAGGAACAAGCGATATAACTTTACAGAATAAAAAGACGGGAAGGTGGATATTTATGTCTTCTAAATTTTACTTAGATGATAGTAAAAAGAAGGTTGACAATTACGATGTTGAAAAAATATTAGCGATTACAAAACAACACGCCCACAAATACAAGGCATTTGATATTTATTTGCTTGTAAATAATAAACAAAAGGTATTGAATATAATAAGAGCAAGTCAGCAAACAAATAACTACATTGTCGAAAATATCCATCACATTTTGGATTTGAGCGATTTGGAATGTGGTTTTCAAAACTTTAAAAAGGCTATACAAAATGTTCCTATCGATAGTGTCAATTCTATATTTTGTAATACAAAGATACCATTAGAGGTAAGATTTCATCAAGAATTAATTACACATAAACAGATGGAAAAAATTGCGGAGGATGAAAAAGAATTACTATTAGGTGCGAAGGCAAGGTCTGGGAAAACATATTGTGTCGGCGGACTATTTGTAAAATATATCAAAAAATATCAGTCCTTAAATGCTCTTATTATTACTCCTGCACCCACGGAAACCATCTCTCAATTTACAGATGATTTGTTCCGCAAGTTCAGAGACTTTATTGGAATAAATATTGTAGAAATTAAAAAAGGGGCTGATTTAGACAGTGTGGTTTTACATAGCAAAAATATAATTATTGTAAGCAAACAACTACTGGATGATTATGTGTTTGATAAAAAGTTGGTATCGATACAGCAACTCGGTTTAGATTTTATCGTCTTTGACGAGAACCACTTTCACGGAACAACGCAAATGTCGAAGCACATTTTACAATCCTATTCGTCGCAAAAAACAATCAAGTTGTATTTGACGGCGACATATGCGAAACCTTTAAGTGAATGGAATATACCAGAGGATTGCCAGTTTTATTGGGATATCGATGACGAACAATTATGTAAAAAAAGAGACGTTCGAGGGTTAGTTAAAAAACACGGCAATAGTGTATCACTCTTCGTAACAGAAGAAAATAAAGAGGCTTTGTTGAGCGTATATGATAATATGCCTGACTTGGAACTAATCACAAATATTATGGATAGAACAAGATACGAAGATATCAAGGAAAAAATCAAAGATAGTTCTTACGGGTTTTCAAATAGTACCCTATTATGCGGAGATTTTCCAAGGGAAGTTGATACTATACTTGGATATATTACAGGAAGCAATAAAGAAGAAGATTACCCTAAAAAAGACTTATCTATATTTGGTAGAATAAAAAAGAAATGTATAACATCGAACAGTCGAACAAAATTGAATAATGGGGATTTTACAAGCCAATTATGGTTCTTACCCTATGGAAAAAATATGACGATTAACAATGTAAGCGAACATTTGAGAGATAGAATGATGAAAAATAACATATTGAAACATTATGAAATAAAAATAGTCAATTCCAAAAAAGGCTACAAATTAAAAGACATTAAGGAGGAAATAAAAAATTGGGAGTTGAAGGCGAAGGACGACGGGAAGGATGGGTTGATTTTATTGGCAGGAAATCAATTAACATTGGGAATCACATTGCCATTTGTGGATATCGTATTTCTGTTTAACGACATTCTATCGAGTGATAAAATTATTCAAATGATGTATCGGTGTATGACTGAAAGTGTAAATAACACTGAAAATGACAAAATAAACAGTGGGCGGAAAAAGATGGGTTTTGTAGTCGATTTGAATATTTCAAGGGTGCTTAATACATTACTGGATTATAATGTATATAAAAAGGATATGAATGTGGAGCAGAAAATAACATACTTAGTGGAGAACAATTTAATAAACATAGATAGTGATTTGTTTGATAACAAGGAAAATAAAACGAACTTGATAGAAAGACTACTACTTATTTGGAAAACAGACCCCATTAATAACCTAAAAAATCTGTTGAAAAAAATCGAAGATGCAATTATTGAATTATATACAAAAGACCAGCGAATGTTGAACCATTATATTACACGTTCTATTTGTGATGAAAAAGGGAACGTAAAAGTTCCATTCGACGAAGAAACCGACTATGATTTGCCAAACGGAAAAGACATTGTGAAAGATGGCGAAAGTGGCAGTGGCGATGACGAAGAGCAAAGTAAAAAAACAGAAGAGCAAAATGAAAATATTTCTCTTACCAAAGATGTATTGCCCTTCATCATTCCTTTGATTTGTATCTTAACTATGAATACAGAACACAATGATATATTGGAAATGTTGAACGTAATCAAGACAAGCCCGTCGTTGCTTAGTGTATTTCAAGACCAGTCGTTTATCTGGTGGAATAATAAGGATATTATAAAGGTTATAGAAGCGATGGTAAGTAAATATGTTAGAAAAAACTCTTGTATATATAATATATCAATTCAATTTAAGATGTCTTTACATAGTTTAATAGATAGACCAAAAGAACTGTTGGAACTAATCGATAGTTGTTTGAAACCTAAGCAAAAAGAGAAGCAAGAAAATGGTGAGGTATTTACGCCTATGGCATTGATATTTGAAATGTTGGATAATTTAGACAAACACCATATCGGATGCGAACACAGGAGCATATTTACGGAAAAAGATTTCAAGTGGTTTGACCCAGCGTCTGGTATGGGGAACTTCACAGTTGCGGTGTATTTGAAATTAATGGAAGGTTTAAAGACGTGTATCCCAGATGATGAAGAACGCAAAAAACACATTATTGAAAATATGTTGTATATGAGCGAAATAAACAAGAAAAATGTGTTTATCTGTCGTCAAATATTTAATGTGAATAATCAATATAAATTAAATATGTATGAAGGCGACACATTAGCGTTAAATGTTGTTAGTGAATGGGGGGTTGCTCTCAATAGTTTCGATGTGGTTATTGGCAATCCGCCATACAATAAAGGGGGTATTCGTTCGCATACTGGTAAGCAGTTGGGTGATAAAAACGAAACCATTTGGACAAAGTTTATCGAAAAATCTCTAACGTGGTTGAAACCTGACGGGTTTTTAGCGTTCATTAATCCTCTGAGTTGGTTGAAGAAAAGTCATTCGCTACATAACGTGATGTTGGATAAACATATTGTTTGGTTGAAATTATGGGACGATTCACAATCGAAAGGAATGATAAATGCCGATATTCCTATATCATTATATATATTACAAAACACTCTTAACACACAAAATAAAAAGACAGAGATTATTAGCGAAATCAAACGCAAAAAACTTACAACAACATCATTCGAATATCTCGATAAAAACTATTCTATTTCATTAGCGTTCCATAGTATATTTGATAAACTAATTCAGTTTATAGAAAAACATAATTGTAGTTTAGAATATAAAACAAAAACAATAAAATCATATGGGACAAAGGCAAAAATACCAACAGAATATACATTAGAAGATATGTGGGCGGTTGATACATATACCTTAAATGAAGGCATTTTAGTTAAAAAAGCAAACGAAAAACACCCAGACGCAAATAAACGCAAACTCATTATTGCGAACAAAAGAGGATTTAAGGGAGCGTTTATTGATGAAGGGAAATTGAGTTTGACAGGAACAGAAAAGTTTTATATTTTGGGAAACAATTTAGAAATAATTTTAAAAATTATGAACTTTGGAATATCTGGAATTATTTGCGATTATACAAAATACAGAATGTCATTTTTAGAAAAAGAGGTTTGTAATTATATACCCGACATTCGTAAGTTAGGAATTGCTGATATAACAGAAGCAGAGTTTTATAAGTTGTTAGGATTAACACCTCAGGAAATTAGCCAGATAAATAATTCGTCGAAACGTTAGATAGCATTTACATATAAAAAATACGTTTATACTAATAAATAACAATAACCAACCTAACCCATATGATACGACTGAATATATATCTTGTGTATAGCGAAGAATTAGAGAATAGGCGGACTACGATTAATAGCGTCGTATCGCTTGTCAAGGACGTTTGCCTACAAAAAAACATAGAGATGAAACTACACGTTATCACAGAACCGAGCAAAAACTACATCAATACGCATATCACGGCATTTAATGCCCGTGTCAATTACGAAAAGTTCGCTGACGCAACTTCTATCTACAACAACCTAATAATGCCATTGAACGCCTGTCAGATTTCGAACTTTGAAAAACATCGCTACATCTATAAGTTGATTGCGGATAATGCGAAAGCCGCAGCCGTTACTGACGCCATCAACGACATACATTTGATTATCGAAGATGACATCATTCTATTAAAGGATTATATCAATAATATTAGCGAACTCATTGACTATCTCAATGCTGACGCAGCGGACGCTACGGACGACTGGGACATCTTGTTTAATTGCTTGAATGTCGTTAATAGCCCCGAGAAATTGATAAACATCAATAACCTCTATAATATTATTATATCAAAGGCGTGTTATATCATTAAGAACGCCGAGTTATGCGAGAAGTTATACGATGCGATGAATACATTTAAATTGAATATTAAACTAACCTTGTCGAAGTTCCTGAAAGACAATGGCAAATACAAGGCATATTCTTATAACAAAATAACGTTTATTGAAGGCTCGAAGTTGGGATTGTATCCGTCCGCCGTAAATCCCAACAACTACCTTTTTTTAAATAATAATTATATCGCCCTTAAACAGTTATCCGAGAAGTCGGACTTAACCGACGAGGATATAAGGAATGCCGAAAAAATATATGCTGATTCGCAAAATATATCTTCCATCGATATCCAAGGGTTGATGGGTTCAATCTATTTCAATTATAAGGATTACAAGAAGGCAAAGGAATATATGACCCTTTCTCTAAATAACTTAAAGAAATGTAAAGGATATTCGATTATGAAAAATAATGAACTCTTAAATAATACTATCAACATCTATAAATACGAACAGGATATGTTAAAAGATTGCCTTGCATTCACTTCGAAATATTCTTAATCGCTCCGACAGTAGCGACAAGCAGCGTAGCGAATTAGGGTATCTTTATCTTCTTTCTTTTTAATTTTGTTATAAGTTCGCTCTTCTTATACACAACACGCTTACCGTCGATACTTCTTGAAAGTTTAATTTGGTTTGCTTTACACAATATGTATAAAAAATATAAAAATAGATACATATAGACATCGAAGACATATAGCACATATACCTTACCTACACAATTCCTTTAAGTAGTATTCCTTTAAGTAGCGAGAGTAGCAGAGACTTCCGCAGAGACTTCCGCAGAGGCTTCTGCGTAATATCTTTGATTGTCTTCTGTGATTGCCTCAAACTCTTTTTCTGCTTTGCGTAGGGCGTAATCAATTGCGAGGCTGTTATAGATGCCCGACTTCTTTTCAAACACCTTGTTTCGAAACTCGTTTCTCGTCATATAAATCCTGAGAAATGTCTTCAAATCTTCTGGCGTCGTATAGTCCATCTTCTCCAAATCGAATGGGTTTATCTTGTAATAGCACACAGTCTGCACGTTGCTGTTATTAATCCTGCTTGTTTCGGTCTTCACGCTATACTCTATAAACGCAGTGTCAATCGACCAGAACCTCGGTTCGTCGTAAATCTGGACGTCGTCATAGTCGCTGCTATGTTTCAATTCTTGGACGACTGCGTTGGCGTCGTTTGAGAGCATAAGCGACAAGTCGTAATAATGCTTCCAATACTTGTTTTTTTGAAGTTCGGCAAAGGGTATCACTACCTCTCCTACCCCCTTCACTTCCATATACACCTTGTCTTCATACCGAATGAAGAGGTGATAGTCGAAAATAGCACCATACTGTTGCGTGGGATGTTCGTAAGTCATCCCTTCGAAATATCCAGTGAAATCGGCGTTTGCCTCGGTGTGATAGGCACGTTTGCTGCTTGTGATGACTTTGGAGTTCATCTTGCTTTCGCTGCTTTGCTGCTTTGTTGCTTTTGCGGGGTTCGTTTGCGATTTGAAGGTTTGCTTTGCTGCTTTGTTGCTTGTTTGCGGTTTGAAGGTTTGCTTTTGCGGTTTGCGTTCGTTTGTGGTTGGCTCTGTTATAATATTCTAACATCAAAAATCAGTTTTTATATTTTATAGAGTAAATCAGAACATATTTATGATTTCAAAAAAAGAAAAAATAAAAGAATAACATTCTTCTAACTTCTAAGAAGAGCGTTCCGCTTCTAATTCTGCTATCTTCTCATTTGCCTCATTTAGTTTTAGATTTAGTTGTGATACGACTGCGAGAAGATTATCGAACTTTGCGGATAACTCAGAGACGGCTACGAGTTCATCCTTGGTAGCAAAAGCAGAAACATCAGGAAGTTCATCCTTGGTAGCAAAAGCAGAAACATCAGGAAGTTCATCCTTGGTAGCAAAAGCAGAAACATCAGGAAGTTCATCCTTGGTAGCAAAAGCAGAAACATCAGGAAGTTCAGCCTTGGTAGCAAAAGAGGATACGTCAGGAAGTTCAGCCTTGGTAGCAAAAGAGGAAACATCAGGAAGTTCAGCCTTGGTAGCGAAAGCAGATACATCAGGAAGTTCAGTCTTGGTAGCGAAAGCAGATACATCAGGAAGTTCAGCCTTGGTAGCAAAAGAGGAAACGTCAGGAAGTTCAGCCTTGGTAGCAAAAGCAGATACGTCAGGAAGTTCAGCCTTGGTAGCAAAAGCAGATACGTCAGGAAGTTCAGCCTTGGTAGCAAAAGCAGATACGTCAGGAAGTTCAGCCTTGGTAGCAAAAGAGGAAACGTCAGGAAAGCCAGATGCTACATCAGAAGTAGAAGAAGTAGAAGTAGAAGATGGCGCAACAGACGACACAGGTGCGACTTGGGCGGCTTGGGTGGTGGCTTTGGTGGCTGCTTCGACAGTTGTTATTCTTTCTTCGAGTTCGTGGAGTTTGGAGTATATAGGAGCGTATGACATTCTATACTATTATAATATAATAATTATGTCATTTTACACAACGCAGATTATTATATAAAAAATGATTATATACGCTAATATATAGAATATACAAGAATTACAAGGAACACGAGATGATTATACCGATTAGATGCTTCACGTGCGGAAAAGTTATGGCAGACATCGCCGATTATTACGAAAAGGAAAAGAACAAGATTGACGATACAAAAGAGGTGGATGCCATCTATAAAAACTTTGAGAAAATACACACAGGGCATATTTTAGACGAACTGGGATTAACACGATACTGTTGTAGGCGTAATTTAATCGCAAATATCGATATGATGGATATTATTTAATGATGATATATATATTATCTCGATAATAAATATATTATCTACGATTAAGTAATCATATTGTAAATGAGTAGCAACGTAAGCGGTGCAAATAGAGGCGTGAGCGGCGTAAGCACAGCGAACAAAGATAAAGACGCTGCTGCTACCGACATCGAGAAGTATATCGAGAAACAGATTGAGATTAAACTGAATCGCCTACTTGAAACATTACCAGACAAATTACCGAAAGACCTAACAATAAAGCCAATATATAACCTAACGATTAAAGAGATTTACAAGAAGACGCTACAATCGCTAATCGACATTATCACCGACATCGTCGATGTGTATAGCAAGAAGGATTACGTAAATAACAACAACTATATGTATATTTTACTCAACATTTTTACCAAGGACGACCGAAAGATTTACGTGGGAATAATGCTTCTCGTGCTATCCTTCATCGTCTATTTTATAGACGGGGTTTCGATATAGACCGTATGGGATAGACCGTATGGGATAGACCGTATGGGTTGCTTCTTTTTATTTTTATTTTTTAATATGATATATAGTAATATAGATATTCGAAAGATGATGTTATTCAATCATTACTATTATATCATCATTCTATTTGCGGTTCTCTATGCGATACTAAGCAAACGCCAATCACACGTTCTATTAGCGATAATCATCATCATCATCCTATATTATTATTACAACAATTATCGCAAAGAGAACGAGGCACAGTTCAAGGCGGACAGCAGTAAAAAGGAAGACAGGATACGCAACGAAGTGAAGGATGTCGTCGAATTATCCACAGACAACTTTTATATTCACAAGAACAACAAGGACATCAAGTATCTTGTGAAAAACAAAGAGTTTATGGATATCCTATTTAACATCCGTTTCATAAAACGTTTCGACAAAACGAGGTATTCGAATATGATTGTGAATATGGATAAATTAATGAAAATCTACATTTATATATTAGCAGACCGCTATGATGAGAATACCTACCTGCCGATATTCACAGATATCAAAAATAACATTCTCGAAATCTTCTATTCCTTGATATTCGTAGTGCCAAACCAGTTTAAGCACATCTACGGCTTTGACCCGCAGACCGAAATCGACAAGTCGCTAAGCGACTTCCGTAATAAAATAAAAGAGATGCTTACGGTTATCACGAATTACGCAAGAATTGGCAAAAAGAAAGTATTCGTAAATAATGATAAATATATGCCTTATGAGAAAAATAAAGAACACGTCCTGCCCTAATGGGCTGCGCCCTAATGGGCTTACGTTCTCGCTTTTTTCGCTTTCTTGGCTACGGGCTTCGCAGACTTCTTCGCATTCTTATATTTCTTATATAAGGAAGGGATAACCACGTGTATTGTGCCGTATATAATGGAGATTTTCTTTGTTCCTTTTGGACACGTAAAGCATCCGCCTGTATATGCGTCGCTGCCGTCGCCGCTGCTGCTGCTACCGCTACCGCCTTTCATACCGCATCCACAACCGCCAATAAACGCGTCGCCGTTCATTTTGCGACCACCTCTAATAGTAGGGAGATATAAAAAATTAACGGCGGAACTTGTAGAACAGTTTTGGGCGTTTGCGTCCACCGCATTCGCAGGTAGGTTGAATAGCGACGGGTTCGCATCATAAATCGCCTTTAATTTATTCGCATCCACGCTATCATTCGCATATTCCATCTTACTTAAAATGTTTGCTGACGCCATTCTCCTTATATAGTATTTTGATATCCTATATTAATTGCTTAGATTTATATAGTTGATGATTAAGTCATAGCGGGATTTCAATTCGTTGATTTCATCTTGTAATGCCGACATCCTACTCATATCTATGTAATTCAAGAGGACATTCACTTTGTCATTCAGTTCCCTTATTTCGCTCTGTTGCGATACTATCTTTCGATGGAGTTCTTGGACGGCACAGACATTTAGCGTATTGATATATTCCTTGTTTAATGCGTGAAAATCATTCACCTCCGTCCCATACACAAATATCTTCGTATCCCTATATTTAATCTTTTTAATCTTAAATGATACAGGGGGTATGGGACTGATAACCTCGACGACCTCGGCGATTATCGTGTTCGCAGAAGCGTCTCGCATATCATAGCATTTAATTCGTTGCGTTAGCGGCGGTAGCGGCTGCGTGGCTGTGTCAGAGATAGGCAATGTGATGATGCCTTCTTCGGGGTTATATTCGGCTACCACAAAGATATTCGGTATGAACTCAGTCTGTATCTTGACGGCGTCAGGTATGACCTTTCGTATCTGCTGTGCGATAAAACCATATACCTTATTATTCGTTTCGTTATTATTAACCTCGTTATTAACCTCGTTATTATTTATATTATTCTGACGACCTCTACCTCGCGCATCAATGTAGTTGTAGGTTTTCGGCTCGATATTCAATATCATTCGCAGAGCGTTGTCATCTTGTAAATCGCCTATATTCTTTTTAATTCGCTCATCACTGCTCGAAATCACATTGCCAGTCGTCCAGATACTCGAATTGAACTTCGCACATATATCCGTGTTCGTTATGTTCTGGACGACATCAATATTCGAATAGTTTGACGTGTGAATGCCAAATGTGTATGTCGCATCCTCTGGCGTTATCCCGTTGCCCCCTGCAACCTCCAATTTAAAATTATTTGGCTCTACGCCAATCCCAACATTCCCCAAATTATAATAAATATTGCTCGTCTCCTTCGTCCATAGCAAAGCACCACTAACGCTCATCAAACTATTCACATACAATATGAGGTTGTTGCTCGACGACTGGACGTAATTCGACGTTTCCCCCACAAACCCCGGAACAATCTTTTTATCAATCTTCGTCAAAAATCGCAATAGCAACGCTCCGTGTTTCCCGTTCTCCCCATAATTACCTCCGCACCCGCTATGTATCGCATTATACCCGAAGCGTGATACCCCCCCTGCGCCCGTCGCTAAGTTCGAACCCGCCCCTCCGCAACCAATATACGCCTGTCCGCCAACCAAGTCCTCTGTAAGATTGAAGTCGTCTTTGAAATTGATAGACGCACTGTAATTAAAGTATTTATCCGTGTCGATGTTGATGTTGTTAAGGTTCAGACCATACAAGCCTTCGCCACCATTCACGTGCGTTCCCGCAGTTCCGATGCCGCCTCCGCCATACTCGCCTCCGGCATTCCCACGGAAATAGATGTTGCTCGTGTTTCCCACCAACCTACGAACGTCGTCTGAGATTATCGGGATGAGACTTGCGGGAGCAAAGTTGCCCGAGCCGCAACCACCGATGACATTGGATGCCATATTACACGTGTAGGTAGTCGTAAGGATATAATTCGACGCAAATATCCTGTTTATCGGTATGGTTGGGGCAGAAGGTAGGTATAGCGTATAATTCGAGACATAGAGGATGTTCGAGGATACCTGATAGTCGAATATTTTATTCATTACCGCTCCGCCACCGTCGGCAACTAAGTTCTCGAACGACGTATCGTTGCCTCGTGTTGCGAATTGATAATTATATTGATTTGAATAATAGGCGCTACCGCCTCGCCCTACCTTGATTGTTTTCTCACCACTGCTTATATAGGCGTCATTCACATATACCAATTTACCTGCGCCGCCGCCATAATTCGAGTTCCCACCGCAACCGCCGCCACCGCCGCCATACGCCATAATATCGCAAATCGTTCGTGTAGTATCCTTGAAATCGATGATATATTTCGTATATTCATTCATACTATACAACTCCTTCTTCTCGTCGTCTGCCAAGGCATAATTGTAGATTTTGAAATCGGATACGCAAAAGTTGTAATTCGTCGTGTTCGCCTCAGACGACAAGGTATTCTTCGTGTATTTATTGAAACCGAGTGTTGATACATAACTGTTTGCGACATTTTGTAAATCCCTCAGAACGCCATTGATATACACGATGATTTCAATCGTCGCCTCCCGTCGTTCAATCGACCACGAAATATGATACCACTTGTTCTTAAATATATTGAGAACCGTGCTGACAGGCTCTTTGATTTTATCCATATAAAAAGTAAGTTTATTGTCCGCATAATTTATATTTAATTTACGTGAATTAATACTATCATTATTGCTAAACTCGGCAATGATTATCTCGCTGCTGCCGCTGTCGCCATTCAATACATTTACCTTTAACCACAGGCTCATTGTTAAAGCCCAACTGCTATACGCCTTGAATATACTATTGATATCAAACTCGCTTTCGAACTTGCTAAACGACGGTGGAGGCAGCACTGGCGGGTCGGGCGGCACAGGCTCAGGGATTACATAGTTGAACTCTAAATACGTGGTATCCAATGGCATATACTCGGTATTACGTAAATATGCGAATGGACGAATATTCGTATCTCCATATAATTCTAAGTTTGTCAAGATATCCCTCATATATCCGCTATTCTTTATCCTACGAATACCGTCGTTTATGACGACGGGGACATTGCTATTGTTGATGTTGCTCGTGATTATGCTGTCGTAGCCCATCGATAGATTGTTGCTATCTTCCGTAAATTTACACCATACGGGCAATATCATATTGTTTGCGTTTCCTCTGTCAAACGTAGTGCCTATCGAGGGATTATAAATAAACTTATAAACATTGTAATCGGTGCTTGGAACGGACGTGTAATTCAATACATTATTATCGACGACTGGCGGAACGATATAGATGATTTCGGGCGTCAAACTGATAACGCCCGTTTCATTCACATAAATGCCACTGCCTATCTTCACGCCTCCAAGCGTTCTCGTAGTCGCCGGATAGATGAGGTTATTCGCCTGTTCCGTCTTTATATACTCGATTAAGATATTGCTCGTGGATACGATGTAATTGCTGACATTTGCATTCGTATCATTCAAGTTCGTCGTGATAATTTCCGAAATTATGCTATCGGTATTCGATATGCGTTCGTCCAATTTATTCGCTTCGCTACTGATGTAATTGCTCGTATCGCTTAGAAAATCTCGGTTATTGATTGTGAGAATGTTGTTTTCCCACGATAAATTGTTGTCGCTCACCAGTTGATTGTTGCGATTAAACACGATGGCGTTGTTTATAAAACTGCCACTTCCTGTTCCGCCTCTCGCTACCACAAGTTTCCCCGAAGTTATATTGTTGGCACTGAGGTTCGTGATATTATTTCCTGCGCCTGTAAATGACGCCCCGATGATATTCCCACCCGTAACGATATCACCCGTCGCTACGCCAAAAAGACTTCTCGATGTCCCGCCTGGTGTTATACTATTCGCCATCCTTATCCTTATAAAAAGAAGTTGTTTTAAATAAGTTTTTGTTAAAAAGAAAATAAAAATAAGGGCATCAGGGCAACGGTTTATTGAAACATACCAAGTAAGAACGACGCAAATGCGAAGAACACGACCGTCGGAAAGAGATGATAGATGTTGTTCTGTGTATGCCCGTTATCTATCATATCCGAAAGACTATCCTCTAACCGATGTATATTCTTTATATCATCTGCTGTATAATCTGACGATATCGTAGCATCTGTGTCAATGTCGCAGCCGAAGCGGTCGAAGCGGTCGCCACGGGTGCTATAATAGTTTTTTAATCCTTCAATGCTATACTCTATCATCATTGTGCGTATCTGTTTCTTAATAAGGTTCTTCTATTTATATATATATTTGTATAAAATAAAAAGAAAAGGAATTAGATGAATGCTATGAACGCTTTTAATGCTATGAAAGGAAAAGGAGCAATATCGAACTTAACGACGGCTGCCGCGATTAGTAATCCTGCGGGAGCGGCTTTATTGGCAAAAACAAAGGATTATGCCAAGAGACTATGGGAGACCATTATAAAAATATTTAGAGTGGAAACATTTAAACTCTTGGTAATGCTTTTGATATTTATGGCATATCTATTGTTCGCACTCGCAACTCTGCTATTCGTAAATGCGTCTGTTAATTTTCACAAGACACAGGCGATAGCATCAGGGTATAAAAAACTGAAAGACGTCCCGATATTCGAGTATTTGAAAGCAAACAACTTTATGTTTCTCGACGACTTCATACTAAGCAAGAACTCCAAGTTATTTATAGCGATTGTTAGTATTATCGGGGGTTCTATCGGTTTATTACTAATCCACGCAGTCGCCATAAGGTATAACAATAGCGACGACAAGGATACTATGCAGGAACGAGAGAGGTTCAAAGTGTATTGTAATGATTTTTTGAAAAATAAGATGAACTTTATGACAATCATACCGTATATCGTATTCTATGTTATCTTCATATCCGCCTATTATACACAAATCGCAAGTAATGCGAACGTATTCGATAGTATCCTCGATGTGTATAAGAAGGACAACAAGAATATCATCAGTTATAAAAAAACAGATTTGTTAGCGATTAAAGAAGACATACAGCAGAAGATTTATAGCGACGTAGCAGTAGCATATAAGGAAGCAGATTTCAAAAAATACGAGGCGGCTCTTGGCGAAACGAAGAATGTTGTCGATATCGACATTGCGTCCATCTTCCTTATATACCAGAACAATCGCAGGAGCGGCGGCGACCCACGACAATATGCCAGAGAATACATAAACTACCTTGACGAATACTTTGAATTGCTGGGACGCAAAGGTGTCGCCGATAATTACCAGAAGTTCTATTTGGTAGGCTTAATCAACAATACGGACACCCCTCCTGACGGAAAAATCTATACATTATATACGAATTTCAAAGACCAGTTGAATATAGTGAAGAGCAAGATAGCAACCTATTATATTCTTATCATCACCTTCTATACCTTGATGTGCGTGGCGATATTCGCAATATCGTTTCTGCTTAACGTGTCGATACAGAAGACTGTTATCGAAGCCGTGTATAACATTGGGAGCAAAGTAAGTAAGAGAGAAACTCCTGCGATTATCGGTATCCTAACAAGTGTCATTGTCATCGTTATGTTTATAATAGTTGCTGTGCGATGATAAATAAATAAGTATTTATTTATTAGTTAGTATTATTAAGAAGATAATATATATGGATGCGGAGGAACTAAAAAATCTGAAAAAATACCTATATATATTGTGCGAAAAGATAGGGAAGATACTGCGAGGTACAGGTAAAGATAAAAAAGATGAGTTTCTTAAAGAATATAAGTTATGTTTTTTATTATTCGTTCATAAGATATATGAGTATAGGAGTTCGTTAGTGCTTGGTGAAAAAGAAGACGCTTTTAAAGCAATACCCCTTATAATAGAAATAAACAAACTTTATAATGAAAAAATAACCGATGCGAAGTCTCCTGAATTAGTAGAGGCAGAAAGGTTAATAGAAGATAAAAGAGAATTAATAACAAAATATGATTTGTATTTAAGTATGCCAAAGAATTCAACAGTCAGGGAGGAATTAAGTTCGTTTGAAAATAAATATAGAGGTGATTTAAGTGAAATTAAAAATGCTAACGCAATTATAAAAAATGCAGAGAAAGAAAAGGCAAAGAAAGAATCAGATATCGACAAGACGATAGACAGTCTGCTTTCACGTATATTAGGTAATACCCTTGGTATGGAACTTACATCAGAAACTGATTTAAATAAACAACTATATGGAACAACGGGTAACGAACCCAATACAGATAAATTAAAAATAATTGTGGAAATCGATGGGGTTAAAGCATTGCTAAATAGTGATTTATCTACATATTATTCTTTTATAAACAAGATTATACATAACATAAATCCAAATATATCGACATCAACCGATGTTAAAGTTAAAGAATATGTTAATAAATATTTTAAGACGAAATCTGTGAGCGACAAAATCAATGATGACAATGATGACTTGAAAATAAGGAAGGCATTTATGATATATCTGATTAATAATGTCATATATTATTATATTATATTGAAATACGATACGTCGTCTTGTGATGTGAAAATCAGGTTTATCTTTAATAACCGATATATAAAGTTTAGTAATATTGATATGGTCGCACCACAGACAAACGACCAATATACTGTATTAAACAAGGATATCATTGGTATATTTAAAGAAGGAACTCATTTATTCGATTTAATGAATAATATACTTGAATATGAACATCACTATTTATTACAGTGTAAGGATTATAATAATAGCATAGCAGTAAAAGGCAAAGCCGAAGCCGAAGAAGAGTATAAAAACGAAACAGCATTACAAAAATATAATGAACTAAGTGAATACTATAATAAAGCATATCAGGGTTATGTATCTTCATTCAAAGCATATGAAACCACAAAAGCAGAATACACCCCCGCTAAATTAGAATATTTAAAAGCAAGATTAGGACATATAGAAGCAAATGGAATATATTTAGAACTTTTGAATAAGAAAGACGCAAATGCTAAGGAAGACGCAAAGAATAAAATGGAAGACGCAAAGAAGAAGATGGAAGACACAAAGAAGAATTATGAAGCAGCAAAGAAGAAGATGGAAGGTGTGGATGAAGCACTTCGTTCTGCTGTATATACATTTAACGAATTGTTATTTTGTTGTTTCTGTAAATATATTGAAATAAACTTTAAGAAAAGAATAGACGAATTAACGACAGAATACAAGGATAAACTTAGCAAGTATCTTGCTTTAATTAAATCGTATAATCAAAAATGTAATAAATGCCGAGTAGATTATATCGATGGAAAACACGAAGACGCATTAAATTTGCTTACCAAAGAATTAAAAAAAGTAATAGACCACCAAGTTAATTTATTATTAGAAGCAAATAAAAGTGTAGGCAAAAATGCTATGAACGGTATTATTAATACGGTGATTGAAATAGAAAGGAGATTAGTAGATATATATAAGGCGTTTTTATATACCCCTCGCATTTTCTTATCAGTTCCATATAATAGAACTAAAACACTAAGCAAAGGCGATGAGGGTAGCCTTGAATATATCTACACTATTAAGAACAAAGACCCCTTGAATATGACCTATTCACAAGTTATGGAATTAATTATAAGAAACTTAAATACGGCGGGATACAAAAATGGTGGTATATTATCTATATATGCTACATTGAAAGGCATCGTAGATAATAAAATAAAAATTAAAGAATTAACATTTGCGGAAATAAAGAGATGCTGTTTAGATGCCGAGTTTATGAATAGAGAGACATTTGTTGTAGATGACGATACTGGTATATTGGCTTTAATATACAATGAGGCAAACGAAAAGATTTACCGTTTAATAGAAGGATATAAAGAAGCGTATGGCAACGATACCACAAATGATAATGACTCTGATAAAATAGAGGCGTATATTGTATTAATCGAAGATATAAAAGAGGTAGCACAGGACGCACAGAAAAAGAAAAAAGAAGCAATAGACCTGCTTAATAAAGCAAGAGAAAAAGCAATGGGAGCATTCGATTTAACTCAAAAAACTAAGGGAGATATAGATAAATTAAGTAATTTAATAGATACTAAAATAAGAATAGTTGAAGACTATCTTAAAGAAGAGGAAGAAAGATATGACCGATATGAAGCAAGGATTAAAAGCAAAGATATTGAATACCGTGACATTGCTTATGATACTAAAAAGGAACAAGATGATAGAATAGAACAAAGAAAAGAATTGAAAAAAAAAATAAAAGATATCAATGATAAAAATACCAAATTAACTGTATTAATTGATAAAGCAATTTCATCAGTACGAATTGCTAAACAACAAGCATATATTAATGTTGATGGTGTAGATAAATTAGGAAAATTAAATACTACTGATGCCATAAACAGAAGATTAAATGAGGCTATATCAACAGCAAAATATGCTATTTCACAAAATGAAGAAGCAAGGAAGGTATTAGATGAAATTAATAGGTTATTAAATGATATTACCCCGGAAAAGATAATAATTATTAATGGATTAATTAGAAATATTAAAATACTTGAAGAACTTGAAGAACTTGAAGAACTTGAAGAACTTCAAGAAATCAAAGGAGTAGCAGACGACAGTGTAGGTGTAGCAATCGGAGTAGGGAACGCTATCAATGAGGCTATCGACAAGCAAGAAAAGGAAGAAAGAGAACTTCGAGAACTCGAAGATAGTAAGAGAGTAGCAGACGACAGCGTAGGGGTAGCAATTGGAGTAGGAAACGCTATCACTGACGCTATTGACAATGAAGAAATAGAGCGGCAAGAACTTCAAGAAATCAAAGAAGTAGCAGACGACAGCGTAGGGGTAGCAATAAATGTAGGAAATGCTATCTCTGATACGATTGAAAAACAAGAAAAGGAAGAAAGAGAACTTCAAGATATCAAAGGTGTATCAGACGACAGCGTAGGGGTAGCAATAAATGTAGGGAAAGCAATAGCCTCAAATATTGACAAGCAAGAGGAGGAAGAAAAAGAACTTGAAGAAATCAAAAAGGCTTCTGACGATAGCGTAGAGGTAGCAATTGATGTAGGGAATGCTATCTCTGATATGATTGACAAGCAAGAGGAGGAAGAAAAAGAACTTGAAGAAATCAAAAAGGCTTCTGACAATAGCGTAGAGGTAGCAATAAATGTAGGGAATGCTATCGCAGATACGATTGACAAGCAAGAGGAGGAAGAAAAAGAACTTGAAGATATCAAAAAGGCTTCTGACAATAGCGTAGAGGTAGCAATTGATGTAGGGAATGCTATCGCAGATACGATTGACAAGCAAGAGGAGGAAGAAAAAGAACTTCAAGATATCAAAAATGCTTCTGACAATAGCGTAGAGGTAGCAATCGATGTAGGGAATGCTATCGCAGATACTATTGAAAAACAAGAGGAGGAAGAAAAAGAACTTGAAGAAATCAAAAATGCTTCTGACGATAGCGTCGGGGTAGCAATTGATGTAGCCAAGCAAATTAAAGACCCTCCGATACCACAGCCATTATCAGTCATAATCGAAGAAGAACCCGAACCTGCCGAAGAAGAACCCGAAGTGGAAGAGCAAGATGAAAGCGAAGCGGAAGCCGAAATCAAGCCTGTCAAGGTTAAGAGACGTATCGACGAAGAATATGTTAAAGGTAATTATTTATACCCTGGTCTCTTTAACGAGGTGAAGGAAGATGATTTAAAGGCGATAAGAGAATATCACGCCGAGCAAGTTCGAAACAAGTTCCGTGCAAAACCTGGGGCAATCGCCAAAATGGATGCTGAGATTGATAAATATAACTATCAACAGTCTGGTGGCTGGAAAGGAGGGAATGCTGACGATATGTCAAAGAGGCTTAATAATTTCGAGAACGACATCAATAATCCCATTGAAGCATTTGAGATAAAGTTCGAAGACAGGCTCGTCTTCATTATTACAACGTTCTTTCTACGATATATATCGATTTCGATAATACAACGAGGGATTGATAGTAATATGGTGAAGACATTCTATGAAGGATTTATATATTATGGTGTCATATACATCCTGCTCTTTTGGTTCATTGTGTTGTTTATCAATATCGATAACAATTATACTATCGATTACATCGATGTGAATAACTTGGCAATCTATATTCGCTCCGTATTTTATTACTTTTATATGGGAACAAATGGGATTTCACGGTTAGTCATACACTCACTGTTAATACTATTGATTATCATCATCCCTATCATACTGAATATCAAGAATACAAAGGCAAGGGATATGCTAAACGAAGACGACGAAGACGAAGTTAAACTCTTGTCATTAGAGGAACGCACGAAGTTATCCAAGGCGTTATCTTTATTCACCTTATTTATATGGATACTGACAAGTATAATTGCTTCAAAATTTTAAATTATGTTCGTATATAATAGATAATAGAATAAGAGATGGCTGGAAAGACGGTAGCGAAAGCGGCGGTTAAGAAGGCTGATGGCGTTAAGAAGGCTGATGGCGTTAAGAAGGCTGATGGCGTTAAGAAGGCTGATGGCGTTAAGAAGGCTGATGGGAAGAAGGTTGCTAAGCCTGTTGCTGTTGTTAAGAAGGCTGATGGCGTTAAGAAGCCTGTTGCGAAGAAATCCAATGTTGGAACTAAGTTCAATCTACATAAACTAATTATGTTAATCATTCGTGATGCTCCTAAGGCTAAGAAGGGAAATAAGATGACGGGTGGGCTGAAAATTAATGATGTAGAAAATATTAGAATACAAATAATTCAGTTTGTAGGTAAAAATAGGAAAAGAATAATGACCCAACTATTCAAAGTAGATAAATCTCGCATTATAAGAGATAATACGACTACTGCTGAATTAAATACTGAAATCGCACAAAAATGGAATGGTGATATTAACGATTTAATTCTTCATATATACGATAACAGAATAGGCAATAACGCAAATAATGCAACGTATCCAGATGACACTAAACTACAAGAATATTTGATAGGTCTTGATGATAATTACCCTGTGAAAGATGACCACAGTAAGGATAAGATGGTATTAGACAAAATATTTATGATTGTAGTTATAGCATTATGTAAAGTCTACGGTATAATAAAAATAACACAAAATTAATAAGAAAAATAGAGAATATATACAAAACCGTATTATCACTATTGATATCAAAAATATGTAGTTAGATATTATTTTTAGATATCCTTATATCATTAGAGTATAACCTAAATATATCCAGCGATGCTCGACGCATCTGCCGACTTTTATACACATTTTATACGCAATTTTCTTATCATTATGGTAAGCATATTTCGTAAATATCACGTATAAAAGTCGGCAGATGCGTCGAGCATCGCAAGTATTATTAAGCATATACTTTGGAATATTATAGTATTTATTATGTATTCATTATATCTGTTTTTATAATAACATTATTTATTGTTATGATAACAAGTTCATACTCTATATATGCGAAGCAACTTCGTGTATAATATACATTTCATCCAACCATCCAACCCAATCCAAACCACCCTACCCTATATGTATTTTAACCATTATAATAATATATAATAAATAATAATAGGAGAAGAATAAAATTTATAGAATGATTCCAAAATGTTCCTTGAATGGCTATAATGCCTATATGCAATTCTTTGGTTTGCTATTTATGGCTTTCATTCTGGTTGTCGTCGTTATGTTTTATTTACAAGGAAGGCACAACGAGATAACCGAGAAATATATCAATACGACAGGCAACATCGACACAACAACGCTCGAGTTTAAACGAGCAACCGACCAAGGAAACCGCAGCACCTTCCCCGAAGACAAATACCCAGGTGCGAATTATGAGTTAATCCGTGACCCCACGCAGACAGCAGGTGTTGGAGCGGTTGGTGCTTCTGGCGTATCCATTACAACCGCAAGACCGCCCCCGCCACGAACCACGGATATATACAAAATGCGAGATTGTAAAGTATATTTTACCGACGATATAAAGAGTTGCGACGAACAAGCCGAGAGTTCGACGAAGACGTGTAGTTATACATTTAACGGCTGGAAAGAGTTCGATACCTACACCGACAATAACGAGAATACCCTCACGTATCCTATCAAAAAATACAAACCCAATGCTTCGAATACAAACGAACTAATCAACGCCCATTTCACAAGCAAGTGCTTCAAGGAGTTCGACAACGCAGGGAAGGGCGGAGCGAGGAGGTTCGAATACAAAGAAAACAGACTTGTGAAGTTCGACTCAAAGGGCGAAAATGATAATACCGAAATCGACACCAATATATTCGGTGGCAAAAAATACACTTCGATACAGTTTATGAATAGCGGAGTTCCCCAAGACAACTTGAATAACGTGATTGATAGCATTTGCTCTGTAAAGTATAACAGGATACAAGTGCTAAATGGCAAGACGTTCTACAAGTTTATATTGAGCGGTAGCGGCGATAACCGTGTAATTACCTCCATCGATAAATTATCATTGAAGGACGACCAATCGGGGTTTAATAGGATAGATACAGTAGCCATAAATGACTTTGCGATTTTAGGGTCGCACGGGCTTCGCTTCGACGCAAATGACAAATTACAAATCTTTATCAACGAAGCGGCGATTAACGCCAATATGAATGTATTTAAATTCACTTATGTCGCAAACCTGTGTATCAACTCGCAAATAAAAAATTATGCGATGTATCCCGTTAATTTGAGTATTACAGACTTCTTACGATTTGGTGCGGTAGCAAGGAATGCTGCGAAGGAGCGAGTAGTCGAAGGCATCGACACGTCCCTCATAACAAACAAAGGCTCTTACAAAGGGAAAAATGCGGGTGGCAGTTATATCGACTATAAGAAGCAGATTTTAGACGACTTAGAAGGACGGCGTCAAACCGAAATTGCGTCGTTGAAGAATGCTTCGGAAAACCGCAAAAACGGATATAATGCGACGATAAACTCGATAAATGCCGATATGACCGCAAAATACAAAGAAAAAAATAATTTCGTTGTCCCTGAGAACACGTTTGTAAATGTATTGAACTTATATAATCGTAATGGGCGCCGAATATTCGATTATGCCTCGGGGTATAAAAATAATCGCCTAAATAACATCGTCATCCCTCAGGGGGCGGAAGTGATTTTTATGGATAACTCCGATATCTGTATGGTATTTAAGAATAATACGGGGAACGACACAAGAGTGTATCAATTCACAATCCCAGAAGGGGAAGAATACGAATGCGAGATATTAGTAGTAGGCGGAGGTGGTGGCGGAGGGCATTTCGGTGGCGGCGGTGGAGGCGGACAAGTATTATTTCGCAAAGACGTGAAAGTCAGAGGAACTTTTACAGCAACCGTAGGAAAAGGAGGAAAAGGTGTGCCACCTGGGTATAACAGGAGTTATGATACGGGCGAGGGAACGATAAACGGGATATTCAGTTCTGCCGATGTGAATGGCACAAGGATTGAAGCGAAAGGTGGAGGTGGCGGTGCTACACGAGATGGGAGGGCTTGGGGACGCAAAGGCTTCGACGGAGGTAGCGGCGGTGGCGGTTCGCATTCGAACGAACCAGCCTATCAAGGTATGGGCGGTAAAAGTAATAAAAACTCGTATAGTGGATGGGAATCATATGGAAACGCAGGAGGAAAAGGGAAACCATCGTGGATGCGTTGTAATAGCAATAATCAAGGTTGTTATTATTCTGGTGAGCCTTCTCACGCATCAGGTGGTGGCGGTGGTGCGATGAGTAGCGGTGGCGATTTCTCATACGACACAGGCGGTGGCAATGGCGGACGAGGAATAGATTTATCTGGCACGTTCGGGAAAAATGTAGGCGATATGGGGTTTTTCGCAGGTGGTGGTGGTGGCAATACCTACTATAACGCAGGAAGGGCAGGATATGGAAACGGCGGCGACGGGTTATTCGGTGGCGGCGGCAACGGCGGTATGGATTGGGTGGATGTTGGTTATAATGCGATGGACGGTAAGGCGAATACGGGCGGCGGAGGCGGTGGTGGGCGCTGGTGGTGGTATTGGTGGAGCGACTTTCACGCCAAGGGCGGAGACGGCGGTTCAGGTGTCGTTATTTTGAGAATTAAGAGGAAAATACAGATTATGGCGATTACAAACTCCTTCGAAGGGTATTACAACGAAGCCCCCGTATCTACGATTGAGATGCCTCCGCTACGTATCCAGTCGAACATCTTAACGTCCTTTGTATATTTACAAAAGGGCTTTTATAGGTTCAGAGCAGACCTCGGGAATATGGGAAGGGCGAACCCGAACATCGTATATGCGGAACTCGTAATCTATGACGAGAGCAACCTCTCTGGGGCGCAATACAACTGTAAGAAGGTATTCAAATACAATCTCTATAATAATCGGTATCGCCCTTCCTATTTAAGGCAATACATACAGATACCTACAAACAAGTTCTATAAACTCGCCTATTCCTACTATTATATCAACAATACGACGAGCAATAGAAACGAGGAGTTCAAACTATATTATCGATATTTGGCAACCGCCCCCGAGAGTTTGGAGGGTTCGACCCCCGCCAATCTAATCGCTTGGTATCGTTTCGACGGCAGTATCGAAGACATCAATCCAAGCACCACGCTTCCCAAGTATCACTTGGTAGAAACAAAGAACCGGCAACCGAATTACCCCGACGATACATTTCAAGAAAAGGGTTATGTGAATACGAACTACGGGGCATTTAAAACAATCAACAATATCGATTTGGCAGGAAAGTCGTTCAGTATCTCCGTGTGGATGCGAACAAAGAGCAACGACCATTGCTATTTCATTTGCCAAGGAAAGCAATATTGGGACGAATATCGGTATTACGGCAATGGCTATTTACACATCGGACACCGAGGCAACGGGCAATATGTATTGGGCTTTTGGGGAAATGACCTCGAACACAATTCGTCGGGCGGACGTGCCTACCCCGAAGACGCCAATCAATGGGTTCATATGGTATTCGTCGTGGATGTCGCACTCAACCGAGCGAGTTGCGGTAGAAGAATGTATCGAAACGGTGCTTTAATCGCAGAAGACCGAGATAGAGCCTTGTATAACGGACAAGGCAAATTATACATCGGGCAGTTGGCGACGTGGGGCGAACAGCATCATAACTACAATATGGATATCAGCGATTTTATGATTTTTGACAAGGCTTTAACGGGTAGCGAAGCCGCCCAATTATTTAATAATACGCCAAACCCCAGCGAGGTTAAAGTGGATACGACGACCGTGTCATTGAGTTCAGCGAACAACGATACCTTATTCAGTCCGAATGCCATCAACAACATAAATACGCCAATGAATACGTTTTTATTTAGCGGGGTGAATGCAAATACGGGGTATAAATCCTCGACCGTGCGGAACGTCTTCTCGACGATAGGTTATACCAACAAGGATTACGTAAGTTTCCAGAACTTGGCAACCTATCTCGACACGGACAGCATCGATTATTTCGGCATCCGCATTCTCACAAGTCGTCGCAATGCGGAACAAGCCAAGATTGACGGCGAAGGCGAGAGATTGACAAACGAGATTGCGGGAAGCACTCGTATCGCAAACCTGAACGCTTTGACGAAAGCCATCAAAGGCATAGACTACAAGGGGCTACTGCCAGTAGGCAACCCGCAGTTGTTGCCAAACAGAACCTTCATATCGATATTCGGGCGTGGCAACGAAGCCAACTATATAACCATCGACAAGGTTCGGGATTTAAATAATCTGGCGAACCCCGGATTAACCGACGCAGTCTATGTGGAGGCATTGAATTAATATGGCTACCGCCGTAGCCAAATTATACTTTTTTTTATATATACATAATATAATAATGATTACTCTTAATAATAGTAATATTGATTTCGACTTAACATCGACCAATTCGATATTACTATCCGACACCAGCAATATCGTATTTCGGACGAAAAGTTTAAACCGAATGATAGTGATGGATAGCGGTAATGTCGGCATCGGCTTAGGTTCGCCAAGCGCCCCCCTCGAAGTCGCTGGGATTATGAAGGCATCAGGGCGTATCATATCCACTGGCGAAGGGTTCGAAGGCAAAGGAACGTTTATCACCGAAATCCCCATTGACGGCGTTTCGACCTTACGCACAACCTTAGCAGGGCTTTCTGGCACAACGAGCGACGTCATATTAAATGTCTCAGACACAAGCAATCGTCTGGTAAATAGAGTGTTGGAAGAGATACGATACGGAAGCAATTACACGTTTCGAACGAGCAACGAATTAGCCGCTCGTATTGATAGCACGAGCAACGCTTTGATAAATCGTATCGTGATGGAAACCTTGCGCAGTAGCAACTATACTTTTGCGTCGAGCAATCTCCTCGTAAATCGAGTATTGGAAGAAGTCGGCTATGGAAGCAATTACCTTGTGCGGATGGATGGGAATATGAGTAATTATGTGATGACTGCCAGTAATCTCTTGGTGCGTCGGGTGCTGGATGAGGTGCGGTTTGGAAGCAATTATGTGGTGCGGTTGGATACGAACGCCAGTAATTATATAATGACGACGAGTAATCTTTTGGTGGATAGGATTATTACTGAGGTTGGGTTTGGAAGCAATTATTTGCGTCGGTTGGATACGAACGCCAGTAATTATATAATGACGGCGAGTAATCTTTTGGTGGATAGGATTATTACTGAGGTGGGCTTCGGTAGCAATTATGTGCGTCGGGCAGATACGAACGCCAGTAATTATATAATGACTGCGAGTAATCTTCTTGTTGATAGAATTATTACTGAGGTGGGCTTTGGTAGCAATTATGTGCGTCGGTTGGATGGGAATATGAGTAATTATGTGATGACTGCGAGTAATCTTTTGGTGCGTCGGGTGATGGACGAGGTTGGGTTTGGAAGCAATTATTTGTTGAGGATGGATGGGAATATGAGTAATTATATAATGACTGCGAGTAATCTTTTGGTGCGTCGGGTGATGGACGAGGTAGGGTTTGGAAGCAATTATTTGTTGAGGATGGATGGGAATATGAGTAATTATGTGATGACGACGAGTAATCTTTTGGTGAATAGGGTGGTGGGTGAAGTGGGGTTCGGAAGCAATTATGTGGTGCGGATGGATACGAATATGAGTAATTATGTGATGACGGCGAGTAATCTCTTGGTGAGTAGGGTAGTTTTGGAAACGGGCTTCGGTAGCAATTATCTGGTGCGTATGGATGGGAATATGAGTAATTATGTGATGACGGCAAGTAATCTCTTGGTGCGTCGGGTGATGGACGAAGTGGGTTTCGGGAGCAATTATCTTGTGCGGATGGATGGGAATATGAGTAATTATGTGATGACGGCAAGTAATCTCTTGGTGAATCGGGTGGTGCTGGAAGTGGGGTTCGGAAGCAATTATGCGAGGGATAGGGTTGGCGTATGGGGAAGCAATTATACGGATAGGGTTGGTGCGTGGGGAAGCAATTATACGGAGAGGCTACACGCTATCGCGATTGTTCGCAGTCAATGGGAGACTACGGCGAATCCTGCGGATATAGCGAAGCCGACAATCTTTTACAATGCGGGGAACGTCGGGATAGGCACAGAGCGTCCTTTACATAATTTACATATTTATAGTAGTAATAACTCAGTGGTTAATAGGAACGCGAGTTCGAAAATCATAATTCAGGAATCGAATACATCCAATGTTTTTTCATCGAACATCTCGGATATTCTATCCGTCCCAAGCGTATCCCCTGCGGTTATTGAAGGGACGATTGATAGATATATGGTTTTCACATATACGAGCGACAACACTGGAACGGGGCAAACGCAATACGATATCACATTGCCCGAAAATTACAGTTATGACGTGCTAATGGTCGGAGGCGGCGGAGGAGGCGGAGGCGATTTTGGTGGCGGAGGTGGCGGAGGTGCTGTGCTATATGGTTCGAATATAATCATACCAGCAGGGGGCTATACGCTCAAAGTAGGCAACGGAGGCAACGGAACAGGGCAGAACGGCTATAACACCGAGGGTTTTAATGCGGTATGTGCGGGTGGCGGAGGTGCGAAGAATATCGCAGTGGATACAACGGGGGTTCAAGGTATCGCAGACGGAAATGCGGGTGGTAGCGGTGGTGGCGGTAAATCGAGCAGGACGGGGGTGGTGGGTGCTGGTGGTGCGAAATCAACCTCATCTTCAAAGGGGGCTATCTTGGCAACCTCGTTTTTATTCGGAAATGTCGGCGGGACTGGTATATTAAATACAGGCACGTTTCAATCGGGAGGTGGCGGAGGTGCGGGGGCGGTCGGTTATAACGGAACGATATCGAACCTTGTTGCGAGTGATACTGGCGGTGCGGGTGGTGCGGGTATTCAGTTGAATATAACTGGGGCTGCGTTATTCTGGGGTGCGGGTGGTGGCGGTGGTGCGAACGGGACGAGAGCAGGAAACGGCGGAAATGGCGGAGGTGGTGCGGGAACGGGTAGCGCATCAGGGACAGTCGGTGGAAATGCGATTTCTGTTGCGTCGGGTATGAATGCCGCTGCTGGTTCGGGTTCGGGCGGTGGTGGTGGAAGTTCTGCGTTTCAGTCGAACGGAGGCAACGGGGGTTCGGGTATCATCGTGATACGATATCGCCCCTTGATAACGTTGAACGGGACGCCCGAGATGCAGTTTGTGATTGGGAATACGATAGAAGCAGGGGCAAGTAATTACAAAATCGGCAATTACAACGGCAACTTTCAAATCAAAACATCAACGTCGAATATCGACAGGACGTCCTTTATCATCCAGAGTTCGGCAAATGTCGGGGTTGGCACAAGCGTAGCCGTAAGCAAACTTCATTTATTCGACAACAGTTCCAATGCGATTTTGACATTACAAGACAACACCTCGATACCCACGTTGATACAACCTGTGAATATTTCGCCTACGGCGGTATCCCCCGCAACCTCCGTCACAACGCTATTCACAATCGGCTCGTTCGACAAAGTCATCAGTTTTGGGTATTCCAGTGATAGTGCGGAATTAACGGGGCAAACGCAATATAATTTCACGTGCGGTGAAGACATCAACGTCGATATTCTGGTAGTCGGTGGTGGCGGTGCGGGTGGTTGTTTTGGTGGTGGAGGCGGTGGCGGACAGGTTTTATTAACAGTGAATTATAATATACCTGCGGGAACTGTGGTATCAATGAATGTAGGAAGAGGCGGGACGGGGTCGTCTGCGGTTGCCACGAACGGACAGAATGGGTTTGCGTCATCAATAACGATACTGGGGAATACATTTGTAGCCGAAGGCGGAGGTGGTGGCGGGTCTCGCAATACTGTGACGGTCGTTGGTAATAACGGGGGTTCGGGTGGAGGCAGTAGTTCGGGGAATAGCGGTCCCGCTTCGCTCGGCGGGATATCGATTAAGAGAACGTATCCGAACAGTTGGCGTTCGTTTGGCAACAGCGGAGGCATCGGTTCATACAAACCGTCTGGTGGTATTGCCGAAAATCATTATGGCGGTGGCGGTGGTGGTGCGGGGTATATTGGCGGAACGGGCATATATCAGACGAATGTCTCAGGGGCTGGTGGAGTAGGTGTAGATTTGAGTTCTATATTTGGAACGACTGTCGGGGCTTCTGGTTTGTTTGGTGGTGGCGGTGGCGGTATGGCATTTGGGGTTGGGACGGGCGGAGGTGGGGGGTTAGGTGGAGGTGGTAATGGAGGGACGGGTGCGTCATCGACGGGAGTTGGTGGGTCGGGAAGCACGGGAGGTGGCGGAGGAGGTGGCAGTAGCACAGGTGGTAATGGAGGGACGGGGGTGGTGATTATCAGGTATCGGCAGAAAAACCGTGAAGGCAATAGTGAGATACAATTCATCAAGGGGGCTTCGATTGTGTCGGGGAATATGAATTATAAGATTGGGAATTATGGCGGGGATTTCAAGGTGAAGTCGTCGATATTCAATAGCGATAGCGACAGGTTCGTGGTGTTGAGTAATGGGGATACTCGCTTTAACAATTCGAGCGGAATGGCGGTTGCGACGATATTTAACAATGGGGACTTTCGGACGTCGGGGTCGCAAATATCCGACAGCGATAATCGTATCAAGAAGGACGTGGAGGATATTGATGTTTCCGATGCGTTGCGTATGATATTGGCAGTTGAGCCGAAAACATATCGATATATTGATGATGGGCGTAGCGGGGATGGGAGGGATGGGAGGGAGCATTACGATGCTCGGGAGCAACGGGAGCAACGAGAGCAACGAGAGCAACGAGAGCATCGGGTGTATGGTTTTATCGCACAACAAATCAAGGATGTGATACCAGATGCGACGGAGACGATGAAGGATATATTGCCGAACGTGATGAAACGGGCGGTTCGGGATAAGAATCGGGTATATCTGGATTTAACAGGGTATGGGGATTTGCCGAGAAAAATAAATATTCGGTTTAAAAATGGAGGTGGATATAACTTTACGATTGTTGAGGTGAAGAAGGAATATTTCGTGATTGACACGGAAGATAAAGGGATTGGCGAGGTATTTGTATATGGATACGAGGTGGATGACTTCCATATATTAACGAAAGACTCGATATATACGCTAAATGTCTGCGCGACACAAGAACTGTATCGAAAAATTGAGTTGCAGGATAAAAAGATAAAAGAATTGGAAGAGAAGTTGGAAAGGGTATTGATTGAAAAGTGAATGGATAATGAATGCTTTTTAAATGTATGAATGGATAAAGTGGGTATATACTACGTATATACCCAGTATTTGAAGAAAATATAAAAGGATTTATGAGAATATGCTAAGTCGCCGCGAAGTGGCGACGAGCATCACTTGGATTATTTAGAGGATGTTTAGAATTAATAGTTTAAAAAATGTATATGCTAAGTAATACTTGGGATGCTCAACGCGACTTCGTGGCTTCGCGACTTCGCGACTTCGTACCTGTCAATTTATTAAGATTTATTAGAAGAATATGCTTATCATTATGGTAAGAAAAATGCTCTAAAATAACCTAAAAGTCGGCAGATGCGAAGCCACGAAGTTGCGAAGCGGCGTCGAGCATCACTGGATATATTTAGGGGATATTTAGAGTTTTTTTATTTTTATAAATGTATTCTAAGTAATACTTGGGATGCTAAACGCATCCGCCGATTTATTAAGATTTTTAGAAGAATATGCTTATCATTATGGTAAGAAAAATGCTCTAAAATAACCTAAAAGTCGGCAGATGCGTCGAGCATCACAGGGGTTATAAAGGATATACAAAGTAATAGAAAGTTAAAGGCAACATCTATTATAATACAGGTAATGTTGGCATCGGCACCGCTACCATTCAAAGGAATTTGCATGTTCAAAGTGCTATAAGAATAGGTGGTGCAGGTGCTATAATAGAGTTGGGAGATGATAATAATACATGTATATACAAGGATAATACTATTTCTAATATGATATTTCAAGCAGGAGGAACAGAGAGACTACGTATAGCCAGTAATGGTAATATCGGTATCGGCACTAATAATCCTTCTCATCGCTTAGAAGTTGCTGGTAGTACTAATTCAGGTACTTTTAACGGTTATTACTTAAATGGTTCTGGAACAGGTACTAATGCTTCATGGGCTAATACATGTGCTAAGTTTAATGGAGATGTATGGTGTACAACTACCTTTTTTTCAAGTAGTGATGTACGTATTAAAGAAGAATTTCAAGACATCAATGATGATAATGCTTTACAAAGTATATTATCCATAGAACCTAAAACTTATAAGTATATAGATAAAGTAACAAAAGGAGATATTAAGGTTTATGGTTTTATAGCACAGCAGATAAGAGAAGTTATCCCAGAAGCAGTAGTAATAGATAAGTCTTATATACCAAACATATACTCAGTAGCCGATTATAATAATAATGTAATAACCTTGCCATCTCAACCTACAAAAGTAGTTATTAAGGTTGATGATAAAATTAAATGCTATGATAAAGATAACAAAGAATTACTTGTAGAAGTAATCGAGGTTATAGATGACTTAACTTTCAGGATTAAAGATATCGAATATTCTGATACTAAAATCTTTGTTTATGGAACATTTGTAGATGACTTCCATACACTCAATAAGGATTACATCTTCACTCTAAATGTCTGTGCTACACAGGAACTACATCGAAGGATAGAAGCCCAAAGCCTTCTTATAAAATCACAGGATGATAGGATAAAGGATTTAGAGACGAAGATGGAGAGGATGTTGAGTGGAACTACGTGATGATAGGGAGTAGTATAGCCAGTAATGGTAATATCGGTATCGGCACTAATAATCCTATTTATAAATTACATGTTAATGGAACTACGAGGTTGAATGGAATTGTCGGAATACAAGGGACTGATGATACACAGCAATATATTATTAGAAATAATTTAATGGCATCAGGTTCATTAGTAATTGGAAATATGAATCAAGATTACGGAGGTGGGACGGCTGGTGAAAACACAAATATGGCTTGTTTAATGTTTGAATGTTCAAATAATACTGAAATTATGGTGCATGATTTTGGACAAGCATACGCCTCATTAATGCGATACACTAGTTTTAATAATATAACAATAGGAAGAAATACGGGTACGGGTGTTTGTTCTGTTTTTAAAGGGAATAATGGAACTACTTGGGATGTAACGTCCGACCATCGTATCAAAGAGAATATTAAGAAAGCAAATCTTAATATATGCTATGACAATGTTAAGAACATCAATTTATATAGATTTAATTACAAAGATGCTTTTGGTAATGGTACGCATAGAGATAGGACACAATTAGGGTTCGTAGCACAACAAGTTAATCAATACTATCCCAAATCTATTACAAGAGGTAAAAGAAAACTCGATGATAACCGAGAAGTCCCTGATTTAGCATCGATAGACGTTAGTCAGGTTAATTTCACTTTATTTGGTGCTGTAAAGCAACTTATAAGAGTTGTAGAAAAACAAAGCAACCGTATCAAGAAATTAGAAGAAATGCTTAATATAGTAGAAGATGGCACAGTAGAGGATGATGCTGATGAACCCTATGTTAAAATAGTTTGTGAAGGGGAAGTTGATATTGATACTATTGTGCCAAGCGAACCCGAAGAGACGCCAGAAAATACGAGCAGTTCGAATAGTTCTAATAGTTCTAATGTATTTTAAGTATCTTTTATATTTATTTTTTATTGTGTAGCATTACTATTCAACATCCTCTCCATCTTCATCTCTAAATCCTTTATCCTATCATCGTAGGACTTTATAACTACATTCTGTGCTTCTATTTTTCTTGATAATATTTGAGTAGCACAGACGTTCAACGTGTATATATATTCCTTTGACATTCTATGAAAATTATCTACATTGTATCCATACACGAAGACCTTCTCTACTTCAAAAACCTTATCTATTTTAATATAATCATTTCCTATTTCTAATATCTTACATATCGTTTCGTTCTTATTATAAATTAATTTAAGTTCTGTATTTATTAATACATTATCAGGTATGCTACAATATATAATATCACCTTCACAATCACATATTTTATATATATTAGGTAGAAAGTCAGATACAATTTGAATTGCTCTTGGTATCACTTCTTTAACTTGCTGTGCTATAAATCCATAAACAGTTTCGATACCTCTTGTTTCTTTATCAATGTATTCGTATGTTTTAGGTTCTATTGCTAATATTAAGTTTAATGCTTCGTTATCATCAATGTCTTTAATATTCATTTTAATACGGCTATCACTACCTTGTGATAAAGTTCCAAGTATATACATTGCTCCTGAATGATACATCTCTGCGATTATTGTTTCATCTCCCCTTCTAAATGTAAAACATGTTGCACCAGCAACATTTTGACCTCCGAGCATATATGTTCGTCCTTCGCCTCCATACCAAATCTTTTTATTACCTAATACATCAGAGTGCCACGTATCAATTCCATAACTTATTGTCCCATTTAAACATGTAGTACCTACGACATGTAATCTAAAACCAGGATTATTAGTGCCGATACCGATATTACCATTACTGGCTAAAACCATTACATCAGTCCCATCTCCAAGACCACCATTATTAAACCTTAAAGCACTACTATTAGCATTCATATACATACTATAACCATAATTACCACTAACATCTAAACTATATACTACCTTACCTGCTGATGCACCACCTATGCTATTAAAAATAACACTATTATTTCCTGATGAATTATTAGCATTAAAAATACGCATAGCATAAGTTGTTGAATTATCATGGTTTATTTGCAATTTACTAGTAGGATTATTAGTGCCGATACCGATATTACCATTACTGGCTATACGCATCGCTTCATTTCCATAAGTAGTTCCTCCTGCTGTTACCACATAGAACAAATGACCTCCTCCTGAGTAATAGTCTGTAAAACCCGAAGAGACACCAAATCCGTGTGATGATGTTGTTGTAGGTGTATTAGAACCTCCATATAGAGATATTTTATTACAAGCATAGTTAGCAGGTAAAGCACTGTCATTTCTGAAAGAGTTATTAAAAACCAATTGATTTTCCACCCAAGCATTACCTTGAACTTGAAGTTTATAAGAGGATTGAATGGTAGCGGTGCCGATGCCAACATTACCAGTATTATAATAGATGTTATTACCCGTCGTCACCCACCTTCACTTTGCTACTGCTTCGCTCCCTCCACCTCAATCACCCATCCCGCTTCGCTTCCACTCCATCCACCCCTCAACCTCCCCAATCCCATCCATTCAACCTCACTTCCACCCCTCAACCTCCCCAATCCCATCCATTCAACCTCACTTCACCTCCCTCCCCTCCTCCACCCCACCCCTTCAACCTCCACATCCCCACTCCACTCAACCCACACATCCCCACCCCTTCAACCCCGCTTCTTCGCTTCTTCGCTTCTTCTCGTATTTTTATAATATAAATATATAATATAATATGATTATTTGTTCTTCCAGTAATATCGATTTAATTCAAGGCGTAACAGGGTATGGCACAGCAGCAGACGGTGCAACTGACTGGCGTATCGAGAACACCGCAACAGGCGTCTTTAATGTCTTAAATAGCCCTAATCTATTAGCACCTAATCTTTCGATAATCGAATCAGGTAATGTAGGTATCGGCACTATACCTGGAACAGGTACGAACAAATTACAAGTTCAAGGCAACGCAAATGTCTCAGGAGACACCTTATCGAAAACATATACCGCTACAAACACGACAGCAGGAACGAATGATATCTTAACAATGCGTTATGATACCACGAATGGATTGAGGTTTCAACAAACGTTAATTGCTGTGAATGACGTCCGTTATGATGTTATCCAAAAAACAAACAACGTTGATTCGACAACACCCGCAATGTCTTTTTACAAAGGTAATGTAGGTATCGGTACGAACAACCCGAATGCCGAATTACAGGTGACGTGTAGTTCTACCGCTACAAACCCAGATACCCCTGGAACGATTATTGGTTTATACGTTCATAATCCTACAAATACCGCTACTTCGCAGAACTCTGTAATATACAATCGCATCGCAAATTTATCCACAGGTAAAGTGATTTTCGCATTTAATGTAGCAGGTAGTTATGGTTGTTCTATGGTAATGAATGGGAATGACGCTACGAATAGGCTACTTCGATTTAACAACAGTTCCGACGCAAGTGGTACTGATTTAATGGTTATCAATAATTCGAATGGCAACGTATCCATAGGAAACACAGTAACCACAACGTATAAATTGAATATTACTGGGGACGTTAATGTCTCAGGGGGATACTTTGTAGGCGGAAGTGCTCTCCCTTACTTTAATTTATCAAACAAGATAGTAGCAGGGAATGGAATATCGCTAACTACTGGAAGTGCTTCAACGTCTCCTTCGATATCGACGAACTTGACGGCAGGTAATGGAATATCTATAAGTGCTGCGGCGTCTCCTGTTATCGCAACAAACTTGACGGCAGGTAATGGAATATCTATAAGTGCTGCGGCATCTCCTGTTATATCGACGAACTTGACGGCAGGAACTGGAATATCTATAAGTGCGGCTGCTTCTCCTACGATTTCTGCGAACTTGACGGCAGGAACAAATGTAACCTTTACAGGAACTGCACCGAATATAACAATTAACGCCGCAGGAGGTGCTGCTTCACAGTGGGTGACGACGGGTAATAACATCTATTATAATACAGGTAATGTTGGCATCGGCACCGCTACCATTCAATCCTCTTATAAACTTCAAGTTCAAGGTAATGCTTGGGTGGAAAATCAATTGGTTTTTAATAACTCTTTCA
>Ga0209400_1000136_pt1 | contig 63618 bp, 58 predicted proteins | sample M_130807_EF_Meta_FD_187313 | JGI IMG/M metagenome (GOLD analysis project Ga0209400, IMG submission 187313) | Freshwater microbial communities from Lake Montjoie, Canada to study carbon cycling - M_130807_EF_MetaG (SPAdes) (version 2) | ecosystem: Environmental > Aquatic > Freshwater > Lake... | reverse complement strand
TTCTCTAAAGGTGTACGTATTTGAGATAGTAATCCTTCTATCAAATAAATAATGGAATGTGGGTGTATAATATCAGAATTTGAAAGACGATAGGATTGTTCCTCATAACGCCCATCTTTTACTGATGCTAGTAAGTCACCGAAAGTCTTACGCTCAATAAGTAACAATAGCTCGCCAGTTTGTGATGATTTGAGTAAAATATCACCTAAAGGCAGAACTTCTTTGATTAGTTCGATGGACGTGTTCTTAGATTGTTGTAGCAAATCGTTACACTTTTCAAAGAGTGTTCTTTCTCTTTCATCGATGATAATACGCATAATAATATAATGAACATAATGAAATCATTATATTGTTTTTATAATGTTAATTTTACTAGTTTCGTTAGTTACTTAATGTCCAGTTCCAGGTATGCTCCAATAACCATAATTGCTGTTATAGCTGGAACCAATATTGCGTGAAGGTCTAACCTTAGGATTAGCAGTAAATTTGAGGCATTTCAAAGAGCAAACACAGTGATTATTCTGAACACCGGTCTGTACTCCTTGAACAACTGTAGTCCATGAATCGCGTCCAACTTGAGGCCAGAGACCGGCCTTCTTCGATCCACCACCTTGATTTTGGTTAACTAAACTAGACCTGTAGGTAGTTTTTTTTGTGCCACTTAAAACCATTTTTTCTAGGTTATATATTGGCTAAACATTTTATTTTTATAAAATAGTTCTTCCAAAAATTGAAATATAAATTAAAAAAGAATATAAATAAATACAAAGTTATACAAATATCAGGACGGATTCATATTATTTCATAAAATAAAATGAATATCGACGATGATGTTCGAATCGAAAAGAATCAGTTTGGTCAAGAGATTTATATCTTCGACCCTTATAATCCGCTAAATAAAGAAATTACGGATCGTGAGGTAGAAGGTATATTAAAGGCATACGGAATCAATATTCCAGTGTATAACATGTCTTTATATAAACGCGCATTCATTCATAGGTCATATATGAAGCGAACTATTAGTGAAAATGAGCAAAATAATATAACCATCGTTCCTAAGCCAGAAAGTTGTCTGCCTCTTTATACTAAATCGAATGAACGTTTGGAGTTCGTAGGCGATGGTGTCTTGGATTGCATAACCAAATATTTACTGTATCGCCGTTTTCCTAAAGAGAATGAAGGTTTCATGACAGAGAAGAAAATAGCACTTGTAAAGAATGAGGCGATTGGTAAAATGGCATATGAAATGGGGTTACACAAATGGTTTATTTTGTCTAAACATGCCGAAACGAAACAGATTCGTACCAACCTAAAGAAACTCGGTTGTTTATTTGAAGCATTTATCGGTGCTTTATTCTTAGATTTCAATAAAATTCAAGTAAAGGATGAAGGAAAATGGTTTGAAAACTTGTTTGTAGTTGGACCTGGATTTCAAATGGCACAGATCTTTATAGAGAATGTTTTTGAGAAACACGTGGATTGGATCAATCTAATAAAAAATGATGATAATTATAAGAATATTTTACAAGTGAAAATTCAGAAAGAGTTTAAGGTAACCCCCGATTATATGGAGATTGAAGAACATTCTGTAGAAAATGGTTACAAAATGGGTGTATATTTGTGTCTTGGTCAACCTGTTCATAATATGAAACCGGAACATGCTATACCTCTTAGCCAATTTCGCTCTTATTCTGAAATGCATCAATACATGTCGACACATAATAAAATGTTTGTATTCTTAGGAGAAGGTAAATATAAAATAAAGAAAAAGGCGGAACAGATGGCATGCGAAGATGCTATTCGTAAATTGAATTTGATAGAAAATGTGTAGATTAGAATAGAATAGAATAAAACTAGAATAGAAAACATTAGATTTATGTAAAAAATTGAAAATGATTTTACATCTTTTTTATGAATCAAGAATACTAAGTTATAATGTCTATGTCAATTCGTACCGAGAATATACAAACTACTATTTGTGCATTAAACGGCGACTTCTCAGGAAGAAGAGATAGTCAAGATTATGATGAAACTAAATCAGTTCATATTCATCGTAGAAATAGAGCTTATGTTTGGAATAGGGATATGCAGCACGCATTCTTAGATAGTATTTTGAAAGGGTATTATGTTCCACCTATTATATGTTCTTCTCGCATTGTAAATGGTGTTGAACGACGTGAAGTAATGGAAGGGGGGAATAGAATAACTACAGTTCGTCGAATATTAAACGGCGATCTTCGTGAGCTAAAGCCAGAGGAGATTCGTATAGTCGAGTCTCATCCAATAACATTAGTTGTTATGAGAAACTTGACTAGTAAGCAGACTCGAGAAATGTTTCGTCGTTTAAACAAGAACGTCAAAGTGAGTGATGGTCAGCTATATTCAATGTCTGAAGAAGACTCGCCATTAGTTCGAGAGGCTCTAGCTTTATTGAATGATGATGACTATCCTCTTAGAACACGTATTACAGACTATTTCTTTGATACACGCAATAATGATAATGATGGAAAAAAACAATTAGAAAATGCTGTCGCACTCGTTTCTGGCGCCATTTATGGTCCTGAGTACATTACAAAGTCATTTACTAGACAAGAAGAAAACGTAGAAAACCAGAGTGAGATAAACAGAACAAGAGTAGTTACTATTCTTGGATATGCGTTTGAAGTATTCCGTCAAGCGAATGATGTTGTTGAGCTTACAGATAAGCGTAAAACAAAGTCGTATTTTACAGTGGGAAATTACTTGGGTGTAATTCTATATGATATTCTAATGAACCTAAACAATGTTCAACAAGTACAGAGAAAATGGTGTAATTATCTTGTAAAAGTTAGAAATGAGGAAACCGATGCGGTAGAAGCAATCAATGTTTCAGGAGCAAAGAATATTACTGTAGATCTACTAAAGCGAAAGAGTGTAAAAGTAGAGACATATTTAAATGAGAAGCGTATTATGTCAACAGAGGAACTTAATAAGGTTCGACATCCATTACCGGTAGATACTGATAGTGAATACTATGATAGTGAAGAAGATGATAATGATAATTAGAATAGAAAACATTAGATTTATAAATACTAGATTACAAATCTAATATACAAACGGCTATTGACGAATGCAGCCGATTTTAGTAAAATGAACAATAAATATAAATGACTCGAACAATGAAATTAGTAACCATTTTTTTATTATTTGTTATGTTATTGTTTACTATATCATTTTTAACGTATTATAGAACATATAGTAAGCCAGTAAATAGGTATATAAATCAGCGCAATGAAAATCCAACATTAGAAAACAATGGGTACATTCTTCGTAAAAAAGTATTTTCAGAAGAAGATGTGAACGGATTATTAAACAATTGTTTATCGGGTGATTACGCCACCATCAAAAGACAATTGTTATCTAGTAATAAATTGAAAAACTTAATTTCAACAACATTGCCGGAAGGTTATGTTATACAAGATTATATATGGATTATTCAAAGATCGATGGTTCATACATGCCATCGTGATAATAATGGTGATTTTTTTAATGAAGGACAGCGAAATCCATCTTATACTATGTTAATTTATCTGGAAGATATGAATAAATGTTTGAGTGTTTTACCGGTGAGTCATAAACACAAGAACTCTTATTTTTTCAACTTTACTACACCATTGACAGATATATTATGTGAACGAGGTGATGTAATTTTATTTAATGCAAATTTGATTCATGTAGGCGCATTCAATGACCGCGATGATAATATACGCATTCAAATGAAGGTATCACATAGAGATGATATTAAGGTTCTCTCCTATTATCAGAATTTCAATAAAGTATTGAACCAAAAGAATAATGTACCAGAATTAATTAGAAAGGCACAGAGGTCGTTATCCTGCACTTTTCCAGGTATTTCCAATTTAACACAATCCGAAAATATTAAATCTAGTCGAGGGTCAGATAATGGCGCTCAGGTAGGTTGGTTTCAGAAAATATTTTCTTATTTATTTTATGGAAAATCGGATTTTTATGATTTACCCAATGCATTCTAATGAAATCGCCTATAGAAATATGTTTATTATAACAAAAAAAATAGTGTTATAATATAAATGAGTATTTCAAATCCTTCACAGAATATTTCTTTAGATTTACTTGAAAGGAAAATATTACCGAATATACAAAAAGAAATTAGAGTTCAATTCGCTAATTCAAGCATAAGTGATAAAAATGGTACTATAGAAACTGAAACATTTGAACAAGAGTCGAATATTGAATTCAAACCTTTGGCTAAGCGAAAACCAGTATCTGTATTAGATAAACGTAAACAATCAACGATCAACAGAGAAGAAATCATGAAAAAATTACAACAAAACAAAATGTTAACAACCAGAAGTGATATGATAGCACCTGCCGAAATAGTAAATATTGGGTCTCAATCGGAAGAACCTACAAAAATTGCGCCCGAGCAAGAAGAAGTACCTATTTCAACAAAAAAACGCCTAACGATTCGAGAACCAGTAGTAGAAGAAAATAACGAAGTTGATGAAGACCAAGACATGAAGGATTTAATGGCTATTGTAGAAACAGAAGAGAAATTAAAAGAACCAACTTTAGAAGAAGAGGCGATTGAAAAGGCTGAAGAAGTGCTACCAGTTCCTATAAAAATTAAAGTCAAAAGACCCAGAAAGGATAAAGAACCAGAAATCGAAGTTCCAGTTGACCTTACGACAGCAGTGATCCGCACACAAAAAGTTGCAGAACGCTTACCAAAAGAACGCGAAAAAATAATTATTAAGGCATCAGAATACTATATGAATAATCGTAAAATGTTTATACAGAAACTCACATCACTATTTAATCCTTACGCAAGAGATATTATTGCTGACGCTAGTACTGCATCATGTGACAGTCGAAGCCAGTCAAACGACTTCGACCCATTAACGCATCAGAAAATAGTGCGCGATTATTTAAACTTGTATACACCCTACAGAGGTCTACTATTATATCATGGTTTGGGTTCAGGTAAAACATGTACATCGATAGCCATTGCAGAAGGAATGAAATCGAATAAACGTGTTTTTGTTCTAACACCTGCATCTCTTAAGATGAATTTTTTTAGTGAAATGAAGAAATGTGGTGATTTGTTATATAAGAAAAATCAATTCTGGGAATTTGTTTCAATTGAAGGAAATCCGGAATATGTTGGTGTTTTATCGAGAGCATTATCCCTTTCGACTGAATATATCAGAAGACATGGTGGGGCATGGTTAGTTAATGTAAAGAAAGAAGCGAACTATTCCGAATTAACAACCGAACAACAGGTTACATTAGATAAACAGTTAGACGAAATGATACGTACAAAATATACTGATATAAACTATAATGGATTAAATAGAAGAAAAATCGATGCATTGACCGGTTCTGGTACAAAAAATCCATTTGATAATGCAGTCGTAGTTATAGATGAAGCTCATAATTTAGTAAGTCGAATTGTTAATAAAATAAAAAAGCCTGATTCCATATCTTATATTTTATACGACTGTTTAATGAAGGCGACCAATGTTAAGGTTGTTCTCTTGACCGGTACACCTATAATTAATTATCCGAATGAAATAGGTATTTTATATAATATATTACGTGGCTATATCAAAACATGGACTATGACAGTAAATGTCAAAACAAGGGAACCCATAAATACAGATGCTATTATTACTATGTTGGATGCCGCTAAATTGAGAACTTTCGATTTTATTGAATATACAGGAAATAGATTGACCATCACACGAAATCCATTTGGATTTATAAATATGAAGAAGGTAGGGCGATTAAAGGGGCAGGGTGCAAAGGCGTATGGCGGTGACCGAGATGCAATTACACCGAAAAAAATAACATTGAAAATAAAGGATGGTCGTGGCGATTCAAAGAAAACGAAAAAGAATAGAGAACCTTTGCCTTTTATTAATGGCTTAGTTGAAAAGTTTATGGCGCCAGAAGAAGTAATCGAAGAAGAAGATGCTGTAGCGGAACGTAATGCTAGAGTAGGTCCTAATTTTGATAATAATCCGTATAAAGGAGGTGCTGGTGCAACGACGATAACAGGAGGTGCTGGTGCAACGACGATAACAGGAGGTGCTGGTGCAACGACGATAACAGGAGGTGCTGGTGCAACGACGATAACAGGAGGTGCTAGTGAAGCATTTGAACGATACTCCGGTGTGAAACTAGATGAAACCGGTAATATGTCAGATCAAGTATTTATTGATACTGTTTTAAAGATTTTACGTAAAAATGACCTCGATGTTCCACAAGGTAGCATTGAAGTTAATTATCATAAAGCATTACCTGATAATGCAGAAGGGTTTTTCGCAACATTCGTTAATACAGAATCTGGTGAAGCAAAGAATCTCAACTTGTTCCAAAAACGTATCTTGGGACTGACTTCTTATTTCCGTAGTGCACAAGAACAACTATTACCATCTTATGTAAAAACAGAGGCAGGTGATATCTATCACGTTATTAGAACACCCATGAGTGATCACCAATTTAGTATTTATTCGAAGATCAGAAAAGAAGAAGCCGACCGCGAAAAAGCAAATAAAAAGCGTAAATTAAAACAGTCCGAAGATGATCCATATACGATTTCATCGACATATCGTATTTTTTCGAGAGTAGCATGTAATTTCACGTTTCCAAATGGTATCGAACGACCAGTTCCGAACGTAAAAGAAAGTAAGGATTTATCTGAAGCTATATTCGACGTAGTGCCTTTGAATCAACGAGTGGACGTAGACGAGTTTGGTGGTATTAGTGAGGAAGAAGAAAAAGAGGAGGTAGATGCTGAAATGACAGATGCTGATACGTCAAAGTACGTGAAACGCATTGAAAAAGCAATGGAAGATGTAAATGTATTGGAAGAAGGCACGTCAACGAGTAAATATTTATCAATGGATGCTCTTCAATCATTAAGCCCCAAATTTGCAGCAATTATGGAGAACATTACGAACGAGGCAAATCAAGGTCTTCATTTACTTTATAGTCATTTCAGAACGATTGAGGGAATAGGTATATTACGATTGATTTTATTGGCAAACGGGTTTGCAGAGTTCAAATTGTCAAACAATGGTGATGGTTGGCAAATCGTAGAAAAGGAGGAAGATGCAGGTAAACCAAGATTTGCATTATATACAGGAACAGAAACTGTAGAAGAAAAAGAAATTATACGTAACGTATTCAATGGTGCATGGGATTTCGTTCCAACAGCTATATCCAAAAAATTACGCAAAACATCGACAAATAATATGTATGGTGAGGCAATTAAATTACTTATGATTACATCATCAGGTGCAGAAGGCATTAACTTGAAAAACACTCGTTATGTTCATATCGTAGAACCTTATTGGCATATGGTACGTACTGAACAAGTTGTAGGTCGTGCAAGACGTATTTGTTCACATCAAGATTTACCGGAAGAGCTAAGAACGGTCGAAGTATTTTTATATATTACGACTTTATCAGAAGAACAAAAAGTGGACGAGAAGAATATCGAGTTACGTGTACGTGATATTAGTCGCATAGATAAGAAAACTCCAGTTACGACAGATGAAACATTATATGAGATTGCTAGTATGAAACAGCGCATTAATAATCAAATACTACAAGCAGCCAAAGAATCTGCAATTGATTGTAACCTATATTCTAGTACAAGGTCTGGCGATGAACCTTTGGTATGTTATGGATTTGGAAAAGTAGATTCGAACGCCTTTTCGTCACACCCGATATTTGAAAAAGATCGAGACGCAGCAGTACAAGGTAAGGATGTAAAAACCGTAAAAATGCGTGCTGTAAAAATCAAAATCGGCGACGAAAACTACGCATTGAATGAGGCAACATCTGAAGTATATGATTTAGAGAGTTATAATAGAGCCAAAGTATCAGGAACAGAGCCGATTTTAGTAGGACGATTAGAGAACCTTCGTGGAGAATATAAATTTGTAAGAATATAATGCATTGCATATTCGATATGATTCAATATTATAATTGTTATAATATTAAACTATTGCACCGATAAATGTTTGCACATTTGCGCCCTTAAAAAGACAATGTCTTGATGTTTCCAGTTGTCAAAACGTACCAATATTTATCATCATCATCGGTCGACTTGAAAACGTCTGTGAAAGTAGAGCCATCCAAAAAGAAGATTTCTACGTATGGAGAAGTAGGATTTCCATCGGCACCAATGTAAGATTTGGTATAACATACAGACATAGCCTGTCTATCCTTGATGGCTCCGTGTGCATCAGATACGATATTCTGGGCATCGGCATCAGAATAGATAGAAATCAAAGCGGTCTTTCCATATGATTGCAAAATCGTCTTAATCTGCTCGTTCAAAACATCGTAGTTAGCAGTGTTCAATTCAGTGGCCATTATATATATTGAATATATATATACTTGTTATTTATATTTTTTTCTAGCAAAAATATAATATGGACTATTTCATTCCTAAAAGATATATACCTAAAATATTGACTAAAAAAGATCGTGTTTTACAACGAAAAAACATTTTAAAATCAAGAAGGTTATATAAAAAACACACTTACTTCACCCGTCCAAAGGTAAAGTCATTTAAATCGAAGCCATCTGGTCATGTTGCTACTGCTAAACGTATGTATAAAGTAGATAATATAAGACCATCTACAAATCTAGCTAAACGAACTGGTTGTACGAGAAAAGCTTTAAGTAAAATCGTGAATAAGGGGCGCGGCGCATACTATTCGTCTGGTTCTCGACCAAATCAAACCGCCGAATCATGGGGTATTGCCCGTTTAGCTAGTGCTATAACCGGTGGCCCATCTTCTAAGATCGATTATCATATATTAAAAGAAGGGTGTAAGAGTTCGAGTAAACCACTGAAATTGGCTAAAAAACCATAATTGAACGCAAATATATATTTTGCACAATTAAAACATAAAAACAAACGAATAGTTATTATATTCTAATCAACATGAACGAAGAAAATAACGTTCTTACTATAAAAACTGTACAAATTCAGCCTATTCGTAATATGATCACAGCCATCAAAGATATACTTACAGATGCCACAATTACTTTTACTAAAGATGGCCTAAAGATTATTAATTTCGATAAAACACACACTATTTTGGTGAATGTTATATTACATGCTCATAAGTTCGAGCAATATAATTGTGAGCCTGAAAAAATTATTGTATGTGCCAATACAATTCATTTATTTAAAGTTATTTCGACTATGTCAAACGATGATACGCTATCCATGTATATTGATAAAGGAGACTATCACGATGGTATTGTTTCGCATCTTGGACTACAATATGATAATGGTGATATTAAACAGTGTTATAGTCAGAAGTTACGTTTGATAGAGCCAGATACTGAAGAGTTAGTTGTACCTGATGTAGAATACTCGACAGTGATTAATTTGCCTACATGTGATTTCCAAAAGATCATTCGTGATTTGAATGGAATTTCAGATCGTATTGAAATCAAGTCGGTAGGAAATGATTTGATTTTTTCATGCGAGGGTAATTTCGCAAGTTCTCGTATTTTCAGGTCAGAGTCAGATGGAAATATGGAGTTTTTGCAAAAATCGGATGCATCAGTCATTATTCAAGGCGAATTTTCATTGAAGAGCTTGTCACATTTCATAAAATGTACACCCTTATGCAGCCATTTGGAGATGTATTTGGGTAATGATTTGCCTTTGATTGTTAAGTATGATGTAGCCTCTTTAGGTGAAATCAAATTATGTTTAGCACCTTTGCCACCATCGTAATTTAGACGTCAAGTACATATACAATGATAAAGTTCAAGTTCGTTTGGTAGATAATACACCGATGAACGTTTGAAATGGTACAAACCGCCTATGGCGGTTTGCCTTTCAATTGATTTATCGGCAACGTTTCCCTTTCACATCTTGTGGGACGCCTTTTAGCGTCCCATTATAAATGTTCAAGGGTGTATATATTATCCACCAATATAGAGTAAAATATAACTATATAATATACAAAGTGTATTATGAATAATTTAGGATTGGATAATTGGACATTATTTGGCAATGACAGCAAAACTGCTAGTACACCAGAGCTTATAGGGGACATAATTGTTGGTACCGCAAAGACGACATTCGATCCATTACGAAGTCCTCATTTAAATCATTTGAAACATGCTATATTAAGTGATAACCAGCCTGAATTTGAAAAATACAAAGGGAACGCGAACTCTTATAATGAAGATGAAACCCTTCATACCAGTCCTATTAATATAGCCTTACGGTTTGGTAGATGTAAATGGGTTTCAGCTCTATTAGACAATACAGATAGATTAACTAAAGAACGACTACGTGAAATATTTTTAAATGCATTTTATCTTTCAATGACAAAACCAGAATATGTGTTAAAAGAGTACTTTGAAAAGGGTAAATATAAAGCAACAGAAGAAGAAAGGATTAGACGTGCCAGACGTGATGTAATAAATTTATTTCAAGGCAAACAACAAGAGGGTGATATGTTATATAGTAAAACATTTAAGGATTTAGTACCTGATTCTGAAATAGATAACTTTATTGCAAAGGTCAAAACCGGTTTGAATCATTCAAACCTTAGTTGTGTTAAAGTAATACTAGATAGGTTTAAATCATTAAACCCTAAACCTGAAGAATGGAAAAAACTACTCTCTCCGTTCGACGGTGTTAAATCTGGCACTTTTGTAGATGAAATGAGTTATGCATTGCGACGTGCATATGATAAACAGAATATTGAATTATGTAAATACCTATGTAATGAAATATATAAAGATTATCCACAAATTGGAGAAGTAATAATACCAACTAATCCAAAATATAAAAAAGATTTTTATAATGAACTAGAACGCGAAAAAACAGAGTGTAATACATTTCTTATTAATTATTTGGATAAAAGGTATGATAAAGGTTTAACGGATGAAGAAATAGAAATGGGATTTAGAGAAGTACCGGGTACTGGTGGTAGAAAAACAAAAAAATCAACGAAATCAAAGAAATACAACAAATTAAGTAAATCAAAGAAATATAATAAATCAAAGAAATATCACAATCGTAGAACAAAAAGACATTATTATACACCTTTGCACATGTAAACGGCTGAATGTAAAATGAGAAAATCTCAATTCATAGATAATGTTATCATGCAGAAAACAAGACAATATTCCAAATTATACTTACATAAGTACAATTTGGATAAATACATTTATTGACGACACTAAGCATAGTTGATACACCATTCAAATGTAAAGTCGTCGGGGTCGTCTGATTTTTTAGCACCCGAATTTAATACAGCCTTTATTACGATTTTATCGCTTGGATTTATTGTAAATGATGTAGCATCACTTCCTGATTGTGGTGTTACTGAACCGTTAAGAACAATGGTGGATTTAACTAGACCGTTTATCAAAAAATAATAGGTATATCCCACTGCATCGGCAATTGCTGGTTCGCCATTTAATGTAGCAACAACATTGAAGTTTGAAAGGGTTAATGATGTAGTTCCACTGTATGTATATTCAGCGGTTGATTGTGTAAAACTGTTTACTGCTGGAGTTATAGTATAATTTGTGGGATTTGGAATATTGACGCCAACATAGTATATTTTGCCAGTTTTATTTGCACCTTCAATTGCTTCTATGCCATCCCAATCTAACCCATTTCCGCAAATTTGTGGCTGTACTGGAGGAAAAAATGATACTGTTCCGGAACAATCGCATATGCCAGTGTCGCCTTTGGGTCCAGTTGGTCCTTGTTTTCCTTCGGGACCAGTTGGTCCAGATTCACCTTTGGGTCCAGTTGGTCCAATGGAACCGGTTTGTCCTTCTGGTCCTTGTTCACCTTTGGGTCCTTGTTCACCTTTGGGTCCTTGTTCACCTTTGGGTCCTGTTGGTCCTTCTGGCCCAATGGAACCAGTTGGTCCTTGTATTCCTTGTTCACCTTGTTTCCCATCAGAACCGGTCGGTCCAGTTACTCCCTTTGCACCCGTAGGTCCTCTTTCACCGGGACACCCTTTTTCACCTTTCTTCCCTTCAGGTCCAGTTTCGCCTTTGGGTCCTCTTTCGCCTGGACATCCATCTTCGCCATCGCATCCATCTTTGCCGTCTTTTCCGTCTTTTCCATCTCTACCATCTTCACCATCTTCACCATCTTCACCGTCCTTTCCATCTTTACCATCTTCGCCATCCTTACCATCTCTACCATCTTTTCCGTTTCTACCGTCACGTCCGTCTTCTCCATCTTTGCCATCTTGGCCATTCTCTCCATCTTGTCCATCTTTTCCATCACGCCCATCACGTCCATCCTCACCATCTTCTCCATCTTTGCCATCTTTGCCATCGCGACCGTCTTTGCCGTCTCTACCACATTTACCATCCTTACCATTTTCACCATCTTTTCCATCGCGTCCATCTAATCCAGGCTTTCCGTCCTTGCCATCTTTTCCATCTCGACATTTTGGATAACTATGTTTATAACATTTGTCGGATTTACACTTATATTTATTTTTTTTAGGTTTGCAGTTTTTTTCTGAGTTACAGTGATTTATTTTATTATCACAGTTATGTGAACATTTGTTTGAATCAGATTCATAATCAGAACACTCGGACATGGGAATATATAATGATATTATATATATATTGTTGTTGTTAAAATATTTTTTAACAAGAAAATAATTTGGCTAGATATACGCAGTCAAAAAATATCAATACAGTTTGTATTTACAAAGGTACAAGTTCAATTTATAGTTATAACAATACATTTACTATGATTATTCTTAGCATCGTTATCGTTACATTTCGTACATCTCCTTTCACATGAACTCTCACATCGTAGTTTTTTACACGATTTATAACAATATTTGCATTTTTTGGAGACGTATTCATTTCTTTCACATTTTTTACAGACGTTCGTCCTATTACAGACGTTCGTCCTATTACAGACGTTCGTCCTATTACATACATTCGTCCTATTACAGACGTTCGTCCTATTACAGACGTTCGTCCTATTACATACATTCGTCCTATTACAAAAATCATGGCTATCATTACAATATTGTGATTCGTCACTCGAACATTCTTCCTCACATGAACGACAAGGCATATATTAAAATAATATATAGAGTATTAAAAGACTTTAATATTCTAAAAGATTATTGTATATGCAGTTATAAAAGCAGAATTGTATTTTATTTTCCACATCAAGATTACAAAAAATACATTTGTAACCTTGTATTGTAAAAAGCAATTTACAAAAGCATGTATGCAGCGATAAATGTATATTTAGCATTAAAAAATCTGTAATATTATTATATATGCCTAGTCATAACCAAAATCCCTTTATTTCTTATCAGCATGTTCTATATGAAAACCAATATCTCAATAATAAATGTAATGAACTTACGACTATGATTCAATCATTGCAAAATGATATGGAATGTTTAAACTCATTTATCATGTCAAAATATGACATGTCTGGTTCAAATGTCTCATGTGTAATGACAGATGCATCCGGAAATTTTATTCCATGTCTTCATACAGACGCGTCTGGTAATATTATACCCTGTATATTAACGCCACCAATTACTAATCGGTGCGATGCATCTGGTCGTTGTTTCCCTTACTACCCCTATTACCCTTACTATCCGTATTATCCTTATTATTCGGGTTATCCTTATTCTTTGGTAAATGGTGACGGTGAATATTATTACGACACAGATGCGAATGATCGTGACGTTACAACACGTTCTCTACCTATTCCACATTTTCCAGTACAACCTGTACATCCTTTGCCTCATCCTGTAAATCCAATGCCTGTCCCTCTTCACCCTGTACGAGGATTATTTCGTCATCATAGACGTTGGCCAAGACCTATCCATTATTAGGTGAAAAAACATACAACTTTACTTATTATAATTATTATAATAATTACAATGCATACATGTATACAAAACTAAACGAATGCAGGTGTTCTATCGATTGTCCAAGATACTTCGACTTCTTCTTCCTCTTCTTCATCTTCTAATATTTTTTTTTCTGTATGAGAACAAACTAATTCTGTACGGCACATAGGACAGTTAGGATTTGTAGAAATCGCCACGAACATACAAGATGCATGAAATATGTGTCCACATCGCGTGACCATCATGTTGATCATCTTAATGTCTTCGAAGCAAATGGCGCAAGGTTCGAGCTGATTTGGTACTTCAAAACATGGCGACGCCAAAGTTTCGTGGTGTGCACGTAAAACCTCATCTTCTTCGTCCTCTTCCTCATAAACCTCATCTTCTTCGTCAACCTCTTCTTCTTCACTCTCTAAGTCTGTCCAAACTGATTCCGAATCACTATCTTCGGCCATAATATCAGAACGAGCATTTCTGAATATCTCACTAATACTGTGTTGCATGTTCTCTAGGTCTGCCATATTTTACAACGTGTTTGTGCTTACTTATTTTTTACAAAAAAACTTTTCAATTTTTCATTCAAATTGTTATTATTTTCGTGTTTGTCGCAATGACTTGACCGACTTTTTCGGTAGGTGTAACATTACAAACTTTTGTATATACAATAGGAACGTCCTTCGCCGATTTAAATTTCGAAAACTGCTTACATAGTACTGCACCTTGACTAACTATATGTCCCAACTGCTTTTTATTCGACGTTACGATATCATTCGTTTTCGCAATGACGTGACAGGATGCTTCCCCATCAATATGAAACCAAATATCATTATCACGAGATGTATGTAAAATATCGATATTATCTTTCGCGTTTTGTCCGACATGGTATTCGATTTCTACTTTAAGTGAGTCAATATATTTTTGAATAATACGTGGCATGTTTATTAGTGAAATAACATAATGAAATAAATGAACATCAATTTTTTATATATAATTATATATAAATGTCAGAATTACATGGTTTATTAGAAGGTTTCATAAAAAAAATGACAATAGAATCACCTTATGAACCAGACCCATTAAAAAGAATGCCTAGTTTCTTAGAAGAAACGTCAGAACTCACAGAAGAAGATAAACGTATTACTGTTCTGGTAAACTGTCATGGCCGAGAATTGATTGACCAACCGTTACTAGATTTAGGTGTAACAGTTCGCGTTTTTAGTCAAGCAGGTAAGCTAGGGGTTTGTTCGTGTGTAGTACGAAAAGATATAAACGATTTTTCACATATTTTGAAAGAGAATTTCGATGATGTATTACACGAAGAATATGAAAATTCTACGTATAAAATGTTGAAGGATATATTGTCTAGTCAAATCAAAAACTACGGTGTATTGGTGGATGGACATTTACGTAATTTGGCAACTAAAATGAGAGAAGAAATGAAAGATGATTCTACATCAGCTAGTCGTAGTAAAGAAAAAATACTATCCCTGCAAAAAATAAGAAAAGATATGCTAGATACCAAGAAAGCCCAGTCGAGCATTCGTTGTGAAAAGCATATTCGCACGTATGTACCCGTCGTAGAAAAGGTATATGATTTCAGTGAAAATTATTCCGCTTCTGAATCCGAACCAGAACATAGAATATGTGTTATACATCATGACCCTTTGACCAAAACCACTATGAAAAAATACAAGGATAAATTATCAGAATTAAATTCTCATATTCATAATTTAGATTTTACAAGTCCGAATGATGTAAAACGATTATTTGGTGAAAGAGTGGCTAAGCAATTTAGCGAAGGTATAATACATTTAAATGAAATGTTGATGTTATTAAAATCGCTTGGATTTAATATAATAAATATAGTTGATTATAGTTGCAGAACTGTAGAAGGAGATGAGAGACGTATAGATGAAATTGAAGAAATGGAACGTAGTGTTCGTATTGCAAAGAACTATGGCTAATGTCTATCGGTACACGTCAGCAATCGTCTTGCTCTACTATAAAATACTTGAATCCATATTGGTTTAATAGTTTCACAACATCGTCATCATATTTCGAAAAGAATAATTCTACGTTTCTTGCCAAAACCCATAATGAAGAACCGAACGGAACTGAAACAATAGACCATGAATATTGATTATTTGATACTGGTCCTAAGTTGAGTACCCAATAAGGTGCAATAAAAGGCGCTCCTTCCAAATAAACCGACAACTGACCTGGCTCAGATAAATTTTTATAAAATGCATATCCAGATATAGATTCAGGAGAACCAGTTTGTAAATTTTCTTGATAATTATATACAGAAACATTATTGTTTCCTAGAATGCCATAGTCTGCTGTAATACATTTACCGGGCCCTTGAAATGTAAAATCTACAGGCGCGGCATACACTTGATACCAATGTCCTGTATAGAGCGAGACGTCTAATTCTGAAACGGTTGTAAAGTTATTCGGATTGGATTCAATCAATGATAATCCTAACTTAGAATAAAATAATGAAACGCAAAAGAGTGCTATAGTAAAATAAGAATACATAATAGATAATATTACGCAATATATTTATATCGTTTATTATAAATCAAAACTCCTTCCGTCGTCAAAACTCCTTCCGTCGTCAAAACTCCTTCCGTCGTCAAAACTCCTTCCGTCGTCAAAACTCCGGTTCGTGTTTCTTAAACAAGCATCCCTGTTTCAGCAAATTCGGTATTTGAATTATCATACTCGGGTCTTGATAAGCCGACGTATCCAACCATATTTTAATAATACAAAAATTCTTCTTAGGAGAAATGGTAATACCATTAATATGTTTATTATGTTTCGAATCTACACAAAGTGATTCGCCACATAAACAGTAAAACAAGTTCCGCCATACTTCAGGAACGCATTTATTAATTATTTTATAGGAAAAACACCCACCGTTCCTATTTCGTGGATCTTCCCACATGGGCGTAATCCCGTCCCGCATAACAAATAACATACAATTTTTAATAATGTTCTCATGTATCTTATCGTTCAGTGCAATGACTTGCTCTACCGATTCGATAGAGCTCATTATAATTGTATAACTGGCTAGTTCCCAGTTCTTATCGTGTGGTAAATGGTAATACAAATTCCATTTATCATTCAGGTTATGTTGTGGGGAAGGAATACTCAGTGCATCCATTTTGTTTTTCTGAGATTACGCCCCCGTACTTTATAGGTAGAATTGTTTTTAAGTATTTTTTTGTAGTGTTTCTTGTGGGATTTTTTGTGGGTTCGGTTTTTGCGGGTTTTGGGTTTATTTAATGAACCTCCTATTCTGGCTTCTACTTCTTCTACTTCTTCTACTTCTTCTTCTTGAGCTCCTTCAACTTGCCTATCCCTATAACTGCATCCGAATTTAACAAATAAATCGTCTTTTAATTGAGAATACGTTTTATAATCCCAATAACTTTCATCAGTTAACATTTTTACAATATCGTTGTAAAAGGTTATTGTTTGTCGAAAATTACAATTATTGTCTTGAACATCTAAAATATTAATTATTTCATTAATGAAACCTCTGAGAAGTGTTTTTTCATTGTTACTCAACCCACGTACTGTATTATTATTAATACTGTGCACTTTTTTAATTTCATTTAATTCTTTTTTAAGTTTATACCCAATTACTCTAATACGTGCTTTTTTATTACCTTCGATCAATTCTTCATCAGTTAGTCTTGGTAAAGGTTCCATTTCATTAGTCGTTGGTTGTTCACCAAGTATAGCAGCCGTTGGTTGTTCACCAAGTATAGCAGCCGTTGGTTGTTCACCCGGTATATCATCTTCGCGTGATTTGTCAATACATGTAAAATTTGTCGAATTGGTTTTTATTAAATATTTTTTGTGAATTATAACACTTTTTTCTTTAGGTTCTTTGCCATAAATGTCTGGTTGGTACTTTTGTAATATAAACTCGGTAATTCGACTAATAGAATTAGTTTTTACTTTATAAAAATTTTCATTAATTACTTCACTTGCAATACATCCAGCTGTTCGTTTAAAATTTCTTTCGGGTATATAAATATATACTTTATCATGTACATTAAATAACGATTGTTCTAAATTTCGACTAATCTGTGTTTCTTGAGTAACTTTTTCAATTGTTTCAATTGATAACTCTTCATTCGCAATTGTTTCAATATCTGTATTATTTAATGGTTTATCAGATGTTGGACAAATTAATTCAAATATTTTTATGTTGTTTTCAATTAAATATGTGAAACGGTCAAAATATTCTTTAGAGTCTGATAAATTACGGTCAACCGCTGATAATAAATAAAAAAACTTTATAATACGCGTTACACTCGCAGTTTCAGTTATTGTAAAATTTGTTTCGTTATAAGTTGCATTCAATTGTTCTATAGCATTATTATAAATTGGAACAAAATCTATATCTTTGTATATTCGTTTTATATCGGACATTACATCTGAAACTGTCGTACTAAAAACCATAATATTACAATCCAATGGATAAATTCCTTTCTCAGTATATTTTTTAAACACCTTCTTAACATCTGCTATAAGAACTTGGTAGTCTACTACATTAGAAACCATCGCATTACCAACATTTGACATTGCAACATTATATATAGCTAAAGTGCCCATCATAATTGGTGCACCAATCCCACTTATTAATCCCGCTAATGTTACGACACCTATAATAAGTGTAGCTAACGAGTTAAATCCTTTTAATAAATCCATTGAAGTAGTACTTACTCGTTTTAATTCATTAAACGAACATAAATCATTTTCTATTAATTTATCAAGTATTAATACTCTTGACGCCAATTCAAATGATTTTATGTCTGATAAATTTTTCTGATTTTTTGTAGTAGTAAGTCTGGTAAAAGCTCTAGACACACCTTTTAATATATTAGAAAACCCCATTAGAACTTTACTCGTTATATCATAGCACGACGAAACATGCTTTGTTATAATTTTTAATAACCGTTTAGAATCTTCTATTAAATAGCCTTTATTATCGCCACGTAATGCTATCAAAAATAGTATATATAGTTTGTATATTTGGTAATTATCTATACTATCTTGTTCTCCTGTTGTGCACGTAAAATCAAGTTCGTGAATTAAGTGTGATAATTTAAAAAACATTATTTCATCAGAGCCATTTTTTTCATTATAATAATAATTTAATATAGATTGTATTTTTTTTTGAATTAAACAAAATTTACTTTCATGGTTGTTTGTATAAAATACTTTTTTATATAATAAACTATTAGGTTGTTTTCCTTGAAGGTTTTCAATAAAATTCGAATTAATATATTTTTTTTTTATATAAAAACTTTGAATAAAATCTTGGTTTGATACCATAATTGAAATACGTATACTTTCTTCTATTTTCTTTACTTTTTCATCTATAGGATTTAATCTATATTCTTTGTACCAAATATCAAATAGTTCTATTAACTCTTGAAAAAGGTAGCTATCACTATCAAAATCTGTATGTGTTAAACCACCTTTCATATTATACTCCGTTTTAATCATTAATTTTATTTTATATATTATTAATATAAAATAAAATTATATTCATCTCTATTAGAGGATAAATGTATTTATCCTTCGTTCCTTGTAATAGGATATGAGTCAGAGGTCGATAACCAATGGTTAGCCATTTGGCTACAAATCTAACGATAGACCTTAAACAATTTCATATCGACCATCTTCACCTAAAACAATTCCTTGTCCCCATTTCAATTCAACGACATTTACATCTCCATCCAATAACTTTATAATATAACGATTATCATATCTATACCCCAACATCTGATATTCTAGCCATCGCTTAATAAACAAATTCGATAAAATATGATTCCCGATATTCCAATATCCCTTATCTAAATTCACGACAATACCTTGACTCATTTCAGGATGTGTATATTCAATACTTAAAAATTTATTTGTAAACATACCTGATTTCTCAATATCAAATAATTCTTCTGTAGAATCATTACATGTATTCATATTGAAACTTCGAGTGTAATATTGTTCACCTAATTTCATAATCACCATACTATGATTCAATTTACTATCGAATTTAATTACTGAGTTTACACCAGAACATGCTGTATCAAAAGCATTGTTCAAATATTGGTTTCTATTATTTTGTTCGAGTTCTTCGTTATCCAAATCGTAATATAGTTCCACAAGCTTATTATCATACATTGAGCTAGTTTTTAATGCAGATGAAGAAATCCAGTTACTATTAAAGGGTTCAATTCGTTGTCCAATCAATGTGCATTTCAAATATTCTGCCGAATAAACAAGGTTGTCAACTCGACTTTTAATACTAGGAATAGAATAAACTTTATCAAATCCATTTTTACAATATTGTACTGTTTCACTATAAAATGTGAGAAGATGTAATCCTATTCCTTGATAATCGATATTTTGGAAATAATGTATAACATTTTGAATAGTTAGCCAAGTAAACGTTTGAAGAAAGATAAAAAAATTTTCCATTTGTATTGAATACTCCATGAATAATAATGTAACAATGCGGTTTAGTTTTATATTTGTTTTGTATATTTTTATATTGTAGTATATGTTACTAGTATACATTAACATGAATCTACGCAACCATGCCTGATGGAATAACGCTAGAAATACCGTTAATATATTCTCTGTTATATTTGCCATTACGATTACTATTCGTTTTATCTGTTATAGCAAAATCGATAAGGGGATTTCCGGTTGAAATATTTGACATCTGTCCTACCTGATTAGGCATACCGCTATGTTTTGTAATAGCAATAGCTTGAACCATTTCATCTGGTGTATCCATTCCTTCACGTACTTTTATATAAAAGAGATATCCTATTACTATTATTATTAGTATTAAAACGCCAAATACAATTGTTCTCGTTTTCATGTAATAATATATAATAATGATAATATATTATTATGGTGGACCCTAAATATCTAATGAAATCGTGTTTTTGTCAGACTTATTCTTACGACGTCTACTACTTTTTGGCATGTTTCCATTCTGCAAATCCTTGAGAGAACTAATCGAAATCATAGAATCATTGTCCATAGAATTTACTTGTACCGGCTCTTCATGAATATTTACAGTTCTAGTTTTCAAACCTGATAAAATATTGTCAATATCGGTATTAGCAGGACCACGCATTTCTGGGCGTTGAACGGGAGGTTCTTGTTGCATTGGTGGTCTCATGCTACGTTCTTGCTGCATTGGCGGAACAGGCATTGTCTGAGGTTGTTGATATACATTTACGTTCTCAAACCCGCCATTTACTGGTACGCCTTGTTCACGGAACATTGTGCCTCGTCCTGCATTAATATCAGGTCTATTAGATTGTTGTGGTTCATTTGTGAAAACCATACCCGGTCTTTGCATCGGACCAGCGTTTTTGGTTTCAACTGGTGCAGGTGGCGGAGGACCTCGCGGTCTATTTTGTTGCTCTTGTACAAATTGATTCGCCATATTGAATCCTGGAGAACTTTGACTCATACTATTCACTGTTGCATTTGTAAACATACGCATGAGTTCAGGACTTTGTTTAATAACGTCATTGAATGCAGGTGTAGCACTCGAAAGAGCCTTGTTTGAAAAATTCAAAACGGCAGCACTAAATCCAACACGTAAAAGCAGGGAAATCTCGGGTGCTAATTTACCACCTTTATACTTATCATGTAATTCCGAAAAAATCTCTTCATAACTATCCAAATCTTCACTAATTTGTTCTCCCCAACCATCTAAATTCAAATCAAAAGGATTAAATACGGTGTTTGCATATTCCATAGAGTTAATGAATGTCATAAACCACCACCCTTGTAGTTTAATGCTGTCTTTTTTACGCTTATCCTCGAGAGCAGTTTCATACTCATCTTCAATTTCTTCATATTCAGAATCCATTGTAAAATGAGAACTATGTTTAATAGAGCCTTTCTCGTACCATTCTTCCAATTTTTTAATCATCATACGTTTTTTCTGTCTACGTTCACGCTCGGACATTTTCGTAGAAGACCCACCAGATAAAGGAATTTCTCCCATCTTCGAGAACCCATCCCATGTTCTTGTGTTACCAGCACTCTCTCTAGTAGCATGACCAATATTTGAGTCAGTTGCTTCATTTACATTAGGGTTAGGTGCGGATTTCGTGTCAGATGCGGATACAAAACCACCTAAATTAAATAGATTAGAAGCAAAACCGCTCAATGTTTTTGTATCACCAGAACTTGAACTAGATGTTGTTGGTTGTCCTAAACCCTTATTTATTTCGTTTTCTAAACTATCTAATTCACCAAGATTCAAATTCGAACTAGAATTGGAGCGTTTTTTATCATTCATTAAGAGTTCGATTCCACCACCAAAACTCGAACTTCCGACGCTTGTTTTTGGTTCATCGAAACTAAGTGAAATAGGTTCTAAATCATTCAATGCGCCTAAATCGATTACTTCCATTGTATTATGATAATTATACAATATTTATTTTTAAATCCTCCGCATATGTTATTATATTTCTGTGTTTTAAGTACCAAAGGCCTTGTAAAAAACAATCCGCTAAATCGTCCTTCTTTTTTGATGGAGATTCAGCGAATAATTGAGAACCCGATAATTCCGTATTTTTTTCCACTATGTTTTGGCAATAAAATATGCCGTCTTTTTTGTGTTCTTTATAAGAGTTTGTAATAATCGTGTTCTCCAAAGTGGATTTTTCCTTATTTTCTAATCCAACAAACTGTTTTAACTTGTGGGATGAAGATACGAATTCAATGTGACATCTGGGAACCTTCATAATAAAATATTGCGCTAACATACCTTGTATTGTTTTCATACGTGTGGCTATAGGTGAAATCTGGTTCTCGATGACAACATAATCTATTGTTTCTATACCGTCGATTTTATCGAGTTGTTCTTTCATATTTTTACCAATTTGTATCAAGTCGGTTTCACCAGCAGTTTTCGATTTAGCCATTGTAATATTTTCGTAACAACGGTTTTCAAAAAAATTCAACATGATTTCAATCAAATTATCCTTTTTTTGTTCGGCAAGGTTCTCTAATCCATGTTTTTTTCCTAGATGGATAAGTTCTTGTACCTTTTGTTTCTTGAGACCGGTCGATAGATATTGTTTGGCTGGTAACATAAATTGTGTTTCCGATTTTGCATGTTTATCACAATAAAATTTTCCGTTTTTTGTATATTTTGCTAAGCGTGTACACGGTTTGACAATAGGATTTTTCTTCGACTTGTTCGATGTGGAACATGTACATACTTGTGTAATGGGCTCGGCAGCCATTAAATTCAGAACTGACCAATCTTTAATAACAAGTTGACCTGATACATCGAGAATGCAATAGGCCATATTTTTTATTCCTATATCAAAACTAATGACACGCATAATAGTATTATGTTATTTCTACATAATATTATCCTATTTATTACGAGAACTGTAACGCTTGGAACCAGGCTTGGAACCACGTCGTCTTTTCGACCTTCGATTTTTTCTAGATTTACGTCTACCGCCAGTTTGTGATTTGTTATTTTCACGTTGATTACGCTTCATTATTTTATTATTATATTCGTTAATCAATGTAACCATTTCATTATTGTTTTCAATACTGGGCATAGGTATAAGGGTTCCGTCACCGTTCATTCTAACCGAATCTACATCTATACCTTCCATACTAATATAATCTTCGTCGTTTTTGCTCGACATATATATTTATGTATATATTATTGCATTTTCAGTAATTGTTCCTGTGTAATAACAGGCGATATTTTACGTGCGCTCAATTGTTCACGAGTCAAATAAGTTTCTTTTAAATCACTCGAAATATATCCTAAAGGTTTTGTGTTATCCAATACTGAATTAAATTTATAAGGTGTATTGCTGATACCAGAAACCAAATTGGATTGAATATCTACAACATCTATTGGACGTTTATAATAGCCTATATCATTTGAAGATTCGCGAAAGTTGTATTGCATGACTTCTTTGGCATTCTGGGTCAAGTATCGACGATATTGCCAATTCGATTGGATATCGTTAGCGCGGATTATGTCATTATTGATAGTAGATTCTGGCTGCCATGTGGAAGTGATTGAACGACCGTCGCTCATCAATGGTGGAAATCCATCATATTTATTATTGGCATGATAACCTAAAGCGGATTGAGGTACAGTTTCTTTTATAACAGGATATGCATATTCTAAAGAGGCTGCATTGTTAGAGAACATAATATATATAATGTAATATAATATATATTATTTAGTTATAATTTCAAACACTTTCATCTAATAGTTTCAATAATTCGTTTTTCTTTAATTTATTAGCATTTGTTACTAAACCTTTCGCAACAACTAGCGTTTTTAATGCTTGTAGATTCATATTCTTATAATCAGTTGTTTCATTATTTGGCTCTTCCTGTATTTTTTCGGGATTCTCTAATTCGATTTGTTCGATAATGTCATTGATATTCTCTTCTACTATCTCTAGATCTGCGATTAAATCTGATTCACTCGACTCTATGACTAAAGGAACTTCCTCTTGTATATCAAACTGGTGTTCGACGGTTTCAAATTGTTTTTCTACGTTTTCAAATTGATGTTCGATAGTTTCTAGTGTAACCACGTCATCGTCTTCATCATCATCTTTATCGTCATCATCGTCGTCATCCTCATCTTCATCTTCATCGTCTTCATCATCATCTTCGTCTTCGTCTTTTTCATCTTCCTCTTCCTCTTCCTCATCTTCCTCTTCCTCATCGTCTTTTTCATCTTCTGGTAGAACAGATTGTTGCAATACAATAGAATTAGATAAAGGCAAACTTGGTAGTCCTTGCATGATTCTTGCTGTGGCACCACGAACAATGGTAATTTCCTGCACAACATTATTAATAATTTCGAACATAGTATCACATTTTTGCTCTAAAGTAGATAAACGTTGTTTAAAGTGATATACAAGTAATAATATTAGAACAAAAGTAATTCCTAAACTGATAAAGAAAAACGTCTCAATAAAGCTGAAAAGTCCCATAATTATTATATGGATACAAATAAAATGTCAAAAAGTAAACGAACCAATTATGAATCTTTTTTCTATGTAAGAAAATATCTAGAATATTATATACATCTTTCTACTATAAATGGAAAATAATTATGGATCAGCGATATCTTCACCAAAACCCATGATTTCATCATCTATGCCTAATGTTGGACAATCTATGGAAAGTATATTTAATACAAAAAATACATTAATTATTATTTTGGTTTTATTACTTGTATTCTCTCTTTTAGGAATAAATCTTCTCGTCATATTTGGTAATTTGTTTCAATCTATTGTTCAATTCTTTCAGCCATTAATAACACAAGTTCTTTCTGTATTTGGTTACACAACTGGTTTAGTCATTGAAAAGTCAGCAGATATAGTAACGAATGTTGGTAAAACCGGATTAGATATTGCCGGAGGAGCTGTTCACTCAGTTGGTGATTTATTGATTGACGCAAGTTCTCCAAATCTAAATCAAACTCTTAATCGTAGTAATATTCGTAATAACCAACCATCTCCTGATAGTACAACAAATCCTATTCAAAACCCAATCACATCTGGTAAGGCAAACTGGTGTTTAGTCGGAGAGTATGAAGGAAGACGTGGCTGTATTTCTATAACTGATCAAGATAAATGTCTGTCTGGACAAGTATTTCCTACACACCAAATGTGTTTAAATCCTACATTAACACAACAGCCCACACCTTTAAAAAGCATACCTGAATAAAATATATAGAATCCATTTTTATATAATTCCAATAAAATTACATAAAAAATAGAGTATAGTCATAAGAAGCAAATGACCACGACAAAACAATTGTATGTGTTTTTTTTAGAGAACAAGAAATGGCTATTACACCCGTCAACAACCACAGATCAATATTATCTATTATTAGAGTGCTATTTGATGTACGATTTTGCGAAAACGAATTTACCAGTCAGATTGTTTGAAACAATACCCATTATGGATGAATTGGAAGTTGATATGTATGTAAAAAGATATATGCGAAGTTATGGTATAGAGAACGTAAGAGGTGGAAATTTCATAAACGAATATTTACCGTCTACTGTCATTTCTTCGATAGAATCAGAAATAAACAAGGATTATTACGAAATTCCCACATTAATCGAGACAATTTGTCGAAAGTACGAATCTATACAACATTGGAGACTGGCTGATGTGAAACAATGGAGAACATGGCGCAGAGAATACGAGTTTATGGATCAGCCCAATAATATAAAAGATGTAATGAAACTAGAAAAGTACTACTTAAAAAGAGATTGGACTCTATATGAAGAAAAAAAACACATGTTTCAGTCATTAACTTATTGTTCTCCGGACATAAACCTAGACCTCATTGATTTTACACAAGAAATAGAATGGTTTAAAATGCAAATTATTCCCGAATCTACAGAACTTACTGAAATATGGAGTAATAAAGAAGACGCCCTTCGTTACACAGTGCTATTGCAACTTTTCGAGTTTTTAAAACAAAAATTCTTACTAATACACGATGAACTACCTCATTATGAAAGAGAATGTTTCATTCATACGCCAGTTCTCATTTTCGATACATTTATATACCATAGATACGACACTAATAAAATGGAGAAAGAACGTAAAGTCGCGCTAGAAGTATTCTATATATTTGAATATATGTTTAATTGTGTAATGAATCGAATAGAAGATTATAGATTTTCGTTAAAACAATATCCACAGGATTACGAGAACCAAGTTAAATATACTATTGAATACATCGATTATACTTATTTTTCAGATACTATGTAAAAAATTGAAAGGTAAATCCATTTACTATGAAATATAATAAAAACTAGATACTATTTATTATATTTTATATATTTCATATGTCTCGAAAACAGTCACGCACTGAACGAGGTAAACAAGCCATTTTAGATATGGTGAATAAAGTATTTCCAGATGTGGTGAATCATGAGGTTATTCTCTATGACGGTACAAATCGTAACGCGTTGTTGAATTATGCCTTAGTTATACCAATGGAATCTAACGTAGAATTTATCGTCGAACCACCCATTTTCAAAAAAAAATGTTTAGAATATTTTGCGCCTTATTATTGTAGCGTTACCAGGAGACGTTCAGACCCGAAATTGCTGTCATATGTTGAATGTAAAACATGCGAAATAAAGGTCGATATAGAATCTGTCGAACATTCTTATAATCTCGTTGCAGATTTTGAAATAAAACACTACAAAGATCATGTTCCTTATCCAGACCCAGAATCCATTGGGCAAATGAAAGTATTATTAGAAGTTGTGCAAGCCATGTTGGCTGCTGCTAAAAAAGAAAATATCAGATTAATTAAGAAGAATAATGGAATTATTACCAAGTCGAAGAAAAGCATTGCAAATATGCGTAGAATTATAACTACCTTATATGAGTCCTGTCCAAACAAACAAAGTTGCCCTACATGCTGGGAAGAAATTACGAGAGAAAAACTATTTATTCCGGTGTGTGGTCATTTTATCTGCACGGACTGTAAGGAACGATTGACAGCCCAGAATTGTCCTATGTGTCGTGATCCACTATCTAACATATAGTATTATACGCCAGTTAAAGAATATGTTGTTAATGTAGTAGTAGGTGTAAAATTTAAAATAGTATTCGTATTGCTACCATTAGAATCCCCAGTATAATTACAAATAACTCCCATTTTTTGATTCGTAAAGTTATTGTTTGATATATTGGTTGTAAATAAGAGTTGTATATCATAGACATATCCTGGACTAGTAAATAAAGACAAATTATTGATAGTTAAACCTGTAGGATTACTTATTGCAGTAATGGCAGTCGAATTTGTGTTCGCTATTGGCGTAAAAGACACATCGAAAGTCATTGAAACGTCGAACGCCATCGTACTATCATAAATAGTACAAGCTGGGTTTGTATACTTCACCAGTTGATTACTATAGTAAACAAGTGCCTTTGCAGATGTAATAGAAAATGTATTATTAGGGACAAAGATGTTTTTTGTCGAATTTGGTACAGTTGCACTATAAGTCAAAACGATTGGTGTGCTATAAGTAAATGTATATGAATCTTGATCTATTGGATCTAATATACCTATTGAAAAAATGGTAGTCGGTATTCCATTGGGACAATATTGATTTTCATTTATAAGTGTAGACCACATAACCGTGTCAGAAACTGGTTCAGACGAATATGAACGTGTTTGTGTTGCGTAATTATATAATGGAACTGTCGTATCCATATATAAATATTGTATAGGACCCGGCACATCAGAAGAAGTTGTTGGGGTTTGGATAGTGCTTTTACTTATACAATTTCCAGCAGTTGCTTTAATGATATTTTGTGTAAATGTACTTTTTGTAGTGCTTCCTATCGATGTAGATGACGACACATAAGTACTTTCTATAGTCTCTACTGTATTTGGGTAAGTCGTCGATTGATATACTCCACTAACTAATAATTTATACTTTTCAGCTTTGGTGTAATTATTTGTTTTTGTATTAGACTTAGATGCCCCATAATTTAATATTTCGGCTTTACGACGCATATTTAGTTGTTGTTGCGTATATTGAGGGTAAGGTGATATTGGCGTAAACCGTGTAGGTGGAACAGTAAATAACATTTGTCTTAAACGTTGGGTGCAGACAGTATTTAAACATAAATCCGTTGTTGCCATTCTATAATATATTATTGATAGTAATAAATTATAGATATTTACAATAAAATAGTTGGCTCAATTGTATATTTGCTGTGTTGAGTACCAATTTCTAGATAAATAAGTTGTACCTGCACTAGATTTTGTAGAATTGACTAAAGACATATTAGGACCACCCATTACTACATAATTTATTTCGAAAATATTAAGAGCATGGCTATAATATCTTAAATTGGATAATTTACCAGAGAATCCTCCATTGGGTGCAATAAGAACGTCACTATAATTCTGTTTTGGTAAATTATTTAGTGTTAAATGAGACGCGATTACACCATTTACATAGACATCTATTACTTTTTGTTCAGCTCTTATTGCAATATGTACCCAGTTTCTTAATGGAATGTTTTTTATATCAATACTATTCAATGTATCATTAGATAGAACAGTATCCATTTTTACGCGTAATATGCCAGTATTTATATCGGGTCCTAAATATACTCCTGGTCCGTTATTGACCTTACCATCTCCTTTACAGAAGATAGTTTGTAAACCAACAGATTTATCAGGTAAGTTATCAATAAATAACCAGAACGACCAAGTAAACTCTAAACCCTTAGATTCATTATTGGATCTCAATATGGGTATGGAAGATGAATTATTAGGGTTTTGTGATATTGTCATTGAACTATTACCCTGAACCATACCATGAACAAGATATGGATTTTTATTAGGTCCAGTAAGATAAGTAATAATCATAATTCCTAAAGACATTAATATCAAAAACACAATAATAACTAATATAATAAACCCGATTTTAGCTACAATTGTATTGGATTGTAGAAAACTAGGAGAACCAGCAGTTCCTTGAGAGAATTGACTAAAAAAATTTGTAATACTTGTTTTTGCACTGGATAGTGCATTCGATACACTGGTCGATGCGTTCGAAACCGCAGTAGAAACACTACTTGATGCACCAGATACTGCACCTGTTACATTATTCATTGCTGCTTTTGCACTTTCCATATTTATATTTTATATATAACTTATCTATATTATATATGAAATTTATCTTGTTATAATTTTTTCTAAATTATTCATATGTGTTTTCTCTATCTGTTACCATATAGAGATTTGAGATGATTGAACCCCATTTTGTAGGACATTTAAGTTTACATTATATGCTGAAAATGGATTCATACTAGTGCCATTTCCTGCCATATATTTTGTCCAAGCAGTCTGTGGATCCATTGGCCGTGTATATCTCTGGAAACTCGATACAGTTGCATCCCAACCATTTCCTAAATTGACGGGTACAGTTGAGTCTGGTGGCATAGCAGGACCTACCGAATTGTTGAACATTCGCTGTGATTTTACTAATTTTCCATCCATGTAAACGTCGAAGTATTGGCCATCTGCACTCACTGCTATAAACACCCATCGTTGAATAGGAAAGTTATTAGTTATTACCATTTCTTGAATATTACCATCACTCATTTTAACACCTAATTTTAATGTTGGCGAGTTAGGGTCTAAATATAACACTAAATTATTATTACGACCAAAAATTGTTTTTCTTGTAGATGATGCCCATGTGTTTACATAGACCCAAATACTGTATGCATAACTAGGTGTAGTAGGATCAGCAATTGATGTAATAGCAGGTTGCGCTGTTTTTAAACTAACTGTGTATGCAAGTTGACTAGATGTATTAGTAAGGTATCTGTATAACAAAAATACCAATAATACAATAACAATTCCTAAAATGATGACAACCCAGTTCATTTAATTATTATGCTATAAATAAACTATATAAATTATTTTGTGTTATGTATTATTATCTATAGTTTACATTGTTTGTAATGGTGGGTTTTTATTCATTAATAAGTTATAATTAGCTACAATCTGCGTTTTTGTTTGTGGTTTATTATAATATTTTATGTTACATATTGCACCATCTAAACCATTGTTTGATCCAATATAGAACTTATCTCGTGCACTATAATCAGGTTCATTGTTATCAAATACCACTGTTCTCTCTAAATTACCATTTATGAATAAATCGGCTTTATTCAAAACATAGTTAAGTACAATATTTACCCACTTCTGTTTTGGAATCGTATATTCATATCTAGTAGGTATTTCTGTTGAATCTGTAAAATATATTATAAGCTTATCAGAGTCTTGATTTGATTTATTAAAATATGCTATTCTTGGTTTTCCTGTGTCATGATTCGAATCACCGTAACAGAAAATTGGTACCTCTTTAGCATAACCAGTGAAATTAGATGGCTGAGAGTTCAAATATACCCACATAGATATGCAATATTCACGACGAAACATTACCGTGTTTTCATTTGATGGATTGTTAATTCCTAATTTTTTCTTTTCGGCAACTGTCATTTTAGTTGGATCGTTATTAGAGATAATGCGTTCTTTATCTAAAAACCTGGAATCCGCTAATAAAAGAGTATTGTCTGATTGTATTAGGTATTTTAATAATTGTGGTACATAAATATATAATAATATTAGTACTATTTCTAGAATAAAAAGAATATACACAACATTGGTTGTCATTTTAAACTCTTGAATAATAAATTTCGCAAAATCGATAAACATACATGGAATATAAAAAATAAAATAGACTAGTATACCCATGATTCCGGTTGAGGATTTCAAATAGTTACTGAATAAATAAAAAAATATTGCTAATGCTGCAATTACACCTAAAAACAAAATAGTATTCAATATATAGCTAAGAAAAATCACTGTTGGAGACGTGGCTTTTGTATAAAAATAGATCAAGGCACCTATAAATGTAATTGCTAATCCGATAGAAAAAATTAGTAATAATGAATTGTCACCAAAACTATTTCTGTACGGTATTACGTATGCTAAGATGGCTATGAGTGGTATAATAGTCATCATTGAATATAAATATTTCCGCGAAGTAAGAACAGATGCATCTGTTGATGCATAATAAAGAATAATACAAATTGCCATAATAAACCCATATAATGCACCATACTTCATAAAACAATTTCTATAGTCTTCATCATTCATTATCGTTGTAAATTGGTCAGTCATGAATGTATACAATTTGGTAAACGGGAGACTTATTAACAATGCCAACGTATTGAACAAATTTATAAAAAAATCACCTATGAAAAAATAACTTTGTTCTGTAGTAACAGTTATGAATATTGTGTATGCAACTATTAAACATGCTATTACAATACTTACAATAGACCATGCATCTAATTCCATTATTATACAATTTCCTTTATTATATTATAACATAATAAAAAATAGGTGTTTGTTCTAATCGTTATAGGTTCTCAATGGTTGTTTTTTTTCCATGACAATCACGACATAAAGCGACTAAATTATCTATATGGTTACTACCACCGTATTCTAGTCTTATTTTATGATCAACTTCGAACCACGCGTTTAATTGATCTTGACAATCGCCACATTTCCAATTTTGTCTTGCGGCTACAAATTTCTTTTTCGTTTCACTTACAGAACGTTTGTTCGACTTCTTCCCAGAGTTCATGATTTTTGCTTCAGATGCCATTTGATTATTATCGGGCATTGCTAAAACTGGGTAATTGAAGGCCGCGCCCGAACCTCCATCTAAGCTAGATATTTGGTTTGGAATAAAGTTATGTTTTGATGTAAAATCTAATATGGGTGATAACATCGCAGATGTTGCACCATCAATCGGTAAATATTTGACATAATCATTTGACGTCGTTAAAATTTCTTGTGCTCGAGCCGGGTTACGTTTGATTAATATATATATCATAAGTGCTCCAAATGCTATTCCTGCCATCTGATAATATTTCTTATACGAAAAAAGCATTTTCATGTATTTTCCTTCCGTATAAATATTTGCCATGAAAAAACCAGCAACAATAATAAGTAAGATTTCTATCCTCATTTGATTTATTATATAGCTATATTTTTTTGAAACAAAATATATAATATAATGAAAAATAATATAAAGAGTTATCCCAATATAATAATGGGGGAGGGTAATGTGTGCTTACATAAGTTTATGTAATATATGTAATTAGATAAATAGAACACATATACCCGGTTAGCTCAGTAGGTAGAGCGCTAGCCTTTTAAGCTAGTGGTCGTGGGTTCGAGTCCCACATTGGGTGAAACTATATTTGATTTCATTCAAGGTTAAAACGTTCAATAATAAAACATATTATTTCTTTATTTTCTGCTTTGTTAGCTCAGTAGGTAGAGCATATGGCTAATTTAATTACCGTTAGGTCAAAGGTTCGTTCATATTTTTCTGCTTTGTTAGCTCAGTAGGTAGAGCATACGGCTAATTTACTTACCGTGAGGTCAGATGTTCGTTCATATTTTTCTGCTTTGTTAGCTCAGTAGGTAGAGCATACGGCTAATTTAATTACCGTGAGGTCAAAGGTTCGTTCATATTTTTCTGCTTTGTTAGCTCAGTAGGTAGAGCATACGGCTGTTAACCGTGAGGTCAGAGGTTCAATCCCTCTACAAAGCGATTTTCATTATTTATCGTATAAATAATGAATAACTTTTTGATACATAACTTTTTGATACATAACTTTTTGATACATAACTTTTTGATACATAACTTTTAGATAGTTGCCCTTCGTGTTCGTTTCTTATATAAGGAACGTTGGCGTTTGTCTAATGATTTTCCTCGTCTTCTTTTGAAAGATGCCTTTTTACTACGTTTTGAATATTTATACACCATTTCATAGACTTCGTAATCTTGTTTTCGTTTTTGCAGTCTTCTCGGCATACAGAATGATGAAAAAACAGAAGATGTAACTCTACTAACAAAATTAGAACGGGGACGAGTTGTAACTGCTTTTTTGTTATATTCTATTTCACTTTCAGGAATCAAATGAAATCCCATATGTTTATAAAATGATACAGCTGGTGGCGTAGACAATAGTTTTATTTGTTTTGCTCTAGCTCTTTTGCCTATTTCTTGACATACTTGCATTAATATTTTACCAAACCCACCTGCAAATGGAGTGCATAGATAATGTATATAAATAAAATCATTACTGTTTGTCCAATTACCACTTTCATCATAGTAATCAAATGTAAATATCATGATACCAGAGATTCGTTCTGAACCATCTTTGATGTATAAAATGATTTTTTCACCGCATGTATCTTCTGATTCTTCTATCATAGAAGTAATTGTTTCTATATCGATTAAGCCCCTACAAAAAGAGGTTATATTATCTATTTGTCGAAGTTCTGCTGTAACATGTTTTTTTTCATTGACATCCGATTTTGTTAAATGGATTTCTCTGCCTTTGACCGCGTAAGAATCATCTAAAATAGAATCCAATATAGTTTTTCTATTGGGGTCTTGTCCTTCATAAAAATAATATACACTCATATATATTATTATTACATAACTTTTGTACGATAAAAAATTTTTATAGTTTTTACGTTTTTGATAGTTTTTATGGGTTTCGTGTTTATGATTTCTATGACTTTTTATATTTTGTTATAATTACTTTGTGAGAACCTTGACTCTCTTTCTTCTTGCAGGTGGTTTATCTAAGAATGATGCATTCGAGTAGTCTAATAAAACACCAGCTTCTTCCTGTGGTGCATCGACATCTTCAATATAACTGTGACCACTCAACGTGCTCACTGCATCTTCGTTCTCGTCTTCGCGATCATAATGCTGCGGTGAAGATTGATTCTCTTCTTGTAGTGTCACCATAGACGGTGGTGGCGATGTACTTGGGCTACTTGGTCGTTCTAGTATCGATAAATTACTCAATAGTGTTGTAGCTGATTCGATAGCTGCTTGTTTACAGAGAGATTGGTTGTAAGTTGGCTTGTATGTATAAGCCTTTCGGAAACGTGTTCCATCTTGATTCCAAATCTTGATGAATTTTCCAGTAGAGAGTAAATTCATCAGATATGGATTAAACCCTCTCTGCGGTGCAAACACTGTGACGATAGCATAGCCATTCTTGGTTCCTGGCTTAATCGAGACATGTCCAATATTTCCGATTTTGGTCGCATATACTTCATTCGCAATGACTTGCCATCGCGTCCCCGCAACAACAGGTGTTACAAACAAAACAATACTCGACATGTTACAGTTTTACTCTTCCTTGCTTTTAAATATACTTTCGTGGCTTTTGCCGTGCCGTATCATATTTTCATAAAAAAGTTTTTCAATTTTTTGTAAAATCAACAAAAATAATATATCAAAAAGCATAATATCAATATAAACGAAATATACAGATAGTGCCGACGCATACGTATCCTTTCGCTTAAATAAATCGGTTTTGGTTTATATTCAGCACGGTATGTGTCCAATGCCTTAGCCAAAGACATCTCTTTCTTTCCTAACATCAGATTGAATTTATTATGAATAAAATGTACCCACCTAACGAACGATTCTCTACAGTCTAAATAGGGTGTAACCGGATATTTATCTAACATTTCTGCGAATGTATCTCCCATATCTGGCACTGGAATAAATAGTGGCATATTTTGTATTAAGTCGTAATATTTTCGCTTGGTAACAGCATTTGGATGATTAGGATACGACTCGGCAACCGTATTCAAGAAAAACCAATAATGTGGACCCCATATAGTTTGGTCGAATTTGACATTGGACATTATATACAAGAAAAATAAATATATAGAAACAAATCATTTTATTCAAGTAGCATAATCGCATTATTATAAAAATTAATATGGCCGAAGCATATTGTAATAATTGTGGAAAACCAGGACATTTATATCATCAATGTAAAATGCCTATTACTAGTATTGGTCTTATTGTGTTTAGAAAAAGACCCGATACAGAGATTGAATACCTAATGATATGTAGAAAAGACACATTAGGATATATAGATTTTATGCGTGGTAAATATTCGATTTACAGTAAAGACTATTTAATGAATATGCTAAAACAGATGACTTATACAGAAAAAGAAAGGACTAAAACACATACTTTTGACCAATTATGGAAAAGTATTTGGGGTAATGAAGATATATCAATGCAGTACAAATCAGAGGAAATCATTTCAAGAGACAAATTTAATACGTTAAGAAATGGAATAATAACAAAAAACGATTATTATGACTTAGATACAATGATTGAAGAGAGTAATTTATCAACCACATGGAATGAGCCAGAATGGGGTTTTCCGAAGGGTAGACGAAATTACCAAGAAAAAGACTATGAATGTGGTCTTCGTGAATTTTCAGAAGAAACTGGTTACCAAAGTAGGCAAATAAAAAATATAAAGAATTTACTACCATTTGAAGAAATATTTATTGGGTCTAACTATAAATCGTATAAACATAAATATTACCTTACATATATGAAGTATGAAGATTCATTAATAACACGACCATTTGAAAAATCTGAAGTCAGTAAAATGGAATGGAAAACATACGATGAATGTGTAGAATTGATACGACCTTATAATTTAGAAAAAAAACGGTTGCTTACTAATATACATAATACAATTACGCTGTTTTCAATTATATAGAAAGTTGCTTTAGTTAAAATATGTATAACAAATATATATACTTATTTTAAGATATGATAAAAAACGGAAATGCTACGAAAAAAAATGTTCCGCCTACCAAGCGTAAAACATTACGTATAAGAAATATTATTGGTGATATTGAAGAGAAAATAGATGATATTTCGCAGACACAACCGTTTGATGTTGTTACTGAAACACCTACTTTGGCATCTGATATATCTAAACTAGCAGAATCTATGCCATCGAATTTATTACCGACTAAATTAAAAAAGAAAGTAGTATTAGGTTGTTCCAGTTCATATCAACCTACGCAAGAAGATATACCTAGAGTAAATCAGCTTAGCAAATTAAATCGACAAAAATTAAGAGATATTCTTTCAACATTACTTGGAGAACCTACTGGTAAAACAAGTTCTCGTAAATATGATGCTGATAAAAAACAGGAGTTGATTCAATTAATAGTTTGCATTGAAAATGAACAGCGTAAGCAAAATACACCGGCAACTGAAACAATACAACCTCAAGCTGAAGTACAAGGTCAAACTCAAGCACAAACTGAAGCTGAAGTACAAGGTCAAACTCAATCTGAAATACAAGGTCAAACTCAATCTGAAATACAAGCTCAAACTCAATCTGAAATACAAGCTCAATCTTATGACGAAAATGTTATTCCACCACTCTCTCAGTTAGTAGTTCCTACGATAGAACCCGTTAGTAAACCAATAACTATATCTAAAATGATGCCAGATCTCGAAGAAGATGAAGATTCTAACAAAGAATTACCAAACGACGACGTAGATTCTCCAGAATATAATGAATATATTTTTGACGCAGAAAAACATGAATTTGATAATACAGAAACAGATGATACCTATGACTTTTTATACCCAGAGTTAAATGACCCTAATTTCAATATAAAAATTGCAAAACGAAAAGAATTTAACGACACCAAGTATGATGGTAAAGTTCGAGATATAAAAACACATGCCGATTTACTATGTAAAGCCGACTTTGAATTATTACCACATCAACTTTTTGTGAAAAACTTTCTTTCTGCACAGACACCATATAATGCTTTGTTACTATATCATGGGTTAGGAACAGGAAAGACATGTAGTGCAATCGGTATTGCAGAAGAAATGAGAACTTATATTAAACAAGTGGGTTTACAGCAACAGACAAGCGATGCATCGGGACAACGTATTTTGATAGTAGCATCACCTAATGTGCAGCAGAATTTTCGTCTACAGTTATTTGATGAACGAAAATTAAAATTAGACGGAGAACATTGGAATTTAGACACGTGTATAGGCGCTAGTTTATTAATGGATATCAATCCAACGAATATGGTTGGACTCAGTAAAGAAGTAGTGATCAAACAAATCAATGCTCTTATCAATCAATATTATTTATTTTTGGGATATTTTGAATTTGCTAATTATATTAAACGTAAGACGATGGTTTCAGGTGAAATTACGGATGAAGAAGCAAAAAAACAGATACGTATCAAAAAAATGCGTTCATTATTTAATAATCGTCTTATTATTATTGATGAAGTACACAATATACGTATTTCTGATGATAATAAAAAGAATCAACGCACAGCGAATCTGCTTATGGATGTTGTAAAATATGCCGAAAATATGCGTTTGTTGTTACTATCCGCAACACCCATGTATAATAGTTATAAAGAAATCATATGGCTAGTCAATTTACTGAACTTGGTAGATAAACGTAGTACTATTAAAGAGACCGATGTGTTTGATAAAGATGGCAATTTTATAAAAGAACGTATTACGAAAGATGGTAGAAAATTAGAAGGTGGCAAAGAATTATTAAAAAGAAAATTAACCGGATATATTTCGTATGTACGTGGAGAAAACCCTTATACATTCCCCTATCGCATTTATCCTGAAGTCTTTTCACCTGAAAACGCGATTAGTCAGTTTGAATACCCAAAATTACAATTAAACAAGCAAGAAATAGAGAAACCTATGGAATTCATACCAGTGTATTTGAGTGAAATCGGTGAATATCAAAAAAGAGGTTATGAATATATTATTCAACACATTCGAGATGAAACAGGTGAAATTACTGAATATGATGATATGGAGACTTTTGGATTTATTCGACTACAAAGACCTCTTGAAGCACTCGATATGGTTTATCCCAGCGAAGAATTTGATTCCTCAAGTTCGGGTCTCGAGACTATCGATAAAAATGAGCTTATACGAAATATAGTAGGAAAGAACGGGTTAGCCAGATGTGTAACATTCAAAACTATGCAGTCTCCCTATTTCTTGAGACATGATTTTGAATATAAACCCGACATTTTATCGAGATATGGTCGCATCTTCAGCAGAGAAGAAATACCGAAATATAGTAATAAAATATCATCTATATGTAATTCGATTATGAACAGTCGTGGTATCGTTATTGTTTTTTCACAATATGTTGATGGAGGTGTTGTTCCATTGGCACTTTGTCTAGAAGAGATGGGCTTCAGTAGGACAGGTGCAGCTGCTCATACTAAATCGTTATTCAAAACTCCTCCGTCTCCCCCTATTGGTGCATTGACATTACGACCGAGAGAACCCAACGATACTTCATTCAAACCTGCCAAATATATTATGATTACTGGTGATCCAACATTCTCACCTGATAATTTGGCTGATATGAAAATAGTTACAAATCCTGACAATAAAAATGGTGAAAAAGTAAAGGTTATTTTAATTACAAAAGCAGCAGCTGAGGGTCTTGATTTCAAAAATATTCGCCAGGTTCATATCATGGACCCTTGGTACAATATGAATAGGATGGAACAAATTATCGGGCGTGGTGTACGAAACCTAAGTCACTGTCAATTACCATTTGAAGATAGAAATGTAGAAATCTATTTACATGCTACCAAGCCGCGCTCGAATGTTAGCTCTTTGATGGGTGGCGATGCGGGAGAAGTTATGAAACAACAACCGTCTTCTCCTTCTGAACAACCGTCTTCTCCCTCTGAACAACAATCTTCTCCCTCTGAACAACAGTCTTCTTCTCCCTCTGAACAACAAGAATCATCTCCCTCTGAACAACAATCTTCTTCTCCCTCTGAACAACCATCTCCTTCTGAACAACAGTCTTCTCCCTCTGAACAACAAGAATCATCTCCCTCTGAACAACAAGAATCATCTCCCTCTGAACAACAAGAATCATCTCCTTCTGTACCTACATTCCAAGAACCCGTATTTGAACAACCATCTCCTTCTGAACAACCATCTCCTTCTGAACAACAAGCATCTCCCTTTGAACAACAAGCATCTCCCTTTGAACAACAAGCATCTCCCTTTGAACAACAAGCATCTCTTTTTGAACCCATATTTGAAGAACCTATACAAACACCAGAATCAACAGAGGAAGACTCAATTGAACCAGCTGATTTATACGTATATAGATATGCTGAACTTAAAGCGAAACAAATTGGTAAAATAACTAGATTATTAAAAGAAATCGCTGTTGATTGCATTCTGAACATCGAACAGACAAATTTTACCGTAGAAAAACTATTAACACTTGCACAAAATCAGAACATTAAACTAAATCTATCAACAAATAACCAACAAATAGATTTCAAAATCGGGGATAGACCTTTTAGTGATATTTGTGACTATATGGACAATTGTAATTTTACTTGTTCTCCAACATTGAATATTACTGATAAGGATGTTATAAAAAATACATATTCAGAGGAATATGCAAAAATGAACTATTCCACCATTGTAAAACGTTTAAGAGACCTATTTAAGGAACAGACTATGTATAATCGAGAAAATCTTATTAAATCGATTAATCATATTAAGGTATATCCAGTAGAGCAAATAGATTATGTTTTAACTAGATTTATAAACCATAGCAATGAATACATTATAGATAAATATGGGAGAACAGGCCGACTTATCAACAAAGATAAATATTACGCGTTTCAACCGCTGGAAATAACCGATGAACAAGTCTCTATTTTTGAACGTTCTACTCCGGTCGATTTTAAACCAACCGCTTTAGAATTGGAATTACCAAAGAAACAGCGAGAACCGGTTTATAATTTAGAAGAACCCGTTATACATGATAATTCTGGATTACCCAAGCAACCGAATCTAGGGTTAGAAGAAAAATATAGCGAAATATTGGAACGTATAAAAGCAAATTTAAACAATGCACTTTTATCAGAAAGTACGTTAATTGCATCAGGTGAGATAGATTGGTATAAGAATATGAGCAATGTTCTCCCCACTATCGTAAGAAATCATGGTATACCAGAAGAGACTATCACAAAATATATTATTTACCATAATTTAGATACTCTTGTATTCGAGGAAAGAATGGTTCTCATTAAATACATTTACAGTAGGCAAATAGAACAACAAATCAATCAATTTGAAACTATCATAAAACAATATTTTGACGAAAAAATTGTCAAGTCTAGTGATGGTAGTAAAGGAATTATTGTAGTAAAGGAATATCTAGGAGACGATGAGACGAAATGGAAGATCTTTGCACAAGACCCAGAGAACCCAGTTTCTTGGAGAGAAATCGATTCTATGGATTATCCAAAATATAAACGCGATATGCCTAAATTTATTTCATTGAAACCAAAGCACAACACCATAGGTTTTATGCATATTTTCAAAAATGGCGACACCGTATTTAAAACGAAAAACTTACCAGGTAAATGGGGAAATAAAGGCGCCGCATGTAATATACTAGGCAAAAAGGATGTTTTAGATAGGATTAATTCGGTTTTAGAAACACCCATGTACTCAAATGAATCTATTAGACAGTTCTATACACAGGTTCTCGATAAAAAGGGTGTTCGTGTAGAAAAACAAGTAGAAAACGGCATTTATAAAGTTGGTCTTTGTGTTATATTAGAAATACTATTGAGATACTATAATGAAATTGGTCATAAAGGAAAAGACTGGTTCTTTGATGTAGAGAAAACAATTATCAACAATATTATCAATTTAAAGGAACTATAATGAGGTCTCTGAAAACCCCCAAAAAATTGAATCGATATTATAAAATAATGTAGTTAAATAACATAAAACTTATTTTATAATATTATATTAACTATGTCTCAAACGCAAAAAATACGGGTGAAGAATCCAGGTCAACAAAAAATTTATGATGTATATATTAATTCGACACTAACCATGCGAATTCCACTCACAATAAATGAAGTTGGTAGGAATATCAAGCAGAATTTAGAAAGAATGATCAGTAAAAATATAGAAGGAAGATGTGTTGCCGAAGGATTCATTAAACCTGGAACGATTAATGTATTGAGTTATTCTAGTGGTACTATTAATAATAATAAAGTTGAGTTCCAAACGGTATTTGAATGTAAAATATGTTACCCGGTAGAAGGCATGTGGATTGAATGTATGACAAAAACGATTACTAAGGCGGGAATTCATGCAGAGGTCATTGATAAAGAAGGCAATATTCCAATTACAGTATTTGTTGCACGTGACCATCATTATACAGATAAGCAATTTTCCGAATTAAAGGAAAATACAAAAATTGTAGTAAGAATTGTGGGTGTTCGATTTGAATTAAATGATCCATATATTTGCGTTATAGGTAAATTGATGGATCGGGCAAATGTTCAAGAAAATCAAGTATTTAGAAAACCACCTATTTCAATATTGGGAGGTGAAGTTCATGACGAAGAAAGTGATGATGAATAGAATATAAAAATATATCGATATATATATATAAACTATGAATTCTATTGTAAAACAAGTCTATGATAACTTAGTAGCTTCAAATATGAAAAAGCTATCTAGATTAGCTATCATAGATATTATGATAAGTTTTTGTAAAATGAACAGTCCAAGTAATATTTTTTTACTGAAAAAATCGATGGAAACCAATTTTGCAAAAGATGTAAAATGCAATTATGCATTACATCTGTTCACACCACAAAATTATGGTTGCGATCTAAGAGAGCTATTTTTTACTAGAGATGGAAAATTAATAACTGATGATGCTGAAGACGATAGTAAAACATTATCGTATAAAAGAATTGAATTACTAACGTTATTTGATACAAAAAAAATAGAATCGGAAATTCCCCATATTATGACAGATATTGATGACACATTATTTGCTCATTCTGCGAAAGGATTTGCTGGTGAAGACCAATCTTGGATACAAAAGGTGCCTTTTCCTGGAATCAAAACATTTTATGAATTGTTTTATAGTAAATTAGAAGAACCGTATCGATACTCTACTGTATTGTCTGCTACTCCAGGATTTATGAAAATGGATAGGATTAATAATAAACAAATCAAAAGTATTTTAGGTCCACAACAACATGGGTTTATACAAGGTGAAGAAAGTAAATTGAAAGCAATAGAGTTAGCTAAACAAATAAAGTTTAACTCTGAAGAAGCGTTTGCATATACAGGTTCTATGAAACATAGACGTTGTGTAGAATATTCTACACTATTCCCCGAATATAAATTGATGTTTATAGGAGATAATGGACAAGGCGATCTTATTGGCGGACTCAATATTTTGAGAGATATACCAAAGTCGTGTGTATTTATACATAAAATTATTCAAAATAATGGAACTATAAAAACGAACGATGAAGAAACAGACAATCCTTATCCTGGACGCTTGTTTTTTTTTAAGAATTATTTAGAATTAGGTAAAATATTCCAACAAATTAATGTATTTAATGAGAACGATATTAATGTACTTAGACAATCTGTCATTGAAGATATTAATCTAAATCTAAAAAAAATATGCAGTAAAAGAGATATAGGTCAGTGTAAAACAACAAAGGAATATGAAAATATGTTAAGTCATTACTTTTGTTGCGAACAAGCAAATTGTCTTATGCCTCCTCATTGTATATCAGAGACCGATATTTTTAAAGGTGGTAATAAAAGAAATTATAAAAATAAAACAAAATTCAAGTCTTCGTTCTGGCGTATAAAACGTTCAAAAAGAAAAACGCGAAAAACAATATAAAATCGTATAATAATACTATTATAATATAATATTATTATAAGATGTCGACTATCAATTTAGAAACACCTGAAGTTCTCGAAACTATAAAAAACAATATTGAGAACTTGGATAAATATCATCAAATCGAGGTTTTAAAAATACTCAATAAGAACGCATGTAAGTTGAATGAGAATAAGAGCGGTGTTTACGTAAATCTATCTTTTTTGAATTCGCAAACAATAGCAGATTTGAAACAATATTTATCGTATACCACAGACCAAGAAGAGTCGCTTGTTACTATGGAATATCAAAAGGAGGAATTCAAAAATGCATTCTTTGTAGAAAAAGAAGATAAAGATAACTTGATAGTATCATATAGCTCGATAAGTTCGTCTGTGAAATAAAAATGTCTAGTTACTGCAATTCCATATTTTTCAGTGCTAAGAATGTTACTATTGATGATTTACAACAACATATGTTGACGACAGAAAATAAAGGAAAGGAACAACTAGTAAACGATAAGGAGGAACAATACATGGAATTGGTAAAGGAAGAGAAACCGGAAATAGAATGCATCCCGGAAATAGAATCAAATCCCATCATTCTCGACCCAGAACCTGTGAAACAAACTGTTTCGAATCCGGTAAAAACCATCGTTTCTGAACCGTTATCTACGGTTTCACCTACTCAACATGATACTTTATTTTGGTGTATTTATATTGCTGTATTTGGTCATAATGACTATTTAGAAATTTCACGTAATTACGGAGTAAAGGAATTAGAAATAAAAAAACAAGTAGCTGATTTTATACAAAAGAATCCTACATCATTTAAGCATACTAATCATAAAGTAACGAAAGTGGCTATACAGGAAATATTATCCGAGTTATTGACGAGTCAAAAGGAAACGTCAAACATCTGCCTATTAGCAATGATTGTAAAGTATAATATTAACATTTTATTGGTGGACCCAACAAACAGATTCTATCTAGAATATTATTCTAATATTGACATGAAAGAAAATCAAACATACGTAATACAAAAGAACACATTTGGTAAATATAATCTGCAAATAGAACCTATATATGAACCAGAATTAACTACTTGGAAATCGAGTAAACTACCTTTAGTCAGTTACATAAAACCGTTACATGCTATCTCAACATATAAATTGCAAGAACTTGTAGAGTTAGCGAAAAAGTATGGTATCTATGATGCAGCAAAAAAATACAAGAAGGCTGACTTATACAATGATGTTTGTGACGTAATAAGATGGCGATAAAAAATTGAAACAATATAAAAATAATATATGGTTTTACTATATAAACTATATATTATGAGTAAATCGCAAAAAGAATATGGTAAGATGAAAAAAGACGGACAAAAAGAATTTCGCAACGCATCGGAACAAAAGACTATTAGACAAAAAAAAGAAGAGTTTGAAACGATTGTAGGTCACTATTTAGACAGTAATCCCTACATACAAACGAATAGAAAGTCAAGCGAATTAGAGATTCGATTTGGAACAAACACCCGACTATCTAGACCTATCAGTAAAATTAACTATGACAATGTAATAAAACAATTATATGCTTGTGGTTTCAGAATCGATAATCCAGACGGTCTACAAATACTACGTATCAATACTGAATATACTGATAGTCGTACTGGGCAAAGTAAAATGTCGAATGTTCGCGCAGAAATAATGGGAAGCGATTTGATTCAAGAATATTGTCGTACGAATAGCATTGAAAAACTCATGAGTATGCCATCAAATACGCATAATAAACTCAAATTCACGCAAAAAATGACAGCTCAAGATAAATCAGGTGTGAATATTCAACGTCTTGATATGGACGACTTTAATTTTCGCGTCTCTTACCAAACAGAGCAAGATTATAATATGAAGGCACCTTTTGTTCAAAGAATCGTGTCTGAATGGAATGATTCGAAAAAAATATTCCGTTGTATGAATCGTGTCCGTTTTTATCATCCAGAGTTACCCATATTTGCCGACTTGAGTATTGTAAAGAGTTCTAGAAAATCAAATTATGTAGCTATTCCACAATATACGATTCAAGATGCAGAAGTATTTAAAAATATAGAGCAATATGAAATCGAATTAGAGGTAGATAATAAACGTGTTGGTCCAAGTGCGGCGGTTTATAATTCAGTTGATAAATTAATGGTGGCTCTACGTAAATGCATACGTATCGTTCTAAGTGGTCTACAGGAAACGAAGTATCCTATTTCGTATAGTGAACGTGAGGTTATTTTACAATCTTATATGAGATTGGTACATATGCAAGACAAAGATTCAGAGAAAGAGAACTCCGATGAAGAAAAAACGCAAAAAGAATCCGGTGAAAGTAAAGGAGAAGATGAAGGTGAAAATGAAGATAAAAAATCTAAATATGTTAATCGTCGTGTTTTGCCAAAAGATTTCATAGGTCCAGCATCTTTTACACTTCAACTAGAGAATATTATCGAAAAATCTGAAACGGTTGAAACCAATATTCCAAACATTCGTAAGAATTATGCCGTCACTGAAAAGGCAGATGGTGATCGTAAACTGTTGTTTATTTCCGATACTGGTAAAATATATTTAATCGATACGAATATGAATGTGCAATTTAGCGGTGCGAGAACTAGTGAAAAAACGATATTCAATAGCTTGTTAGATGGTGAATATATCAAATTGAACAAAGAGGGTAACTATATACATAGATATATGGCGTTTGATATTTATTATGTAAATAAGAAGTCGGTTCGTGAATTTATCTTCGTTTCGAATGACGAAGAATTACCTGTTTCAAAACAGCGTTTACGTCTTCTTGAAGAATTCACAACTCTCATAAAACCTATTTCCGTATTAGAAGAAAAGGGAGAGGTTGAAACGAAAGAACCAAAACATTTAACCGAATTCAAAGTACAATGTAAGAACTTTTATTATGAACCAACAATATTTCAATCTTGTTCACGAGTGTTATCGCATACAAAGGATGCTGTTTACGAATATAATACAGATGGTTTAATTTTCACACCTACTAATTTAGCTGTTGGTGCTAGTGAACTCGGAAATAAAGCGGGTCCTCTATATAAATCTACATGGTCGGCGTCATTCAAATGGAAGCCACCTAAATTCAATACAATCGATTTCTTAGTCTCAGTAAAAAAAGATAAGACCGGTAAGGACGAAATACATCATATTTTCCAAGATAGCCGTAATATGGATGGACAGCAAGATATTCTGCAATATAAAACTCTTGTATTAATGTGCGGTTTCGATGAACGAAAACATGGATTTATCAACCCCTTTCAAGACATTTTAAACGATAAATTACCTGACCCATCTGATATTGATAATGAACAAACGTATAAACCCGTTCCGTTTCAGCCAACAGAACCAAGTGACTCTTCAGCATGTTTATGTAATATTATGTTACATGGTCCGAATTTGACAATGATGACTGAGGAAGAGCAATATTTTGAGGAAGATATGATCGTAGAATTTAGTTATGACCCCCTGAAGGAACCCGGTTGGAGATGGACTCCATTACGTGTTCGCTACGATAAAACCGCCGAATTAAACGCAGGACAACATAACTACGGTAATGCTTATCATGTTGCTAATAATAATTGGCAGTCCATTCATAACCCTATTAGTGAAGAGATGTTGACCACTGGAGAAAATATACCTACTGATTTTGTTGGCGATAGTAATGACAATGAAGTCTATTATATCCGTTCTAACGAAACCAATACGAGGGGCTTACGTGATTTCCACAATCTCTATGTAAAGAAAAACCTTATTTCAGCAGTGAGTCATCGCAATGACACATTAATTGATTATGCGGTTGGAAAGGCAGGAGATTTATCAAAATGGGTATCAGCAAAGCTTAGTTTTGTATTTGGAGTTGATATTTCCAAAGATAATATTCATAATCAAGTAGATGGAGCATGTACAAGATTCTTGAAAGCACGTAGAAAATTTCCGGATATGCATAGAGCATTATTCGTTGTTGGAAATAGCGGCCTGAATATTCGCACAGGAAAAGCACTAGCTACTGAAAAAGATAAAGAGATTACTCAGGCCGTTTTTGGTCAAGGACCTAAGGATACGGTACGTTTAGGTGCAGGTGTTTATAAACAATATGGAGTGGCTGAAAGTGGGTTTCATGTCAGCTCTTGTCAGTTCGCTATGCACTATTTCTTCGAAAATCAAACATCCCTTCATCAGTTTCTACGTAATTTATCTGAGTGTACAAAAGTAAATGGATATTATATAGCAACATGCTACGATGGACAAACTGTATTTAATATTTTAAGCGATAAACAAAAGGGTGATAGTTTAACTTTTATGAAGGACGGACGTAAAATGTATGAAATTACCAAATCATATGACCAAACCGGTTTCCCACAAGACGAAATGAGCTTGGGATATGCTATTGATGTATACCAAGAAAGTATTGGTAAGGTATTTCGCGAATACTTGGTAAACTATGAATATTTCAAGAAAATGATGTTTGATTATGGGTTTGTTCCGGTTTCAAAAGAAGAAGCCAAACATATGAATATGCCAGATGGTTCGGGTTTGTTTAGTGAACTATATACGTTTATGTTGAACGAATTGAAACGAGACCCTAAAAAACACAAAGATTACGGTACCGCCGCTAATATGTCGCCAGAGGAACGACAAATATCATTTATGAATCGTTACTTTATATTCAAGAAAGTAAGACAAGTTGATGCCAAACGTTTAGATGAGATAATAGGTAAGCGTGTAGAATTAGTAGATCAATTGGGTCAAGAAGCTATAGTAGCAGCAGAAGAAGCGAAAGTTGCCGAAGAATCATCTATCTCAACTAAGAAACCTAGATTAAAGTTAAAAATAGTAAAAGATGAGCAACAGCCGGCACAAGAAGTAGTAGTACTCGACGACGTGAAAGCACCTAAGAAAATCAAACGAAAGTTGAAGTTAGTACAATTTGATGCTCCATCAGAAACGTAATACACCCTTGAAGATTTAAAATGGGACGCTTTTAGAGCGTCCCACTAGAGTTTCAAGGGCAAAGTTGCCTATGCTTCGCATCAAATCAATTGAAAGGCAAACCGCCTAATGGCGGTTTGTCCCATTTCAAATGTTCATCGGTGTAATAGAAATATATTCATCATATCATCAATATATTTTTCATTTATAAACAGGAAACTATATAAATGCTTTAACCTATATTTATTAACTATGTCTTTTTTCCTATTACAGAGAACATCGATATTAACTTATAAAAATATAGATTGTATAGAAACAGAAGACGCACCATGTCCAGTAATTTCTAACTCACTTTCTCACTATTTATACGATATCAAGGAAAAAATAGATAAATATGAGAGAGACTGGGATATATATAAGAAATATACGAATCCATATGAATATATACATACAATGGTTCCTATGAAAAGAAAATGCATAGCAATACACAAACCATTATCTAGGTCTTACTTCAAAATGATTGAAATGATGAATATTTTTAACTTAAAAGGAAATTCTAAGCCCATTACTTCATTTCACTTAGCAGAAGGACCAGGTGGATTTATCGAAGCACTAACACAGATTCGTAGTTGTCCACATGATACATATATTGGTATGACAATATTAGACGAAGAGAATGACCCCAATATCCCCGCATGGAAAAAAACTACTCAATTTCTCAAACAAAATCCAAATGTTTATATTGAAACTGGAGAAGACGGCACAGGAAATATCTTATCTATTGAGAACTTGATGGGTGTAAAAGATAAATATGGGTCAACAATGGATTTAATTACTGCTGATGGAGGTTTCGATTTTTCATTGGATTTTAATAGTCAAGAAATTAATATTACCAAACTCCTTTTTGCGCAAATATGTTTTGCTATTACTATGCAAAAACGCGGAGGCTGTTTCATTTTAAAGATTTTCGACTGTTTTATGCAACATACAGTTGATCTACTTTCTATTCTATCGTCTTTTTACGAAAAAGTACATATTATGAAACCCTATACCAGTAGATACGCAAACTCGGAAAAATATATTATATGTAAAGGGTTTCTACATAGTTCTAATACACCATTTTTTTCACATGTATGTACAATTTTCGAAAAAGCGATGAATGCAAAACAACACATTTCCAGATTTTTAAATATACCTATTTCGCATTGTTTCTTATCCAAGCTAGAAGAATATAATGCAATCTTTGGACAACAACAGATCGAAAATATTTATTTTACGATTTCACTTATAGAGAACAAATTTAAACAAGATAAAATCTTACACCTGATTAAAGTGAATATTCAAAAATGCATATCATGGTGTACAAAATACAACATTGCATATCATAATTTGTCTTCCATATCTACTAATATTTTTTTAGATAAAGAAGTTTTTGAACCAGAAAATACTATTCTGTATGAAGAACAGATGGTTTAAGTTTATATTTTATGAGAGAATTTAGTTAAATCGCACTTTCTATATAAACCAGTCGTCGTAACAGTCGGTGTAATTTTATTAGGATATCCTATTTTATCTTTAATAGTATATCCATTCTCAGAAACACCATATGCTAATGCATTTGCTACTTGTAATCCATATGCACCGCGATATAATATCGAGGAATTTGTAATAGAATCGTATTTTTTTCGCGTAATAAGAGAACTTGCGGATACTGCACCTTGCTGTGCAAATTGAGGATTATTTGGTTTATAATGAACAGACGAATAGGTTGGTCCTATTAATGGGCTATTCGGCGATAAAATATCTTGATTCGACGTATAATTAGAAGATGTGGTTGAAACAGATATTGTTGGATAAGATGTGCTAATGACAAATCCCATTAAACTAGCGAAATTAGATTTATTAAAAACTATACATGGAACAGTAGCATTGGACGGTGTAGACCAAGCAGCTTGTTTCGCTGGAGTATCATTTACACCAGGTCCTCTTGAATATGAAGAACTAGGAAAAATACTTGAACTAGCAACGTATGCTTGCAATTCAATCTTATTATAAAAAGTATTATAAGAAAAGTTCAATAAAGTAGATTTTACACCAGAATTAGTATTTTTGTAGAAATGCCCATTATTAATCATTGTTGTTTGTAGTACATTATTGATTCCAGCAGCATCATAATATGATCCACCCGAAACATCAACCTGATAAGAAGTGCCGTTAATCCATTGATATTGAAAGCTTACATCATTGACTAAATAATATTTTGGACATAATACTTCACCATTTGGAGAATAAATATTTGAAACAGACAAGCTATCTCCGGGTTTTGCGCTTGAATTACCCTGTCTAATATAGTAATATTGGTTTTGCTGAAATGTTTTATTTCGGCTGATTAAGTATTGTTTGTTATCTGTATAATATTTGGATTTGTTGTTTGCTGGATTAAATGCACGTTTTACATTACCACTACTTCTTACGCGGCGCCTAGCATTTTGTGCATCATTGACGCCTACAGTTGAACATGATGAACATGAACCTGGTCGTTGTGAAGAATTTACCGTTAAATTAATATTTTCGGTATTTGCTAAACCTTTTCTTACACCTGAACCAGTTTTAGATGTAGCATAAATAATAGAACCGCCTGGTCTATTCAATTCATCTATGCTAAGTGATGTTCTTACATTGCAATGGCTATTATCATATTGAGATGCAATTTCTCGTCTATATATTTTCATAGGTGGTGGTATAAAAAAAAGTTTATTATCCAATTGTTTGCTCTTCATTATATCACCATTCTTTTGAATAGAACTCGTAATTTGTGCGAATGTTTGTCCTTTCCATGCAACAATTGGAACATCGTTTATATCGGATGTTATTTTAGTCATATTATATAAATTTGCCATGACAATATTATATTATAGTATATATATATTAATTATAATATTATGAAATCTATTACTAATACACGCTGTTTAGTTATGTGGGCTCTTTTAGCATTTTATTTGTTTTTTATCGTGTCCTATTATTTTTCTAAATTTTCAGAAGGACTTGATAATAATACACCAGAATCAGTACCCCCAGAATCAGTACCCCCAGAATCAGTACCACCACCTTCAACTAAACCTATCGCACCGTCCAAAGTTGTACCTATGTCTAGTACATCTGCCATGACACCATCTGAACATGCACCCAATATTCCACCTCCACCAACCAATATACCAGATCCAACTAATCTACCTGAACTTCCGCCTCCCGTTCCCATGTAAATAAATATAACCATCAAACATAATAAACATAATCCAATACTGATATCTAAATGAATTTACTATTAGATATCAATAATATATCCATCAAGAATTTCTATTATTTAGATACAAAACGTAACGTAATAATAGACGGAAACTTCACAAAAATAATTTATTCTACAGAGTATTTTTCAATGAATGGTTCTTATTTTGATTTTCCAATAGAGATTATTCAAGTCGAGAAATATGGAAACAAAACTACGATTCGATTCAACCCTATATCGAAGCATAATATGCAAATCATACATAATTTCACAAAATTAGAGGCTTCGTTAATAGAATCTTATAAACAAAATAATCAATCTAATTCGCGATTTGTACCGAGTTTATCAAAACAATTGAACACGGGAAGTATGAAAATCTATAAAGAATTTAATTATGTAAACACTGATACTGCGAATGAGATTATTGATGTAACCAACCTAAAATGTATATTGAAAATATCTGGTATATGGGAAAGTGTAAATGAAATAGGACTTACATTTAAACTATTTAGAATGTAATGAAATGAAGTGCAGTGAAATAAATACACGTTCTACATCATCATTCTCATTGTTGGGCGTCGTTTTGCACTACCTTTTAATTGTATGAGGGGTTGTTCAAATGGTTTATTTCCATTTCTTAAATCATGAACTACATTATCTTCTCCCTTGTCTTCGATTGCCGTTCTAAAATTGACTACATTTATGAATCCGGTTTCTTCGTTAATAGAATACTGAAGACCTTGAATAGATGAGAACCCTTCAATTGTATCAGACAAAAATCGATCATACTCGCTACGTTTTACGATACGTTCTAACCCATCTTTCATTTGAAAAATGTTTTTATCCATAATAGGATAATATTGGGTTCGATCAATATGTAATTTCGCGTCTAGAACACGCGTTTGTAATAAATTGTCTTCATAACCCCATGCCCAGAAGTTAGGATAACCACCAACCTTTTCAAAATCAGCGCCCTTTATTGATACAATTCCACCAAGAGCAAAAGTAAAACCATAAAAGTGTTTTACGTTACCAAAAGTGGTTTCATAGTTCAAAAAGTTTTTAGTAAAAGGCATTGTATCGACATCATTAAAAACGAAAGTAATGTTCTTATAATCATTTGGGTACTTCTCTTTCATTGCTAAAAACCCGATGTTTCGCATAGCACCTCGATTAAAATTACGATTATCTACTTGATGTAAATAATAGATTTTATAATCTGTTTCGGGTATGTCTTCCAATATTACTTTCATATGAGCTGCAAAAAATAGCTGTTGCTGTAGACGGTCTCTATATGGGACAATAAAAATAAGCTTGGGTGCACGATTCGTAATTTCAGGTTCTGGTATAATATCAATGATATTCTTGCTGGGTTCTTCTTCGTCTGGTTCTAAGATTATATTTTCGGAAAAGTCTCCCATATGATATTATATATAGTATAGTATCATAATTATTATTGTATTTACAGTTTTATTCTAAATATTTGAATCTTTCGCTATGATGCATATTTCTGAAGTATACTTGTGGGTATTAGAGTATCTCGAATGGCCTCTAATTTTCTGAAACACTTATTGATAGTTACTTCACTAACCCCTGTAACGGCTTTAATATCTAACTTTGATATGTTTAATTGACAATTTTGTGCAATAAAGTAAACAATTCCTGCTGCAATTGCATGTGGTATGTTATCAGTAATAATATTATTGTTTTCGATTTTGATGGCTATAAATTTGGATAACATCGTCAACTCTTGGTTCATATTAATACGGGAACAATAGCGTTCGATAAATGAACTGGGTAAAGTAATACATAAATCAGCCTGTTGAGATGGTTCAATGTTACGTTCGATGTTATGTAAGATATTTACAGCCATAGAACAGCCAGTAGTTGCGCTAGTTTTATCTAAATGGAATATTTCCGCTATTTCATGCGCTGTTCTCGGACAACCATTTAATCGACAAGAGATATAGATCGATGCTGATTTGATTCCATCACGATTCATTCCTCTAAACATTTTCTGCTCTGATATTTCTTTGTGAATGGCCATTGCGTGGTCTATGAATATTTTAGGAATACTTGCGTTCTGTGCCATAATTGTAATAAACTGAAATTCGTCATAAAGTGATTTTTCTCTGTGTGGCATTGATTGCCATTCTGTCCATTTCCTTATTTTCTTCATTTCATAAGAAGATTTAGTATTACATAAGACTTTACAACCAAAAGAAGATTCTTGTAGAAGAGGGTTAATTGGATTACCACATCTAGTTGGATCATTTGCGTTCTTATCATCAGCCCCATAATATCTCCATTCTGGTGAATAGTCTAATACATCTTTATACATGACACCACATTCTTTATTCGTACATGTAGGAAATCCGTCTTCCATTATCATTAAATGTGAATTACACAAGTTACATGTTTCTTGTTGTTTTTCATAAACACATTCCAATGGTGTCGACACTATTGAAAGTTCTTGTTTATCTGTGTCAAATATAGACCATAATTTAGATTTATCAATAGTTGATAATTCCGTCTTCTTTTTCTTAGTTTTCTGTGCTGATGTTGACTTTACATTATTTGATTGCTGCTTCGGTAGTTCTTCCTGTTCCATCATGACTTTTACATTGTCGGACGAAATATTTTGGGGCGGTTTTATCTTAATTCTAATTTTTATTGATTCAGCCATGAATAGTTTTGTCAATCTTTATTTTTAGGGATTTGAGTTCAATTTTTTTATAGTGATAATATAAGTCGAATCAAATATAAAAAGAAATATGATGCCAAATCCAATTTCAGCATTGAGTAAAGCAGCTGGTATCGCCAGTGCGATCGGTACGGCTACTGCCGTTATGGGTGACGAAGAAGCCGAGAAGATAGCCGAAAAAACACGAGTTAAAATATGTTCATTTTTAGAGGCTGATGCAAAAAACATTACAAATAATGTTGTTGAATTCATAAAAGATGAAATTTCAAAAAATCCGGATTTTATTCAACAAGTTACGACCCAAACCGGCAGGGCTGTCGTAGAAAAAATTAAAAACGACCCTGAATTTACTAAGAAATTACTTGAATCTAACAATGAATCTCCAGTAACAGCTGTAGTACCTACAACAAGTGTTCCTCTATCTTTACCAATGGTTCCAGTACCTACAAATACACCAAATATTGGTTCTTCGTTAGGAAATTTAACAGCTTTACCCTTAAATGCAACAAGTAATATTGTTGGTGCTGCTGGTGATCTTACTAATGCTGCTACTAACGTTGCTGGTAATACTGTAGGTGCTGTTGGTGATATTGCTGGAAAAGGCTTAGGTGCAGTTAGTGATCTTACAGGTAATACATTAGGCGCTGTTACTAACGTTGCTGGAAAAGGCTTAGGTGCAGTTAGTGATCTTACAGGTAATACATTAGGCGCTGTTACTAACGTTGCTGGTAATACTGTAGGTGCTGTTGGTGATATTGCTGGAAAAGGCTTAGGTGCAGTTGGTGATCTTGCTGGTAATACTGTAGGTGCTGTTGGTGATATTGCTGGAAAAGGCTTAGGTGCTGTTGGACAAGGTCTAGGTGCAGTCGGACAAGGTGTAGGAGGTCTTATATCTGCACCATTTAGTCTATTTTCTGCAGCACCAACCCCCCAAAAACCACCACAAACTGGTGGTGCTGAGTATTCATTCAGACCTGAAATTGACTTTTTACAAAAAAGACCCCATAGAATTACTAAAAGAAGAAAATCAAGAACATATGCATCCAAAACACGTTCAGTGTCGAAAAAGTCCAAAACGCGTTCGGCTAAAAAATCTAAATCTGCCAGAAAAACGAAATCAAGAAAATGATACCTTTTTCTCTATTTGTTCAAACATCTCTGGATTATACACCAAATTACCAGTTGGTTTGTATTGTCCAATTGGAGTAAACGTTTTTCCGTTTCCTTTCTTTTCGTTCGCTACTTTTTTCTCCTCTTCTACCTTCTCGTCTTCCGTTTTTTCTATAATATTTCCCTTTTCGTCTAATATTATACCAGTTTTCTTCTTGATCTCATTGCGTACATAAGAGGGTACCCAATTTTTCCACGAAACAAATAAAGTATTCGGATGCATATATCGAACATGAAATCCATTTTCTTCCAATTTTGTTACTAAATAACCAGTACAATCCCCTTTATCGTAAATAGGTTCTCCAAATATATATTCAGGAACTGTAAACCAAATATGTGTTTCATTATTTTTACTGCGACTCGTTACCGTGATTCGTTTCTGAACTCGTGCGAGTATCTTATTAAAAATAGCTAATTGTCGAACATCTCGACGCTGTTGTTTTTCATAGAGGTCATCAATATTGATTTTTGTAGTAGATTCTTCATCTGTGTTAAATAAAAAACAGGACATAATATAAAATAATAGAGAAAATACATAGAGATTATAGCCGTATAATTATTATATAAAATTCAATTTATGGAAGTTTCAGAACAAATTGAGAACCCAATAAAAATTAAACATATAGTTTGTTCTGGTGGCGGTATTACCGGATTTTCATTTTATGGAATTCTACGTGAATCGAATAAAGCCGGTATTTGGCATATTGACGACATTGAAACCATTTACGGTACATCAGTCGGTTCTATCATTGCTATTATGTTGACGCTAAATTACGAATGGGATATTATGGATGACTTTTTGATCAAGAGACCTTGGCAACACGTATTTTCTTTTAATATGTATTCTATTCTCGAGTCGTTAAATAAACGTGGCATATTTGATATAAAAACAATAGAAGAAACGTTCTTACCATTATTTAATGGTAAGGAAATTTCGATAGATATTACTATGCAAGAATTCTTTGAATTGACAAAGAAAGAAATACACATATTTTCGACTGAAATAAATACACTTGAAATTGTTGATATTTCGTATAAAACACATCCCTCTTGGCGCGTAGTAGATGCCGTATATGCATCTTCGGCATTACCCGTTATTTTTGCTCCATATTTATGCGAAGATAAATGCTATTGTGACGGAGGGTTTTTATTAAATTATCCGTTATCTGAATGTTTGAAACATCATAATGCTGAAGAAATACTCGGAATAACGAGAACTTCAGTAATGGATTATTCGACAAATGAAATGGATCAGATAGAAATTAACAAACAAAGCACTGTATCTAATACATCTACGTTATTAGATTATATTATGATTATTTTCAACAAACTTATGAAGCTAATACTTAAATATAATACTATCGATATCAAACATGAATATATAGTATATTCACCACCTTTGTCTATTTTTAATATATATAATGCTACAACGAGCGTAGAAGAACGCGTCAAATTAATCGAAATAGGTAGTAACAAGTTTCAGTCTAATTATTCAACATAGTTTCAACAAATTGGTCTAATGTATGTTGGTTAATTCTAGCATCAAATTCAATCGTCTTTTCATCTTTAATCATTTTTACCGTAGGATAAGATTCGATTTTATATTGATTGATTACACGTGTTACCTCGCTAGTTTCTTTAGTGCAATCGACGTCTTTACAATTTATAATATAACCATTCACTTCTTTACCATTATAATGATTTACGAACTTATCCCATTCCGGCTGTGCCTTTTTACAATGGGGGCACCAATCTACATGGAAAAAATAAATGATTACTTCAGTGCGTTTGTTCGCGTTCGCTACATCAGAAAATATCTTATTTTGAGATGGTTTCAAATAATACTGATTATAAGCGTAATTACCTACATATACAAATATAGCAAAAACGACTGCTATTAATATATATTTATAATAAGGTGCTATTAATTTACGTAAATACTCGATCAAATTAGCCATTCGTTATTATATTATATAAGAATAAAAAATAACAGAATAATAAACTAATTTTGTATATATTATTATATCACAAATGTATAAATGGGAAAAACGAGGAAAAATAATCTAAAAAATAGGAAAAATACATTTACCGAAATAGATTATCAAAGTAATGATGGCATGTTAACTAGTGTATGGGGTCCTGGCATGTGGCATTATTTACACACAATGAGTTTCAATTATCCAGTAAAACCTACTTGCCATGATAAAAAACATTATTCTGAATTCATATATAGTTTAAGAAACGTTTTACCCTGCGGTAAATGTCGCAAAAATTTATGTAAAAATCTGAAACGTCTACCCTTAAGAATATCAAATATGGAATCTCGTGCTACATTCTCTAAATATATTTATGATCTTCATGAACTAATCAATAAAATGCTAGGTAAGAAATCGGGTTTAACTTATGAAACTGTTAGAGAACGTTACGAACATTTTAGGGCAAGATGTGCAAAAATAAAGAAGAATAGAACTGCAAAAAAATTGGAAAAAGGTTGTACCGTACCACTGTATGGAGAAAAAGCACGATGTATTCTGAAGATTGTGCCAGAAGATACTAAATGTGAAACTCTAGAAATTGACGATAAGTGTATTAAGAAACCATTATATGATGTTATGTCAAAATAAAGGTGTATTACATCAATACCCCACCGGTTTCTTTGTTTTAGTAAAAATGAAAAGAAATATATTACCAATCATATATATAGTAAATGAGTCAGAGTGTACAATTTGACCTTTCGAATATTGAAATAAAACCATTAAATAATCGTAATAGTAAAGATGGTAAACCTGCTATTCCATTCTGGTCAAATGATCCAAATATTTTATTTCAACAAACCTATTTATTCGAATTTTTCCCAGTTGAATCTATGACTTATGAACAAAAATTAAATGCTATATCTAGGTCGGTGATACTAATGTCTGTAACATTTTTTATTATTAGTCGAAGTTTTCGGCTTCTTATCATTGGAGCCATTACTTTAGGTGCAATTTTCTTACTTTATTATTATCATATGAAAGAAAAAACGAAGAACGATTCAAAGAAAATGATAAATACACTAAAAGAAGGCTTCGATAGCGATATTGCAAGTCCAGCTATGGCTTATTTAAAAGAAAAGAATATAGCTATACCTGACGACGTATTTAATACACCTACCTCATCAAACCCTTTTGATAATGTTTTGGTTACAGATTATGACTACAATCCTAATAAAAAACCCGCACCACCTTCCTTTAACGCAAATGTAAACGACCAAATTCTATCGAACGCAAAACAATTAGTAAGTGAGGCGAATCCCGATCAACCAGACATTGCTGATAAGTTATTCAAAGATTTAGGCGATCAATTGATTTTTGAACAATCTCTTCGACCATTCCATTCCAACCCCGCAACCACAATACCTAACGACCAAAAAGCATTTGCCGATTTTTGCTACGGTAGTATGATTAGTAACAAAGAAGGTAATGCTTTCGCAGCAGCACGTAATATGAGTCATTATACATTGTATTAAGGTCTATCGGTGGATTTGTAGCCAAATAGCTACAAATCAACAGGAGACCCATATCCTCTAATAGAGATTAGGAAGTGTAAATAATAGGATTTTCTATTATTCTATTTATTGTTTTATAATAATTATAATTTATCTTACTATAGTATAAATTATAAACAATGGCGACTATCAGTTCTTATATGTTTAATAATATGGATAGAATCGGTAATGATGTTACTGACCGTTCTCAAACAAATGTCTATAATACACGTTTCGCTAACTACACCCTTTCGAATTACTTTAGTGATAATCTCTCGACTAGCCATGTTCGATTCGCTTTAGAACAACCCACCATGACATTTAAAGATGTTGTACATGGACATGGTCTGAATGGTCAGGCTGTCGATGTAGATTCGGCATTGTTAATTAAAGTTGGACAAGAGCGCCCTATTGAGAAACTCCAACTCATGGAACGACCCTTTAGAACAGTTCCTTATTTAGGACGTGGAAGTTGCGACCCTACACTAGAATCACAATTGCTACAAGGCGAGATGGTAAGTGACAAAAAAAGTGTTTCAACCATTATGGAAACATCTTTTGGTAAATATTCTCTTTACCCCACCGATAGTAAAATGGACGAACGCGTAAATAACCCTGCATCGGTTGTACAAGAGGCAGCATTAGACGGTTGGTTACGCGGTGGTGCTACTACTCGCGATATGTCTGCTGACCCAAAGATGCAAAAAAATAATCGTCCTAATGGTCTTTTTTAGACAATGACGGTTTCAAGATACCTTTCGTAATAAATGAGAATGTAATATTATTTTGCACAAGTTTTCCGGTACTGTCATAGTTCGATAAATAATTATTATATTCTAAAATAAGTTTTTTACGACCATGATTCGCGTATAATTCAACAAAGGAATTCCAATAACAACGATTCATTCCAGTAAAATACTTGTGTTTTTTTGGTATATTCTCTAATAGTGAAACTACATCTTTATCCACCTGTATTTGATTCATAAATTTACCATTTCTATATTTGATTATGTTATCAAACTCTAGGATTTTTACGACTAGGTCAATTGGAAGAGGAAACTTCATAATATATTATGTATATATTATGTTTTACACCGATAAACCATTCTATTTACAGATGTCATATTTTGGTAACATCGTCGAGCTTGAGAGAATTGGTTTTTGTTTATATCCATTCATTTCTATTACGTTACATACGTTTTTATAAAGTTGAATTATTGGAATGCAGTGTGTGTTTGTTTTCAGACAATGTACTAGAGCATCTGTAAACGCGCCCATAGACTCTTTTAGTTCAATACTAAAAGTATCCGCACTTGTTTCATCATCTTTACAACCGCTTATCATAAATATGTTTGGATTTGTTATTACGCCGGATTCTAAGTAGGTTCTCGAATAAAAACTATGCCTATTATTAGAAGAGTGGTATTCAAACGAAAAGGGTAAATTCAACATACTACCACTATGACAACAGTCCATTGTTATTATAACAGGACATTGTATTCGTCTTATTTCGTTGAACAAATCGATATCTCGTATGAATCCAGCCTTTTTATAATCACTTGGTACAATGATCTCTGTTTCATGCGAATCACTATTGTCTATCTTCAACCCATGACCACTATAATGTATCCATATTTCCTTCAAATTAATACTTTCTCGTATCAGGTTCTCTACCTCATTCATTATATTAAGACCGGTAGGTAGTTTATTTGGATTCGTCTCATCATCACGCAACAGAATATTGGTTGTTTCATTATAATCATATAGCTTACAGAGAACATCGTTCATTACCAATATATCGTCTATACAACCATGTAGTTTAATAATATCATCACTACTTTCTGTTGATACAGTTGTTACGCTGTAATTAATACCTATGAGTAATGCTTTTTTCATAAAGTATATCATAATCTCATACGAAACTTTATGCGAATTATTGTATGCACTATTGTAAGTTAGAATGTAGGTTAAAATGTAGTACCAATGTATATAGTAAGATTTTTTCATGGATTTTTTTAATTTATTTAAGAGTAATCCAGAATCAGATACAGATAACCCATTGGCAAAGTACCCGATATATAAATTCGTAGAATTGTCGAATGATGGTAATCCTATTCCAAAACGGATTATTGTATTTCATGGAAAAAGTGTCCAACCATCATTAAATGAAATATTTAGTGACTCTGAATTAGCAATTATAAATTCAGCTTCGCCAGAAATTCGTTACTCAACACAGTTTATTCATAAAGATGATACCATTTTAACCATTAAAAAGAAATTAGTAATGGAAATGGATAGCGCAACCGTCTCTTTACCAGAAATTTACTTATTCTCTAGTATACGCGATCGATTACGTCTTTTACAGTATTTTCAAGAAGTTTCAAAACACGAGTCATTTACTTTTACACATCAAATGTTAGGACAGTTATTATGTAACTTAAAAGTTGGTATTGATGTTATTGAAGCTATACCTCAAAAAGAGTCGTATGTTTTTGAAGATCTTGAAGAATATTTGAATTTGGTAGAATATAATTTCAATATTTCTATCGGTCAAAAATTCGCGTCTTATCGTGATCTATTGTTCTCTGCAAATCCATATGATATTTTATTAAAAGCTTCTGCGACTTCGACAAATATTCCCGTGTTCAAACAAAGTATACAAAATTCCATTCAAACGTTCGAAAACCATCTTCTTATGAGTTACGGAGATATATTAAACAACACAATATATTTTTCTTTAGCTGGAGATGTTATTCAATATGCCATTAATAATAGAATTGATGTAGGATACATATTATCGATATATTACCCTTTTTTAGAAAACCAGAAAATTTTATCGAAAAATGCTTTTGTAACAAATCACCAAAAATTGATAGGCGAAACGAATAATGCTATTACAGAACAAACCGAAAACCATTTTAATGTTATCAATATGTTTCATGAGATTTACTATAGTAAAACTGTGGATTTACCTGGAAAAAGTAGCGGCATTCATTCTTTTCATGTAACACTACACCCTGATACTAGAACACTTTTACCGTTGGACTCCATATTCAAAAATATCCATTCTACAAAATATTACCCTTTTATCAAATACAATCCTGGACCTAAACGCGAGAACATTTACAGGTTATATAGTGAAAAGATCTCAAAAACAGGTAAAAAGATACCTCTATTAAAAAAATCGCAAATTATAAATCTATCTAAGATTACTGGTAAAATACGTCAGATTTCGGTATATAATCAGTCTATCTTAGATGGTCAATCTATTGAAATATTCATAGATTTTGATTCAAATGGTAATATTAGTGTCAGATCAACATTAGATAAAGCTATTCAAGAAGAGGATATATTACGAATCTTATTAGGACCGGTAAACAAATTGATTAACCGTTTAAATGATTATCTCAGTCAGAGTGGTTATAAAATTAATCTATTTTATAGTTTAAAAGACCCATTACTCGAATTTATAAATCTGAAATATAATTTTGAAATGTCATACAATAAAGATTTCTCACTTTCGAAATATAATTGTTTGTCCAGTATATTTGATATTATTAATGATGACCTCAGAAAAGGTGCAGTTTTAAAGTTTAAACGCGTAGATAATTTCAAGAAAATGGAGGCAATGGATGCTATGATTACGGAATTATATAAAACTACAAATGATTTAACGGTTATCATTAATGCACTTATTATGAATTATGAAATGACAAAAGAAGAGGCTCTGATTAAATTCCAGGATTTTTTAAATCAATTTACTCGAACACGTGGAAAGTTCGTAAATAAATCCATAGATATAGCTGAGAATCCTGGTTTTCCAACAGTATTAAGGGTGATACCATTTGAACAACGTATTACCGTAGAAGTTAATAACATAAATGATATTAGTTATATTTCAGTAATAGAATTATATTTAGATAGCTTTTTGCGCATTACTCAAGCACCAGATACAATACGATTACCTGTTCAACAGATCAAAGCCTTGTGTTTACGTGAATTTGTAGATGAACAAGTTTCTGCACCCATTGTTATTACTACAACTCACAATGATACAAATGCTTACTACAGTGATGATGAAGATTCTGACGGTGAAAGTGATGTAGGTGAAGGTCAAGGTCAAGGTGAAGATGATGATGAAGGAATGGCACCAATTGATGAAGATGATGATGATATAAATTTAGAAGATGCTATTAGCCAGGCTGAAGATGAAGATATAGATACAAGCGAAAGTAAGATTGAACAAGATAATATACAATTAGCACCTGAACAAACAGTATATAGTGATGATGAATCATTAGCGCCGTTAGATGCAGAAGAGTTAGAATCGTCTGAGGAAGAAGAAATGGTACAACAGGGAATGACACCTTTACAAGAGCAATCGCAAGAGCCTTCTCAGCAGGAATCAGAACAGGGAATGGCACCTTTACAAGAGCAATCGCAAGAGCAATCACAAGAGCAATCACAAGAGCAATCGCAAGAACCTTCGCAAGAACCTTCGCAACAAGAATCAGAACAGGGAATGGCACCTTTACAAGAGTCATCGCAAGAGCAATCACAAGAGCAATCGCAAGAACCTTCGCAACAAGAATCAGAACAGGGAATGGCACCTTTACAAGAACCATCGCAAGAGCAATCACAAGAGCAATCGCAAGAGCTTTCGCAACAAGAATCAGAACAGGGAATGGCACCTTTACAAGAACCATCGCAAGAGCAATCGCAAGAGCAATCGCAAGAGCTTTC
>Ga0209400_1000135_pt1 | contig 63624 bp, 88 predicted proteins | sample M_130807_EF_Meta_FD_187313 | JGI IMG/M metagenome (GOLD analysis project Ga0209400, IMG submission 187313) | Freshwater microbial communities from Lake Montjoie, Canada to study carbon cycling - M_130807_EF_MetaG (SPAdes) (version 2) | ecosystem: Environmental > Aquatic > Freshwater > Lake... | reverse complement strand
CTAATATTGGAATTGATGGATTTTATGATTTTTATTATTCAAAGTCAAATGAATTCAAAGGGGATTACCCAGATACTAAAAATGATTTTATAAATAGGTGTTTAATGGATTATGATTTTTGCAAGTATTGGTTTAATAAATGCTTTAAAGAAAAAAGTTTATTAAATAAAACGAAATAAATCATATTATATAATGATGTATAAATCATACCTTAATGACAAGTTATGGCAATAATGCATGAATTTTACCACATAAGGCATGCACCTTATATTGAGGTATTATAAGTCAGTAAGCTAATATCGCGGATCGCGATTCGCGATATTTTTCCATAAAGAGTAATATATTAAACAATAAGTCGGATTTTAGTCGACTAAGAGCAATATATTCAACATTTTTTTCCATTATCTTTGTAGTATTATGACACCTAATAAATTTATCGGAACATTGTTCCAGTCTCGTGACGCAATGCATCTTGCACATTTAGACACTAATTCATTTGCCCAGCATATGGCACTTGGTGAATACTACGATGGTATTCTTGAGTTTACAGATTCGTTCACAGAAAAATACTTTGGAGCCAATGGTAGAATTCCTATTGACATTCCGGCATCTAAAAAGGAAGAGCCAAGAGAACACCTTAAAGGTATTGGCAAAATGATTGAAGCTGAGATGAATAACTACTCTCCTGATCTTCAGAACATCTTGCAAGATATGTTAGGATTAGTTAATGAGACATTATATAAGCTCACGCTTATGTAATTGTTGATAACTATCCAAGCGAATTATTAATAAATAGTTATAACTTTGTGAATATACTTGTGTTGGTTCATAGTGTATATTTTTAGGGTTACTTAATGGGGCCAAGAAATTGGTCCCTTATTTTTTTAAACAAATGGGACAAATCGAATACGTTAATCAGGAAATAAATAATTTGCACAGTTTATTAACTGACTTATATGAGTCCATGATGGACAATGAATACAATGAAACAGTTACAATCTGTAACCAGTTGATTGATCAATTGAAAGAAATCAAATTAAATTATACTGATGAAACCTTATTATGAAAGAGCCACTGAATTATATAATGAAGGGCTTACAAGTGCGACACAAATCGCAAGGCAAATACTAAAGGAGGGCGTAACTTCCGAGCCATTCGACAGGGTCAGAAGAAACATCTCTTTTCAAATAATAGAAAAGGATCATCTCTTGTCTAAAGAATGTGAGACACTTGGCATTCCAATTGATAGCGTAAAACATTACTGGCATAAGGGTAAGCACTTCTCAATTAATGTCGGAAAAAACAAGCCGTTAGACTACAACGATATCAAAGAGTCAATCGTTGAGGAGATGCGCACCTACGCACCGCTGTACCCAAACATCCAAAGAATACATGATAGTGAAGGATACCTGCTGGTCATCGACCCGGCTGACGTTCACATCGGAAAGCTTGCAAGCTCATTTGAGACAGGCGAGGAATACAACAACCAGATTGCTGTTGCCAGAGTAAAAGAAGGTGTTCAGGGCATATTAAATAAGTGTGCAGGGTTTAAGCTTGACAAAATATTATTCATTGGCGGCAACGACATATTACACATTGACACGCCTAAGCGCACAACAACTGCCGGCACATCACAAGACACTGATGGGATGTGGTACGACAACTTCTTGATTGCTAAGGCATTATACATTGAGGTACTTGAGATGCTTGTGAGTGTTGCTGACGTGCACTTTACGTTCAACCCGTCTAACCATGACTATACCAATGGGTTCTTCTTGGCTGACGTGATACAAAGTTGGTTTAGAAACTGCGACAACATCACATTTGATTGCTCGATAGCTCACCGCAAGTACTATAGATACCATAATAATCTTATTGGTACCACGCATGGCGATGGCGCAAAGAATTCTGACCTGCCGTTATTGATGGCTCATGAGGATCCTCAAGGTTGGGCAATTTGTAAGCATAGATATGTTTACACGCACCACGTACACCATAAGACATCTAAAGACTATATTGGCGTGACTGTAGAGAGTTTACGCTCTCCGTCAGGCACAGACAGTTGGCACAGCCGTAATGGCTACACAGGAGCCCCCAAGGCTATTGAGGGCTTCCTGCATTGCAAACGTAATGGCCAAATAGCGAGAATCACTCACTTATTTTAAGTAGTCTGGCAAAGGGGTATTAGTAGATTTATAATATTCTTTTATTTTATACTTATCTTCACTCAATGCTCTTTTCTTAGCAATTCTCTCGGCTTGACTTACTACTGTTGATGCCTCTGAAGGTAGTAATCCAAAATCTGCAACCAATTGAACTATAGTTAACCAAGCAAGAATTTCTCTATCGTTATCTCTTAAGTACTTTGTTGTAACTTTTCCTTGTTGATATTCTTTTTCAAATTTTCCAGAATATGCAGTATTCATTAATTCAATGAGATCAAGAGTTCTTGTTATTGTAATTCCGGCAGCACCCCAGTTTTCAAACAATTTAGCTTCTCTGTCTTCAGAAAGTTTAAACTCTGTTCCATCTTTTTCATAGCTTTCTCCGCTATATATCTTGTCATACTGATCAAGAGCTTTATTTATAGCAGCAACAATAGCTGCATCCGTTAATGGCGCTGGAGATAAAAAGTCTTTAGCAATATTGGTTGCAATTTGTTCGTTTCTTCTTTTTCTTCTTTTTTCTTTTTCTTCTTCACTTTCCTCTACGCCCATCATGCTTAAAACGCCATTATAAATAATATCTATCAAATATCCACTTACAATAGAAAATGTTGCCATTTCTGGAGAGAGAGCACCTAAAGATTTTGCCGCAAGTAGTTTATCTTTTTTTGTAGACACCTTAGATGTCAACGATATAATGTCAGAATACATTCTTGTTTTTTGATTTAAAGTAAAGCCCATGAAGGCAAACAATGATTTCTTAATTGCTTGGCTTTTTGGATCTTTAGATGTCATCAAGTTACCCAATAATGCAGCATCAGATGGGTTTTGTTGCCTATCAACCATGTCTTGAGCATACTGAGCAGCTGATTTATCTACCTTATGTGTTGCCCAATCTATATTAGATGTGTCTATTCCTTTTTTCTTAAGTTCTTTTTTATAATAAGCCATAAAAGAAGCTCTTGCAACAAATGTATCTGTATTTTTCAAGAACGTATTAAGATAATATCTGTTAGCTTTTTTAATTAATTCAATAACTTTTCCTCCTTTAGATCTAGCAGCCTCTTCTATATATTTATTTGCTGTTTTTATTGCTATTACAGATTCTAAACTTCTGTTTGCTATTGGAAAACCACAATTATCAATCCAATCATTTACTGCGGCATCAAAAGCAGCTTTTAATCCAAGATACCCCCCAGAGTTTATAAATGTATTTACCATAACTCCTGCACTCTGTTTTGGTATTTGAGAAATACCACCAAGAACCATTGCCGCACCAGTTGTTCCTATTTCATCTAGTACTTTATTTAATTCATCTAATCTTGATTTAGGAACAAAGTTCATTCCTTTGATTTCTGCGATATATCCATTTATTCTTGCTTTTATTAAGTTAACATCTTCAGATCTACCTAATTTAGAGAAAAGTTTTGAATTAAGAAATCCATCAATTCTTCTAATTGGAGCTGCTGTTTCAATATCAATCAATGCAGCCTCGTATGCGTTTAAATTATTTGTGTCAAAATTAAAATTAATAACTCTATTCTCTCCAAGTCTTGATGGTTTTTTAGCTTCTATTAACACACCTGCTTTTTTCTTTACAGTATAGTCCTTAGTTGACATCATGAAAGCAGATTTTTTTTCTTCTCCTATTTCTTTTTCATTATTTATTTTAGAGTGAACATCTGGGGTATAGTTTTTATCTTTTCCAAGAGTAGAGTTGTAAATGCTAAGAGATATGTTTTCAAGGCGATCATAAATATCAGACCAAGTATCAATCCACCAATTAACAGCTTCTCTATTTTCTTTGCCAGCAGCATCAAAAACTTCTTGAATTGTATTTGCATTCTTTCCAATTCTTTCATATACTTCTTTTATTATTTCGGCTTGAGCTTTTTGCTGCTCATCGCCTTCCATCATTTTTTCAATGCTTTGTTCTATTAAACCTTTTCTTCTTGCTAACTCATCTTCAGATTCGTTTGTTCTAACTAAAAAAGCAAGTACTTCTCTTTCAATACTATTTTCAAGTGTAAAGAAATCTTTTACATCTTTAAATTTTTCATAGTATTCTTCTGCTTTTTGTGAAGCTTTTTTTCTTGCTTTAGCATTGCCATTAACTATGTCATTAAATCCGCTTAATCCCCTAAATAATGATGAACGATCTTGACCACTTAATGCTGTTTCAAGCAATATATTTAAAGTAGTAATTTCTTCTGCAATAACGCCACCTATTCTTTTTGAGAAAAATAATTTTAAGTCTCTGAATTTAGCTCCTGTGCTTTGAAATTTCTTTAGGTTTTCTGATCCGGCATAAGACTCAACAAGCGCACCCATTCCATCTGTTATGCCATTTGTAATAAAATTAGATAAATAATCTAAAGCTAATTTAGCGTTTTGTATAGACATATTTTCTATGTCCATATTTAAGAATTGTTTAAGAACTACTTTTTGATCATCACTTAAATCAACAGGCAAACCAGTGACAGGATCAACTCCACTTTCTAATATTTCTTTTCCTATAGCAGACAAAGAGTTAAACATCTTAACAAGGTATTGCCTTACATCTTCACCCTTGTCAATTGCATCTTGGGTAGCATTATCTTCAATACCGTCAATTACTTCAAGAATATCGTCTATGCTCATAGAGTCATCTAATATGCCGGCATCTACTAATCCTTGGTACTCAAGAAGAAGGTCATTCTTAATTTTGTCCGCTTGTTCTTTTGCAGTATCCTCTATGTATTTATTAACGACCTTAATATCAGCCGGTTGCGTGCGCATAACCGCTTGCAATATTTGATTAGAAATAGACAAGTATTGATCAATATCAGATAAATATTTAGGATTTAATGTCAAGAAATTCTTAGCCATTAAACTAACAGTTGCCTGAACATTTTTTCCTTTATAAAGTCTTTTTATCTTTTTGATATTATCATTTGCTATTCTAATCTTGTCAGCATATTCAGCATCATTGAATACTTTTGTCATGTAATCAACAAACCTATTAACAATAATAGGGTTCTCAAGATTTATCTTTCCAAGTCTATTTATAATAGTTTTAGACTGCTTTGCTGTAATTTTTCCTCCTTTTTCAAGGGCAGCTATTTCGGCTGATAAGTTTTTTCTTAGCTCATTAATATACTTAACAGCATCTTTTGCAGCTTTTACCTGTAACTTAATTTGTTCTTTTAAAGCAACTGCTTCATTTATAGTTACCTTAGTAATGTCTTTTATTTTGCCAAGGATCTTATTTACAGATGGTGCTTTCTTAAGCTTTTCTCCTCTGATTTTGTTGAATTCACGTATGATTTGCTCACGCTGAGTATCGTCTGCATTTATGTATGCTAATGACTTTTGAATATAGCTAATAGCGTTGGCGGTTGCCTTGTTGTAAGATCCATTTCTGGCATTCATAGTTTTATCCATAATCCCCTCAACATTATTCATCATTCTGTCGTATCCAGGAATAACCTTAACATCTACCCTTTGTGCACGAGTAGTGACAACTGGCTTAGCCTTCTCAATCATGATGGCATTAGATCTATTAATGTCAAAAACACCACTTACTGCACCTCCGTACTGGTTTGTTCCCTCGTATCTTACAATGTCCCCGTTAACGTCTGTTACCTTTGCATAGTTCCCATAAACAAATACTTCATCGCCAACCTCAAACACATCGTCCTCTATTTTTTTAAATCCAGTGTACTCAGCTTCAGGTTTTAATCTTTTTGTTGTCTGTGCTCGATAACTCTTAGGTCCTTTCCAGTTGGTAACAAGCATATCGTATCCGTTCTCTCCGGCAACTTTAGCCACCCAAGCTGCTGCGTTGTCCGCGTCAAATGCATATTTTGTTGGATTTTTTTTATTTCCACGGTTTTTGTACTCTTGGAATCTTCTTCTTGCCTCTTCCTTGAATCCTTGTGGATCGTGAAACACGGTTCCCTTATTTGTGGTTCCGTAGAAATATACTTTATCTTTTGGAACTAAGACTGTATGCGCAACATCTCCAACACCGCCCTCTTTCTGGCCAGCCTTTGTGTAGTACATAGCAACGCCACCAACAGATGATATGGCAGATACCTCTTCTCTGCTTGTAAAGTTTTTATTAGATCCTGACATCGGCCTAATAACATCTCTTTTCTCGTCAGAGTAATGCACGAACAAGTAATTGCCCTTACCATCGTCTGTCAGAACTTCGTCAACCACTTGTGGTACGTTCTTCTGTGAGCGTGACTTTGTTACGCCTTCTTTGGTCTTGGCCTTTTTGCCTTCTCTAAAGAAGCTTGACACGTCCTCACCTTTAGCAACCTTCTCAGATATGGTAATCATGAATCCAAGGATATCCTCTGGAGTCGCCTGATCTAAAAACTGTTTCTTGCCAGTAAATAGCTCAGCAAATTTATTTATGATGTCACCTATCTTCTGTAATAATGTCTTTTGTTGTGCTGTCAATGGTCCCTTCCCGAAACCAGACTCTACTAACATACCACCAAGCTCAGCCATGTACTCAGAGTACTTGACATTCTCGTATCCTTTTTGGCTGGCAAATGCATTCAATGCATCTGCGATATCATCAAATCCTTGAGCTCTTAGTTGAGCATCAATTCCTTCTGTAAATTCTTTGAACTTAGCTTGGTCATTTCCGAAAGCATCGTTCAACATTACTTCCCATGCCTCATGCCCTGCGGTACGGCTATCTGCGGTAGTCTTATCAAATACCACAGCGAACGGCTTGCCGTCAACAAAGATCGTTTGACCTTTGGTTCCGGTAGCAAATTCCTCAGCTGTCTGTCTCGCCTGTCTCTCGCCAATTAATGGTGTAAGGGCTTCTATAATTTGATTCTGTACATCTTCAATATTCTCTCCCACTATTACTTTCAATTCTGGAGCCACTACATTAAGTGCTTCAGCAGATTTATTTAAAGCTTGATCGAAGTTTGAAGCAACCTCTGTGATCTGAGAAAACTCTTCTGGCATAAGGGCCATCTTCTGAGGGGCAAAATCCCTTTCTTTTGGAGACAAGTAACCTTCGTCACCTTTCTTTTTTAATGAACCATCAGCGTTTCTCATCTGTGGTCCAAAGTTTACCCAAGAATTTTGACCTCTGGTCTCAGTGGTCATCGCTCTTCTGGCCTTTGGGGTGTACATTCTTGCGTGCACGTCCCAAGCATTCTCTTCTCCAACTGCACCAAATCCGTTACCTCTCTCTGTGTGGCCAAAGAAATCGTGAACAAATCTAAACAAGTCATTATAAAGAAGAGTCTTTCCGGTCTTGTCCTTGAAGCCAGAATCTTGAAGCAATTTATTTTGTTTTCTTTGCTCATCTGTGATCGGGGTGTTTCCAAATCCTTGCTCAGTAGAGTAGATGTACATATGCTTGTTATTCTTCACATCGTCAATCATCTCCTGTGCGTTAGCATATGGCTCACCTTCTCCTTGCCAGATCTCTACCTCGTATCCAGCGTCTATGATGTCCTGATGCTGCTTTGCAGTCTCATCGGCCATCGCGTTGTAAGCGTCTTGTACCTCTGGATCGTCTGGAGTGTCTTCTAGGGCCTCGTATGCGTCTGCAATTTTTGATGCGTTATCTATATCTACTGATTCTATCTTAACACCCTCTGGCTCAACAATGCCATTTTTTTCTTTGTAAGACTTAGATATCTCTACAGTCTCTGGGTTTGGCTCATTGAATAAACGCTTTCCAGCAGGTGCTACTTTCCCTTTACTTTCTTCGGTAACGACTTGAGGTTTTGCTTCGGGTTTTCCTTGCTCCACTTCTTGGCCAACTCCGGTTTTTGGCTGTACAGGTACTTGACCTGAGCCTTGCTTTTGAATGGCATTTGCTTTATTTATTAATTCTTTACGTTTAGTTACTAATTCATTGTATCTCTCATTTAGTGGCTCCATTACTGCTTTCTTGGCAGCATCAGACATTTCTTTATTGTTCTTTATTGTAATGTACTGATCTTTTATCTGTTGTAATTCTTGATAATTGTCAGCACCTTCTCTTATTTCTTCTGGAGTTAAGTTATTTATTACATCAACTCCGCCATAAATAATTGCTTCGTTTTTCTTTTTTAACTTCTCAATAGAATTGCTAATAATTTCCTTTGTCTTTTCATCTTGAATTTCTGGCAAGGTATTGGACAACTCATTTATTTTCTTTGTATTTTTTCTTAACTCACCGCTTTCATCGCTTACAAATGGAGCAACAATCTTGGCACCTATAATTGGAGATGCAGTAATTACTCCCCCCATAATAGCTCCTGTAAGGTAAGCATCTTTTAATCCATCAAATACATTTACATTTTTGTTATTTAGAACATATCTATCTACAAGATTACCACCTACTTGTGCAACAACTTCAGATATACCTTCTTGGTTTGCGCTCAAACCAGCTTCGGCTACATTTTCAATTGTTCTTTTAGCTGCATTCTTTAATCCTCCTTTTAGCTCTGCCCTCATAGCATCAAGCTCAAGCTTGGTTGCGCCATTAGCAGCAGCAGACATTACCCTATATGATGGTAATGCATTTTTAAGCATATTGCTTTCAATCTTTTCAGATACATATTCAAATGCACCTGTTGCAATTGATGCAATAATTTTTTGAGACTCTGTAAAGTTTTCTTTATCTTTTATTTCATTGTATTTTGTTCCGGCAGCAGACGAAGCTAACAATCCCAATCCCCAAGCAGATCCACCTGTTGATGCGTTGATGAATAATTGAGGCAACTGTTCAGCCATAATTCCTCCAGAGACATTAAAGAAATCTCCAACTGAATTAATATCGTCAATTGATTTTCTTCTTTCAACAGCACCTTCAATTTTGGATGCCATCTCGTCCAAGAACTTTATCTTATCTGTATTTGCATAATCAACAGAAACACCAGGAGCATACTTGCCAACCATTTGAGCAGCACCCATTAATCCTGTTGTCAACCTAACACCTGATGCGCCAACTTTTGCAGACAAGTTTAATAATGTGTTGTAATTTCTTTTAAATAAATCAAGTTCGTTTTGAAAGTCACCTAAGTTATTTACATCATTATCAATATTTTTATAGTTATCAAGCAAATCTGTATTGACAGCCATTGCCTTGTCATATGTCTCTTTGTATGCTTGAGCTTGTTCTGGTGTAAGATTGTTTAAGTCTTTTCCATATGAAGACAATTCATTTGTAAGAGATTGAAGTTCAAGTGCTTTAGATTTGAAACTTGCTTCTTGTGCCTTTGTTTTGTTAACTACAGATGATAATGTTGCCCGAATTTGTTCAGCTTGATTTTCATCTTCTGGCATATAAGGCTGGCCAGTATTTAGGGCCCACCATTTTGCATATCCTTCAGTAATTCCTCTTTGATTGTCGCCTACAAAATCTTCAATAAGGCTGTCAGTTGCTTTCCCTTCTAACTCTTTTCTTCTAATATCCTTAGCCATTTGAAGTATTTCTTCTTCATTTGCCTTGCCATTAGGGTTTTGCTTTGCGTACATTGCTGTTGCTTTGATAAGAGCCTTATCCCTTCCTGTCTCTGCCATAGGCAAAAGATTTGCAACATTTGCATTTTTCAAAAATGAATTGTATAGACCTGCAATTTTATCAGTAAATGTACCTTCTCCAAATTCCTTATTTAATTGGTCTTCTGCTTCTGCAAGCTTCTTCTTACCCTCTTCTGAAAATCCAAGTTGAATATTGTCTTTTACAAATAAGTTTTTAATATCTTCATCATCAAGTTGGATGTCGCTCTGTAATGACTTATCAAGAGCGTCAAGCTTATCTATTCTTTCCTGCGTAGGAATAGGTGCTTTTGGCTTTAAGTCTAATCTAACAGGCTCTATTGGCTTTTGCGTTGCAGCACCAGTAGGCTGTAATGATACAGTAGGAATATTCTTTTGTATAATCTTATTGGCAGTCTGTAGATCCTCGTTCAATAATGGATCGCTGGCAATATTTTTATTGCTTGCTCTTAATTGTTCAAGTTGTTTTGATGCATTCTTTATAGTTAATGCGTCATTCTTTTGAGCAGCATCTTGAATTGTACGAGTTAACTCTTGGTGTCTTTGCCAGTCGCTTGACTCAATTTTTTTATTATACGCTGACGGATTCTTTGGAGATGCCGACAAACCAATTGGCTGACCCGAAGACGAAACAGATGCCCCAACGTCTTTTTTTTTTACCTCAGAGAAATACTTACTTTTAAAAGTATTTATGTCGTTTGTATATAATTCTTGCTCACTGAGTTTTTTATACAATTCATTTTGACCTTCTTCAGATCCATATTTAGCAACAAAATCATTGTAGCTATTTGTATATAATTGTTCGCTATATAGCTTGTCGTATAATTCTTTTGATCCTGGCATTTTAATTTAATATTCCTTTTTTACTTGAAGACACTGGTATTGGTTGTGATGATCCTGAATATTTTTCAATATCTGGGAACGCAAATTTAGTTCCGTATTTTTGATTTATCAAAGAATTCATAACATTTTTATATTCACGCTCATCATTTCCAATTTCTATATCATACTCTTCGTCTTTAATACGCGCTTTTGTATTTGGATCATATGTAGGCTTGGCTACCCTTATTAATCTTTTGCCTTTATTGTTAAATCCTGTTCCTATTCTTAATCCAATAACCCTTCCTTCTTCTTTAGGAAATGCTACGCTAACATCTGCATTTTTTATAAGTCCAACATATTTAGAGCTAGCTTTATTCTTATATATGTCGTTTAATTGTTTAAGTCTTTCAGACATATCTAAAGCTTCTTCTCCCCCCTTTGCAATATCTTTTTGTTCAGTATATGTCATTTGCTGCGGCTTCTCAGGCTTCTCTACTTTGTAGTCAATCTGAGATTCAATTACATCGTCTACAATTGATTTAGCCTTCTTCATCTGCTCTTCACTTAACTTCGGTGTAAAGATACCATTCTCATCTCTTACAAGCAAAATTGTTTTGTCACGTTGAGAAGATAAAGTATTAATTTCTTTTTGTATTGCCTTCTTGTCTGCCTCAGATTTCACAGATTCCCTTTGTGCAGAAAGCTTGTCAATCTGGCTATTAATTGCCTGAATTTCTTTAGCATTGTTTGTGAAAGAATATTTCTCGTCAGTATTGTCAGCCAATACACTTGCAGCCTTTCTTGGGTTGTTTGTGATGGCATCAATAATCTCTGGCTTAGTTTTGCTATTAAACTTACCTCTAATTGCCTGAGAGATAACGTATTTCCCATTAACCATTCTTGCCTCTGACCCTAATTTTTCAACATATGAATTTACTTCTTTAGAAACATTAAGCTTGTCTACGTTCTGATTCAATCCGGCATTTATAGTTTGAACGTCATATAAATCAGCGTCACCTATAGCCTTTCCAGTTACTGGATCAACTTTAGCAATGTACATTCTGCCATCCTTAGGATTCATAAATGTAGTCTTACCTTTTAAGTTAAGTAAGTCAGCTGTCATTTGTCTTTGATATAATTCTTGACCGGCAGCTTTGCCTTCTTCAACTCTCTTCAATCCTTCCTCATAGTTTGCATCATACTGCTTAGTTAGGTCTGCAAGTCTTGACCATCCATCTTTACTAGTTGATACAATTCTTGAGTATTCGCTTGGAGTGATCACTCCTCTTTTAAGCAATTGGTTTTGTTCATACAAGAAATTTCTTACATTGTTTGCGCCATCCATTACAAACTGATTGAATGTAGGAGACTTAGATCCTTGATACTTATCTACAATAGATACTACGTCAGAGTATTGCTTATCTAACTCAACTCGTTTCGCTTCTCTACCTTCTTCTACTTTGTCAAGTTTCTCTAATATGTTCTGTGTTATGCCGCCCCAATCAATTGGGTTGGTGGCTTGGTATTGTGAATATTCTGGCATAATTATCTTTTAGTAACTAAATAATCTGGTACATAAAAAGGTTGAAATGGGCTAGATGATTGACCAATGTTTGGGATCATCTGAAAGTTAGCCAAAGGATTATTTTGTGAATTCTCCCAATACTTTGATTGAATTTTTGGTTGAGGCAAATCAACTGATGGATATTGATTTAAAAGTTTTTCAGGATTTGATACTGGTTGTGGTGCACCTAATTTATTTGGAACTTCTTCTTTTTCTGTCTTATACAATGGTCTAGTCTTATCATATTGAACAGCTAATGCGCCAAGCGTTCCAGCAGCACCAGTAAGACCAGCGTTAACATTTGCTTGGCCTTGTGCTCTTGCCATTTGTGCTCCCTGTAATTGAGATGTTAAGAAGTCATTTTGTTGTGCAATCTTACGAGCTTGCATCGCTTGCTCTTGTTGTGCAACAAATGTATCTCTCTCGTATTTAGCCTGATCAAGTTGAGCAGCTAATTGTAAGTCTTGATTTGTGCCTTGTTGTCCAACACCTGGCAAGCCACCTAATACAGCAGCAGCGCCAGCACCTTGTAATGCTTGCACCTGATTTGCTGTTCTTTGTGCGCCAGATTGTTGCGCTAACTGATAACCAAGCTGTGGCACTTGCACGCCAGCAACTCTGTTTTGCTCAGCCAACATTTTTTGTTGTGCTCCAATGTCAGCAGCTGATTTAGCAGCAGCTTTCTCTTGTTGTACTCCTTCGTATGTTTGATATGCGTTAAGAGCTAATCCAGCCCCTGCAACCAATGTAGATGTTAATGCAGCCATGTCTTATTGTTTTATAAATATTAATTCTGTGCATCCTGTAGAACCCTCCAAGAAGCCAAACTCTTTCATGCTATTTATCAATGATGGGTTCTTCATTGACGAGTAAATATATGTTTTGCCAGATAAGACTGCCATTGCTTTTGCAACCTCAATCATATAAGACAACGCATTTTTCCTCAATACTTTATCTTTTACTTCAAAGTTGCTAACGATAAATTCTAACCAGCAAATCTTTGAGTTTGTCATGTACAAAAAGCAGGCACAGATATCTACGCCATCTTTTGAAACCATAACTCCTTCTAAATTAAAAGGTAAGAAATCCTTAGCAGGGGCATCCCATCTCCAATCTTTCCACCATTTCTTTAAAATGTTCTCGTAATCAGATTCTGAAATGACTCTTGTTTCAAACTTCATATTAATGCAAAGATACTAAATTAAGGGTAACTTTTAAATACTTCTGAAGATACTTGGAAAACTTCTACAGAATCAGTATTTGTGCTATCCAATTGCACATCCATATAGTAGCCTCTTAGTCCAAAAGATTCTGATACTGAATTCTTTACGGACAAGATAAAGTCGCCTACAGTTGGTGCGTTAAGCGTTCCTGTTGCGTCAGCAATAATTCTTATTACTGTTCTATTCGTTACAGGGTTGTACGTTCTTGTAGATGCCATGCCTGCCTTTGCTTTTGCGGCTAGCGATCCATTAATTCTATAAATGATGTCACCGCTAAATCTGCCAGGGCTATTTAAATTGACATTATCTCCAACCTTTCCGGCAAATGTAATGTCTACAAAGCCAGCGCCAGAAGAAACAAGCAAAACTTCAGATACTCCTTGAGCCGATAAGTACACCGTATTCGACTCATTATCCTCTCTACGGATATATGCAAACCACATTCCTTCCTTTCTTGTAAAGTTGTCATTGTTGATGTTGCCAGATCCAAGGTTAGATAAAACTTGGGCTCCCCAGCTATCGCTTGCCTCAAGATGCAATGTCTTAAACATCTTTTGCTCGTCAGGCGCATCGTTGAATATTGTTCTTACAGAAGAGTTGTACTGCGTCCCATAAAAGTTGTTGTGCGTAGCATTGGTATTGTGCTTCCATATCTCGCCATCAATAAACGTATAGAAGTTGTTATTCATATTTGCCATCCAATCAGGAAAGTAAGAATGAAATGATGTCCATCCGCTCAAGACGGGAGAGTATGTTAATGTATAGTTCGCCATTACTGCAAATTTAATCTTTTTTTGGCGGAGTTCTCAATCCACTTCCAATATAAGTAAGAACACCTGTTTGTATCTAATCCTTTTATATCCAATCCGATTGGATCTACGTTGACATATTTGCCTTTCACAAACATCCCCGTGCTGTCATCTATGGCTCCGGCATTATGGTAGAAGCTAACTTTATCCCACCTTGGTGATCCACACGTTGCCCATGCGAAGTCAAACTCTGGCACAACTTTGGTATCTATGCCTCGCTTCCATAGGCACCATAGTTCGGCCCACATACTGGCACACCATATCTGCACACCGTAAGGGTCACCGTCATTTTTTTTATCCTTTAATTCTCCAAGGCCAAAGTATAATGCATTGCTAACATCCTCAACCTCTTGCCAGTAATCAGCGTCAACGCCCTTCAATAGCTTCTGTGCACCACCGCTGACCATTTCGTTGGCCTCAACAATATGGTGGTCAATGACAGCCAAGTCACACATCTTTAAGAATACGTCTTCTCCCTTACTCTTGATATACTTTGCGCCAATATAACTTATCGTATCGGATAAGTAGCAGATCTTATCGTATCTATGCGTATCAAAATTCATTGGCCTTGTAAATAAAAAGTCGCAATCGTGATAAAAGATGTCACAATTCTTTGGAAATTTGTGACACACTTTCTTTAATATGTGCGGCTGAATAGATGGAGCATAGCCTTTATTCTCTCTCGTGTCCTCTGCGTAAATGAAATTTACTTTTGGATACATTCTCTGGCATCTCAACCAAGATGCCGGCAAATCACTGTCTATGGCTGCGACAACATAAATATCCTTCTCATCTATTCCCATAGATGTAAAGTTGTTTAAGTAAACCTCAACCTGCCAGGCATAATAGTCCGTGGCAGGTTGGGCTGATAGATAGATTAAAGAGGACAATCTACTACTGTTATCCATTGTGTGCCGTCCCAGTTATATGAAACGAATGATCCAGCAAATGTTGTCTTGTACCATCCAGCAGGAGCAAGTATTGTTCCTCCGGCATTGGTATATAAAGATCCAGAAGACCCAAATACACCAGTGTAGTAATATGTATTAAATGCATTGGATGCACATGATGCACCAGATGTTAATCCATAAGCTAAGCTTTTGCTTAAAACTGGAGGCGCTGTCGTTGTGGTAGTCGTTGTACTCGTTGTTGTACTTGTGGTAGTACTCGTTGTTGTACTTGTTGTTGTACTCGTGGTTGTGGTAGTAGTTGCGCAGTTATACTTTGCAAGAACCAATCCCGTGATTGATATCTGCAAGGCATAAGTATTTGCGCCTTCATTTACATAGTACCACTTGTTCAAGCCATTGAAAGGTAATGTGCCTATTGAGTTTGTGTAAATAAAGTCACCAAGCACAGGATATGCACCTGAGCCATTATGATAAAACGTAGTTGAGTTTACACCTAAAGAACAAGAGCTATATTGTGTGCTATATCCCGTTGCATCCATAAGATATCCAGTAAACACAGGCACAGTCGTGGTCGTTGTTGTTGTTGTAGATGTAGTCGTTGTTGTACCAATACACGTTGCGCAGTTTGCATAAAGAACTCTTGGGTTAGGAATTAAATATCCATAAGGCTGAGCAGACACAACAGCAGTAATTGTCCAGCAGTTACCATCAGATGTTTTCAATACATTGCCTACTGAAATTGCTTGAGAGTAAGCATCTAGCAATACGTCACTATATGTTGTGCCACACAATGTTGCACTATAGTAATTACCTGCTGGCAAAGTAGTTGTGGTCGTTGTGGTTCCGCAATTAAATACGTCAACTACATTTCCAAGGTTGTCAACCTTGATTGCCTGACCATTATTTACTAAGTACCAGTTGTTGCCACCCACTAAAGGCGTTGCACCATTTTGGTCTTCGTAAACAATGTCATCAACCATTGGGAATACTGTGTATCCGTTTGAGTACATAGTAACAAATGTAGACACAGGAATAGCACAGCATAATGACGCACTCACTTGATTGTGAACCTTGTCAACTTGTATAGGTACATAATTTACCGGTTGACTATTTACAGTAATTGTAAATGTGTTTGGTATACTTGTTCCTACGCAGTTTGTTGCAGTCACAGTTAAGTTATATTGCCCGAATCCAGACGCTGTCCCAGAAATCAATCCTGTTGTAGTGTCAAGCATTAGGCCTGCTGGCATACTATTAGTTTGACAAGGTCCTACTAATGAGAATGTTACATCTGATCCAGTGACAACTGATATTGTTCCGCTGACATAGCATTTGTAAACAACTTGACCGACATTAACCACAACATTCTCATACAACAATGTATTAGGATTCTGTCCAGTAACAACACCACCAACTGTTCCTCCGTCAATCGAATAGTTAGACGATGTGGTTGATACGGCAAAGCTTGTCGGGTTATTTGTTGCAGCGATTTTAATGCTTACATCGTTACCTTGGATGAATTCTACATTGCCTTGAATAACAACTGGCACAGCAACCTCAGTACATCCGCAAGGAGTTACTGACAATACAACACCAAAGTTGTCAATTTTTAACGCATAGCCAGATATGTAATAATACTTACTATCTCCAGCAAATAATGTTGTTCCGGTAGAGTTCGTGTAAATAATATTTCCTTCAGAAGGTATGCTATTTTGTCCATTATAATATACAGTTGTGCTTGTGCTTCCAGCACACGCAAGTGCTGTAGTTGTATAAGGTGTTGCGCCCATTGCAATTGACCTCAATGTAGTTGCGTATGTTTGGAATGACCATGTTGTGCTGGCAATAGGAGAGTAAACATATAAGAAGTAACTTCCTGTTGTTTGCTTAACTTGCGTCAAGAATCCTACGCCATTATTCACTAATCCATTATACGGAGAACTTAAGTTTATATTGTCAACGCCCAATGCAACCAATGCATTATAGTTTGCTAAACTGTTCAATCCAACGTATCCACTATCATTTATTAGGTTGTTGTTTGCATCGTATAAAACAAATCTGCAAGCACCAACACCTGTGTTGTACTTCAACTGAACATTACCTACGCTTGAGCCATAGTTAAGTTCAATGATCTCAGGGTTCAATGTGCCAGATGATGTAGACGATCCAACACTTGGAATGTTTACTTTGTTCCTGTAGTCCCAAGTCAAGTATAAATTAGTACCACTCGCTGCATAGTTAAAGCTTGCATTGTAAAGTCCTGCGCTATAAACTGGTGTAATCTCAGTAGATGCGGCAATCAATGAATCTACATTTGCAGGGTCGTAGGTTGTATTTGTATCTAACGAATATACTTTGTTGCCCAAACTTGGATTAAATATCTTTATATTAGATCCTTGTGCATTTGTAGAGTCAGTGTAAGATGTAAGCGTAACAGTATCTCCAATCGCTGGAATGTTTCCTTGTCCGACAACATCAACACTTTGAGTATACAATGATAACCCAGTTGGCTGCATTACTACGTTTGAGTACAAAGCTCCTGATGATCCTGAGCTTGTCCAATTCACTTTCTGTTGTGTTTGTGAACCACCTTGAGATACCTGGCTACCATTGGCAACTACAACTGTCTTAACAACAGCAGGTCTGTTAGATTGCGTTAAAATAACATCCTGGAATGTTCCACAGGCATTTACCCTAATCCTTATAGATCTAGATGTAGCAGCTCCAATATTTGACGTAAGCGTAACTTTAATAAGTTTATTACCTGTGCCAGCAATTTGAGAAAGCGTAGCCCATCCAGTTCCAAAACCATTGTCAATTAACGATACGGTCCAGCTCTGAGATGCAGTGATAATAAATGTGTCATACGTTCCGGCAGTTCCTTCAATAAAGAAAACTGTTTTATTTACAGAGTATGTACACAAGTTCACGGTCTTTGTGTTGCTTGCTAATACATACACGGCATCATAAGGATCATACGCACCAATTTTTTGAGTATCCGGCCCACTTGAGAATAAATCTCTAAACCAATCTCTCATGCCTTGAGAAGATATCTCAAACAAGCCAGACTCGTCAAGCTTCATCGCTGTGCCTCTTCTGGCATCAGTAAAGAAGATATCAGATCCCCACTTCGCAAAACTCTCAGGGTTTAAGCTAATACCATATTCGCCCATGAATGGCACGGGCGTACCAATAACTTCAGGGATAGAAGTAATTGTGCCTCCGCCAATAGCGTCGCTTAACAAGTTCTTTTCGTAAAGAACTCTAAATATTTTATTCTCTTGGAATACAATTAAGTCAGTGTCTCTTGAGTGCAGCTTTTGAATGGAGCCATATGCTCTGTCCAAAAACTTGAAGTTAGCTTTTGATAAGTTAAACTCATTCAATCTGTTCGTAGATGTCTCAGACTGATATATTTGCGAGTATGTGATGCCAGACTTCGCATTGCTTTGCGCATAGTTAGAAATGTATGAATTAACTCTTGGAGTATTCCCCATAATAGGCTGGTTAAAATCATCTCTAACTCTATAACTCTCAACACCATTACCAAAAGAGAATGCATTAAAGTCATTAATCTGCAATGTTGCAATACCATTTAATACTTGCCCAACATCTCCGCTAACAGTTGAGCCATGAAGCTTTACTAAGCCGTTAGATGTACTTACACTTGTGATTGGATATGTCGTTGGTATCTCATAGAATATCTCAGAGTTATTATCCTTTCCAATTGTTTCAAGTACTATAGGTGATTGACCAGCAGGAATATAAGTAATTTTAAATGTAATTGTATTTTGAGGAATTGAATTATAACCACCTCCATTTGAAAAATGGACTTGACTATTTACATCATATCCTTTGATATACATTTGAATAGGATTTGGCGATAAACCATATCCATATTTTCTAAAGAAAACATTAAATGAACCATGATTTACTCCGTCTTCAGAATATTGTTTGAATTTAGTATAAATCTGATCTTCATAAAACCACTCTTCAATATTTATATAATCAGAAGAAGCAATAAATGTTTGTTCTGGTTGATCTGCTGCGCCTTCGCTTTCAGATACATCTATTCTAATAGTATCTCCAGCTTTTATGTTATCTAAAGCTAAATGAGCAAAACCACCATCTCTTTGATTAATTGTTTTAAAGTTAATAGGTCCTCCAAAAACATTGGTTCCCCCAGAATCACTTCTACAATTTATTCTCCAAGAATCCCCAATTGTATATCCAGATGTTGATCCAAATATAATAAGGCCTACGGATCTACCAGAGGCATCTTTTAAAAGATTACCTTTCTTCAATCCTACGCTATCTTTGTTTACAGCAATGTTTGATTCAATTGGTGTAGATAAATTAGGAAACAAAAAATAACTAAATGTGCTTATACCAGCTGTATTTGTTCCAGTTATTCTAACAACATATCTAGCGTCATTAGCTCCGTTGTAATTAGGTATGGCAGTAAGCTTATTATTGCCAGTTCCGTAAAATACTGGAGTTTCTATTGCCGTATATCCCTGATAAAATCCAAGAGTTACTTCAGGATAAAAAGTATCTCTATTATTTGCTTGTCCTTTGTTTTCAAAAACTTTTTCAGACCTGGATATTTTATTAAATAAAGATCCTTCAGATTTAATCTTAATGTAAAATCCTTCAGGTTGAGTTGTTGGAGAGTTATTTAAGAAATTTACCGCCTTCATGTCTGCTTCAATAATCTTGTATCTTTCAGCAGAACCAGTTGCTCCAGACTCAGTAGACTTAATTGTTAAGTAAGCATCCTTTTGTACTTTGTCAATATCTGACTTAGGGATTAAGAACCAAGTATATAATCCATCTTGAAAATAATCAACCGGGAATACGTTATAATACTCTGATTTGTTTTGTTTTATGAAGAACCTATACTTTGTTGCAAAGCAAGGAGCATAATTATTTACTTTTACTTTCAATAAGTTTTGTGCTGTAGACGCACTAGCTGGCACATGAACTGTATTCCCATCAGAGGTTAACACAGTTGTCATTCTGCCATAGTCATCTAAGTATACAATCCCTAACTCATAGTCTCTGTCGCTTTTAAATGTCTTTCTTGGAATACCCTTAGTTACTACAGGTATAGAATTCAATTCAGCCTTAAGACTAACATTGATAGGCACTTGATTGCAGTCAGCAATATCATAGAACTGAGTGTAGTTGCCATAAGATAATCTGTTGCCAATATACTCTTGCGCTTTTGCTTTCAATGGCACGTTGTCAAACAACCTTGTCAATTGATCTTCTGGCAAAGCAGCATAAGCTTTGTTGTTTTGAAATTTAAACTTATTTGATAAAGCTGTCGCCTTGGTGATGTTCTCAATAATGTTTGCCGTCAATGAATAGCTGTCCTTAAATATTAACTGAACCTCTTTTACATTGCTGTCTCCAAAGTCAAAAGTAATATCAACGGTATTGTTTGCATTGACCATTGATTTATTACTGCCTGTTCCATAGTCATATGAGAATACCTTAGGGAAGAATGCAACGTCAGAGAAAGGCGATAACGCACTATACTCATTGTCAAGGTACTTGTATCTATAAGCAAATCGTATAAATCTCTCACTGATATTATTCACGTCAGATCCATCATCGCTCATTACAATTGTAGGCGCATTTAATGGAGGAGCTAATATCACAGAGATGTCTTTGTCCGTAAAACCATCTAACGGATATGTTCTTGTTACATTTATTTTTCTTGGTGGGTTCAATCCATCTGTCCAATATAATAAATTATCAACCAAGTTAACACCCGTAATTAAATTACTAGTACTGAACTTCAAGTACTCAACCGGAGCTCTACCAACGCTTTCTATTAACAATATATATGTCTCTCCTGTTCCGTTTGCATTCTCATGGTATTTCACAACCATATTAAATATGCCCTTCACAAAGTAGTATATATTATTGTTTGCCTGATCAACATACGAACCAATTGTTGTATATGTGCCCGGCAATGTTATGCCCATAGCCAATGCTGCGGCCCTTAATCCAGACACTTTGGTGTTACCCATTACATTCTGCACGGAACCAACATTGGTTGAGTCAGATGTACCTACACGGATGTTTCTAGCATCTCTATATTGACCATTAGGGATAAGCCTCTCATCGAGGTCTTTGTTCATTATGCCAGCGGCAAAGTTTCTTTTTAATTCCATAGTTATTTAATCCACTTATCTCTACCACGAAGAACCATTAATAATCTTCCTGGCTTAAGGTTACTCAATCTGATTTTAGCATTTCTTAGCATCGCTGACTTCTCTTCTCTTGCGCGCCTTACAATGTACTCCTGAACGCCAATTCTGTTGTTTAGAATGCACCATTTAATGTAAGAGTAGATAAACTCTTCAGCAAACTTGTGAACCTTTAATTGTGATGGGTCTGCGCTTTCAAGACCATCAGAGATATATTCAAGCACGATCAATCTGCCTGATACAGCTGATGAGAAGTTAATCACACCAGATGCTTTGTCAATTACAAACTTAGGGTTGACATTCGCTTCACTTGTCTCCATCCCAAAGCGTCCGCCAATTCCATATCTAAAGTACCAGTAGCCATCATAGAACCATCCTTCTCTTCCGTAGTACCATCCATCAATATAAGCAATCTCCATTGCTGTATTCTTGATGCGTGAGATATCTAATTCAGATTGACCGGTGATAATGTTGCCATCTTGATCATAGATGAAATCATCTTTACTATCTTGCAAATATGCGTTAGCGTAATTAACTGTTGTGTTCTCAGTCAATTTGAATAATACGCCATTTGCTTCTAAAGAAATTCTAATATAGTCAACATAGTCAGGAGGTAAGATGAACTTCAAGTCATCCTTAACCTTCATCTCAAGAACTTTTTTGTTTCTTAGTGCGTCATAGTTTAGTTCCTGTAATGCTCTTTTTGCGTGGAACAACACATTATAACGTGTCGCATTGTCAATCAATTTGTCAGGCCCAACATACATAAGCATGAAGTTGTTGACAATATCAGCCAATGTTGTATTCTGCCCTTCACCCCAAAGGTTTGAGTCGTTGTAATATTCTTGGTTTGTTGACATTATTGTTGTTGTTGATTATTTTGTTCCTCCGCAGTTGCTATTGCAACAATCTCATTTTCTCTAATAGTAACACCAGCAAACTTCAATATCTTGATAATCAAGTCGTTCTGAAATATATCAGCTACTTCAAAGTCTTTATAATCTGGAGCCGATTGGTCAAACAATGGTGCTTGCGTTGCCGGATCGGTGTAGTATGTCCACTTAGGGTCTAATGGGTATCTATTGTAAACAATTGACACGTTAGTCTGAATCGTTGATGGATAGACAGTTATTGTTGTGCCAGCTTGTGAGTATGCCGGATAGTATGTTGTTGGAGCTGTGTGATTAGAAAACAAAAAGTAAGGCAATTTGTTTTTCTCAATTCTCTCAACATCCTTAAGACTATACAATACATTTGTTACGCTGTACAAGTCTGTAGGCAGATTGTATATGCCACCAGAATATGTCAATGCAGCGCTGGTAGAAAACTTATCAATGCTCTCAGACAAAAGCTTGGCAATGTCCGAGCTGCCACTATACGATACCCCTGTATTCCTCTTAACAAGCCACTTATTGTATTGATAGAACATATCTTCAAATACCTCTAATTGTGCTTGTCTGGCAAATGCATTGAATTCATCAGGAGTAAGATATCCATTGTTATCCTTATTAAGGAAGAACATTACGGTATTTCTTACGTTATTTATCATTGTATCGCAAAGATAATAAAAAAATAGCAGGGACTTGCCCTGCTATCTTAATGAATGAAAGAAAGAAAAAATTAAGCGATTGCTACAGTAGTAACGCTGATACCGCTTGGTAATGTTGGCGTAATGAACTGCAAAGGTGCAGAGTTTGGTTTGTTGATAGCGATGATTGCATCAATGATTGCATTTACAGTTGAAGTAGTTGCATTCGTTGTGTGAGTAATAGTAACGATGTCTGTAGACGCGCTAGCAGCAGTGTACGCAATAGTAACGGTAGTATCAGAAGCTTTAGCTACTAAACCGATGTTGTCTAGGCCGATCAAAACCGTTCCGGTAGTCGATGCCTCAATTTTTAAAAATTTGCTCATAGTTGTATGCAAATATAATAATTATTCTTGACTAATTCTATTAAGCATCTCTTCTGTCTCAATGCCTTCTTGAGTTTTGAAATACGCAGCGATTGCATTAATTGGATCTTCACCCAAAGGAACGCTCATCATTTTGCGTTTGTTATCTTTCAAATTAAAGAATACATCTCTTTGTGAGTTTCTAAGGCTCAAATAAGACATCTCAATATACTTTGCTGCTTTGTTGCGTAATTGCAAGTCAGAGTCGTCAATCATCTCTAAGAAGTCTTCTGGATTGTTTCTGGCATACACCATGATGTCTCTTCTGATTTCTTGCGATGTCATTTTCTCTACACGAGATCCAATCATCACACGCAATACTGCCATTGCTGTGTCAATGCTAATTTCTCTTGCTGCAATTTGTGCGTCAAGTTCAAAGTTCAAATACTCAAGTTTCTCAGTTGCGTCTTTCTCTGGATCGAACTCTTCAAAAATATCTCCGTTAGATGGATGTAATGCTAGAAACTTTTGTAATACTGGGTTATTCTTTTGAACAACCAATACGCCATCTTCAAATACAACTGGCTCTAAAATGTAATTGCCATCCTGCTCGTCTTCAAATGGAGACTTTTGGTTTCTGGCATATCTTAGTGCTCTGTTAGTGTTTGTCGCTTCATCGAAGTGTAATAAAGGGAAACGCTTGGTGTTGCGAGAAGGCAACATGAAAGATAATGGAGGTGCTACGTCCTTCAGAACGTACACTCTGTCTTTGATTTCTGGTTTTTTCATTTGATTAAAATTTTACATTGCAAATATAAACAAAAAAAGTGGGGCTATTAACCCCACTTAATTTATTGATTGATAATTACTTATTAGTTACGGAACAAGAAGAAGTTGTTAGCTCCCAAGGTGCACAATGCACGCTCAGACAAGAAATGAACTTGCATAGCATCCAAGTCACTAGTAGTTGCACCACCAGCAGAACCAGTGATCCAAGTTTTGTAACGACGATCTTCAGTTTCGCTAGCTCTGTAACGAACGTGCAAGAATGGACGTTTAGCGTTCTTACCTAACACTTGATCATAAACGCTGGTAGAACCTGCTGGCACCAACACACCATTTACAACACCACCATTAAGACCACCACGCAAAGTAGCATCGTTAAGGTATTTCCAGTCAGTTTTGTAGAACTCATAGCTACCACGTTTGAAGCCTTTGAAGCCCAAAGTTAATGCCATGTTCTCGTCATTGTCAAACAAACCAAAGCTTGTTCCACCTGCACCATAGCTGTTTTGAGCAGCCAACATATCATCAATATCCAAAGAGAATTGACGATTGATGAATAATGCGTTTTCTTGGATAGCTCCTTGTTTGTCAAGACGTTGCAAGATAGCATCAAAGTCAGCTAATGCAGTTGGGTTTCCACCGCCCCACACGTTACCACGGCTATTAACAACGTAGAATAAACCTTCAGAACCCTTGTTTCCAACGTCACCAGTAGCTGCGATAGCACCAGAGTTAGCTTCAGCAGGAACTGCTTCAACCATAGACATTTCCAAATAGTCATCAAAACGTAAACGAGTTTCGTGCTCTGATTTCAAATACCACAAGTAACCTGTAGCACCGTTCTCAGTAGTAACTTCTACCCATCCGATTTGAGCCATGTCAGAACCAGAAACTTCATATTTGTCTTTGATAATGATTGGGCTGTTAGAGAAGATATCATCTTGTCCTTCCAAAGAACCAGTCATACCATTAGAACCTTTTTTGAATTCAGAACCGTAAACAAATGCAGTAGATGCAGTTGATACAGGGATAGTTTGTCCACCACCAGCATAGTATGCTACAGTGAAAGTCAAACCACTAACAGCAGTGATAATTGCTTTGTCACTTTGAGTTCCACCTGCATTCCTAGATAAGAATACAGTTTGACCAACTCTGAAGTTACAAGCAGTGATACCTGAGTCAGCTACAGTCCAAACAGCAGTATCATCACTAGCAGCACCAGCTGAAGTACAGCTAGAATACTTTGTGTGCAAACGACCTTGTTCAGCCCATTTGATTAAGTCGGAGTTACTTGGCATCTCCGCACCGACCATGCGTAAGAAAGATGCAATTGAACGATTACCATATCTTTCAAATTCTTTCTCGTAAGTATCAGGAAGATACTGGTTCAAGAAGTTGAAGTTGGTAATATAGTTAGTAGGCAATGTTGCCTTTACTGATGAGGGGGTTAATGCGAAACCCGGACTCGATAATACTGAACCAGCCATGTTTTTTTATTTTTTGTTTTTTTTTATTTTTTGTTGCTTTTTATAACTAATCTGTTGCCGTGGTCGTTGTCAAGAGAAGTTACCTTAAATCCACTTTTGCCCATATTTTCTGGTACGGATCTTACACCTCCCATATCTATGTTCTTTGATTCCTTTGCGATTGTCTCTACTGCCTCAGATTTTCCCTGATCGTAGAAATATTTTGCAAAACCCTCCGGATTCCTGGCAACTGCTATCGCCCTATGATACGCAGCCGGATCTTTCATAAAACCGTTGTCATCTAAGAATGTCTTGATAAACTCGGTCAAATTAGATTGATCCTTCTTAATCGCTTCTGTCTCACCTGGTTTGTAAACAAATTCATTATCTCCAACTTTAAATCCAAAACCTTTGAATTCATTAGAGAATAACTCGTCAGTTTTCTTGGCGAAATATTCAGCTCTTTCTCTCTGCGCCTGTTCAACTTCTTTGGCACTCTGGGCATATTGCTTAAAAGCGGTGTACTGATCTTTTTCTTCATCCGGAATCCCAGCACCTCTTGACTCAAGAGGAACTTTGTATTGGTCCTTCAGTTTGTTAAAGTAGTCCTTCGCTTTTGTAAGCTCTTGTTTGTGTGCTATTCGTTTCTTCTTAACATCCCTTTCATCGTCCATGTCTTCATCGTACTTAAACTTGTTCTCAAGTTCAAATGCAACTTCATCATCGTCAAGGTCAGGGTTGTTTTGCTTATAGTAATCGAACAGCAACTTATTTGGGTCTTCGTTATCAATGTCTCTATTTACTTTATAGAAATCATCAATGCCTCGACCTGTTTCCTTTTTGAACTTTAAAAACGCTGAGACATCCTCTGGTAACTCTTCAGTTTGATTTCTCTCTTGAAGCAAGTCATCCAAAGTATTAATCTCTTTGTTATACCTATTCTTAATAAAGGACAGAACGTCATTCTCTTCAAGTTCCCTTTGCTGTGGAGCAATTGGTTCTTCAATTCTAACAGGCTCTTCAACCTGTTCTACTGGGTGCTGTTCTTCGTGCTTGGCTAGTAACTCCTGTTCGATTTCTTGAACAGACTTTTCTTCACCGAAACTCACAGCTTTTACTGATGTGAAATTCTCCATATATTTTATTTGATTAATTTTTCGCTACAAAAATAGTGATTTTTATTTTGGTTCAAATTGAGCCAAATCAAAACCATCTAAAGAGTCTTCGCTTGATTCAAAATCAATGGCAGGCAAGTCTTTCTTGCGTTGCTCAATTAACTTTGATTGGTGTGTGCTTTGCATATCAATACGCTTGTCTTTAGCCATTTCTTTTTGCTCGTCAATTGTCTTAGCTGCATTTACCTCTAATCCTTTCAACTGCATATTCATCTCAAACTCCATTTGCATTAACTGCATTTTAAGTTGAGCTTCTTGCTTCATCTTCTCAATCTCAAACGCTGACTCGGCTTGCTTTAATTGCGCCTTCGCTTGGAATTCTGCCTGAACCTTTTGCAAGTTAGCTTGTGCTGCTGCCTGAGAAGATTGGATATTAGACTGCGTTTGCATCTCCATCTTTTGTTGCTCACGCTCCATGTCCTGCTCTTGCTTCTTCCTGCGTTTTAACTTAAGAAGCTCATTTGCTAATTTAATATTGCGAATTTCACGAATATCAATAGCGTCTTCAAGATCAATCTGGTCACGTTGTAGCGACGCTTGGATGTTAGCCTCAAGCTGAGACTTCTCCTCTTCGTCCGGAGATACTTCAATAAAGATACCAAAATCATGTAAGTATAAGTCTTTTACGTCTTCCAATACACCAACATTGTACTTACCAATTTGGTTTATAAATTCTTCTTTGAACTCAGAATACTCAAGCACGTCAGAAATACGGCAAGATAATGCCTCCGCCAATCTCTTCGTAATGAATAATGTTCCGTCTAAGATATGTCTTGTTGCTGTGTTTGAATTAAGTGCAGCTAATTTCTGTACGCCAACCAATGATCTTGGATCAGGCATAGAGCCGTCTCTTGCTTCGTTTAAGCCAGTTACGTCCCTAATCATACTCAAGTAGTGGTTGTAAGAATTAATCAACGCTGTGATCTTTCCTTGGCCGCTATTTGAGTTTAACTCTTGAATTGGAATCTTGCCTTGGTTGAACTCGCCATCTTGATTGTAAGAACGACCAATGACACTACCCGTTTGGAAGTATAACTTAAGCGCGTCCTCTGGATTATAGTTTGCGCCATTACCCAAGTCAACATCATTCATACCATCGGCATCAATGTATACACCATCTGGCACAACCTTAGCAATAACCTGTTGTAATTTAAGATGCGTAATTTGAATCAAATCAGCAAACGTAATCATACGCTTAACTAATGACTCAATCACACCCTTGTACATTCTTGGGGCCATTGCGATATAGTTAGGCAAAGCATACTGCGTCGCAGACTTTGGTCTAACCATGTTCTTGCTGAGTTCCCACTTAAGCAAATAGCTTGAGCCTAACACCATGACACCTTCGTACCATACGTCAATTCTCTTTTCTATTTTCTCAAATCTTTCGTCAGTCCCAGTTGGTGGGTTAAAGTTTTCATCCTTGCGAATGACACGAGTACCACCATTATCCAAAAACTTCTTCTTGTAGACAAATTTCTTATCGGTTTTATAATTGAAATATAATAATGTTACGACATCTCTGTCGAATAATGTGTTCCTGTATGGTCTAATAATGTTGTACTGAGTGAACCAGATACTACTTAACTTAGATATTTTGTCAAGCTCCTCTTTGGTAATGGTCGGGTCAATCTTAATTAACTCACCAATATGTACTTGCTTGATCTCTCCATAGTAGAAGCAGTCGTCAAATGTTGGAGACTCTGTGTATGAATAAACAACAGACGCAGGGTCAACGTACTCAACCCTAATGCCGGCTCCTGCTTGGAACGTGTGTTTAACCATTCCGATACCCAAGACAGTCATGTCATAATCAACACGCCTTTTAACTTCTTGGTATCTGTTCTGTTCAAACAATGTATCAATCGCAATCTCTTCAGCAATCTCAATGGCAGGCTTATAGTTAAGCTGCATATGAAGATTAAGCTCTTGATCGTTCTCTGGCAAATCTTTAGGATTCGTATTGAAGGCATTGATACCAAATTGTTCTTGCGTTTGCACCAAGAAGTCTTTTGCTACCATATCCTTCTCAATCATCTCTTTGTAACCTGAACGCTTGCCGGCAGCTAACTCATCTTGAGCAAATGCCTTTACTGCGTACATTCTGTCAGACATACCGTTAACAACGATATCGACAAACTTAGGGATAATTGGAACTGGTTCCCAGTTAAGATTCAAGTAAGATAAGTCACCGTCAACGGCTAACTCATCCTTGTACTTTTGTACAGGCTGTTCACCACGAGCGTATAGTCTTAGCTTATGAAACTCAATCCACTGGTTGTAGAAACGACAAGAATTAGTATCTCTTCTGAACCATTCGTAAGAGATGGCTCGTCCCACTTTGATACCATATTCCTTGGACGCTTTTTCTGCATCAGTAGCCAGCTGACTCGGAAATGATGTTGGGCTTATTAATTCTTGAGTTGTTTGATCCATTATTTGTCTATTATCCTGCTATTATACCCTTCGTTCTGGTATCTCGCAAATTTAATGCTTATTTTTGATTCTTTTTTTTCTGGCACATATAAGTGCTTTTGGTTCGCCATTATCGCTAAACCACTGCTAATTGTTGCATCAAATTTAGTTCTATTGTTGATATCAAACCTTGCCCAGTCCTCAAGTGTCCTTGTGAAATACATTGAGCCCATCTCGTCAGCATCTCTGTACACATTCTCAAAGTCTATGCCAACGTGCTTTTCAATGTACGTCTCAATAGCGGACGCGTGTGCTTGCTTCACGTCCTCAGATGAGTTAGGTATCCCACCAATCTCTTTCTCTGTCTTAGAGAGCTTGTGGGTGGGTTTGTCTGGCCTGTTTAACGCAAAGTTTCTGTACCCTCTGTTCTTGAAGTGATATAGTAGCCTTGGCTTGTTATTCTCCACAAGCACCGGCATACCATAGAACACACACGCCATCAATACCTCCTCAAAGAATATCTCTGCCGTCTGTGGCCTTGCCACGTACTCTAAGAAGAATTGGTTGCTTGGCGCATCCTCCATGCTGAACTTCGTCATGCCATGGAGCGATCCGTTAGATCCACCTCCACCCACAACACCTGAGATGTCATAAGGGTCACATCCAAACGCGCCAAGGTGCTCATTGCCAGGATAGAACAAACTACCCCTTTTAATAAAGTTATTTCTTAAATTCTCTGGTGGAACCCACGACACAAGGAACCGGCCCTTATTGTCTGGCGTCCAAACAACTTGACTATCCTTCACCCCGTCCTTCCAATGGAAGTAACCTCTTGTGAGAACCCTGTCCTTGATTAATGAGTCATTGTAGTCAATCTGTTGATAGATCTTCGTAAGATTAAACAAGGATGCCTTGCTCTCATCCCTGAACGCGTGTGATTCTGTGCGTGGGAACTGCCTGTAAAATTCGTTTAATGAATCTGAGTCGCTCTTCAAAGATGCAACCTCATTGTTCCAATACTCAATTACACCAATCTTAATCATCCTGCCATCGATACCCTTAATAGGCTTAGATGGTGTGTCAAACACCGGGTGACCATACTCGTCAATATATCCCTCGAAGTTCCATTCCATTGGGATAAATAATGAATACAGACCACTCTTTGTTTGCCCGTTCTCATTCTTCTTCCTTGGATCAGAGTCCTCGTATAATTTCTTAAAGTTAGAACCACCCTTGTCAAGCGCATTCGATGTAGAACCCATCATACACTTACCAATGATCCTACTACCCAGACGCAAACACGTCTTGGTTACACGCCAGTTATTCTGTATGTTATTTGGCGCAAGCCATTTACCGCTCTCATCCTGAATGAGCATCCGTAATTTTTCTCCGTCATAACTGTTGTCACCTGTGTTCTTCCAGTCAATCGTGGTATTAAGACCCTCTAAGTGATCCTCCTCAGCCTTGGCAATACTCTTTCTTGTGAACTTAGATGCCGGCACACGATACGCAAGCTCAGTCTTTGGCTTGTCCATACCATCTTGTATTGGCTTAAAAAAGAATGGATAGCTCAAAGATATATTCACGACCTTGTCTGTGAACATTTTCTTTGCATCATCTCCCGTCTTTGATAAGATACCAAACCTTGCATCCTTTGTAATTGTCGCTTGGTTGACCATCTCAGAGCTACTCATAAATGAGAAACCTGAACGTCTATTTTTTAGATAGCACATACCAAAGCACCTATCGTCAGCCTTGCAAGCCTCCCAGAATATAAAGAATATCCTGTTACTTTCACGGAAATCAGGTAAACCAACGTCTATCTTGCTCCATTGCAAGTACATATAATGTGTGCCGGTGATATATGTCGGGATGCTATTATTAATAAACCAGAATCCATTATCTCTACGATTGAACTCTTGATCTATGTAGTCATCCCACTTAGCTTTGAACTTATTGTCAGTCCTGTCCCAGTCAAAGATTGTCTTAATCTTTTGTAATTCTCTAGGATACTCAACGACCTCCCAGTGATTGCTTCTATTCTCAACATCTTCAGGCTGAGCTGGCAAGGCTATGTTAACACCATTAATGTTATATATCTCACCGATGGTTCCATCCTTAGATATAATGACAACGTCATATTTATCATTGTGGCCATACTTCCAGCTATTTGTAAGGTTGCCTTTCTCGATAACCTTCGCACTAATAATATCTTTCTCAATTGTGTATAGCATTATTTGCCCCTTCTCTCAGCAAAGCCACCTTTTTTCTCTTGGATGTGTACGTTGCCCGTGATCATGTTGCGCTCTTCTTCTATCCTTGATAGAATCTCGAACGCATCAAAGATAGCCAACTTCTTGGTTGCCGCTGCATTTTTTAATTTGTCAGCAGACACGTCACCCTCATCACCTGTCAAGATTTGCTCTTCAGCAACCTTAATAAGTTCTTTGATGGCCATCTCGCCTGCCTTGATTATTTTTAATTTATATTCTTCAGTTGTCATAATACGATGCAAATATTTCTTTCAAACATTCTGTACAGTTTTTTTCCGTCAATATCAAACCTGTACTCTGTGTCAGGCTGATACGATACCAATGTGCCAGCAGGGATATCAATGGCATCACTAATGTATGCGAGCTTACCAATCAATGGCTGCTCTACGCCAACCTCAAATACAGACAGATCCTTTTGCTTCTCAATTGGCTCCACAAAGCAATAAGGCGAGTGGGCCATCCATTCACTATTATTCTTTTTGTATAGGAAGAACTGATCAAAATCTAAAATGTACAAATTATCTTTAAGGTGCGACATTGACTTGCGCTCCTTACCCTTCATATCGTAATAACTTCTAAATACATTATGATGAACCACAAGCTCATCTCCTGACTCAATTGGACCATCATAGCCAATTGGTGTATTAATTACTGTAGCGAACCTATTGGTGGCCTTATGGTCTTCTTTTGATGTGCTAATAATTAGCCCACTCTCCCTAACATTGTCGTAAGATTTACCACCAACCGGTTCTACAATAAAGTAGAACGGGGATCTCATTATAAAAAGTCTATATTAAATTCAATTGATACAGGCATATTATGTGTGAACTTCTTCCACACTAATACTTCTTTATCTCTTTCGATGTATATTAAAATAGCCCCATCATTCGTTGATAAAATTTGATGAATGACATAGCTACCGTTAAGAACTGACTGACCTACAACGTAGTTCATTGCGTTCTTGTAGTCAGTACCAACTGCTATCTTTCTGATTATCATATAACAAGCACCCAGCCGGATGTCTTTTTGATATACAGGTTCTCTGTGTCTGCTTGAAAACACAAAGCTCCTGGGCTAACAGTTAACGCAGTTCTTGCAGCAGCATTCGCTACACTGTATGTATTTTTGTACACATAGTCTCTAAGTGCAGATAGTTGAATGTTTACTGTAGATAAATCGCTATTTGAAGACAACAATAATTCTGTGCCTGTTAAATCTGTATCTTTTGTATAACTTGATATTTTAGCCATTTTTGTATTCTCCTGTTTGTAAGTTTACTGTGATGTTGCCATACTCTTCTGACAACTCATGCTGAAACAATTGTAGGTCTTTTGCAACACCTTCAATTCTTTCAATAAATTCTTGTTTTGCTACGTCCGCACTTACCATTTGAGCTTTTGCTCTTGATACTTGTATTTCTACGTCTGCAATTGAGTCCTTTAAATATCGTAAGTCACGATTTAAATTCACTAACTTTTCTAATTGGTCTTCTTTAATTTTATTCATTTTAATAATTTATATAGTATGATTGCTAAGATAACCAACAGTACAAGGGGAAGACCCTTGTATAGATACTTGCTATCTTGATATTCAATTACCTTGTATGGCACTCTGTCATGCGTCACAACTCTTATTGTGTCTGGCTTGACAGTTGCCTTGAAGTATATTTTCTTTTCTTTAACGATGAACTTCAGCTTTAACACTGTGTCCTCGTATGTCATTGTGTCCGTGATGTAAAAACTATCGGTGTGGTTGTACTCCTCAGTTATTACCGTGGTATCATGCACAATAACTTTTTCTTTATTGAATAGTGTTGGATCCTTCTTAAGCGCACGGTTTAAGTGCCACTCAGCGGAGCATGATGTAAGTAATAATATGAGGAGTATCGACCTTAGCACTTCTTTGAGTTCTTTGCAACAGGGTTGTTTGCTGTTCCTGGCTTGCCTTTAGATGTCATCTTTTTAGGCGCTGCCGGCTTGGTGTTTTTAATGGTAATTGCCATGATTATTTTTTTGCTGCGTTTTTAAACATCATTTTAGCTGCGGTAGCTTTACCTACTGCAACGGCCTTCTTAGCAGGCATACCTTTTTTCTCATAGCTTTTAGCTACGCTTTCAGCCATAGGTGCAAAGTTTTTACCCTTCTTCCCGATGTCTTTACCAGCAACGGCTTTCTTTACGATTGTAGATTTTTTCATATTGCCTTCAAAGATAGTTATTTTTCATTAATCTACACTAGTAATAATACCATTTGTAATGTGTAAGTTTTGTTGACCAGGAGGATTTGTTGGCACAGTAAATGTGCCGGTGTATCCTGTAGGAGCACTATCTATCAACTTCCATAGTGTCTTCAGCATCCAGTCAATCGACATTGGTACGCTGACACTATACTCGTTGTAATTTTTAGGGGGCCTTAAGATCATAGCACAAAGATACTACTTCTTTGTGGACTTATTGTTTGAGCCGTTACGCGCTCTGTTTGCTTTTGTCTTCTCAATCACAACGGAGCCATCCTTCTTGTGGCTTAGATCAACGCCTTTCGCTGCTCGCTTGCCATAGATGCCACGTTGGTGCGCTTCTTTATTGAGCTCTTCACGATACTTCACGCGTGCAGGGGATGCCTGATACGCTTTGTCGTATGAGTAATCTCTGCCAGTAGCTTTATTGCTGCCCGGTCTATTGTTCTTCGCTACTATTTTGTTCTTTGGCATTTGGCTTAAACTTTTCTGCTACTGTTCCAATTCCGTATGCGATAGATATGTATTCTACGGCCTCAATTGCCTTTTCGTCTTTATGTATGAACATATATGCGATTAAAGATATAAACCCAATGGCTCCAAGCACTCTCTTATGAGAGGCCCCTTCGCTTGACGAGAACATATCTACAAAGAATTTTTTCATTGTAATATATCTGATTGCGTACTTGTGATCTTCATCATCATACCGCCCTCAACTCTTTTGATCTCTTGACCATTGTTCAACACAATAATTGTTGGAACGGTTTTGATCTTCATTTTTGACTTTAGCTCAGGGAACTTATCCAAAGATAAGAAGTAATAGTTTACTGAGTTTGCCGGCTTCCATTGATAGCTGTTCTGTTTATTCCATTCATAGTTCAACTGGATAACAACTTTTCCTTTATTGATATCAGGAACACCTTGCTCAGGTTTTGAAAAGCTAATCCAAATAAGTAATATTGGCAAGGATATGAATATGGCTAAAAACTTTTTCATCTCATTAAGCGTTCTTCCATTTTCTCAAGCCTAAGATCTATTTTCTCAACTTTCTTATCAATGTTATCTACTGTTGTTCGTAGCAATTGATCTTTTAGCTGATACTCTTCTGCTGATACCGCTGGTTTAGGTAAACTCTTCGCCTCTTCAATGTCAGATGAAAGCTTATAGTAAACACCCATTAATGATACTAAACCACAAACTATAACCACCAAGAACTCTAATGTTAATGTAAACTTAGTGTTCTTCCCTACTTCAATATTATCCATTATGCAAATATAACAAATCTATATTAAACGCTTATTCTGGAACAGGTGTATATTCAATTCTTTCAAGTTCGTTTAATTGGTCGTGAATATCTGCAAAATTAGGGTCGTCTAAAACTTCTAATCCTGTTATATATCTACTTGAACCATCTAAAGCAAATATTAGTTCCCAACAACCATTTTTATAGCCGTTTAATGCGTTGTATTGGTCTGGGTTTGGGTGTAATACTATTATCATAATGATGTCATATAAGTGTTCAAAATAGTATAGTAAGTACTCGCAAGTGAAGATAAATCAGCTCCAAGTGATTGAATGGAAATTTGATTAGCAGAATACGAAGTATTTGACCTTAATAATGCAGCAGCCCCTCCAGTTTGATTTCTAGTTTGCAAAGGACTTGCTAATAAAGTATTGTTATTGTATTGATTATATCCAAGACTTGAATTTCTAGAATACATAATAAATCCAACTGAAGAAGTTGCATTGAGTGTTGTAGCATTCGAAGAATTTATACCATTATTTCCCGAAGATGTTTTTTGAATGTTTGAACGAGTTGAAGCAAAATTAGATGTTGCAATAGGGCTTGAAGGTGTAATATTTCTAACCCATACCATTTGGTGTGCGCTATCGTCTGCATAATTTACCCTCTGTGTTGCACCATTATAATTCAAGTCAATATAAGCACTCGTTCCATTGCCTGTAAATCCTTGATTAGTTGTAAAAGTAAGAGTTGGTATTCCCGTATAAGTTACCAATCGTTTCCAATCTATTAATGCATAATTACTATTACCATCAGTTGCAAAAACTCCAAACGTGTCTAACTTATCCCAAATTCCTGCTGCTTTCAAATCTACAAGCATTTTATTTTGTTTAAATTGTTGTGATGCACTTGGTAAAGTTGAAATATCTTTTGCATACTGCAAAATCGCTTGATAACTTGGATCAAATGATGAGCTTGCGATTATGCCATTAATTCCTAAAATCATAGATTATGTTGTTAAGCTACCAAATAAATACCACTCATCAGTTGCTATCTTAATTAATGTAGCACCACTATATTGAGTAGCTAATTTCAACCAACCAGAAGTGCTTCTTATTGTTACGCCACTTGTTGCGACAACTGTGGTCTGACCAGCTCCATATTGTGATAATAAAATTTGTGTACCTGTAGGAAACGCAATGCTTGAGTTTAATGGAACAGTTAGATTATTTGCAGTTGCTACGTTCATCTCAACTAACTTGTTTGCATCGCTTAATGCCAATGTATAGCTTGCTGTTTGTCTATTTGTTGTAATTACAGAATCTTGCTTTGCATTCCAAGTTGCTGCACTTGCTATTTTTGCATCTGCAATAGCTACACCATTCCAAGTTGCACTTGTTATTGAGCCAGGGTAGTCAAATGTATTTGTTGACCAACTTACATTTGATGGTGCTAATTCGTGACGCTCCCATGTGCCTGCTGCTGTAGCGTTGGATAATAATGTAATTATTGTATCACCACCACTTGGCACTGACGCAACTAATGTATTACTATTATTGTTTACTGTGATTGCACCACTGCTTTGATTATTGTTGAAGTAAAATGATATACCATTATCTAGCGTAGTTGCGTCTGGCAATTTTATTACTTGACCACCACTACCAGTCACTACATAGCTTGGCGTAGATGATGCAGTTAATACAATTTGTGTTCCGCTTGCGGCAACACTTGTAAATCCTTCAGTGAATCTATTTGCGCTTGCTTTATTTGTAAAGTTTATTGCACTTGTTGATGCTTGCATTGGCAAGTCATTACCAGCTCCATCAGATAATGTTTTTAATGTACCATCAAGTGCAGCACTATCTCCCGTTTTAATTAAACCAGTATACGTGTCTTGCGGTTTTGTATTTATTAATGAAGTTCCCATTTTTATAAGCAATTATTCCAATTTGTATTTATATTGTTCCAATTTTGTGCATCGTATAAGTTCCAGTCAGTCGTAGCAAAGCACAAAACAGGCGGAGCTCCACCGGATTTAAGTATTGTTGCTATTTCAATGACGATACCAATAATCATATTACCAGATCGCTACAATATTTGATGCCGCTGTTCCGGTTGCAAACACTTGAAGTACCTGTACCGGCATATATCCAACTGGATGATTAGCAAATAAAACATTATCACCACCAACTGTTTGAACAGTAATATTACCTGCGGTTCCAATGTATAGAACGCATCCATTACTGATGCCATTCATTACTGAGGGAATTAATGCTGAATCTGATGGGGTTACCGCTGCTGCTCTATACCCCTGTAGTTTTTGATATGCCATAATTTTCTACAAATATAGTTAATTTTGGTTTAGCACTTCCATCTTTTTCTGGCCTGCCTTAATCTTGAATTGGGATCAGCGGCTGCCTTCGGGAAGTCTTTCATCTGCCCAGCACTGCGCGCACAGAATGACTTACGTCTCTTTGCGTCAGCACTACCAGGTTTTACATCACCCGTTACGGCGGTACGCAGACGGCTGCCTGGGTTTGCTTTACGATACGCAGCCACGCCTTTTGCTGTCATGCCGGCCCCTTTGCTTGTCGGCAAATAGTTAGCACTTTTGCCTGTTGTTGTTTTAGGTATAGACTTTGCCATATTATCTTCCTTGCCCTCTATATTTCTTATCAGGTTTATTATTTTTACTATGAACGCCAGGTCTACTAGCCTTCGGTTTCAGAGTGAACTTCTTGCTCGACTCCGTCTGCTTCTTTGGTTTCGCCATAAGGGAATAATTCGTTTAGTTTTTCTTGTCTTGCCTCACATCCGCAATCTTCGCCCACAACAGCCTTCACAACAGCCTTTACGCCTGTCGCTTCCATTATTGCTGCAATTGTATCGCCTAATCCGTGCATTTTATGCAAATATAAGTATCTTTGTTGATATGAAAAAAACTGGAATCAAACGATGTGAAGAAAGAATTGAAAAACAAAGAATACGCGAAGCCAAGAACCATATCCCTGCCCCAATCGAACCTATCAAGTATAATTACCTAAAATATTGGAGGCTTGTAAAGTACTGGGCACAAGTTGAGATGAAGTTAATGGAGACTGACGTGTATATGCTTTTGTACATCTACGCAGAGCGTCCGTTCACCATGACATACTTTAAGCAATATGACTCAACCTTCACACATCAACACTCAAAGTTTGACCGCTTCCTACGCGAAGGCTATATCGTTAAGTTCAGGCAAAACTATAAGACTTACGGGACCCTCTACACCATTTCATTTAAAGGCAAGAAGATCTGCGATGACATCTATAAAATCTTAGAAGGCAAGAAGCACGTCCAAGTTGGTGGTAAGCAGCACTATGTCAAGCAGGTCACCAATATTGCCCTTCGCAGAATGAAGAGAGACACTACGCCTGTAGAAGAACGACGACGTCCGCTTCTTTAATCACACCGTACACCGCGCCATCAATGCGCACCTGATGCCCATTGCGCTTGTCAAAGTATATCATGTCGCCCTCTTTTACTGCCAGCACCTCGTTGCCAACACTCACAACTGTGCCTTTGCCGTAGCGCATCTCGTCATTCTCGACGTTTGTCAATAGCAAACCAGAGGAGGTCTTAGCCTCCTCGATGATTTGATTGATGATTATGTATTTATTTACAGCTCTCATTTAGCTCTCATGTTATAGATGATACAATTGGTCCCTAAGATTGTCGTAGATACACTCACAGCGTTCTCTAAGGCATTCTTTGTAACTTTTGAGGGGTCTATGACGCCCATCTCCTTTAAATCGCCTGTAGCGGCTGTTTTGACATTGTATCCAAGGCCCGTTTGTGCAAAATTTTCTCTAATCACATCAGCATTGTCAACATTGATGCCTGCATTCTCTAAAATTATGTAGAATGGAGCCACAATTGACGCTGCCATAATCTTTCTGGCAATACTATGCTTGTCTTTGGCCCACATTTTCTCGACAATTGACAGTAATGCGTACCCACCACCTGGCAGTATCCCCTCTTCAAGGGCTGCTTTGGTCGCGCACACCGCGTCATCCACCCTGTCTTTCTTCTCTTTTTGCTCAATATCACTGCTTGCACCCACATAAATGACAGCAACACCACCTGCAAGGTTCGCAATGCGCTCTTCTTTGAACGCTGCATCGTCTGTTGTCATCCCTTTGATCTCTTCAATGCGAGCTTTGGCGCTTGCGCTGTCCTTTAGGATCACAACACTGGCATCTTTACCAACCACGACCTTATTTGCTTGACCAAGGTCACTAATTGTCATCAATGAGAAGTCATCACCCGTGTCATCAGTGATATACTTGCCGCCTGTCGCAATTGCCAGGTCAGACATCAGGTCCTGCTTCTTATATCCAAATTGTGGAGGCAAGATCACTGCAACCTTTAATACTCCCTTCATCTTGTTAAGATTCAACGAGTTAAGCGCATTCTCGCCCATCTCAGAGATGATAAGTATGCTGCGATTCTGTCTGTGCACTTCTGCCAGAATGTGCTCAATGCTTTGTAGTGACGCTATTTCTTGATCTGAGATCAAGATGTACGGGTTCTCCAGCACAGCCTCTTGTCTCTTCTCGTCTGTCACCATGTACTTGCTTGAGTAGCCACGCTTGATGCGCATCCCGTTCACCACCTCAGAGTATGTCATGCTTGTCGATGAGTTCTCAACAGTCACAGCGCCATCCTTGCCCACTTTAATGTACGCGTCAGCCACAATCTCTCCGATCTCTTTATCGTTGTTTGCAGATATTGTCGCCACGTCAAGCAAGCTGTCGTTTGTTACCGGCACAGCCATGTCGCTCAGGTCTTTGATAATCTCTTTTGATACTGCCACAATGTCTCTTAGCACAGATGGATCTTTCTCAATCCCTTCAGCGGTGTACGCGTCGATGATGGCCTCTGCGAGCACTAGGGCCGTTGAAGTTCCGTCTCCCGATATTGTCGCTGTCTTCTCGCTAGCTTCCTTCATCATTGTAACCGCAAGGTTCTCGATTGGATCGTCTAGCACAATTGACTTGGCAACAGTGACACCGTCCTTCGTTACAACAATACCACGTGTGTGATTCTCTGACTCAATCAGGACAGTCTGCCCCATTGGTCCTAATGTAGACTTGACCGCCTTCGCTATTTTGCGAACGCCACTCATCAGTCTATCTTGGTTAAATTCAATTTCTTTTACAATCATTTTGTCGCAAATTTAAACAAAAAATGCGACATATAGCCGCATCTTTATAAGTTTGTTTGTTTTGATGTTAACGTTTTTTCTTTGTAGGGATTTTGTATCTTCCTTGTGATCTTTCTTCTGCCTCATTAGCCTTTGCTTGTGGCATATCTATCTTCTTTTGTTTTGCATCAGCAGCTTGATATCCGGCAGCTCTTCTTTCCCATGCCTTATTCATAACTGAATCTTGTTGAAATCCCCCTAGCTTTGACCCTCTTTTAATTTGAGTTACAGGTAAAATCTCTCTTTCGTATTTGGTCCTAGAATCTCCCATGATTTTCTCAGGAGTTCTTCTTTCTAACTGATTAGCTCTGCTTAATGATAAACTATTAATTGGCTCCGGAGTAGTACTCAACGGATAATCTCTGCCTTTTGGTTTTGGTGTTGCCATAATGGTACAAATATAATTACTTTATTTTTGGTTTTACTTTTGGTGCTTTGACGATTAGCTTCTTGATCAGATGGTTGTTTGACTTGCCGTCCTTCTCAAGCATCTTACCGTATACCTTGCCTAGGCCTTTGTCTTTTCTCATGATAAACTCTTTAACATTGCGATTAGTCTCGGGCATGGGTATGTGTCGCTCTTGTCATTGCGGACGCTGACGTGAGTGTATACACCTGGCTTACCTTCTAAGGCATCCTTGCAGACTGCCCACATATTCTCGTTGTATGTCAGTGGGATATTATACTTGTCGTTCCAAAGCAACAATAGGTGCTTTACAGCCTCGATCTGCTTGTCAGTGTACTTGTGATAATACTTGTACCCTTTAAACTCCGTAGGTAGCTCCTCGACATCGCTCTGTGGCACCTCGCCGTTCACGTAGTTGTAGAACTTGTCGCCCTTCTTAGTCAAGCCGCCCCATGCACATAGCTCAATGCCAATACTTGAGCGGTCAAGATTTTTGTACGGAAGCTTATTGTTCGCAAAAGCCTGGTTCGTTAGGCCCAAATGGTATGCCCACTTAGAACTTGGGAACCCCTGCACGATCTGGCCATCTTGCCCGATCACAACGCAAGTCGCTACCGGTGTCGCATCTGCTTGCCAGAACTTGAACACATTCTCAGCGTTCGGACCGCCAGCAGTATGATGCAAGTATATCTGCGTCTTTGGCGTTACCTCATTCTTGTAGTTCGTAAACTCAACTTGTTTGATATTCATACGCTACAAAGTTACCCAAAAATATTCAAAGTCAATTAATGGTCTGTCCATGCCTCGACGGTATAAGTACACATCTTTGTCAAGCCCGAGAGCTTTGCAAGCATCAGTGATCGTCTCGTACAACTGTTGGCTTGCAATGTGACGTACCATGCGTACCTTTGGCTTCACCTCCTTCTTACGTGGCTTCTTGAGGGCCTCGCGTTGACTCTCGCTCATGGTGCGCTTACCACTTTGCCAGTCCTCTTGCATCATCTCGGAGGCGGTGAGCCATCTTAAATTGCTGACATTGTTGTTCTGCTTGTTCCCGTCAATGTGCCTGACAAGCTTCTTGCCATCAGGGTTTGGGACAAACGCATCAGCAACCAACTTGTGAACCATAAATATCCTAGGCCTTCTGGCAACAGATAGCGTAATCTTTCTGCATCCGTCCGCAGATGGTTGATCCTTTAAAATCTTTTTGCCTCCGCCAATTAAACTCGTGATGATTCCGGCATCACTTACCATGTAACGTTCAAATATAATTTTATTCATAATGCAAATATAGGTACAATATACCATTTTTGTGTCGGTTTTTATTTTTTGGGGTCTCCCTTCTTTTATTTATACTTTACTTTTAATATTTCTTTTTTAATTTTTTTTTAAAATATAAATTAACCAATGACACTGAAAATTATTAAGTTATTGATTATCAATAAAAGTAGTAGAGGCATTGTTTATGAATATCGACACAAAGTCGACACAGAATCGACACAAGATGTCGAAAATCGACACAAAGTGGGCTGCATTGTGTCGGTTTTGGGGTGTGATTCATCACGACGTAGTAATTAAATTCATTGGAATTAATTATTTTGTGTCGGTTTTTGTGTCGGGAATGTCAGGGCAATGTCAAAAATATGTCGCAAATTTTGAGGTTGTGGGTATCCCCCCCAAACTGGATCAGCCCCCTCGAAAAGAAAACGGATCCTATCCGCATAGGGGGGGTGCCGTTTCGGAAAATTCCGTGCCGATTTTTTGCCTTTTTCCTAGGTGCTTGGTTGGGGTGCAATCGCTTCGCGCTTGCTTCCGATTTGCGCCCGTTTACTTCGCCCGTTCCCTTGTCCGTTCCATTGGGACGGGGTGAACTTTTCTCGATCTGATTTGTTCCCCGTAAACAATACGAAAATATCGTACGTTTGATTTGGTATTGTTTGCCCGTTAATTCCCTGTACAATCTTTGCGCGTTTATCAGGTAAATTCCCTGTACAATTTTAAGGCGTTTCACTTTGCGCCCGTGGGATATATCCCCTCTTTATTTTCGCCCTAATAAAAAAACCTTTTTAAAAGCGCCCTTGTAAATCATTGATAATCAATAGCAATGTCACAATAATGTCATACTTTTAATTATTTTAATCTTTTTTCTTGCTTATTCACAAATTATACATATCTTTGTATTGTTAAGAAAAACTAAAAATAACAACATGAGGAAACAAGGTCTATCGAATTACGAAAAGCAATTAATATCTAAACGTTTAGATATTATTTTCAACAAGGCAACTGCAAAGGATATCAACGACGGCAAAAATTGGTATCTAAGCGCATACAACGAAGCGCAAAAGTTAGCAAATGAGTTTAATTTATGCCCGTTAAAATGTGCCGGGGTAATTAGTGCGCTAAGCCCAAATAACAAATGGGCGCAAAACTTAAAGGACGCGCACAAAGTATGCAAAGCATTCACTGAAAATAAGGGCGCAAACGACGTTAAGGTTTGTACGTTCAATACTAACAAGTTTAAAGCCTTTGCAATACTTAACAATTTAGTTGAAATTACAAACGACTCACGTAAAACGTATTCATTCATTCGCAATGTGGGATACCTTGACTCAGAGCGCGTGACGATTGATATATGGCATTTACGCGCTTGTTATGGCAAAGATAAAGGCACCCCAACCCCTTTAGTTTACGACCAAATCGAAGCACTTACTTTAAGAAAGGCTAAAAAATTAGGACTAACAGGTTACGAATACCAAGCCATTATATGGGTAGTAATCAGACAAATTTACACTTATAAATAAACGACATGATAACATACATTTTTTATACATTCGACGAAAACAGAAACAAAACGATTCACTTTGAGGTGAAATGCATTCAACCAAAAAGGACAAAAGCCTACAAAACTGTTTTAAACTTATTCAAAAATCCACCTTTTGTTTATGGATTCGGCTTCAAACCAATAACCAAATAAAAACTAAACGACTATGATACAACTAACTGAAATTATCGGAAACGGGTTAACGCAACCTATTTTACTAGAAGTTAATTCATTTAACTATATGGTAAACAATTCAAAAGGATACGGCTCAATAGTTTACTATGGTACGGGCTGTATTGAAGTAACTGAATCAACTAAACAAATCAACCAACTAAGAATATTTGAAATTAGACGTAAAAAATAAAACTATGAAACAATTAACCGACAAACAACTGCTAAAATTAGACGCGCAAATTTGCGCCCTAAGTGACAAACTTACAAAGGTGTGTAATCAACACAAAGTAAGCGACAAAAAAATGGAATTAGTGAACGTATCGTGGTGCGATTGGGACGCGTACGAAACTCAAGAGGGTATTGTAAATGCATTGCACAATATCGACATGGAACTATCTGATCTCTCATATTACATAACACAACTAACAAAATGAAGCACTTAATCAGAAAATCAATTGAATTTTGCAGTGTTATTTTATTAACTGCATGTGTTACCTTGGTAACAATGTTTATCCTTTCCTTATTGGTTGCTATAATTTCGGGCAACCCATTGGGACCCATCTTTCACAGCACTTTTATAAGTGTAGCAAGTATTATCTTTTTCCTTACTTGTTTAATTGCATACTCTCATATTTTATCACAAAAACAAATCTATGAAGCATAACACACTATTTCACCACTTGCACAACGCACAAACAAACCTTATCGGTTTCAGTTACAACATTTACAACGGAGGCTTAAATCCTGACAAGGGCTACATGGTCGCAGTAAAAGGCTACGAGGAAACGGCACCAAAAGACAGCGACATTATCGCATTCGGTAGGGATTACTTTCTTCGCCACGCGACCAAACTAGCCGACCCACACTATTACATGGGCTGTTGGTACAACGACGGGGAATTTGTTTTCGACATCTCAGAAAATATCCAAACAAAGGAGGTCGCCATCGCCCTAGGTGAACAACAAGAGCAAAGTGCGATATGGGACTGCACTAGTGGTACCGAGTATCGCTTAATGCGAGAGTTCGATTAATCACCCATCCCAAGCCATAGGAATGCCGTCGGTTCGAGTCCGACCTTGGGAACCACTATGAATAAATTACATCAAATCAACAAGGCGCAAAGGTCACTAGGTGCTGACTTTATGCAAGGATTAATTAACAACGGACAAGCATGGCAAATGGAAGGCTCTATGGGTCGCCAATGTATGGATGCATTACGTTCGGGCATGTGTATGTTACCTAAGAAGGCATTTACTGATGCTTATGGGAATAGGGTACCTAGCCGTGACGAACTAAAGCAAGGAAGCATGGGAACCTATGTAAACACTTTAAACTATTATAACATATGACAAACGAACAAATAAACGACATGATTATGTCAATTGACTACGCTATTAATTTAATAGAGTTAAATTACAATAGTGATATTGACGACAGGGAAATTATTGTACACAACTTACAACAACTAGACAACGCAATTGACGAATTAAAAAAACTAAAACTATGAACGACTTACAAAAACTAGACAGGCAATACTTTTGGGTGGAACGCCCAAAGGTAGTACTCGAGGAACTACAAAAATATTTTGACCATGTTGAAGACGTGACCTACATGAACGACGGCGCACCAAGTTTAGAGATAAATGAGAGGTACTATCTATTCATGCCGACATCAACGCGCACAAACCACGACAACGAGGAATACAATTATTATATGATAGTGGAGAGTGAAAATTACGGCACAAACGCGCGAACAATTGAGTGTGACACCTTAGACAAAGCAATCGACGAACTATATCAAATAATAGCATTATGATAACGAAACGCGAATATTTCGACAAGTTGACAACGGGCGCAAAATTGGATTACCCCGACCTTTCGATCCAAATTGATGACATCATCGACGAGATGCTAAGCCAATGCGAGATTGAGAACGAACCAACTGATGCCGACCTTTTGGATGCCGAGCAACAATTGAACGACCTTATCGAGCGCAACCAAGAGCCAGTACAAGAGCCAACACAATGGTGTACAATTAAAGAGATAGAACAATGAAAAGGATATCTAAACAAGCAAAGGCAATTGCTGATGCTCACATTCAGGCAAGGATAAACGGAACATTTGACGACCCAAATTTCAGCACAAAGGATGAACTTATACAACTATTAAATGAAGGCAAAACATTTTCGGGATTGCTTGACAGAATAGAAATGAAGTATACCTCAATCACTTCAATTTTGCTATCTAGAACAATGTTTTTCAATAGCCAAAACTACAAGAGTGGTATATACAAGGGATTCAAAATACTTTTAGATAATTAAAAAACTTTACACAAAACTGACAAAACTATTTTTTTATTCACAAGATAACAACTAATATTGCACTGATGATTACTAAACAAGATATTTTAGACGTGGCACTACAATTAGAGATGCCAATTACTGACAAGCAAATAAATTACGTTTTAGAGAACTATTCTGAGACGGGCGAAATTTGGAACGTACAAGTTGAAGACTTGTTATACCAATGCGAACCAAAAGTTTGCGACATCACGGGTGAAACCATGACTGAGGGATGGGTTGCCAATGATGGCGAAATGTACTTCAAGTACGAGAAAGATGCCCTTGCATGGTGCATTGAGAATGGCTACGAAAGTATTGAGGATGCCTACAACGAAGAGGCAATCTACTATACTGAGTGGGAGGATTAATACATTGCTCTAATGGGGTAACTCCCCATTAAAGCAACCAAGAAGTTCTTTGACGTACGGGGCGAATTAAGTGTAACAACTTAATAGGTGGGTGCTAACAATCCGTTAGCGTGAATTGACGAGGACTAGTCAATACCTACTGAAGGCGAGAATACATGGTTGCGAGAGTCCCTCGCATTGAATGAGCACGGAACAACTCAGCCAACCACACGACAAGCGCAGAGCGATACTTCGGTGTATCCGTGTGGGCAACTTAACACTAAATTATAACAAACACACAACACTAAAATATAACTTATGAACCTATTTAGAATTAACACCACGGCATTTCACGAGGAAGATTTCACAATCTACACCGACTTAAACAAAGAGCAAGTTACTGACATCATCACACCCATTGTAAAAGATGAACGTGATGGTGGCTACGGTTACTACAACGACGATTTGGTTAGCGCATTAAAGAACGCATATCCAAACAACTTTATCTCACAACGATACAACGAACCTGAAATGATATCAATATGAATATAACAATAAACATTTTGGAGGTTGCAAGTGATCTTGCACACCAAAGATTAATCGAAGACTGGGCATCAATAGGCAATAGTGATATTCCATTGTACAACGGAGAGAATTATTGTGAAGAGGCTCAAGACATTTTTAACGATTACTAAGACACTTATTATTTAATATTAGAAAGCGCAAACTATGAAACTAACGAACGATAACTTTGTATGGGACATTGTCTCAACGAATGAGGTAACAGATGCCTACGCAAAAGGTGAAGTATTTATTTTGCACGACGATGACACAGAGACGTTGTACACGGGCGAACCAATTGACGAGAGTTTAACGTACGGCACTGAGATTGGGTGGCTTAAAGATATAGACGACAGACAAATCTTAACATTGTTAGCAGTACGCAAGTACGGGCATCTAAAAGACCATGACCTAATATGGCGCTTTGTTGCGCTTTCAACCAACGGACTAATTAACATGATATGCAACTGATTAACGGCAAGTTCTACGTTAACGGCAAAGAAGTGCCAGTAGAGATAGGGAACAAGGAGCAAATCGCATTGCTCCAAGAAAGGCAGAAGTTAATGGATGAGGGCGCAAAGATTGACATAATAACCGACGAGGTGATAACGCATACAATCGCAGCGACATTCAAATGCCCGTCATGTGGCAAAACCAATTACATAGACGACGATAGCGAATACCACTTTGATGATTCGGACATTAAAGATTTGCTCGAATCAGAAAGTTCTTGTAATCATTGTGGTCAAGACTTTGAATTAATTTTAAGGGACGGAAAATATAAGTATATGTTATGACAGAAGTCGTCTGCATTAAAACACATAGCCAAGGGATTGTCAAGGAGGGGGAGATTTACCCTCTGCTTGACACGAGGGCTGACTGCTCATGTGGTGCAACGATGTACGACATTGGAGCAACAAACAATGCCATGTACCAAACGTGTTGGTGTGGCAAGGAGTCTATAAGAAAGAGTAAGACATGGTGGTTAGATAGCAGATTGTTTGCCATCCCAAATTTGGAGGAAATATATGGAGAATTATATCTTGAAGAGGCACAGAATGGGGCTCACTAAGACCCTTGACGACGCAGCGCATGAGTTAAAAGATTTACTCGCATTGACCACGGGTAAAACAGTAAAAGATTGCAAAATGAGATTACAAGTAAAGCAAATATTAAATAGTTATGACATGGGGTTCCACACGACCTTGTCCGATATGGTATCGGAGTTTATGCTGATCGTTAACTTAACTGACAAAAAGAATTTAAACTACAAAGAATGCGAAGAATTATTTTTATCTTATTGCTCGGTATTGGGCAGACAAGGGCTCAAGTAGTTGAGAGTTTGGATAGCCAACGGCTGACATCATTAGATACGGCTATAGGTAAGGGATGGGTAACAAGTGTATACTTGAATACGGGATACGACAAGGAGGGGTTAGATTATATCCCTCCGATACAATTAAAGAAACTCTCAAGGATGGGCGACTATTACATACGATGTATGCTAGACGACTACTATTATTTTGAGATAATAATTATTAATTTTAAACTAGAATATATATATACAAACGACAAAGATGAATAACATAATAAAAGGCGATAAGGTATTTATTGCAAAATTAGAGGATGTAATATTCCAGTACACGGGAATAGATACAGAGGTAATCAAAAGCAAGACAAGGAAGTCAGAGATTGTAACAATTAGATTCATCCAAGCATGGCTGATGAAGAAGTACACGTTCATGTCATTGTGCAGTATTGGGAAGCACATGGGTGGACGTGATCACAGCACAATCATCCACGTGATCAAGACAATTGAGGATTGGTACGAGCAACCTAAGATGTTTGCACCTGAATTAAGGATGCTTGAGGCAATAGAGAGAGAGGTAAAGATATGACAATTGAATGGTTATTAAATGAATGGCCTATACTGAATGCACAATTGCCACCTCACATAATTGAACAAGCCAAAGAGATGGAGATTGCAGGTAGAGAAAGTAGTTATGCTGATGGCTATAGCGAGGGCTATAAACGAGCATTAGAATTAATTGAATGGATGATAAAAACTGAAATAAAAAGAAACAAATGATAAACGAAACAAAACAAACGACATTAGAATGGTATTCCGAAATAACATCAAAAATTAAACATACTGCTGTTGAGTACTATGCTATTGAAATATGTGAATTGATGCGCAATAAATATGGAGAAGGAATAATTGATTTAGATGTTTTAAACAAAGCAAAAGAAATGGAGAAGGAGCAAGCCCAAGCTTATACAGCATTCTGTGTAGCGTGTGATAGAAAAAAATTGCCTTTACTAGAGTTTGAAGGTTGGATTACATTACAAGGAGGTAACAAATGAAAATACTAGAGATACGTGCGATTTTATCGCCAATTAACGAGCACAATCCACGAGCGATGAGGGTAGTATACCCCGATGTCAAGATTGAATTCAATGACTTTCAAGAAAACTTAAAAAAACAAATCGATGCACGGACGACCTACATTCAAGGGAAAAAATAGTATCTACATTATTGACAACGGGTGCAAGGTAGAGAAGTTCGACAACGGGAATGTTGTGATATACAACACGAGAGTTGGTGGAGACTTCTACGAAAAAGTTGACCCAAGTTATTATGAGATGTATGAGAGGGATGGATTTGATTTGATGTCGATCCAACTATCTATTGACACATTTAAAATTGCATTGGAAAAGAATCCAAGCAATCAAGAAACAATTCAAAAATTAAAACAATATGAGAAAAAAATTAATTTCTATCGACCAAGAAACGATGGCAATCAAGAGGGTATTTGACCTTAGATTTCCATTTTGGACAAGCATTGCACTTAATATTGTTACTTTGAGTGTTATATCATTTATTCTATTGAAGGAGCGTTCAATCTTAGTAAAGTACAAGACGATGATAGTGGAGAAGTTGGTCGAGGACATTCCATTGACTGATAGCGCAATCATCAGTGAGTTGACTCACCTGGGATGTATGCAAGTGCCCGTGGCATTGGCTCAGTTTAAGATTGAGACGGGGCACTTCAGTAGTAATATATGCAAGCAAAACAAGAACATTGCAGGCATAAGAAATTCAAGGTCTAAATTAGTCATCGGCATGAAGAATGACCACTGCGCATATGCGACATACAGAGACTGCCTAAGAGACTATGTGGCGATACAGAACAGATACTTAACAAATATCAACCATCGTTACGCAGAGGATCCAAATTACATATCTAAACTAAAACAAATAAGATGACAGCAGTAGACACACTATGGGACATGATACCAAAAGACACTCAGAACTACATTGTTAAGCAATTCAACGGTCTTGAGAAAGCCAAAGCAATGGAGAATGATCGACTAATATCTGCACAAATGGATATGTTTCATTTTTTAAACAATTTAAAATCTGGAATGATGTATTTAGAAAAAAGAGAAGAAGCAGAAAAATTTGCTAAACAATACTACAACGAAACAAATGAAAGCGATCTTTAAGTTTAACAATGGGAATGGGGCACTGCTCTGCAATTGTTGTTCGGGCATCATTAAGACGGGGATAGACTTCTCTGACTTTGAACGCGAGGCAATGCTCGGTAATCAAGAGATGTCTGCTAAGTTCTGTAAAGCGTGCCAAGACATTGTTAAAATGGCTATTAATCTGGCACATGAATATGATGTGAAAAACCATTTAGACGTATTCACAAGTACAAGAGACTTGAGAGTGAATAAGTGTAAGCAAGGCCTTTGTTTTAACTTGTACCAAGTTAAAGACTTTCACGTAAAGGACATTGCACATCACCTTAGAATCAACCAATCAACTGTATATAAGTACGTTAAAAATTATAGAAAATTATTTGACGAAAACTTGTATTTCCAAAACTTAGTTTTAACTTTGTAGTCCGATGAAAGATACTAAAGAAAAAATAACAGAAGTATGCAACGAAATTAAAGAATTGCTACTAGAAAAAAATAGAAAATATGGAGATTCGGCACTTAATCCAATCCGTATTTTAAGTAAATCAGATTCAGTTGAACAATTAAAAGTCAGAATTGATGATAAATTAAATAGATTGAAAAATTTACAAGAAGATGAAACCGAGGATACAATAACTGATTTGATTGGTTATCTTATATTGCTTAAGATAAGTATAACAAAGCAAGAAATGGTTTTTTTTTGAAAGTAAAAGTATAAGTGGAACATCAGACGTGAGTTATTGGGGAGGCAAGTTATGAAAGTATACCAGAACGAGACATTCACAATAATAAAGTACAAAGAACTATACCATGTCTTTTTTACTTGGGAATATAGTCATGCATTATTTATTGACCATAGCATCTATAGTTGCTACTGGTTTATGTTTAAACAATACCTAAAAAATCTAATATGAACACAACATTTGAAAAACTATCGAGCATCGACGTAACGAAGTACGTTGAGAAGAAACAAGGACAAAGTTATTTGTCATGGGCTAACGCGTGGAGACTTGCGTGTATCAATTGCCCGAACACAAGCAGAACCATCTATGAGAATGTGGATGGCAAGAACTACTTTACTGATGGCAGAACTGCATGGGTTAAAGTTGGTGTAACTATCGAAGGCGTTGAGCACATTGATCAATTGCCAGTAATGAACTTGCGCAATCAATCAGTGTTAGTTGACGTGATTACATCATTCGATGTGAATAAAGCGATTCAACGTAGCACTGTGAAGGCCTTGGCATTACATGGCCTTGGTATCAACATCTATGCCGGTGAAGACTTCGAGGAGGCTGACACATCTAAGGACGATGGCAAGCAGACTCAGATCGTGTTAAACATTGGCGATGAGAATTGGACGAAGGCAATTGCATATGTGCAGGCTAACAGAAAACTTGGAGCCAAGAAGTTGATCGATCAATTAGCCAAGAAGTACGTGATTGATGACGTGATAAGCACGGAGATTCAAAAAGAAATCACTCAGTAATGATCAAGGATGATTGGGTTGCCTACAGACCACTACTGGCAACCCATACAATATTCGGTAAGTACGTCTCAAATGTAGACAAGAATTATTGTCTCGTCCAATTTGAAGGCGTAGCCACCAAGTGCGAGAGCAAATCAGTAACTAAAATATACGAAAACAATCTAATTAAACAATTAAATGAAAAAGATAAACACTAAAGAGCAAGTTGCTGATAGCAATGGTGCTCAAGCAGAACAACCAGTTATTAATCAATTAATTAATGAGTTCAGAGAATGGAATCGTCAATGGGATTTGAGTCAAACAACAATGACTATAGATGAATTTAGCGAATCATTAACTAAAAAGTATCATGTATCTTTAAGCAATTCAGGCACTAATGGTATTCAAGATTCTAATCTTAAAGGAACAATTGGTTCAACAAACAAAACATTATTGCCAGACAATGTAAACACACCTGAAGAATATTTAGAGTATTTAAATGCTATTGGATATTGGGATTACGTTAAAAACTTGGAAAAGTTTAAAGAACAAATGAGCAACGAAACAAAACAAACAATAATAGAGTGTCAATTTGAAATGGACACATCTACATCAAGTGCTACTAAATGTAAATTTTGTGGCAAAGAAAAATGGCAACACAATAACGGAGGTAACAAATGAAAGAGATAAAATTATTTTATTATAGAGCATTTAAGATTCTTACTGAAAAAGAAGCAATTGAACTTGATTTAAAATTTATTACAAATCTTTATGGTGATTTAATAAATAAATACAATTGTCGGAGTATTTGGAAAGATAAGAAAGGTAGAAGTTATAGGGTTTATGAATTATTTAAAGAAGAATATTTAAAACAAAATATTAAATCTACCGAGGTAACAAATGAATAACGTAACAGAAAAAGCAAATGAACTAATATCTACTTTTGGTAAGAATTTAGCAATAAAAGTAGTTAATGAAATAATCCATTCAATGCCAACATACCCACAATCAAGTAATTCAAAAATGAAAAGATTAGATACAATTACATTTTGGATGCTTGTAAAAGAAGAAATAAAACAAAAAAATATGACAAACGAAGAAATTAAAAAAGATGTATCTGTTAGTAGTAGACTAAAAGACATCACAGACGAAAAAGACCTTAAAGTTGTAGAATTTATTTTAGAGTACAGCTTTAAAGATGACAAAGAAATCTATACTAATGGAACAAGGTTAGTTCCTTTATATAGAGTATTAGATGCAATTGCTCAAAAAGGCGAACAATATAAAAGCTGAGGTAACAAATGAACCTAGAACTATTAAAGGATGACGCCAACTATTATGGCGAGATGGGAAAGCAATTCCTATCCAACTCAGATATTGATGCCTTGTTAAGGGATCCATCAAGTTTTAAAAAGAACAAAGAAAAGACTGTCGACATGGTAAAGGGAAGTTACTTCCATACCTTGTTGATCGAGCAGAACAAAGTTTTTAACTTTGAGATTGTAAATGCATCTAGCAGAAACACAAACATCTACAAGGATGCGTGTAAGGATGGTGAAATAAGATTATTATTGTCAGAACAAGACATGATAGTGAAGATGGCAGAGGCCATTACAAGTAACATCACAACGTACGACATGGTTTACGATGACGTAATTGGCTACGAGGTTCCAATGGTCAAGGAAATCATGGGACTGATGTGGAAAGGGAAGGCTGACATTGTAAAGGCTGACGTTATCTACGATCTGAAGACAACCTCAAAGATAGATGATTTCATGTTCAGCGCCAGGAAGTACAACTATGACTCTCAGGCATGGCTATATAATCAATTCTTTGGCAAGCCTATGGAGTTTATTGTTGTCGAGAAGGAAACTAACCGCGTTGCTGTTTATGATTGCTCTGAGGAGTTCTTAGACAGAGGCAGAGAAAAAGTATCAAGGGCAGTTGAGCAGTACCACAAATTCTTCGGCCCAAAGAAGACTGAGGACGTAAGCAATTTTATTATTAAACAAACATTATGACAAGAGAAGAAAAATCATACATGTACCAAGGGGTATATGACGAGATATTTGGTCTATGGCCAGTATCGAAGGACGATGTGATGGATGACAAAGAGTTAATTAGCCTAATCTACCATTACAACAAAGCATTACAAGAATTATTAGACTATCTTCAAGAAAAGATGGACGCATTAGAAACAACAGAAGAATAAAACATATGGCACAATTAGTATCAGTATCAATCGACGTGACTAAGATCACAAAGAGCAAGTTAAAAGATGGTAAGTATTTGAACTTTACCGTAGCACTTAACAACGAAACAAACGAATGGGGTAAGAACGTCAGCGTTTGGGAAGAGCAATCTAAGGAAGAGCGTGAGGCAAAAGACAAGAAAAACTATCTTGGATCAGGCAAAGTAGCATGGTCAGATGGTCAACTTGTCGAGCCACCTGCAAAAACCGACACAAATAAGTCTTCTAAAAAGAAAGAAGACGTGGACGATTTACCGTTCTAATCTAATCACCGACAGACACATAGCATCACTTAAGGTGGTGCTTGTGTCGAGTGTCGGGAAAAGTTGCCAATTTCACTATATATTTATTTCTTTATTCTATTTTATTTTTATTTCATTTTAAAATAAAAAAAACGACACAAATAGGTTAAAAGAATAAAAACCAATAATTTAACCTCTAAAAAATCGACATAAAACCGACACAACATGACACAAATCACAGTTTTTCGAAACATAAAAGACACGTCAACACCTTTCTTTAGGCCGATTGACGGGATACTTGCCCGAATTAAGGAAGGCAAGAATAAAGACATTATAAAACGCATCAGAGAAGAGAAGAACAAAGATGTTCGCAATGTCCTTAAACAGGAGTTGCCAGCGATTTGTTTCTCAGGGACATTCAATACGCGAAACGATAAAGCACTTATCGATCACAGTGGATTCATTTGCCTTGACTTTGATGGGTTTGACAAGCAACACGAGTTGATTGCTAAGAAACAAGAATTAACAAAAGATAAGTACACCTATAGCGTGTTTGTTTCTCCGTCAGGAGACGGCCTTAAATTGATCGTAAGGATTCCAAAGGATGCAGACAACCACAAGCACTACTTTAAGTCCTTAGAAGGCAAATATAACAGCCCTAACTTCGATGTGAAGTGTAGTAACATCTCACGGGTATGCTACGAGAGTTATGACCCACTAATTTTTATCAATCAAAATAGTGCCGTGTGGATGGATATGTCTCAAGGCAAGTACGAGGAGATGATAACAAACGTCTCCAAGTCAACGATAAAGTTAACCGATCAGAATGAAGTTATTAGACGACTCAGGGTATGGTGGGACAAGAAATATGGCATGGTCGTAGGTGAGCGCAACAACAATGTGTTTATTCTGGCATCAAGGTACAACAAGTTTGGTATCAATAAAGACTTGGCCATGTACGCGCTTAGTGAGTTTGCGCATGAGGGCTTCGAGATGCCTGAGATAAAAGTTATCTGCGACAGCGCATACCGAAATAAGGATGAGCACAACACAAGGTTCTTTGAAGACATCGACAAGGTTGACTCAATCAAGAAGCAACTTAAGGCAGGTGTATCAAAAAAGGAAATCCGTCTTCAACTGAGGGAGTCAGACATTGAAGACGATGTAATAGATGCTACAATCAATAGCATCGAGGATGACTCCCACCATGTTGAGTTTTGGGAACGATCAGAAAAAGGGGCGATTAAGTTATTGCACTATAGATTCAAAGAGTTCTTGGAGGACAATGGATACTACAAGTATTCTCCTGAAGGAACAAAGAATTACATCTTTGTGAAGGTGACCAACAACTTGATTGACAACACAACGGAGGAAGAAATAAAAGATTTCATTCTCACGTATATTCTGAAGTGTGGTGACATGGAGGTGTACAACTTCTTTGCTGACAAGACAAGGTTTTTCAAGGAAGATTTTTTGACCATGCTATCTCACGTTGATGTTTACTTTATCTCAGACGAGAAGGACAATTCATATCTTTACTATAAGAATTGTGCTGTCAAGGTAACGTGTAAGGATATCACAATTGTTGACTATTTAGATCTTGGTGGATATGTGTGGAAAGATCAAGTTATTGATAGAGACTTCACAATACAGCCAGTCAAAAGTTGCGACTACAAGAGATTCATCAGCAACATTGCTGGCAATGAACCAGACAGAATCATGTCGGTTGAGAGCACCATTGGTTACCTTCTCCATGGCTTTAAGAATGTTGGGTATTGCCCGGCCGTTATCATTAACGACGAGGTCATATCTGACAACCCTGAGGGTGGAACAGGGAAGGGGTTATTTGTGAATGCCATAAGTAAGATGAAGAAAATGGTCATCATCGATGGTAAGCAGTTCAGCTTTGAGAAATCATTCGCTTATCAGCTTGTCTCGGCAGACACACAGATACTGACATTTGATGACGTTAAAAAGCACTTTGACTTCGAGAGGTTGTTCAGTATCGTTACCGAGGGGATCACGCTTGAGAAGAAGAATAAGGACGCGATTAAGATACCATTCAGTAGATCGCCAAAGATTGTCATCACGACAAACTACGCAATCAAGGGAAAGGGTAACTCATTTGAGAGAAGGAAGTGGGAGCTTGAGTTTAAGAAGCACTATAGCAAAGACTTCACACCTGAGGATGACTTCGGCAGATTGCTATTCAGCGATTGGGATGAGGATGAATGGCTTAGGTTTGACAACTACATGATATCAAATCTTAGGCTATATCTGTGCGAAGGATTTGTTAAGAGTGACTTCAAGAATCTTAAGACGCGTAAGTTTATTGCTGAGACAGACCATAACTTCTGGGAGTGGGTGATCAATGATGGAACGATTGAAACAGAAACTAAATATTACAAACAACAACTATATGATATGTTTGTCTCTGATAACCCTGACTTTGGTCCGAGGGCTAAGATGTCAATCTCAATGAATAAGTTTTATTCTTGGCTTGACGCGTATGGTCTTTATACGACTGGCATCCTGCCAGAGAGTGGAAGGGATGGACGAGGTAGATGGATCATGTATTATAAGCACAAACAATTATGAACGTAGAAGAAATTATTAAAGAGATTTGCGATGATCACGGAGTGAGGCCAGAGCAAGTAATGCGCAAGACAAGTGTGCACGAGTTGGCGGCAATCAAGGCCGTAATCGCTTATGTATTATACTGGTATGTCAACAAAACCAAGTATGAGATTGCTGACATGATGCACATCCATCATTACACTGTATGGAGGTACAAAGAGATTGTCGAGCGACGTGTAAGACACGAGAAACCACTTGAGAAAAAGTTATTAAGTTATGTATTTAAAGAAAAGTTATGACAGAGAAAGAAGCAATAATCATCCTGGAATATTACAACGACTGGAGAACGGGTGAAGACATCCCCATGCAAAAACCAGCTGTAATCACAGAAGCAATTAAAGTAATTATACAAAAATTTAAAGAAAGAACCAATGTTCACGAAAGCGTGAACGAACAAAAATTATGAACAACAAACCAAAATTAGAAAAGTGCTCATTTACATTTGGGCAAGAAGGCAACACCAATGGATCAACAGATACTTACGAAGAATTAACTATCGAGTGTGAGTCTGGACTTGGTATAGATAACGATGAAGGTTGTTATTATGTTTTAAAAACAGAATCTGGTTGGAGCATAGATAATGTAAATGACTTGCAAGAGTTATTCGATAGGATTAGTAAATGCATTTATGATTCAACTAAGGGACTACCAAAAGCAAATAGCTGATCAGTCCACTGCAATATTGCAGTCAAGCCAATTCGTATACCTGGCACTTGAGGTTCGCACTGGTAAGACGCTGACATCATTACAGATAGCCTCACAAGTTGGAGCCACATCTGTCTTGTTTGTTACAAAGAAAAAAGCAATTGGATCTATACAAAGCGACTACGACAAGTTGGCTCCTGGGTATAGCCTTGAGATTGTAAACTATGAGAGCCTTCACAAGATTAATATGTCAAGTTTATCGCTCATAATACTTGACGAAGCGCACTGCTTTGGGAAGTTCCCTAAGCCAAGCAAACGGGCAAAGGATGTGAAGGCCATTATTGACAAGCACAGATGCAAGGCCATCTACTTGTCAGGCACGCCATCCCCTGAGTCATACTCACAGATGTACCATCAAATGTGGGTGCTTGGATCTGCCTCACCATTTGCTGCCTACACGAACTTCTACAAATGGGCCAAAGATTATGTGGACATAAAGCAGCGTAAGATTAATAGCTTGTTTATCAATGACTACTCACACGGCATACAAGAGAAGATCGACGCAAGGATGAAGAAGTATCTTATCTCATTCACGCAGAAAGAGGCAGGCTTTGAGTCAAGTGTTGAGGAAGAGATTCTCAGGGTTGATATGCCAGAGATTGTAAGTAAGTTATGCGATGACCTTGTCAGAGACAGAGTAATCGAAGGTAAGAAAGAGATTATCCTTGCAGACACTGGAGCCAAGCTGATGCAGAAGCTACATCAATTATGCTCTGGCACAATAATATTTGAGTCAGGGGCATCAATGATCGTGAGCGACTTTAAGGCAAAGTTTATACGAGAGAGGTTTGCCGGGAAACGAATAGCGATATTCTACAAGTTTAAGGCAGAGCTGATGGCGATAGAATTAGCGTTTGGTGATAGTGTAACGACAGATTTGGCCACGTTTCAAAATGGGGATTGTAACAATTTTGCTATACAAATTGTTACGGGAAGGGAAGGGATTAATTTGAGCGTTGCTGATCACATTGTGTTTTACAACATTGACTTCAGTGCAACAAGTTATTTTCAGGCAAAGGATAGGATGACAACCAAGGACAGGATGCACAACAAAGTTTACTGGGTATTTTCAAAGGGTGGAATAGAAGAAAAAATATATAAAGTTGTGCAAAAAAAGAAAAATTTTACAATTTCTCATTTCAAATCTTCATACAAATTATTATCTTTGCAGACCCATGTTAACCGAACAACAGGTACAAACTAAGAAGATCAAAGAGTTAGAGGCAGACGGGTATTATGTATTGAAATTAGTTAAGACTAACAAAAACGGAATTCCCGATTTATTGGCACTTCACCCTGAGAAAGGAATCCTCTTCTGCGAGGTAAAAAGAGCAGATGGTAAGTTATCACCACTACAAGAATACAGAATAAAAGAACTAAAAGAAAAAGGATTTAAAACAGAAGTACACTATGGAACAAAATAAAACAATCAACAAGCTAATTACTTTAGCACACGAGAAAGCCAAGAATGGCGGATGGTGGGACGCAGAGCGTAACGTACCAGAATTATTAATGCTGATTGTCAGCGAGTTATCTGAAGGGCTCGAAGCTCTACGCAAAGATCATTATGCAGACAAGAAAGTTGTGACTGACCTTTACAATGACCTTATTGTGAACTCACATGACGAAGAGTTTATCTTAAACGAGTCTGACTGGAAGACATCATTTGAGAAGAGCGTTAAGAATTCATTTGAAGATGAAATGGCCGACGTTGCTATCAGATTATTTGATTTGTGTGGCGGTCTTAACGTAGATCTTGAGAAGCACATCGACCTTAAAATGAAGTACAACTCTATGCGTGGATACAAACACGGTAAAAAATTCTAAGATGAGAAAAGAAAACGAAATCCTATCGGACATTATTGTATGGAGCAAGTATGCTAAATACATTGACAGTAAACAAAGACGTGAGACTTGGGAAGAATTAGTAACACGCAACAAGACAATGCACATGAACAAGTTCCCTCATATGCACGCAACAATTGATGCAGCGTATGAATATGTGTATGACAAGAAAGTTTTACCTTCTATGCGATCTCTACAATTTGGTGGCAAAGCAATCGAGGTAAACCCAGTAAGATTGTTCAATTGCAGCTTCTTGCCTATTGATCATTACAAAGCATTCAGCGAGACAATGTTCTTGTTGCTGTCTGGCACAGGTGTGGGTTACTCAGTACAACAGCACAATATCAGTCAATTGCCAGCAATCAAGAAAGCAGAGAAGACAAAGAAGTATTTAATCTCTGACAACATTGAAGGATGGGCTGACTCAATTAAGTTATTGATAAAGAGTTACTTAGGCTTAAACAATTGGAAGCCAAAGTTTGACTACAGAGCAATCAGGGCAAAAGGCGAAAGACTAATCACATCTGGTGGCGTTGCTCCGGGACCTGAGCCATTGAAGATTTGCTTGACACACATTGAAGCGATACTTGACAGAAAGAAAGAAGGTGAGCAGTTGTCATCAATTGATTGTCATGATATCCTTTGCCATATCGCGGACGCAGTATTGAGCGGTGGTATCAGACGTTCTGCAATGATTTCATTGTTTGACGTTGACGATCAAGCCATGCTTACTTCTAAGTTTGGTGAGTGGTATGAGTTAAACCCACAGCGTGGAAGAGCAAACAATAGTGCAGTAATTGATCGTTCTACGATTACTAAGGATGAATTTCTTAGCCTTTGGAAGAAAGTTGAGTTAAGCAATAGCGGTGAGCCAGGATTGTATTTCACTAATAATGTGAACCTTGGAACTAATCCATGTTGTGAAATTAGTCTTAACCCATTTCAGTTTTGTAACTTGGTTGAGATTAACGCATCTGACATTGAGACGCAGAAAGAATTAGAGTTGAGAACTTGGGCCGGTGCTGTGATTGGAACATTGCAGGCATCATACACAGACTTTCATTACTTGCGTTCTGATTGGAAGAAAACAACTGAGAGAGAGGCATTGCTTGGTATTGGAATGACCGGTATCGCAAGTGGGGCCGTACATAATTTAAATCTTGATGATGCTGCTAAAGTTGGTATAGATACAAACATTGAGGTTGCTGAGAGAATTGGTATTTATCCTGCTGCAAGAGTAACGTGTGTTAAGCCATCTGGCACAACATCACTTGTCCTTGGAACATCATCAGGTATCCATGCATGGCATGACCAATATTATATCAGACGTATCCGTGTTGGCAAGAATGAGGCATTGTACACATACTTGTCAATTAGGCACCCAGAACTTCTTGAGGACGATATCTTTAACCCAACTGGGCAAGCGGTCATTTCTATCCCACAAATGGCTCCAGAAGGCGCTATTACAAGAAATTCAGAGAACGCTATTGACTTCTTAAATAGAATCAAAAACTTCCACGAGAGATGGATACAGCCGGGGCATATCTATGGTGACAACACGCACAACGTGAGCGCAACCGTGACAATGAACAAAGAAGAGTGGCCTTCAGTTGGAGAATGGATCTGGGAGAACAAGAATAGTTTCAATGGCCTATCATTCATGCCTGAGGACTTGGGAAGTTATTTCCAAACACCATTTGAAACAATTGATAAAGAGACATATGAGAAACTTATGTTAAATTTGCACGAGATTGACGTAACTCAAATCATTGAGATGTCTGACAATACAAGCTTAATGGACCAGGCCGCTTGTGCCGGGAACAATTGCGAGATTAAATAATATGAGAAAAAAAGAAACAACAAAAGCTCCCAAGGTAGAAGAATCTGCCTTGGTTGAGGAAACAACCATTGAAAAACTATTAGAAGAAATTATCACAGAAGAATCTCCTGATGTAGAAGAAACAATTGCAGAGGAATCTGCCTTGGTTGAGGAAACAACTATTGAACAAGTAGTAGTAGAAGAATTTGAGGGTGCTATTGAGGGTGCTATTGAGGGTGCTATCTACGTTCCTACATTGTCAAACATTCAAAAGCAATGTGGTTTAACAGTAGAAAACTTTTTATCTATGGAATACTCTCCTTCAGTTGAATTGAAGCTTATGTTTGCAGACATCATGGAGACAATGCACAACTACCATATGTCATGCGAAAGTAAAAATCAAGCAAGATATAACGATATTATGAATCATATCTTGACTTCTTGCGAATTAGTTAATACCTTTGTAAGGTAAATGTTAGAATTCAAAAAGCCAGTACCAGTAGTCGTAGAAGGAGACAAAGATGGATACGCATTGTATGCCAGCAACTCAGGAATGCTTGAGAATGATGTGTGGTGTGTAGTTCTTTGTGATGGTGGATATGTAAGACACTACAACACCGATCAAATCCGGATATACTTCAATGCTACTTTTGATATAACAAAAAAGTAATTAGCCCCGTTGATCAGGGGATCGTAAAATACAGCAAGCCTCTTGACAATGCTCAACGCAGCTGTTCTCATCGTATAGGAGATAGGGTTAGCCTTCCCGACATCGTTCAAAAAGGCAAACATAGTCAGGTGGCGAAAATAGGAAGACGCTACTCACTATTGAATGTGAGTGATGTAACAACAATACAGGTTCGAGTCCTGTCCTGACTACACCGGTAATGGGAAGGAAGCCCACGTTAAACTAAACCATTCTTGGCTGTCGAGCCAGGCGATTCGGTGTACCTAGATGTAAAATTGGTGCTATTGGTCTCTGAAGAACAGGGAACACGGTTAACTGCAAGATAAGTTATGACAACGGGGAAAGACCCGTACATCGGAGAGTGGCGGAAGGTTAGGGATGTCCCTGACGTGTTAGACGCTGCTAGCTAAATATAGCAATTTGGGATTAGCTCTCTAACCATAGAGTGCCCAAAATACAGGTTAGAGTCCTGTCTCTCTGGCCGTACCAGATGCAACAATAAGAATGACGGACGTGTTGCATAAGATGGTTGTCCGTACCTATGTGCTACGGGTCGAACTGGGTTAAACAATAACTCGAGGAAGCATAAAAATCGTGACAACGGGGAAAGACCCGTGTATCAGAGAGTGGCGAAACCGAGCAGACGCATCAACACAATAAGTGAGGAATAGGCTATACGTTGACCCTATTCGTACAGGTTCGAATCCTGTCTCTCTGGCAAATAACAAAGGGACATCAATGTCCCTCTGTAACCATAATATCAGTTTAAACCTGACAAATGAACTATGAAAAGAGAATTATTAAATAGGGATGGGTCTCCGATGAGGAAATATCATTCTCCACTAATAGAAGAATTACTTAACGAACAAAAAGAAAATATATGCAAGCTCAATTAACTTTCAATCTTCCAGAGGACCAAATAGATTTTGAAGATGCTGTCAATGGACAGAGATGGTCTATCGCAATGTGGGAACTAGACCAATGGCTTCGGTCTCAGACTAAACATCCGCCAGAAGGAATGTCAGATGACACATGGAAAGCACTAGATGATACTAGAGAAAAACTATATGAGATACTAAATGAGAACGCACTTAAAATTAGATAGTAAACCTATAGATTTATGTTTGATTTGTTTTTGTAAACTCTTAAGTTAAATTTTTGTGATAATGTCACAATAAAACGCACAAATAAGAACGAATTCGCATATTAAAAACAAAATAAATGAAAAACACATACAAAAACTACATTTATGGTCTTAGGGACCCAAGGAACGACACATATAGATATATAGGAAAAACATCTATTGGGGACGATAGACCATTAGTTCATCTTAAAGAATCACACAATAGCAGTGTAAATGAATGGATATCTGAATTAAACAAACAAGGGCTTGAGCCATTTGTAGACATAATAGAAAAAGTTGATGACATAAATGATTTGTCAGACAGAGAAAGATTTTATATAACATATTATTCTAACACCCAAGGTATGCTTTTAAATGGAAACAGAGATGAATATAATTCAATAAATTCTCCATCAACAGCAACAAAAGAGCAGATAAATACAACATATTTATGTATGTTAAATATGGGAGAAGTGTATAAAATATTAAAAATAAGCACAAACTTCACAGATGGGTTGCTTGGGTATATGTTTGGTGTTAGCAGAAAAACTATATCTAATTTAAAAAAATCAAACACAGAAACAATGTTTTTAACATATTTGAAATTGATTTTTTTTGCTAATATTGGAATTGATGGATTTTATGATTTTTATTATTCAAAGTCAAATGAATTCAAAGGGGATTACCCAGATACTAAAAATGATTTTATAAATAGGTGTTTAATGGATTATGATTTTTGCAAGTTTGGTTTAATA
>Ga0209400_1000134_pt1 | contig 63844 bp, 60 predicted proteins | sample M_130807_EF_Meta_FD_187313 | JGI IMG/M metagenome (GOLD analysis project Ga0209400, IMG submission 187313) | Freshwater microbial communities from Lake Montjoie, Canada to study carbon cycling - M_130807_EF_MetaG (SPAdes) (version 2) | ecosystem: Environmental > Aquatic > Freshwater > Lake... | reverse complement strand
ATGCAAAAGTAGCAACATGGTTTGCTTCGCCGAATATCTCATCTGAAATTTTAGCTAAATGGTGTAACTCAGTGTCGCCAATGGAGATGAAGATTACCCCGTCATCTCGAAGTAAATTTCGGGCAAGTTTCAATCTTGGGTACATCATGTTCAGCCAGTTTGAGTGATACCGACCTTCAGTTTCTGAATTAGAGCTAATTTTCTTACCTTCTTCATTTACTTGTCGGCTCCACTCAAGATAACTCTCGAGGCCTTCCTTGTAATTATCTGGATAAATGAAGTCCTTGCCTGTGTTGTAAGGCGGATCTATATAGATCATCTTAATTTTTCCATGGTAGTGCTTCTGAAGAACTTTCAAAACTTCAAGATTATCTCCTTCAATAAACAAATTCTTTGTTTCGTTCCAATTCTTACTATTTTCTATATCAGGTTTTAAAGTTGCCGTAGTTGAATCTTGAGCGGCCCTTAGAGCTCTCTTCTTCCCTGGCCAATAAAGACCAAATCTCTCGCGATCGTCAACCGAATCATCACCCAGTAGCTCTTGAATCTTTTTGATATCAACTTTTCCATCAGCAATAGCCTCTGGAAAAAGAGAGGCCAAGTGCGAAGCAAATTCGGAGCGGAAGTCTGGGCTACTTCCTTCTGTTCTCTGAAAATCTTCGTTAGGAGTACTCATGCTCTCTTATTTCCTTTTCTAGTTAACTTATCTTTGGTTGAAACGAATGCTCAGGGTGTGATTTTCCATGCAATAGTAAAAAGATTCTCGACCGTCTTTGTTCCTTTAAGCGATTGCTCAATTAGAGTTAGGTAATTTTCTGCTTCTTCGCGCATCTTCTTGCGGGCGGCTCGCGCTATCTCATCTTCCTCTTCTGCTTTATCCGACCATCTACGCGCTTCTTGTTTGAATTTTAGCTGTTGCATTGGATCTTCAGCTATTTTTGAGTTCTTTCTGGCTTCTTTTTCCTTATTCCGATATTCGCGGATTTTCCCTTCAGACTCGGCATGACGATCTTGCTGATTTCGGTACAAGAGTTCTTCTTGTTGGTCGTAATATCGAGAATTTCGGCCTTGGACTTCTTTTTGAAGCTGATCTCCGCGCTCTTCTAGATGCTCTTCGAATTGTTGCTCATCAATTGAAACTAATTTCCCTAACTCATTACAGTGTAAATCGAGAATATCTGAAACGTATTCATGATCCAACCACTGGCCTTCCGAAGTAAAGGCACCAGCAAGCATGTAAGACTCTGTGATTTTGTCATTCTTAGCCTTCATGCTGAAGGTCACAACTTTAACTGTCAGCTCACCTGACTTGCCTACCAGCGCTTTCACCGCAGTACTTGCGCGTGGAGATTTCCTCAGGCTAAATGACAATAGGCAGCTTGGAGTCTCTCCAGTGACAGCTTTTTCTACCGCATACTTAGCTAGAGGGCTATCGAATCGATACTGGTGGGCATTCTCAAGTGGGACAGACTTAAAGTAGTAATGGCCCGTCTTAGCTTCGGCAACAGGTGAATCGTGTAGGACGAAATTTCTACCGTCATTCTCAAATTTCGCGTTCGGAGCAAGTTCGCGTTTTGTAACAGCCAGTAATAGGCGTTCAAACTTATTCAAGACGTCGCTAGATTGTGAGTCATACGCTTTAAGACGATCCTGAACATTCGGATCTAAGTTGTCGAAGACCTTGGATTTAGCTGCGGCCATTTCAGATGTAATCTCGGTGGCGTATTGAGTTTCCAGTTCTTTAAAGGCTGCATCAATATCAGCGTCGCTTCGAGAGTTGTTCAAAATCTGGTTGATTTTCTTTTCAAAGTCGAAGCCATCTTCAATAGCACCTAGTACTTCATCACTTGCGCCGAAGACAGACTCAAATAGATGAAACTTGCCCGCAAGAAGCTCCAAAATTCGTGCTTCAGCGACATTGCCCTTGTTTGAGAAATTCACAACAACTACATCGTATTTCTGACCAAAACGATGAGCTCGTCCAATGCGTTGTTCTACGCGTTGTGGATTCCATGGCAGATCGTAATTCACAACCATCGAACAGAATTGGAGGTTGATACCTTCTGCAGCAGCTTCTGTAGCAATCATAATTTTGCCCGTTGTACGGAAGTGGTCGACGAGCGCCTTGCGCCGGTCGACAGCAGGAATACCAGTGATGACATCGCCTTCTTTGTTGGCCGACAACCATTCTTTATAAATCTCATTCGCCCCAGGAGAATCGTTGGAGCCGTTAAAGAGAATGAGTCCTTCGCCGCGGCCAACTTCAACTAGGGAACGTGCGATGTACTCTTGGGTCTTTGTTGAATCAGTGAAGATAATTGCTTTTTCTGGCGCACCTAGCTCATGGAGCCGTTCAAATCCCAAATCAATAGCTTCATTGAGTTTTGATGCTTTTTCATTGACGGTGATGCTTCGAGCAAGTTCGGCGTAGCTGCGAAGTTCAGTGACTTCATTCCGCATCGCCTCAAGAACTTCATTGCTTAACTTTTCACCCGCTCCTGGACCGAAGGAAGTTTCCGAAGAAGATTTATCACTTTCCTCTAACTCTTCCCATTCTTCATCGGTCAGGTCTTCCGGTGATAGATCATTGACAATGATGACGCCACGATTATCGCGACGGATGCCCGCCTGAAGCTCTTCATTGAGACGAGTGGCAATGTTCTCGAGTGTGCTTGCTACAGCGTAGGTGGAGGAACCGAGGCGTTTACGGATAATGAGAGCCGTGAGGTGGCGCTGAGAGTTACTGAAAGCGTAAAGATCTTCGCGTTGGAGATATTCATTTACCTTGTTATACAGCTCGATTTCTGGCTTACTGGGCAAAAACTCAATTGTGAGAGGCAAGCGCTTAGTGAAGTGAATGTACTTATCCGCGTCTTTGCGCAAAGTTCTTTTGCTAATTACGGCAACACGATCAACCAGATCATCATTGGTTTTTGATGTACGACTTTTTATGTACCGTTCCCTGAACGCATCTAGAGAGTAAAAGTAAGTTGGGTCAAAGACACTTACAAGTCCATAAAGTTCTTCGAGACGGTTCTGAAGTGGTGTTGCCGTGAGGAGAAGTGTTTTATTCGCGCCTCGAACGATATGGCTAATTGCATCAGACCCTTTATTTCGTCCGGTATAAAAATTACGAAGACGATGGGCTTCGTCGCAAATAACCAAATCCCATTGTCTCATCAAGCTTGTTTCATGGCGAAGCGCGAACTCATAGGAACAAATGAGTACATCGGTGTTGTGTGAGATTCCTTGAGAAAGCTGCTCTTCCTTAAATTTCGCTTCCAATAAAGTTGAAGGGATAAGGAATTTCTCCCGAAGTTCTTGCTGCCACTGTTGGCGCAGACTGGACGGGGCAATAATCAAAATCCTTCGTTTTCGCTCAGCCCAGTATTGGGTGATTACGATTCCCGCTTCGATTGTTTTTCCAAGGCCTACTTCGTCAGCCAGGATGACTCCAGGTAGATATGGGGTTTGAAGGGCAAAGAGTGCCGCATCGATCTGATGTGGCTTCGGCTCAACCTGGGCGTCAAAAAGTAGCCCAGCTAGCTTTCCCACATGATCATTTGAATAACTCCGCAGAAGCTCGTGTGCGTAGTATTTAGACTGAAAAGCGGTTATAGAACCCGGGTTGCCCCCCTGATCCTCAACCCCCTTCTTTTCCATGGGTAAAACTTAGCGGCAGACTGTGACAACAGAAAGGTATTTGCCCTTAATGGCCCTATAAAAGACCCCCAGGGTTAAATGGTCGCTAATTGTCTGACCATCCAGGTGTTACGCCCAGATACGAGTTATGTCTTAAGACAGTAGCCAAAGCGCGGTTACACGATACCCGTTATTGGTACCTAGAAGGCCCGTAGCGCGGTTATAGAAGGCGCGGTTATATAAACTATCTTCCAACATAGATTTAATAAGAAGATATTTCCCTAGATTAACTAAATGTGAAGTGCTGTGCATTTCTATATTTGATTTGTCTACTCTAAATTTGAAAAAATATTTCCCTAGGGAAATATCTTCTTACCCAAACTACTCCCTGCCATATGCCTATGTGCAATATATAGTATAAATAATTACTATCTGCGTGGTGCTTCTTATCATGATAAGAGTGAATATTTCCGATTATCGCGGGGAATTTTCTCGTCCTTGTTATCATGATAATAGTCCTATTAAATGCACGGAAACCTGGTCTCTAGCGCAGATCTCTACTGTTAATTTAGGCAGTAGCCAAAATAAATAGTTCTGCGTTTAGTAAGACAGTTTGTAATTACCGCGAGAAAATTATTGATACACAACTACCAATAGGAGTACCAATGAACGAAATTGCAAACCTTATCGACCGCAAGCAAGCAGCCCAGATGCTTGGAGTTACTGTGGCCACTATCGACCAGTTAGTGAAGCTAGAACTATTGCAATCCCACAAGATCGGTAGTCATAGAGTCTTTTCCAGGCAGTTCATCCAGGACTTTATTGAGTACCTAGAAGAGGCAACCAGCGATAAACATGAATTCAAACGCAAAGGCTTTGCTAGCTAATCATTAATCATCTTTGATGCCATTCTTGTAGCGCTCAACCATTCCCTTAATCGCGACATTCATAAACATCCGATGTTTAGGCGTCTTAAAACTCTCCCAAGCTTTCCTGTGAATCATTTTGTACTCATCAACAGTAAGGCCATGCTCATTTGCGATTTCCATCCAACGTTCTTCAGATATTGAAGCCTGTGTAAGGAACTCATCGTAAGAAGAACTCATCGAACTACTTAGGCAGATCCAGGTGATAAATGGGCTTCAGTGGCATAAGTGCGCGGCTCGCCTGCGGTAACTTTTCGTAATACTCAACCCAAAGTGCAAATAATCCTTTTGCATCAAGCAAAGTTAGGCGCTTTGTTTCAGACTCTCTTGCTGTTCTTTCGGCGTCAGAAGAAAAGCCACCGGTACAAATGTAAAGACCAATGTCATCATCAGAAAGCACGCCCAGGAAAGAGCGCAAAGACTCTGCGCCTGCTTTGTCCGCGCGACGTTTAACTTGAACTTTAATTCGCCTGCCAGTTGCACCTAATGGATCCTGGAATGCAATGATATCCATGCCACCGTCCTTGCCAGGAGGGGCTATCCAGGAGACGTGATAATTCATACCTTCAAGTAGCGCGCCAATTAGGTTTTGGAATTGGTACGGATCCATGCTGCCCAGGTATTGCGTGATAATTGCCATGGCGTTATCTTCAGCCTCTTCAATCGATGCAACCATTTCGATCTCTCGATTTTGTACTTGGTCAGTTTGATCATCAGGTTGCCCGGAACGCCACTCGTTATAAAGAAGACTCGCTTGCTTTTGGATGTCATCAGGAGTCTTGTATTTGACTAACGCCTGTTTTCCTTCTTCAGTGATTGACCAGAACCCTTTATCCTTCAATAGCCAACCTGCTTTTACTAACGCAATGGTGGAGAAGCGAACTATGTACGGGCGTCGACGCAGGCCGGTACTTTCATAGGAACCGTTCTCGAATTCATTTGCAGGCAAGAGACTATCTAGCTCTGCAAATAAGTCCTTCCAATGAAGTCCTTCTGGGTGATCTCGCAAGATTTCTAAGACATAGCGCTTGTACTGTCCCCAGCGTTCTTTTCCAATTTCAGCCATTCTGCAATTCTGCCCGATAGCAACCTAGGTAGCAACGGGGTAGTAACGCGGATAGTCATTTAGATGAGAAAATCGATAATTGAGCGTTTACTAGGCTTATTACATAAGGTAGTGTGCGTGATTAGTAGTGCGTAAGACCTTACTTCCGTTAACTCTTAATCACCGGGTAGGCCCTTAACCCTCAGCTACTCCAGCTCCATATCTCGCAGTTAATCTCTTTGCTATTGAGGGCATCGACGAGCTCTTCTCCCCTGCCGGCATCTGAGATCTGTTGAACTATTGCAAGGATGTCATTGGTTGGGTCTAGGCCGAACTTATTGGCGATTGCAGCGAATTCTTCTGGGGCGACGGTTTGGATTACTTCGTAGTCGCCTTCGTTGTCATGGCGTGCGTAGTGGTCAAATTGGGGTTTAAGGATCGGCTAGTGAGCTTCTGCAATCCTGAGCCTGATGTAACGGTAAGAAGATGCAATAATCGAAGAAGTAACCAGCCAAGTAGCAGGCAGATACACGATCAAATCCATCATGACGCCAATTTCAGGTGTATCTGGCATATGACCACGTACCGTTGGCAGCGCAAATACGAGTGCCCCGAGCCACGTGAAGAATTGAATTTCCATCTTTTGGTCACGCAAAATGATTACCGATGTGATGATTACGGAGACCAAGCCCATCAAGGCGATTAAAAATAATTGAAAGAATACAAAAGTCTTGAGTGACCCCGCCCGATCGTGATCCAAATGAATTCCAACTTCTCCAAGATTTGTTGAGGTGATTTGTGAAGCAGTGTATTTCCACTCATGAATGGAGCTGGTGATCGTCGCGCGAATTGGCGCAATGTTGGGAGGGTTTTGTTCGGCACCAGAATCAACGATTAGTTGAACGCGGATATCGCTGGCGTAGTTGTCGTACGGATAAGCACCTGCATCACCATTGAAGTTAACCTCGCCCTGAATTGGGATAGGCATCGATTTTGCCGGGTAGTTTAAGGCCTCTGTGTTTAAGCCCTGAGTCCGGATAATGAAACCATTGAGAACTACGTGAGAAGGAAAGGCAAAAGATCCATCATCATTAGCGTACTTTCCATGGGGCGTGAAAATAACCTGAACGCCTTCTTTGCGAGAGGGAACGGATATTTCTTTGATCGCAATTTTAGCTTCGATGTAATCTACTGCTGCATCAGCGAAAGCGCTATTAAAACCCTGGGGAGCTTCGCCGCTGGCATGAATACTTTTTGACATTTGAAATACTGCAATAGTGATTGGAATGGCGGAACCAAAAAGCAAACTCAACGCGATAATTGTTGCAATCTTACGTCGTTTCATGTTCTCTCCCGCGCGAGAAGCAACTGAGCGCTGATTCAAGTCCTTTTGATCACTAGATTGTGCATGATTGCGTATTTCGCAACTGGGCGAGCTAAATAATTGTTAGTTAGTTTCCAATTTTCGCGAGCTGTTTGGCGAAGGCTTCAACAAATGGATTTGTTGATGTGAAAACACCAAAACCGAGCTCTGGGTTGTCCTTCGCACACTTGCTTGCAAGGTAATCGAGTGCTTTCCTTACACTTGCTTCCTTTGCATCGCTGCCATAGTCAGTAAGAGCAAGCGCGTAGGTAGTAGCAGTAAACGGGTAAGCAGCTGGGTTTGTATTGCCGTAGTTGAACGCTACTGTTCCATCAGCCCTAACAGTCGCCATTGCGGCTGCAGCCATGGCTGAATCACTATTTGGGGTAATTGCATTACCAGCCCCGTTGATCACATCTGCAACGATCAAGTTGTATGGAGCGCCACCGAAACCAACTTCAGCGTAAGTGATTGAGTATGGCGTTGCCTTCACTCCGTTTGCAACATCACCCGAACTCGCTCCGCCACGGAAGCGAACTGAATCCTTAGTTACATCACCCGGGAATGCGGTAGCGAACAAATCGTTTGCTGGCTTAGTCCAAATTGATGGCGCAATCGCAGCAAATGCGCGGGTTAGGTTGTTCGAAGTGCCAGAGCTCTTGGAGCGGTAATAAACAGTAATTGGTTGATTCGGCATTGTGCGATTAATTTTCACGCTACGAGTCGAAAGAACTATAGGTGAACCGTTCTTATCCTTAACTGTGACGCCATTTTTTGTCCTATATTTAACCTGGGTCACCGTGCGGTTGTTATCGGCCACGATCGCTGGATCGTTCCACTTTTTGATGGTGCCTGAAAAGATTTGTGCGATTGTTGCAGTAGAGAGGTTTACTGGTCGCTTATCGACAGTACCAAGGTTGATCAGAATCGCTACGGGCCAAATGAAGGTTGGAAGGTGGATTTCGTTAGCAAGTGGTGCTGTATCTATGCTGTCAGAGAATGCCCAGTCAAATGTTTCATTGTGTATACCGTTCTTTCCGTCACCAGACCCAGTGCCGCTATATAGGAATTCATCACCGGTAGCGGTCTGAAATTTTCCTTGACATGCTGACATAAGATCGTTAACCGATGACGCGCCGCCAACTTTCCAGGTGGCTGCGTTGGCCAAGGGCGCTACGGCAAGGGATGTAGTAACGGCAATTGCTACTAATGCATGCTTTGCCAGTGAAAATTTCATTTGAGCCCCGCCCCTGTCAGATTTACTGGGGGAAACCATAGAAAAAGTCGATAGATTTAAATTTTATTTCAAATTAAAGCGCAGTGAACATAAAGTGAACAAATCATGAACGAACTTTGAAAGCCCACTTGGTGAATTTGGTCGTGTATAAAAGGTGTAAGAGCTTTTCATGAGAAAAGACTGGCGAGGGTATCCAATATGTTCTTTCCGAAGGCAATCTGGATGATGAGATAGAAGATTGCGATTCCACCTATGCGATAAACCCAAATACCTACTCGGTGGCTACGTAATGAACCTGAATTCTTATCGTCGGTGAGTAAGCTCAAAATTCCGAGCACAAGGCCAGGGATGCTTAGCAGAACAAATCCCCAGGTTAAGAATTGTTCTGGATCCGCAAAGATTCGCTCCCCTAGCTTGGCGAAGAGAGTTCCAAGAATTGTCATAGCAACGATTCGCACGCCACCTTTAGGGAGCGCAAAGTGAAGCATGCGGCTTCGTGGCAAGACGTGGCCAACCGTGAGTTTGATAAGGCTTGGCAGAATAAAGAGGATAGTTCCAATGAGAAGAGGGGCTCCAGATCCCACAAAGGATTGCATCACTACGCCAAAGATGAAGGCTTTGACCAAATTAGAAATCAATTGCTGGCGCTTAGAAGGTTTTGCTGGTTCGAAAGCAAGGGTATTAAGTCGCGCTGGATAGAGATATGTTGCTAGATCTTCAAGAATCATTCGCAGAATAACAGCTAGTGAAATGGCAAGGCCTAACTCTTTAGCGTGCGCTGTAATAGCTAGCTGCTTAGCCGCGATGATATTGAGCGAGTTAATGAAGCCATTAAAGGTCCAGTTAGTCAGTAGCGCTGCTAGCAAATAATCAGTGGCTCGCTCCCAGTGGGTATCGCCGGCTTCAATTTTGCGGCGGAATGGTCGGAACGAACCTGCAAGAAGTGGTGGCGAGACACAGATTGCTGCGACAGAAAGAATCGTTAAGAGCTGGCTCAATGAGTTCACATTGCCCGAGAGTAAAATGCCACTGACGTAGACGAGGGCTGCGACTACTCCGCCGATTGATTCAAAGATGCTGAGTAGAGTCATTGCAACCATGACTGTCCACGTTGGAGGCATTGGTTGCGAGCTTGCGGATTCAACTGCCAACAGGCCGATATAGGCACCGAGCGGAATTGTGAAGAATGAGACTGAACCAATCATTGCTCTCAAATAGCTAGCATCATTTAATAACTTGCCAAAAAGTGGTGCAAAGCGCGAGATGCGTAAGGTTGACGCGATGATCGCTGATTCAAAAGGTCTGGTGAAAGGTGCCTTCCAGGTAAATGAACGATCACCGATTCCCAGGCGATCTCCTTCAGCGTCACCGAAATCAAATTGGCTAGATTGTTTTGCATGTGCAGAGTGAAGTGCTTCCTCGGCGCTGCCTTCAGAGTGTGGCTCGTTGATGTTATTTTCTGAGCGCCGGCCGCTCATCGAGCGTGAACCAGAACCGCTCTTTCCTGGAGCATCTCCCCCTCCAGAGCTTCCGCCACCACCGGTGCTTGATCCTGCGCCAACTGCAGCGCCAACTGCAGCACCGCCAGCAGATAAAACACTAAGAGCGGCAAATCCTGTGATCTGTGTCTGTGCAGTTTTTTCAGGTTCAGAGGTCGGATTGTAGGTAGGCAACTTGTCCACATCTGTGACATCGGCAAGCGTTGCTGGGTCGACGACGATATCTAAATCAGGACAGGAGTTATCCCAATGGATTTCTCCTGTTTTATCTTTGCAGAACTTAATCTCTTCCTCAGTTACTTCACCTGTATCAGGATCAGTAATTTGGGCGATAGCTGTGTGATAACCAGGCGGCAGATCGCCTGGAAGGTCGATCAATACATCCGCTGATGCTCCATCTGCAATGAGATCTGCTACCTGATCATCTGCATGAGTTGGAATAATCGAGAAGTTAAGGAGTATCACCAAGAGGAGGAGTAATTTTTTCGTCATCGTACGCTGCGCTTTACTGTGATTTTAATTTTGGTGCCGGGTTTGAGTCCCGTAAATTTGAGGGCAGCCTTATTTCCACCTGCACTCAGCGCCGAGGCAACATATTTTCCCTTTACAGTTACCGAGACAACCGGTGCGCTACCTGAATCACTAGAAGCTTTTAGCTCTGAGAGAGCCTCGGAAGGACTCACAATTGCTGCAGCTGCTGGCGCATCAGCCTTTGCTTTCGCATCAGCGTCAGCTTTTGCTTTTGCGTCTGCATCGGCCTTTGCTTTCGCTTTGGCATCGGCATCGGCTTTCGTTTTTGCGTCTGCATCGGCCTTTGCTTTGGCATCAGCGTCGGCCTTTGCTTTCGCATCAGCGTCGGCTTTCGCTTTTGCGTCTGCATCGGCCTTTGCTTTGGCATCTGCTTCAGCCTTGGCTTTCGCATCCGCGTCAGCCTTGGCTTTCGCATCCGCGTCGGCTTTCGCTTTCGCATCCGCGTCGGCTTTCGCTTTCGCATCCGCGTCGGCTTTCGCTTTCGCATCCGCGTCGGCTTTCGCTTTCGCATCCGCGTCAGCCTTTGCTTTCGCATCCGCGTCAGCTTTAGCTTTGGCATCTGCTGCCGCTTTTTCAGCAGCTACACGTGCGGCCTCTGCGGCGGCTTGGCGCGCAGATTCTGCTGCTGCTTGTCGTGCAGCTTCTGCAGCTGCTTGTCGTGCAGCTTCTGCAGCAGCTGCCTCACTTGCATCGAGTGCTGCATCGGTTGTGGTTGCAGATAGAGCAGTCGTTGATTCACTATCACCGATTGCATTCACCGCAAGAATTCTTACCGTATAGCTTCTGCGACCAATCAATCCAGTAATTGTGAAAGGTGAACTAGTTGTTGCCATCGCAGTAAAAGTCTCACTGTTGAGAGAGTACTTATAATTGGTAATGGGAGTTCCACCCGTTGTCCCTGCGCTGAAGGTCAGGGTAATTTGGCGATCGCCACTTACTGCCGTAGTTAAGGTTGGTACGCCCGGAACTTGGAAGAGGCTAGAAAAAGCTCGTATTGGTCTGACGCCATCGTAATTGAAAGTTGCTGCATTTGGATTCCAAGCACCATTTGAGAAATTCACCTCGCCTACCTGCGATGCGTCAGTTTCGGTCGAAGACCAATATCCACCAGGTGGAAAAGAGAGCAGAGAGTTTGGCCTATTTGTGTATAGGGCCAGAAGCTCGTTCTTGGCAGGCAGGTACCAATCATCAACGGTCGCGCCAAATGCGCTCACTGAATAATTGTCGGCAACGTGAACTGCTCTACCTGAATTATCTAAAGGGAAAGCAATCGCAGCGCGAGTATTTTTATATCCAGTTCCTATGGCGGTTCCTTGCGCATTCGCTCCAATTAAGCCTTTGGGGTTTCTCTGGTCCCAGAAATAATTTCCACCAGAGAAGGCATAATCATCATTTAAGTTATTCCAATTATCGCGAGCCGCCTCAAGATAGGTGCAGGTTGCAGCAAGCGTGGGGCCACATGCAAAACCACTATTTGATACGTAAAAGACAACTCCAGATCCAGGGCCTACATCACCTACTAGACAGGTTCCACCTAAGTGGCACGGGGTTCCAGCACCGGATGTAGTCGTAAGTATTTCGGTCGTGGGATCAGATGGGACTGTGAGTACGCCCCCAGAGCCCGTGGCAGTTACCTGAACGCGGACAAATTTTCCGAGTGATTCACCTTTGGGGATGTAGGTAGATGATGTTGCATATCCAATATTTGTGTAGGTGCCACCTGAAGTTGGCGAGTTCTGCCATTGATATGTGTAGCTCGGTGAACCAGTCCATGTCCCGGTCGCTGCAGTCAGAGTGGAACCGACTCGCGTTGTGCCGGAAATTGTAGGCACGGCTGTATTCGTTGGAGCAGGCCCAGGACAGGTTGGTGTAGCTGTGTAACGTGCACTCGTCGAATTGTAATCTTCAGTAACTTCTGCAGAAGAAAGGACGGTTGAGTAGACCTTCACTACACCAATCAGCGCATTCATTGCATATGAAGTGCCACTCATGGCGCCAAGCCACCAATTTTGATCAGTATTTGCATCTGAACGCATACCGACGTTAACTGCTTGAACGGCTATCGATGTTCCGTTTCGATACATAGTAATTTGATTTGTATCTTTATTGAATGCATAAACTAAATGTTGCCATTCACCTGGTACGACATCTGAATTTGATGACTTACCTTGAGCGCCAGCGCCTCCATTTCCGTTTTCAAGCACCATCTTGGTTATACCGTTATAGCCCCAAAAGGCTTTGAACCCATTTGAACCAAAACCGTTTCCAGCATTGGCAAAAATAGTTTGAATATCGACACTATTTGTTGTCGGCTTAACCCAAACAGATAAGGTGAATTGATTACCAAAATTCGTTCGAGGAAAGTCAATTCTTCCAGATCCAGCGAAGCTGAATACGCCACAAGTGCTTGTTTCAAATCCCACATTTGACATTGTTCCGGTGATTCCAGAAACCAAATCTGTAACCGTCGAACCTGATCCGGGATAACTGGCAATCTTGCCCGGATCAATTGTCACCTTTTGAATATCTGCCGAAATGAATTTGGATGATCCGTCTTTTGAAGTTAAGTGTGCCCCGCCGGATTGGGATTCAATAACTTGTCGAGAATCCAAAAGTCGAGCTGCAGATGCTCCATCTTTAATGACAAAAGATAAAGTGGTTGAAATTAGAAAGGAAAAGACCGCGATAATCGCTATGGATTTCAACCTCACAGCCAAAACTCCTAGCGTGTCTTGAAAGTATTTTGAGAACTATAAAGGAGGTGGAGTGAAATATCTATAGAAGAGGCTACTTCTCCTTGTAACCCTTTGGGCAGACTGGATTGGCAGCAGTTACTTTCCTCTGCAGGACACCTTTTACGCAGGTTATCGTCTTCACAGATGGTGTCGTTGATGCTGGCGTTGTCAGTCTTTTGGCGCAAGGGATTCCTTGGCATGAGAGGCGGCGGCTTTTGTTCCGCTGATCAGCGACTCTTGCTGCTTTAGTAAACGTTCAAGATCATTAGCAATCTTGTTTGCTTGAGTAAGGTTGGCTTGGTTGGCTTTAAAGTTAATCCCCATGTGGATAACTTAGGCCCGAGCGGTGACACGAAAGAAAAGAAGCCCCGAGTGACTAAATCCCGGGGCTTCTTTAATGTGGTCTGGCTGGTAGGATTCGAACCTACGACCCTCCTTTGAGTCAAAAAGGTGCTCTATCCGCTGAGCTACAGCGGTACGCACCGCGAAACCTAAGTCAGTTAAATTAGCTGGCTTAGGTTTTATTCTTTTACTGTGGATATCTTTCAATCCAATAGAGTTCTGCCATGAAAAGAACGTTGCCCTTAATCTTGATCGCATCTTTGGTTGGTTTTTTTGTGTTCACCGATAGTCAAAGTTGGGCAGAGACAGTTGCAACAAAATCTAAGGTCTGTCCTGTTACTTCTTTTCCGGACCTTTCACAATCAGTTGGTGCGGGAGCCGGTTATGCAAAACCTGCGCTGTCAGTTACTTGCAGCAAGACAGAGTTGAAGGTGACTTCAAATGGCATGATCAGTTTTGCCTTTGAACCTAAGACTCCTAATGCTTTAAGTACGCAAGAATGGAGCTGGTCGGTTCCGCTAAATCCGGTTAAAGCAAGTGCAACAACAACAATCCGAAATGTATTGGGAACGCTTGGCTTTACCGTTAGTGGGCTGCCGATCTATGGACCAACTGAAGGACCGCAACCCCCTGCACAAGCCTTCGGTGATCCGGTTTATAACAAGATTATGGATACATGTGGCGGCCATACAGGTCCTGCGCGTGAATATCATCACCATGCAATTACCTTGGCCCAACAATGCAATTTATCTAAGCAGAAGATCCTGGGCTATGCCTTAGATGGCTTTCCTATCTACACAACTTTGGGATGCTTAAACACCAAGTGCACTAAGTCGGCTTTGATGAAATCTGGATACGTCAAGACTGGTGATCCAACTACAAATTCTTGGGATGCCTATACATATAAAACGTCAAAGGCCACAGGTGTTTTGGATGCGTGCAATGGGCGTACACAACCAGATGGAACATATGGATATCACGTAACAACTGGCTTCCCATACATAATCGGTTGCTTCGCAGGTACTGCAACGCTACCTAAGGGACGGGCCGGTGGGCCTATGCCTCCAATGGGCGGACCTGGTCAACCTATGGATGGGCAAGCGCCACCGATGGGTGGACCACCTAAGCCTTAACTTTTTCGATTTCTAAAACTTGTCCATGCACCGGTTGATACAAGTGCCCAAGCAACTAACAACGGTTGAAAAAGCAGGCGAATAAAGCGGGCGCGATCACTATTTAAACCAAAGGCGTCGACTTTATTTATGTATTGCGAGATATTTCCCCAAAAGACTGCCGTGAAGAATATGGTTACCAGCCAGCCGATTTGTGTTCGGTACTTCCAGAGCAAAATCAAACTAAGGCCGAGTGCGATCTCGACTACACCTGATGCCAACACTACGAAATCTGCGTAATCCTTAAATAGTGTGGGTACCTGTGCGCGGAAAGTTAAACGGCTCGTAGTTAGGTGGCTAATGCCGGCATAGGCAAGGGCTGCACCTAAAACTGTTTGCGGGGTTCTGCGCAGAAGTTGCATGTATCAATTTAAATGAAAAGGTTTAGTTATTTTTCACGTACTCAGCAGCGTGAGGAAAACCATTGGCTTCTAGCTTTTCTGCCAAGTCAGCCTTAACAGCCTTTACGACCTTATGTGTTCCGTCGCAGTTCTTCTCTTCATCTCTTGTGTAAGTACAGGTGCAAGCGCCCATGGTTTATTCCTTTTCTCGTTTGGTGAACTATAGCCCGAAGTCGCGCATATCTAACTTGACTCCAATTAGCGGCATTGGGCTATCGCTATCCCAGCCCAGCAATGCATCAACAGCAAACTCTTTAACTCCTTGATCTTTCAACGCCTTGGTTATGTCTGCCGATAAATGCTTTGGGATATAGCCAACTTGCAAGCCTTCAACCATGACTTTCACAGCAGTTGGGTCAAAGTCATTAGTTGGCTCTAATACAAGTTCAGCCGGTGTTGGAAATGTGCCATCTTGAATTGCGCCATGCTTTTTTAGAAGTGCAACTAAATGATCTCGCTGGAAAGATTCACCGACTACTTCAAAGGTACAGGCCTCTTCGTCGAAATCTGATGCACCTTGCGAAAAAGTTATTGGTTCGACCTTGATCGCTTTGCCTTTTAAGAGATTACGAAAAATACCCATAGCTTGAGTGTGGCAGGTGCGGCTGGTTTTGCTCTCGAGACACCAATAAATTCACGGTTACCACTCTTAAATTACTTAGGTGGTGATCCATAGGTTGCATATTCGGCGGCAAGAACCTTTGAAAGGATGGTCGAAGCTTCGCTCCAGCTAATTCCATACACGCTGCGGAAGGCTGTTTGAAAGTCTTGTCCCTCCGCTGCCAAGGCGAATAATGCCATCGTTGATTGAGGACCAGCAATAGCCACAAGCGCTTCTGTAGTCAATGCTCCTACCGAATATCCAAGCCGGTACAACGGACCGTTCTGATAGCAAGAAGGCGCTGATTGATTGTAAAGATAATCTTTTAATGAAGCTTGCGAATAATCTGTCACAGTTGTAGGCCCTTGGTTGAAAGGTACTTGCTTATGGTAGGTCAGGTAATCCGCTAACGATCTTGAGGAGACCATAGGTCCGATTGAATTAGGCATACCTTCAAAGATCCAGCATGGCGAAAAGCCTTGGTTTGCCATTCCACTGTGGAAACACGCTCCCCCAATACCACCTGTGCAGTTAGGGACTCCGATGAATTGAGAGGTCTGCACAGCGTGAAGGTATTCATGACCAACCACTCCACCATCCGCTTTATAAAAAGCCTGTGCTCCCGATTCCGAAGCCCCTAATTGAAGGAAGGAATCATCTGAGTTGTAATAGGAGCCCGAGTTTGCGCCACCACAAGAGGTAACTGGACCTGTAAATTGCCCAGGACTTACACCTTGCTGACAATTGCCGGCTAACGCACGAAGAGGGCCGTCTAAGAACTCAGGATCCTTCAATGAATACCCAGCAGATTTAAAATCAGCAGTAAAGCGATCTTCCGTCTTTTTTAAATCGGTCGCGTTATAGACATACATTCGATAGAACGTTGGCTGGCTAAAACCACTCCATAGTTGTGCTTCGCGGTTCAAGATCTCTTGAATCCGAGCAACTCCTCCCACTTGATCAGGCACTGTTGTCGGACCAACATAAACTGTTGTTGGTACCGTCGCTGGTGCGTTTGCAGCAATTACATTTTGAACGTTTTGATATGCGAGTGCAGGTATCTCTGAAATGTGATCCATGATGTTTGCAAAAGTAATTGCACCTTTTTGTGCAACTGGAAGCGAAATTGGAATAGGTGCTTTAAATGCCTTTGGTTTTGGACTCGCTGCCGCAGTTGCGACTGCAACTCCCTTATCCCAGACCATTTTCTTACCAGATTTAACACATGTAAAAGTCTTGCCTGATGCAATCGACGTTGAACCGACCTTTGTGCAAGTAGCACCGGCCTTAGGAGCAGCAGCGAAACTTTGAACTGGGCTGATTAAGGCAGCGGCTAGAGCGATCCCTAGTAATCCTGCGAGTTTTTTCATGCCCTGAAGATATCTGAAGTGCCGAAAATAGTCAGTAAGTCGGTATTAATTTTAGGTAAATTTGCTAAAAGCTTTGGGGAATTGAATCAAGCGCTGGGTTTAATAATTGTTATTCCACCCACGACTTGGTTTTCTAGTTCGGCTAGGGCAATTGCACCTTCTGCTAAACCAACCTCGCGCTTAACAAGTAGCGATGGATTTAAAACTCCACTGGCGACTAGCGCCAACATCTCTGGATAATCGCGTGCTGCCATACCGTGTGATCCAAGAAGATCTAGCTCCCAGGCGATAGCGCGCGCCATTGGCATTGCAGTTAAACCATCTGGGGTTAGCAGCAAGCCTAATTGCAAGTGGCGTCCGCGCCGTGAAAGTGAAAGTACCGATGCATTAGCGGTTGCTTGGCTACCTAGCGCATCTACTGCAACATCTACGCCGCCCAGGTTTTGTAGGAAAGTAACAGGATCTATCTCTTTTGAATTAATAGTTTGCGCTCCCAGAGACGCGGCTACTTCTAGCGCGCCATCGTTGATATCAATTGCATAAACAGTTGCGCCTTGCGCTTTGGCAATCATGGCTGCACTTAAGCCAACTCCCCCACAGCCATAGATTGCTACTTTTTCGCCAGATTTTAATTGTGCGCGCTTTATTAGGCCACGGTATGCGGTAGCAAAGCGACAGCCCAAGGCAGCAGCTGTTGCAAAGGAAACTTCGTTGGGAAGACTAATTAAATTAAAGTCAGCGTTATCTATTGCTACATATTCGGCAAATGAACCAAAGCCGGTGAAGCCGGGTTGAGTTTGTGTGGGACAGACTTGGGCATCACCGCGCAGGCAGTATGTGCACTTGCCACAGCCGCAGACAAAGGGAACGGTGACGCGATCGCCAACTTTAAATTTAGTAACTGCGCTACCGATTTGAGAAATAATTCCCGCAAATTCATGTCCAGGAACATGTGGCAACACGATATCTGAATCGTGCCCCATCCAAGCGTGCCAATCACTTCTACATAAACCCGTTGCTTCAACCTTTATGACTACACCGTTAACTGGTGCAACCGGTATCGCAATTTCAGCTACCGATAACGGCCCCTTGAATTGGGTGAAGTAGATCGATTTCATTCCCGTTATGTTAGTCGCCTGCCTTACCATTTAGCCATGTCACGGGTAGCAAAGATCAAGAATGGTTTTGCTCCTAAAGTCTGTGCGCGCTGCGGTCTGGAATTTGAATGGCGCAAGAAGTGGGCCAAGAACTGGGCGGAAGTTAAATACTGTAGCGATCGCTGTTGTGAAAATAAATGAAGCGCATTATCTATATCCCCTTTGATCATCTCCATCGTAATTTTGGAGCGTTAAAGGGTGCAGATCCAGCAAATGATGTCATTGCGATGGTCGAAAGTGCCCGGATGACAACTGGGCGAAATTGGCATAAAGAAAGGCTCTTCTTTCTAATCTCTAGCGCTCGTCACTTTGCAAAATCTTTAGAAAGTGAAGGCTTTAAAGTTGAGTATGTAAAAGCGCCAACCACCATCGACGGCCTTAAAAAAATCTCAGCCAAGCACAAAGGTTTACCAATTACTTGCGCCGAACCAAGTTCCTTCAGACAATTCGAAGCGCTAAAAAACTATGGTGTAATTTTTATCGATAATGATTTCTTCTTAACACCACGATCTCTCGTTAGATCTTGGGCGGATGGGCAGAAGAACTACCTGATGGAGAATTTTTATCGCAAACAACGTGTTCGCCTAAATGTCTTAATGGAAGGCAAGGATCCAGCAGGTGGAGCTTGGAACTTCGATAAGGAAAATCGCTTGCCGCCGCCGAAGAAATATGAAGGTCCGTCATATCTCGAGCACAAACGAGATGAGATAGATAAAGAAGTTGCCGCCGAACTTGGCCACACACTGACGACAACTTGGGCCACAACGCGTGCAGGTGCTTTGCTCCAATTGAAGAACTTTATAGATAACCATTTTGCTGAATTTGGACCGCTGGAAGATGCGATGACAGTTGATAACTGGGCGCTGCACCATTCACTTCTTTCACCATATCTAAACAACGGTTTATTACATGCCAGCGAAGTTGTTGAAGCTGCCGCTAAGGCTTATCGCACAGGAAAGATCCCAATCGAGTCTGCCGAAGGCTTTATCCGGCAAATCATTGGTTGGCGCGAATATGTAAATGGTATGTATTGGTTTCTTGGCCCGGATTACCGCGAGAACAATCAATTGCAGGCCACCCGAAAACTATTGCCACTCTTTTCAGATCCATCTGCGACAAAGATGAATTGCATCAAAGAGACGGTTACCGATATCCAAGATCGCGCTTGGGTTCATCACATCCCCCGCTTGATGCTGCTTTCCAATCTGGCACTTGTTACTGGCACCAACCCACAAGAGTTTCTTGATTGGATGCGCGAAGTCTTTATCGATGCCAGTGAATGGGTGATGGTTCCTAATGTCATCGGTATGGGCGTTCACGCCGATGGCGGACAGATGATGACTAAGCCATATGCTGCAGGTGGTGCTTACATTTCACGGATGTCTAATTACTGCAAATCGTGCGAATACAACCCGAAGCTACGCACAGGGGAAACTGCCTGTCCCTTCACAACTTTATATTGGGATTTTCTTGATCGTCATAGAGAAACCTTTGCTAAGAACCATCGCATGAGCCAGCAAGTATTTGGCCTTAATCGCTTGAGCGATCTTGCTGAATTAAAGAAACGTGCTCTTGAAGTTCTGGAAGGTTTAGAAAAGGGAACTATTTAGCGCTACCGCTTATCCAGGTATGTAGGAATCACGATCTCGTTATATTGCAAGAAGCCTGGTTTTACTGGTGGATCAAAGCGGCAGATACGATTTTCATCAGAGAGTGAAATGTTTTCATTTTCAGCAGCTGCTCGTAACTCTTTTATCTTCTTGGCACTTAACTCTTCGCTTGCTTTTCCGCGAAATGACAACGCGACGCAAGTTTCAGACGCTAATTCGCGCAGGTGCACGTTTGGATCACTTGGGTCTGGCAAGCGGTCTCTGTCGCTGCCCGCTGGCATTACAAATGAGACATACCAATCTTGCGAATCTGAACTCTCTACCCGTTGCGCAGCAATAACTGGCGCTGTCATTGCAATTTTTTCAGATGTCTTATTGCCCTTTGAGATATATCTAAAGAGAGACCCAAAGGCGCTACTGGTTGCCACGGAATACGGCGCTGAGATTTTTACTTCTGCGATAACGCATGGCTGGTATTCGCGAACCTCGAAACCTTTATAGGTGCGCAAAACTCTAAATTCTTGCCGCTGGGTCATGCTCTGATCCTACTTGCGCCTACAAAGACCGTAAGCCCTACACTTACGTAATTCTTTCAGGGGGCGTGAGTGGCAACTTTCTTTAGCAGTGGCACGATCTGGTGCGGCCTGGGCTCTGTTGCTACATCAGTGCGTATCGATGCTGGAGTTGTCGTCGAAATAGATGGTGTTGCATCCCCTGGTGATGAAATTGTTGATCTGCGCGGTGGTTTCTTGGCGCCTGCCTTTATGGATGGACATGCGCATCCGTTATTTGGTGGACGTGAGTCACAGGGTCCATTGGTAAATGGTTTGCAGACAGTTGCTGAAATGGTGGCAGAAGTTAAACGTTTTGCCGATAGCAATCCCAATACGCCCTGGATTATCGGTGGCGCATATGAAGCAGCCGTTGTCGGTGGCGGAGATTTTCTAGCAACTTGGTTAGATGAAGTTGTAAGCGATCGCCCAGTTGTATTGCAGGCAGTTGATCACCACACCATTTGGGTAAATAGCAAAGCGCTAGAAATTGCTGGGATAACGGCTGAAACAGTTGATCCTGAAGGTGGAACTATTGCGCGAAATGGCGATGGATCACCGCGGGGTACTTTGCGCGAGCCATCTGCGATGGATTTGATTATGAAACATGCGCCAGAGCGCACCATTGATGAAGATGTAGCCGCGATTGCTTGGGCATCTGATCGGTATTTAGAAAGTGGTGTAACCGCCGCCACTGATGCCTGGGTTGAACCCGGCATGGCTGAGGCATATATCGCAGCTGATAAATCTGGTGCGCTGAAGATTGATATGGATCTATTTTTCTTGGCACAGCCGGGGGCTTGGAGAGAAAGAGTTCCGTATTTTGCAAAGTTGCGGCAAGAGATTCAATCACTGGGTGCTGGATCAAAGCTGGCGGCTAAGACTATAAAGATTATTGGTGATGGTGCGTTATCTGCTGGCACTGCGGCATTGCTTGCACCTTACTTGGATGATCCAACTTCAAAGGGTTTATTGATTTGGGAAGATGAAGAAGTACTCGATGCCGCAGTGACTTTTGATGCGGCCGGATACCAATTACATATGCATGCCATTGGCGATGCTGCCGTGCGTCAGGCTTTAGACACAATCGAAAAGATGATTGCGGTAAATCCAAAGTGGGATCGCCGTCCAGTGATTGTGCATGCGCAGTTGATTGATACCGCTGATTTGCCACGCTTTGCTGCCTTAGGTGTGATTGCCAATTACCAACCGTTATGGACTTATTTAGATCCGATGAATAAGGAGTTAATTGCACCGCGCTTGGGCGATGTGCGAAATGCGCAGCAATATCAATTGGCATCGATGGTTAAATCTGGTGCACGAATTAGTTATGGAAGCGATTGGCCAGTTACTTCTTATGTTCCGCTGCTGGCTCTGGCAGTTCCAACACATCGCCAATCACCTGATCGATATCCTGCCAAAGGTTGGAGTCCGCACGAGGCGATCTCAGTTGAAGAGAGTTTGAGTTTTTACACCGCAGGCGTTGCCTATCAAAGCTTTAACGAGAAGCGCTTTGGCCAGATTGCCGTTGGCATGCAGGCTGATTTAATGCATTTAGCCGCTAACCCGATGGATGTTGCGCCGCATGATGTGGCGGGGATCAAGATTTTAGGCGTTTATAAGTCAGGGGTAAGAGTCATAGGATGAGGCTATGACTACCACCGTTAACCACTGGATTGATAACAAAGAGTTTGTAAGCACATCAGGTCGCACCGCACCTGTTTATGACCCAGCACTTGGAGTTGAAACAAAGCGTGTGGCTCTAGCAAACGGTGCTGAAATTAACGCAGCTATTGCATCTGCGAAGCAGGCATTTCCTGGTTGGTCAAAGACTTCACTTGCAGCGCGTCAACAGATCGTCTTTAAATTCCGCGAACTACTAAATGCTAAAAAAGGCGAGCTAGCAGAGATCATTACCAGCGAACATGGCAAAGTCTTATCTGATGCTCTGGGTGAAATTACGCGTGGTCAAGAAGTCGTCGAATTTGCAGTCGGTATGCCACAACTTATTAAGGGTTATTACTCAGAAAATGTTTCAACTGGCGTTGATGTTTACTCAACTCGCCAAGCCTTAGGTGTTGTCGGAATCATCTCTCCCTTTAACTTTCCTGCGATGGTGCCGATGTGGTTCTACCCAATCGCAATCGCGGCTGGCAATACCGTTGTATTAAAGCCATCTGAAAAAGATCCTTCAGCATCGATCTGGATTGCAAAGCTTTGGAAAGAGGCAGGCTTGCCAGATGGCGTATTTAACGTTTTAAATGGCGATAAAGAATCTGTAGATGGCTTATTGCACTCCCCTGATGTTGAGTCAATTTCTTTCGTTGGCTCAACTCCGATTGCGCGCTATATCTATGAAGAATGCGCAAAGGCTGGTAAGCGCGTGCAATCACTTGGTGGCGCCAAGAACCATATGTTGGTTCTGCCCGATGCTGATCTAGAACTCGTTGCCGATTCTGCAATTAACGCAGGCTTTGGTTCTGCCGGCGAACGTTGCATGGCGATCTCAGTTGTTGTGGCCGTCGAACCAGTTGCAGATGCGCTAATTGAAAAGATTGTCTCTCGCATGAATAAGTTGCGCACTGGTGATGGTCGCCGTGGCTGCGATATGGGTCCGCTTGTTACAAAAGAACACCGCGATAAAGTCGCCGGTTATATCGATGTGGCAATTAAAGATGGCGCAAAGGTCGTTGTCGATGGCCGCGGCGTTAAAGCAGACGGTGAAGCTGCTGGATTCTGGCTTGGGCCAACCCTGATCGATAACGTGCCAACAACATCTGATGTTTATAAGGATGAAATCTTCGGACCTGTCCTATCTATTGTGCGCGTGAAGAGCTATGACGAAGGCGTTTCACTAATTAATAGCGGTGCCTTCGGTAATGGAACCGCCATCTTTACAAATGATGGTGGCGCTGCCCGTCGCTTCCAGAATGAGATTCAAGTCGGCATGGTCGGAATCAACGTTCCGATTCCAGTACCAGTTGCTTACTACTCATTCGGTGGTTGGAAGCAATCACTCTTTGGCGATACCAAAGCACACGGTGAAGAAGGCGTTCACTTCTTTACTCGCGGCAAAGCGATCACCAGTCGCTGGCTTGATCCAAGCCATGGCGGTATCAACCTCGGATTCCCACAGAATTAATTTTCTGCCATGGCACCGAAGTGGTTATATAAGAAAGGTGAGTTAACTAGCCCCGGCTGGGATCTTCACCTTGATGCCACAGCTTCGCCGTTGCCCGAGATTAAGCATGTCGGCATTCGCGTCGGTACCGTTTCGGTTGGAAGCAATTTAAATATTGAGGCTGATTCGCAAGAGCGCACCATCTTTGTTCTAGATGGCGGCGATGTAATCGTTAACGTCACCCATTCTGGAAAGAGTGAATCAATAACTCTGCGCGGTCGCGCTTCAGTATTTTCTGGTCCAACTGATCACTTATATGTACCAATCAATTCAAGTATTGAGATATCAGGTACCGCACGTATTGCAGTTGGTGAAGCGCCTGCTAAGAACGCTAAGCCAATTTCGCTTTTAAAGCGCGAAGCTGTTCCGGTCTTCATCCGTGGTGCAGGCCGAGAAACCCGGCAAGTACATAATTTTGGTATGCCCGATAATTTAGATGCTGATCGCTTTATCGTGGTTGAAGTAATTGTTCCGGCCGGTAACTGGTCAGGTGCGCCGGCTCATAAGCACGATACTTGTATTCCTGGCAAAGAATCGAATTTAGAAGAGCTTTACTACTTTGAGAGCGCGCTAGAACGTGGCCGCGTTGCTACTGATCCGGTTGATCCAGTTGGTTACTTGCGAGGTTATGCATCAGATGACCGAGAATTCGATATCACCGCCGAAGTCCGCAGCGGCGATTTAGTTCTAGTCCCACACGGTTGGCATGGACCGGTAGCTGCAGCCCCAGGTTATGACTTGTACTTCTTTAATGTGATGGCCGGTCCTGATCCGGTGCGCGAATGGAATGTCACAGATGACCCGCATCATGCTTGGATTCGCGAAAGTTGGAAAGACCAAGCACCCGATCCGCGCTTGCCATACAAGAGTTAACAAATAAAGTTATTAAGAGGAAGATAGAGCCATGACAACTCGCAGAATGAGCGTTGGACAAGCCATTGTTGAATTTTTGGCCCACCAATACACCGTCGATGGCGATCATCGCGAACGCACAATTGCCGGTGTCTTTGGAATCTTTGGCCACGGAAATGTTGCTGGTATTGGACAAGCTTTAAAACAACTCTCTACGACTGATCCTGATGTGATGCCTTATTACCAAGCGCGTAATGAACAAGCGATGGTTCACGAATCATCTGCCTTTGCTCGAATGAAACGTCGCCGCGCCACATTTGCCTGTACCGCATCCGTGGGTCCTGGGGCTACAAATATGTTGACTGGCGCAGCTGTTGCAACGACTAATCGTCTGCCAGTTTTGTTGCTTCCATCAGATACCTTCGCCAATCGCGCAGCCGATCCTGTCTTGCAACAACTAGAACAACCGCATGATTTAACTATGACGGTAAATGATGCCTTTAAGCCGCTATCTAAATTCTTTGATCGTATTAATCGTCCAGAACAGATCTATAGCTCGCTACTAAATGCAATGCGCGTTTTAACTGATCCAGTTGAAACTGGCGCAGTCACAATTTGTCTGCCTGAGGATGTGCAGGCCGAAATTATTGATGTGCCGGAAGAATTCCTGGCAGATCGCGAATGGCATATCCGTCGCCCTCGTCCTGATGCTGGCATTTGTGGTGATGTAGCAAAGCTAATTCGTTCGGCAAAACGTCCTGTCATTGTTGCCGGTGGTGGAGTTATCTACTCTGATGCGCACGCAGCCCTTGCCAACTTTGCCGAAACAACTGGTATTCCGGTTAGCGTCACCCAAGCAGGGGTTGGCTCCCTTAACTGGGATCACCCGCAAATGACTGGCTCAATCGGTGCAACGGGAACAACTACTTCAAATCGCTTAGCCGTGAAAGCAGATCTAGTAATAGGTATCGGCACTCGTTACAGCGATTTCACAACCGCTTCCCGCACAGCTTGGCAAAATAACGATGTTAAGTTTGTAAATATAAATATTGCATCCTTTGATGCCTACAAGCATGGCAGCGCTACCCCAGTTGTTGCCGATGCGCGCGAAGTAATTACCGAATTAACAGCTGAGTTAAAGGGCTATGCCATTGATTCCGCTTATGCCCAAGAGATTGCCGCCGAGAAAGCATCTTGGGATAAAACAGTCAATGCTGCCTTTCTTGACCGTAAGTTAGCTAAACCGAGCCAGACTGAAATTATCGGTGCAGTTCAAGCAGCATCAGATCCGCGCGATGTTTTGATTTGCGCCGCTGGATCGCTGCCAGGTGATCTTCACAAGTTATGGCGCGTGCGCGATCAACTTGGATATCACGTGGAATATGCATTCTCTTGCATGGGATATGAAATTGCGGCAGGGCTTGGAGTCGCCCGCGCAGATTCATCCCGCACACCAATCGTTATGGTCGGCGATGGTTCGTATTTAATGATGCACACTGAAATGGTTTCAGCCGTTGCCGAAGGCCTGAAATTTATCGTTGTCTTAATCCAGAACCACGGCTTTGCATCGATTGGCCATTTATCTGAAGATGTTGGTTCAGAACGCTATGGAACCAAATATCGCTTCCGCGATGGCAAGGGCAATAACTTTGAAACCGGCGATGTGCTACCGGTAGACCTTGCGACAAATGCCGAAAGCTTAGGTATGAATGTAATTCGAATTGCCGAATCCCCAAATGCGATCGCAGATTTATCGGCGGCGGTTAAGGCTGCAAAAGCACATCCTAAAGTGACTTTGATTCATATAAATAATGATCCACTTTTATACGCGCCAGATGGCGAAGGTTGGTGGGATGTTCCGATCACATCTGTTTCAAAACTGGAATCAACAAAGCAAGCTTACGCTGGTTATAAGGAAGCGATCAAGAAGCAGAAGAAGTATCTAGGTAAAGGCTCTAGCGAACGTAATTAAACGTAGGTTACTTCGCGGAATGATCGCTTGATCGAAAGCGTGTATTTGTCATCTTTGGGATCTGCGACTCGGAAGAAACAGAAAATTTTCTTGCCGTACTTCTTTTCCTCAGCGCCTGGATCTGGAAAGAAATAGCCGTAAGTAAGTGATGACGGCAAATCTTTCTGACCAGTCAAAGTTGCAACTGCCGCGGTATCGCAAGCAACTCCAGCTTCTTTTTTAGCTGCCTCAGAATTTAAATCTTTCGCCTTAATCAATCCACTGTAGAAAACTTCATAATGATGTGGGGATGCGCAGTTGGATGCATAGAGCGTTTTGTAATTTGTATCAGACCATTTACTAGATTTAGTCGGAGCTTTATTTGCGGCGTAGCAACCCGGCTTTAGCTCGAGGTAAAAGGTGCCTTTGCTCAAAGCCTGGGCTGGGTTGATCTGGAGAGCCAAAAAGAGCGCGGTGGCTGTTGCGAGAAATTTATGGCGCTTCATAGGCTCAATCCTATGACCTCAACCTTTACTTGAAGGTTGAACTTAACCAAAATGTAATAGAAATTAATTTTCTGCTAACGGCGTGTGAATAGCAGATTGCCTGCGCTCGGATAGTCTTCGCTCACAAACGTTTTGTAGGCCGATTGCCCTAATCGTCCGCGTCTAAATAAGGAGCTCCACTTGATTAAGAGAATTTCAGCTGTAACAGCTGCACTCGCTCTTGCAACAGTTGGCTTCATTGTTCCAGCACAAGCTGCAACAGTTGAAGCAGACTGCGGTAAAGCCACTGCATTCTGTGTTGGTCTCGTAACTGACCTAGGAAAGGTTGATGACAAGTCATTTAACCAATCTGCATGGGAAGGCGCGAAAGCTGGCGCTGCAAAGGCCGATGGTTTCGCTAAGTACATCGAAACTACAGATTCAAAGGACTATGCAAAGAACATTGCACTTTTCGCTGACAAGGGTTACAACGTAGTCGTAACTGTCGGCTTCTTGATGGGCGATGCAACTATCGCTGCAGCAAAGAAGTATCCAAAGATTAAGTTCATCGGCGTTGACCAGTTCAATGGTTCGACTGAAACTAACTACACAGGTCTAATCTTCGACGAAGATAAGGCTGGCTTCTTGGCCGGTTACCTCGCTGGATACCTAACAAAGACCAACAAGGTCGGCGGAGTATTTGGTATGAAGGAAGTTCTTCCTGTTCGCAAGTTCGGTGAAGGATACGAAAACGGTATTGCATACGCAGGTAAAGAGCGCAGCAAGAAGATCAAGTCAACTGTTGTTTACCACGCAGCTGGCGATAACGCGTTCTCAGATCCAGCATGGGGTGCAACAACTGCAAACCAGCTACTTACACAGGGATTCGACGTAATCTTCGGTGCAGGTGGATCAACCGGTAACGGTGCACTTGGTAAGGTTGCTCAGAAGGCTGGCGCGCTCTGCATCGGTGTTGACACCGATCAGTACTTCACAGTTCCTGAAGCAAAGGCTTGCCTAGTTACTTCAGCAGAGAAGAAGCTTGCACTTGGAGTTTCAACACTAGTTGGTCAGGCTAAGGCTGCAACAATCAAGGGTGGAAACTACACAGGTCAAGTTGGACTTTCACCATTCCATGATCTTGAGTCAAAGGTTCCTTCAGTTGTAAAGGTTCGTTTGAAAAAGGTTACATCTGGCATTCTTGCTGGATCAATTTCAACTGGTTTCAAGGGTTAATTTAAACTCTGGAAATCACAAGAAGTTCTGAGCAAAGAGCGGGTGCGCGAAAGCGCTCCCGCTCTTTGCTTTCCTCTTTCATTATTTGAAAAATCTAATAGGATAGCTAATTATGAGCGATACGAAAGTCGTCACTGAAAATAAATCCAAAGCTGTTAAAAGTTTTGATGTTGGTTCTTGGTTGATTCCGATAGTTGCAGTCTTAGTGGCGATGGCGCTTGCTGCAATTCTGATTAAGTTGCAAGGCTTAAATCCTCTTACTGCATATAAATCTTTGTTTAAAACTGCCTTTGGTTCACTTGAAGGTATGGGGGTGACGCTTGGTAAATCAACTCCCCTAGTCCTTAGCGGACTTGCGGTTGCAGTTGGTCTGCGCGCAGGTCTCTTTAATATCGGCGCACAAGGCCAGCTGCTCTCTGGTGCACTTGCCGCCGCCTGGGCTGGCGTTACCTTTGAAGGACTTCCTGGTTATATCCATATTCCAATTGCGCTAATCGTTGGAGCGTTCTTTGGCTCCATCGTGGCAGGTATCTCTGGTTTCCTGAAGGCATACCGCGGTGTCCATGAAGTCATTACAACAATCATGCTTAACAGCATCGTTATGGCGATCGCGGACTACTTGGCTTCACATCAACTCCGCGAACCTGGACAGTTTCTTACCCGCACTGCGGAAATTCAACCAAGTGCCAAGATGCCGGTTTATTCGCATCTACCTCTTGGCTTCTTTATCGCCGTCGCGCTTGCGCTCCTAATTTGGTGGGTTCTTGGTCGCACAACAAGTGGTTTCCGTATCGAAACTGTTGGCCGCAATCGACATGCCGCTTGGTATGCCGGCATATCCGTTAAGCGCACAGTTGTTTCCGCGATGCTGATCTCTGGGGCGATCGCAGGTTTGGGTGGCGCAGTCGAAACTCTCGGTATCACCTACCGCTATGCGCCAGCTTTTAACTTAGGGCTTGGCTTTGATGGAATCACGATCGCACTTCTTGGTCGCGTACATCCGCTGGGCATCATTCCTGGCGCCATCCTGATCGGTGGCATGCGCGCTGGCGCTGCAAATATGCAATTTGATTCTGGCGTTGCTCCAGAGCTCGTAGATCTTTTAATGGCACTGATTTTGTTGCTTGTAACTGCACCTTTGATTACTAGGTTCTTCAAAAACAATTCCAATAAATCAATGACCAGCGGATGGGGTAACTAATATGAAGTTACTATCTAAACGCAACGGTTACTTCTTACTTGTAATTCTCGCTACCGGTTTCTTCTACACACGCGATGGCGATATCACTACATCTGTCTATGCAACCGGCACAGCATTTGCACTTCCACTGGCTCTTGCTGCGATGGTCGGAATCATGTGTGAACGTACCGGTATCGTAAATATCGGAATCGAAGGAACGATGTTGATTTCAGCATTCGTCGCCTTCTTCGTCTCATCTCTTACCCAAAATATTATGATCGGGCTCTTTGCAGCGATCCTCACTGGGTCACTAATGGGGTTGCTGCTCGCGCTGATGTCGGTTTCGTGGCGCATGGATCAGATCATCGCTGGAACGATTCTAAACATTCTCGCTACCGGACTTACTTCATTCTTATACGTACAAGGAAAGACCATTCCTTCGGTATTCCAATCAATTGAAGTTCCCGTACTTTCAAAGATTCCATTCTTTGGTCCGGTTCTCTTTATCCACGGACCACTTACCTTCTTAGGTTTAGCGATTATCTTGACGCTCTACTTCGCGATTTATCACACACCTTGGGGCTTGCGCTCTCGCGCAGTCGGTGAACATCCATCATCTGCAGATACCGCCGGTGTTTCGGTTGCTCGACTTCGCTACATCAACGTGACCATCGCAGGTGCGATCGGTGCACTTGCTGGCGCTTACTTAAGTCTTGAGTTAGTTGGTTCATTCGAACGTGGCTTCACAGCAGGCAAGGGATTTACCGCGCTTGCCTTGATGATCTTTGGTCGCTGGAACCCGCTTGGCGCACTCGCTGCAGCGCTCTTCTTTGGTCTGGCACAAGCCTACGCAAATCAGTTGATGATTGATCAAGTGGTAAATATTCCAACTCAATTCACTGCGGCGCTTCCATACATTATGACGATCGTTGTTCTAACAATCTCTGCTGGAAAGGTGCGTCCACCTGCTGCCGAAGGACAACCGTATGAGAAGGGACAGTCATAATGAGCGCTCTTCTAGAGGTAAATGGCATCACCAAGCGCTATCCAGGAGTTGTTGCCAATGACAACGTTTCGCTAACAGTTAACGCTGGCGAAGTTGTGGCGCTGCTAGGAGAAAATGGCGCAGGAAAATCAACGCTGCTTAAAGCTGTCTTTGGTTTGATCAAGCCAGATTCTGGTGAAATCAAGATTAGTGGGACCCCAATCGTCTTTGGAGATACCGCAGGCGTTATCTCACGCGGTGTAGGTATGGTTCACCAGCACTTCCAGTTGGTGCCGGTTATGACTGTTGCCGAGAACTTGATCTTGGGTGATGAACCAAAGCTCGGGCTATTTATCAATCAGAAATCAGCGCGCGATGAGATTATTTCGCTCTCCAAGCGTTATGGCTTAGAAGTAGATCCTGATGCGGTGATTGAAGATTTGCCGGTTGGTATGCAACAGCGGGTAGAAATCCTCAAGGCGCTTCGTAAAGATGTGAAGTTGTTAATCCTTGATGAACCAACAGCGGTGCTTACTCCGCAAGAGATCGATGAACTTCTGGAAGTTATCCGTAACTTAGCTAAATCAGGTGTCGGCGTAGTTTTGATTACCCATAAATTGCATGAAGTAATGGCGGTTGCCGATCGGGTCGTCGTACTCCGCGGCGGAAAGTTAGTCGGAACGACTTCGCCTAAAGAGACTGATGAAGCAGGGCTTGCCCAGATGATGGTTGGCCGCTCAGTTGTTTTGCAGGTAAATCGCACCGAAGCCAAACGCGGTGGCGTAGTCCTAGAAGTTAAAGGACTTGAAGTTCGCGATGATCGCAAGATCATGTCGGTTAAGGGCGTTGATCTAACTCTTCATAAGGGAGAAATCCTTGGCGTTGCTGGAGTTGAAGGAAATGGACAACGTGAGTTTGTGGAAGCTATTTGCGGTATGCGCCATCGCGAAGCCGGTGAAGTATTGATTAACGGTATAGCAACCAAAGATATGAACCCGCACTCAGTTCACGAAGCGGGAATTTCTCATATACCCGAAGATCGCGAGAAGCATGGCTTAGTTTCCAATTACACCATCGCCGATAACTTGGTGCTAAACCAATTTGATCAAGAACCTTTTGCAAAGGGCTGGATCCGCAATCTGGCTGAAGTAGCTAAGAACGCTACTCAACTCGTTGAGAAATTCGATATCCGTACCCCTTCTGCCTTTAACACCGCAGGGTCCCTCTCTGGTGGAAATAAGCAGAAAGTTGTTGTGGCGCGTGAGTTAAGTGAAGAGCTACCGGTACTTGTCGCCGCACAACCAACTCGTGGAGTAGATGTCGGTTCAATTGAATTTATCCATAACCAACTTATCTCGGCTCGCGATAAGGGCGCTGCCGTCTTACTAGTTTCTGCCGAACTCGATGAGATTCTTTCTCTATCTGATCGCATTGCAGTTATGTCAGATGGCAAGATCGTGGCGATCGTTGATTCTAAAGATGCCGATCGAAACTACATCGGCCGCCTTATGGCCGGTCTTAAGGAGTAAGTAAATTGAAGATTGCAATAATCGCAGGTACCGGTTTCTACAACCTGCCAGCACTCGAAGGCCAAACCCCGTCAACAGTTGATACCGCATACGGACAAGCAGTTATCACAACAGGAAAATGGCACGGTGCAGATGTTGCATTCCTCACGCGCCACGGCGTTAACCACACAGTTCCACCAAGCCAAGTCAACTATCGCGCAAATATCCAAGCGCTTAAGAACTGGGGGGCAGATTTAGTAATTGGTGTAAATGTGGTCGGTGGAGTCTCCAAGAAGTTAAAGCCAGGTGCTCTGCAGTTAGTTGATGACTTTATTGATTTCACACACGGCCGCGCCGATACCTTCTTTGATGGCGTGCAAGAAGGCGGCGTGCAACATACCGATATGACTTATATTTATGACCGCAAGATCCAGAAGGCACTTGCCAAATCTGCCAAGAAGGCTGAGATCAAACTGCACACCGGTGGAATTTATGCCGTTTACAACGGCCCACGCTTTGAATCACCCGCCGAAATCCGTATGTGCGCAAAACTCGGCGTAACCGTTGTCGGAATGACCGGTGTTCCTGAAGCAACTCTGGCGCGTGAAGCAGGGCTTCGCTACGCCGCAATTGCCGCGGTTGCAAATCCAGCAGCCGGTTTATCCAAAGAAGAGATTAGCCACGAAGGCGTAGGTGAAGTAATTAAGGGATGTGCTGGAAATGTCATCACAATTATTGATGGTGCGATAAAAATCCTGGCTTCGTAGTTGCAGAATAATATGGATCTCTTAATAACCAACGCTCGCTATGCAGTAACTTCCAATAGCGATGATGAGATATTAGAAGATATCTCTATCGGTATACAAGAAGGCAAGATTGTGTATATCGGCCGCGATAAGCCGGCTGCGAAGAAAACTTACGATGCTTCTGGAAAGTTAATTGCACCAGGTTTAATCAATAGCCATACCCACTTAGGTATGACGTTGCTACGCGGTTGGGCAGAAGGCGTAAACCTGCAAGGATTTCTAGAACGTGTCTGGGCGGCAGAAGGCGCCATCATGGATGAGGCAACGTGCGCACTTGGTACCGAACTAGGCGCACTTGAAGCGCTGCTAGCAGGCACAACAACCACAATGGATATGTATTTAAATCCTGCTGCAACTCATCGCGCAGCTGTTGGGGTTGGCTTGCGCCATATCGCAGGACCAATCTTCTTTGATTTCCCAGGTTTGGATGGGTTGCAATGGGAGCAACGAATCGAACGCGCCCACCAATGGCCGTCAGTTCTAGCCGATATCGGTGGGCCATACATCCCAACGTATTTCATGCCGCATTCAACTTATACAGATTCGCCAGAGAATTTAACGCAGGTTGCAGCAATAGCTAAAGAACTTGGTGCGCGCATTCACTTACATGTTTCAGAGACGCAGGCTGAAAATGATGACATCGCAAATCGTTACTCCAAGACGCCGACTGAAGTCTGTCGCGATACCGGAATATTAGATGTGCCGACTATCTTCGGGCACGGTGTGCATTTAAGTGATTCAGATATGAAAATTGCCGCTAGTAAAGGCACATCAGTTGGCCATTGCCCAGGTAGCAATATGAAACTTGGATCTGGCCTGGCTCGCTTTAACGATATGCGCAAAGCAGGTATCAAGGTTGGCCTAGGAACAGATAGTTGCTCATCATCTAATGATCTAGATATGTTCTCAGTAATGCGTATGGCAGCGCACGTGGTTGCGCTGCGCCAATCCCCTGCCGATGTTGATCTGACTGCAATATTTCGCGCCGCAACTATTGAGGCAGCTTATGCAGTGGGCTTGGGCGATCGGGTCGGCAGTATTGAGATCGGTAAAGAAGCAGATTTAATCGCCCTTGATCTACACGCTGCACATTTGACTCCGGTACATGATGTAAATGCCTTGTTGGTATTTGCCGCAGGTCGCGGCGATGTCACAGATGTGTGGGTGGCAGGAGATCAAGTAGTCTCCGATCGCGTCAGCACCAAGATTGATCTAACTGATTTGATAGCGCGCGTAAATCTGCGTATTAAAGCGCTGGAGCCGCTTAAGTGAGCTTTGCCGGTAAGTCCATATTAGTTACAGGTGCTTCAGGATTAATTGGCCAAGCCTATGTTGCGCGCTTTCTCGAACTTGGCGCAACTGTCTGCGGGCAAGTAAATACTGGTGAAATAACAGCGCACGAGAATTTACATGTCATCGCAGCCGACTTATCGGTGGCAAAATCCGGTAACTCACTTGTACAAGAGGCGGTATCTCGCGCAGGCCACTTAGATTTTGTTATCAATAACGCCGCCAATCAAGCAGTTCTTGATCCAACACAAGCAACCCGCGCTGAAATTGAGTTAATGATGCGGATCAATGTGGATGCTCCAAAAGAGATCATCGATGAAGCAGCTAAATCCGGCGTGAGCGTCGTATTAAATATCTCATCCGTTGAAGCGTTAAATCCGCGCGCGGGACATGAGATTTATGGCGCCAGCAAAGCAGCCTTAGATGTCTTAACTCGTTCGGCATCACGCGCTCATGCTCCAATGCGCGTACTAGGTCTGCGTCTTGGGCTAATTGGTCGTGACGGAATTGATCAAGCCTGGCCGGAAGGTGTGGCTGCTTGGAAGGCGGCAACGCCACTAGGACGATATGCAACTGCTTCCGAAGTTGTTGGTGTTACTGAATTCTTACTATCTGATGCCAATGCCTGGGCAACTGGATCCACCTATGACTTTGATGGCGGGCTCGGCGCGCAGAGTTGGTAATTGATCTAGCGCGGAGATGTCAGTAAAAGAGTAATAGCTAGAAATAAAATTCCGGCTGCAGAAAATACCGTTAAGCCTCGTCTTACTTTAGGGCGGGCAAGCACCACAGATGCGCGCGCAACCAACGAGATTACAATTGAATACCAAGTTGCAGATGTTAGGGCCTGAACAATCGAAAGCGTAAAGATTCCTAGTGCTAAATTAAATTCTGCCGGAACAAAAGCTGGGATAAAAGCGACAGCAAAGACAGCTGCCTTTACATTCGTCATATTGGTTAAGAAACCTAAGCGAAAGGCTGGACCAAGACCAGTTTTGGCAGCTCCTTCATAATCAAAGCGGCCATACTCTTTACGCGCCTGCCAGAGAGTTTGTAGGCTCAAGAAAGTTAGATATGCAACGCCAGTGTATTTAAGTAAGTTATATGCGGTATGTGAATGTGCAAATATTTGTGAAAGACCAATTGCCGATGCGCTGCCCCAGACAATTAGCGCGCTACTTGTTCCGAGCAAGGTCATATACGCAGTGCGTGGTCCGCCCATTATCGCTTGGCGCAGAATCATCGCAACGGTCTGCCCGGGCACCAAGGCCAGTAAATAGGCGGTTGCAATAAATGCCGGTAGTACCTTTAAGAAACTGATCAAAATAGATACACCAATCCTGCGTAGCCCCGAAGGGATTCGAACCCTCGTAGCTGACTTGAGAAGCCAGAGTCCTAGGCCGCTAGACGACGGGGCCCTAGTACATTTTTAGATCTTTACTGCTGGTACTGCGCTGGGGTACCAGGACTCGAACCTAGACTTACTGAACCAGAATCAGCAGGGCTGCCAATTACCCCATACCCCAATACAACAGGGGAAAGGATACCTCAATTTTTCGGTGCGATTTATAGGGTCAACGTTGCAGAAATACGAGCCAACGAGGTTTCCTTGCCTAGTAACTCCATAGATTCAAAGAGCGGTGGAGAAATTGTCGATCCGGTAGTTGCGATGCGAACTGCGCCAAATGCAATACGTGGCTTAAGTCCCATCTCTTCAATTAGCGAAGCGCGCAGCGCAGCTTCAATTGAATCGTGGTTCCAGGTGGTGAGTGGAGTTAACTCGGCCAAGGTGCGTTTCAACACATCTTTCGACGCGCTATCGGTGACCTTTGAAAGTGAGGCTTCTTCGACAGCAAAGTTCTTAACAAATAAGAAGTTAAGCATCGCAGGCACTTCATCTAACTTAACGATTCGCTCCTGAATTAAAGGTAAGGCTTGCTTGACTAGTGCAATCTCGGCATCGGTTCCTGTGATGACCTCGGCTTTAGTTAAAAATGGCAGCGACCATTTTAAAAATTCATCTAAAGTCAGCGCGCGGATCTTGTCACCGTTTATGGCTTCTAACTTCTTCATATCAAAGCGGGCAGGTGAAGAATGAACTTTATCTACGGTGAACATCTCACAGAGCTCAGCCATCGTGATATTTTCGCGATCATCACCAGGTGACCATCCCAGCAGCGCTAAATAATTGCAGATCGCCTCTGGTAAATAACCTTGTTCGCGATACCAAGAAATGGATGCTTCACCGTTGCGCTTAGAAAGCTTGGCGTTATCTTGGCCCATCACAAAGGGTAGGTGGGCAAAGACTGGGTAATCAGCGATGGCAACGCCCATTGCTTGATAAACCCGGATCTGTCGTGGCGTTGAAGATAGCAAATCTTCCCCACGCAATACGTGGGTGACCTTCATCAAAATATCATCGACGGCAACTGCCAAGGTGTAAAGCGGTGAACCATCAGCGCGCACCAAGACAAAGTCAGGGACAAATTTATGATCGAAAGTTACTTCGCCACGAATTTCATCGTTAAATGTGGTGCTGCCATCTGGCATACGCATGCGCACTACAGCTGAGCGACCTTGTGCTTTATATGCCGCTATTTGCTCATCTGTTAAATCACGACAATGGCCGTTATAGCCAGGTGCAACGTTAGCTGCGCGTTGTGCTTCGCGTACTGCTTCTAACTCATCCGGTGAGCAGTAACAGTGATAAGCATCTTTCTGATCTAAGAACTTCTGTGCCCAGTGCGCATATTTATCTAAGCGTTGCGATTGTAGGTAAGGACCATTTTCGCCGCCAACTTCAGGACCTTCATCCCAATTAAGGCCGAGCCATTTCAAAGTATCGATCGCAGCTTGAATATATTCATCGGTAACACGAGTGGTATCGGTATCTTCAATACGAAATAAGAATGTGCCACCTGTGTGGCGGGCATAGGCCCAATCAAATAAAGCGGTACGGATATTTCCAACGTGTAAATCACCTGTTGGAGATGGTGCAAAACGGACCTTTACTTTTTTCTCACTCACGGCTTTGCACTCACCTTATTTGTTAACTGACCTAAACCATCGATGCCGACAACGACGTTGCCACGTGCAATCAGCGGTCCGATTCCTGCTGGAGTACCAGTAATAATTACATCCCCTGGCAGCAGCGTCATAACTTGCGAGACAAATACGACGATATCGGCGACGCTAAAGATCATCTGATCTAAAGTCGCATCTTGGCGGATCTCATCATTTACCTTTGAAAAAATACGTTGCGTGCCAGGCACGAAATCAGTTTCGATCCATGGGCCGATTGGGCAGAAAGTATCAAAACCCTTAGCGCGCGCCCATTGGCCATCGCTCTTTTGCAGCTCGCGGCAAGTAACGTCATTTGCCAAGGTGTAACCAAAGATGACTTCATTTACGCGTTCTTTCGGAACATCTTTACAGACGCGTCCGATAACAACGGCAAGCTCTGCCTCGTAATCAATGGTTGGCGCCATCGCGGGCCAGACAATCGTGTCCCCTGGACCAATCACAGATGTATTTGGCTTTAAGAAGATAATTGGTTCTTTCGGAACATCCGAACCCATCTCTTTGGCGTGGTCGGCATAGTTCTTGCCAACAGCCACGATCTTGCTGCGGGGAATAACAGGCGCCAATAAACGCACCTTCGTTAATTCAACTTTGGCGGCAGTCTTGGTTACGCCGTGATAAATCGGATCTCCCGAGATAACGGTGATTGAGTTATCGTCTTCCAGAACCCCAAAGAGCGGGTCTGCGCCAAGACCTGATTCAGGTCCCGGAGTAAATCGAACGATACGCATTGGGCTATCTTACGCCCTTGTTACGCCACCGTTTGCATCGATATGAAAGATAGTTGCCTGCGGAGAATTATCTGTAATTACTGCCGTCAGCGCTGATTTCTCGCCAGCAATAACCACGCCTTCAATACCAGCAATTTGTGATGCGGCAGCAACTGTAAAGACTGCTTGAACTGCATCTAACGTTAGGGCAGGTGCTGCGATATTTATTGCAACATATGTGCGCCCAGTTGTATCGCGCAACGCCGCGGCTTGCTTTGCACCAGTGCGCGCCAAAGTTGATGTAGCTAGCGTTGCTAACTTTTGATCCTCTGGATTTTCAAAAGCGTTACTCATGGTCTTCCATACTCTCATCTTTTAAACGTTCGATAATTACGCTGCTAATTTTACGACGACGACCCAGTGGGCGCTCAGAGGTAATTGACCAGCCAGCAAGTGAAATGGTGCTTCCGGCAATCGGTACACGACCCAACTTCTGGGCCATTAATCCACCGATTGTGTCCACATCTTCTGAGTCGGCTTTATCAAAGTCGATCTTTAACTCATCGGCTAAATCTTCGATGTGCAAGGTCGCCTTAGCGCGCGCCTTATCTTCGGTGATCCAGATAAAGGCTTCTACCCCATCATCGAATTCGTCGGCAATTTCACCAACGATTTCTTCAATAATATCTTCAATAGTAATAATTCCAGCAGTTCCGCCATATTCATCAACAACGATCGCTAAGTGGATCTGATCGCGCTGCATCTCTTTTAAGAGATCTGCGGCAATCTTGATTTCTGGAACAAAGACGGCTGGACGCATATGTTGTTCAACTCGCTCATTTGTTTCGGCTTCGTGATGATCAAGTGCGCGTTTGGCTAAATCTTTTACATATGCAATACCAATAATGTTGTCGAGATTTTCGCCTACAACCGGGATACGTGAATATCCAGAGCGCAAGGCAAGTGAAAGCGCTTGGCGTAGCGTCTTATCGCGTTCGATCCAGACCATATCTGTGCGATGGACCATAAGTTCGCGCACCAAGGTATCGCCTAGTTCAAATACCGAGTGGATCATCTCGTGTTCATCAGATTCAACAAGGCCACGCTCGTGCGCTTGATCTACTAGATCACGTAGCTCGGCTTCGTTGGTAAATGGCCCGCTGCGAAATCCCTTACCTGGTGTAATCGCATTACCGATGGCGATTAAGAGATTAGTAACTGGCCCCAAGATAAAAGCCAAGAAGTAAGCAACTGATATGCCAGCACGCGCCCATTTGTGAGGTTGTTGGCGACCTAAAGTACGTGGCCCAACACCTACGACAACGTAGGAAAGCACGACCATGATTGCCACCGTAAGTGCCATCGCTTGGGCAGATGAATATTGACGCAATAGCGCAACCGCTAAAAGTGCCGCAGCAGTAAATTCGCAGATCTTGCGAACCAGAAGCAGAACGTTTAAGTAACGCGCAGGCTGTTGTGAATACTTCTTAAGTAAATGACCACCGCGCTTGGTCTCAATTTCTTCAATGAGAATACGCGAAATAGAAGTCAGTGCAGATTCAGATGCAGCAAGAAAGCCAGCAAAGGCGATTAAGAGAATAATTGCGGTGATATTAAAGGCGTTCATGCGCTGGCCTGGTACTTCTTTACCAAATCTTCTTGCAAGGCAAACATAACTTTCTCATCTGCCGCATTTGCATGGTCATAGCCCAAGATGTGCAGGAGGCCATGGGCGGCCAAGATAAAGATCTCATGATCGGTTGAGTGACCTGCGGTTGCTGCTTGTTGTGCAGCAACGGTCGGTGAAATAACGATATCGCCGAGAGTTACCGCTGCATTAGGCTCATTTGGCATATCCATTGGGAAGGAGAGGACATCGGTAGGTCCGCCTTCATCCATCCATTTAATATGCAGCTGCGTCATCTCAGTCACATCTACAAAGACTAAGTTAACTTCGCATTCCGGGTTTAGTTTTAGCTCAAGTAAAGAGTTTTGTAGCAAATCACGCACGCTTTCGGCAGGCACGAGTTCGCCAGATTTATTGGTGATTTCAATGGTCATTTTTTACGCTTTATGAGTTACGGATATTGCGAGGGGCAGATTTTGCTTCATCATATTTTTCATAAGCTTTTACAATATCGCCGATCAAACGGTGGCGGACCACATCTTCAGCAGTTAACTCTAAAAATGCGATATCTGAAATATCTTTCAAAATATCTGTAATCACGCGCAGGCCAGAGCGCGCGCCATTAGGTAGATCTACCTGGGTTACATCTCCGGTAACCACCATCTTGGAACCAAATCCAAGGCGCGTTAAGAACATCTTCATCTGTTCAGGTGTGGTGTTCTGGGCTTCATCCAAGATAATAAATGCATCATTTAAAGTACGTCCGCGCATATAGGCAAGGGGTGCGACTTCAATAACACCGTTCTGAATCAAGCGCGGAATTGTGTCCACATCGATCATGTCATGCAGCGCATCAAAGAGCGGACGTAGGTAAGGATCAATCTTCTCGCTTAAAGAGCCCGGTAAAAATCCTAAGTGCTCGCCAGCTTCAACAGCCGGACGCGTCAAGATAATGCGATTTACTTTCTTGGCTTGCAAAGCAGCAACCGCCTTAGCCATCGCCAAATATGTCTTACCAGTACCAGCAGGACCGATACCAAAGGTGATGGTGTTCTCTTCAATCGCATCAACATATTTCTTTTGATTGGCTGTCTTGGGACGAATTGTGCGGCCGCGATTGGAAACTATATTTAGAGATAAAACTTCGGCCGGACTTTCCGCTGGCTCTTGCCCCAACATCGCAATGCTGCGAGTTACCGCATCTACAGTAAGAGTTTGCCCAGAACGGATAACAACGACCATTTCGGCAAATAACTTTTCAAGTGCTATGCAATCAATATGTGGTCCGCGCAGAGTGATCTCGTTGCTGCGCACCGTAATATTTACACTTGGGAAAGCGGCTTCAATTATTCTTAAATTGGCATCGCCGGCGCCGATGAGTGAGACCATCGCAATTGCAGGCGGGATCGTGATCAGAGTGCGTTCCATATAGTCAGTGATACTACTTTTAACCGGGTGGCCAAGCGAGTCCACGCCCACCAAGCAGGTGCAAGTGAGCGTGAAAGACGCTCTGGCCGGCATCTGCGCCGGTATTAAAGACGGTGCGATAACCAGTTAGCCAACGATCGCTAGCAATCTCATCAGCTGCAGTAAATAGCGCTGCCGTAATTGTGGCTGACATCTTTGCTAGCCCTGCTGCGTTCTCGGTATGAACTGTGGGAATGATCAAGACGTGGGTTGGGGCTTGCGGATTTAAATCGTTAAAGGCGACCACGTTCTCGTTACGAAAGACAATGTCGGCAGGAATTACACCTTGGATAATCTTGCAGAAGATGCAATCAGGATCTAGCGCCATAAGTTGACTATACCTTTACCAGATTTTTAGCGCCGCGTTTAGGCCCGAAAGCGCTGCCATTCCGGCGTGAGCGGAACGAAAAACTGGACGACCCATATGGGCAACCTTGGCACCAGCACCGTCAAATAGCGCAAGCTCTTCATCTGTTAACCCACCTTCGGGGCCGATGATTACCAGAACTTTCTTTGCGCCAGCAGTAACTACATCACTTAACTTATTCGATGCGCTCTCGTGTAAAACAATCGCTAAATCATAATTAGGAATTTCAGCGGCAATCTTCTTGGCATCTAAAACGCCCATGACAAATGGAATCCGGTTGCGACGCGATTGCTTGCTAGCTTCGCGCGCAGTCACAGCTAGCTTCTGCATTAAATCTGGAGTTGCCTTGCCAATCGAACGAGTAGCTGCCCATAATAAAATTACATCGGCGCCACCTGCCGTGTTTAACTCGATAGATTCTTTGATGCGATCGCCCTTAGTCAAAGCTTGAGCCACGGTAAATTCCACAGGGAGCACTTCTTCATAACCAGTTGTTGTAACGCGCACCGTCATTGATTTCTTTGCAATTGCGATTACTTCCACAATCGACCAGGCACCTAGCCCATTAGAGAGCGCTAGCGATTCACCGATTTGGGTCCGCAGCACGCGGATGGCATGCCCGGCATCATCGCCTTCAAATTCGTAGGTGTTACCAACTGTGGTCGGCAGATCTGCAACGAAGAAGAGCGTCAGCATTAGCGACCGAAGGCATCTCTAAATTTGCTAAAGAATCCTTGCTCGTGGCCCTTAACCTTTACATCGCCGGGCTTTTCTCCGCGCGAAGTCGCAAATTTACGCAATAGCTCTTCTTGTTCCCGGTTCAACTTATGTGGAGTTTGTACTTCCACGTGCACAATCAAATCTCCACGAGTTGCTGCGCGCAAGCGAGTCATACCTTTACCGCGCACCGCAACTGTTGCACCGCTCTGAGTGCCGGGGCGAACTTCAACTTCGATTGGCCCATCTAAAGATTCGACCATAACTTTTGTGCCAAGCGATGCTGCCGCAAATGAAACTTCAATCGCCACGTGCAAATTGTGGCCATCGCGAATCAAGAACGGGTGTTCTGCTTCAACGATTTCAACATAGAGATCACCTGCAGGTCCACCACCAGCACCGACTTCACCGCGGCCGGCGAGCTGAATTCGATTGCCAGTTTCTACACCTGCTGGAATTTTTACTGAAATATTTTGGCGCGCACGAACACGTCCATCGCCAGCGCATTCGCGACATGGATTGGTAATGACGCTGCCATATCCCTGACAAGAACTACAAGGACGCGAAGTCATAACTTGGCCTAAGAAGGAGCGTTGTACTTGTTGGGTTTCACCGCGTCCTTTACAAACTTGGCACATAGAAGGCTGTGATGAATCAGCTGATCCTTGCCCGCTGCATTTGGTACATGTAACTGCATTTTCAACTGAGATCTCGCGTTCGGTTCCGAAGCAAGCTTCATTTAAATCAACTTCAACGCGGATAAGTGCATCTTGTCCTTGGCGCATACGTGGACGTGGTCCGCGATTTTGTCCGCCGCCAAAGAAGGCATCCATGATGTCGCTAAATCCACCACCACCACCGAAGCCCCCACCAAAACCACCGAACCCAGAGCCACCCATGTCATATGACTGACGTTTCTGCGGATCACTTAATACTTCGTAGGCGGCAGTTACCTCTTTAAATTTATCTTGTACCGCAGGATCTGGGTTTACATCCGGATGCAGTTCGCGAGCTATCTTGCGATACGCTTTTTTTATTTCATCAGCGCTTGCTCCGCGGTCAACGCCAAGTGTTTGGTAAAAATCAGACATAAATTAATTGCTCTCCGAGATATAACGACCTACGTAACGAGCTACGGCAGTTACCGCAGCAATCGAACCTGCGTAATCCATCCGGGTGGGGCCAAGCACACCAACTGCTCCGCTGGGTGAGCTATCTGAACCGTAACCAACTGTTACAAGCGATGTCTGGCGCAAATTTGTCTCGCTCTGTTCTCCACCGATACGAACGCGGACATTTTCATTGGCATCATCCAATAAACGTAATAAAACAACTTGTTCTTCCAGCGCTTCTAGAATTGGCGATAGTGATTTCCCTAAATCTTCACCTGAACGTGCCAAGTTACCAGTACCCGAAATCGTCAACTTCTCAGTGCTCATACCTTCACCAGTTATTGGATAGGTAATTACCGCTACCTGTTTAGTTAAATCCGCCAACAACTTGGCAGATCTCTTCATCAGCTGTTCTAAGTTATTTGCCTCATCTAAGAAAGTCTCAATGGCGCGGCGTTCCGCAGTTGATAACGGCTTTACCGTGGCCAATTTATCCACAAAGACGCGATAACCCAGATCTGTTGGAATACGCCCAGCCGAAGTATGTGGATGGGTAATTAAACCTTCATCTTCCAGAACAGCCATCTCGTTACGAATCGTCGCAGGCGATAGACCAAGCGATGACTTATCAGCGATTGATTTTGAGCCAACCGGTTCTTGCGTTGCCACGTATTCATCGACGATAGCGCGCAAGATTTCCAGGCGGCGTTGAGATTGCATAGTCTTTTAAGAGTTCTCTTCTTTAGATCAGTACGAGGGCGATCGAGATTAAAGTTAGTAGGAAGAAGGCAGGAAAAGCAGTCTTGGCTTTACCTGCGCGAAAGTGAGTAAAAATCGCACCGGCCATAAAGAACCACAACCCCACCAACGGGAAGTAAGCCATCCAGTTCCATTTCAGACCGAGAATTAATCCGAAGGCAAGAAGTGCTTCAAAGACGCCAATAATGCGAGCGATACCATCTTTTACATTTACATCGCGGGTGCCAGATAGCCCCTTCTCATTCCCGCTGGCTTTACTTAGCCCAGAGACAACAAAGACGAGTGCGAGAAAGGATAAAAGGATCGTTGCATTAATGGTCATGGGCTAAAGGTACTACAGAGCCTTAGCCCAGCGCCTCACGGACTAAGCGATCTGCGATCAAGCGCCCCTGAGCGGTCAATTGCAGGTGCTTATCAATCAGATTTAAATGGCCACTATTTTGATATTGCAGAATTCTCAATTGCGCTGCATCACTCAATAAATCTAAGGCAAGACCCGTGCGCATTCTTATTGCAAGCATTATCGCTTCATCACGCAATTGCTCATCAGTTAAAGCTTCAGAATCTGCAATCGGAGATTCTTTGGCAAATAACTTCTGCTTATAAGCAGTTGGATGCTTTACATTCCAGAAGCGCTTTTTATCTATATGCGAATGTGCACCAGGACCCAGTCCCCACCAATTAGCGCTCTTCCAGTAAGCGATATTGTGTTGGCATTCATGTCCGGGCTTTGCCCAATTAGATAGCTCATACCAATCAAGACCTGCCGCATTACACATCTGATCAACTAGCAAATACATATCTGCCATCAGATCATCATTAGGCATAGATAATTCACCGCGTTTAATTTGCGCTGCCAGTTTGGTGCCTGTTTCTACAATTAAGGCGTAAGCACTTATGTGATCGATATCCAGAGATAGCGCCTCGGTAACAGTAGCGCGCCAATCTTCCAATGATTCACCAGGTGTTCCATAAATTAAATCAACGCTGATGCTCCCAAAACCTGCAGCACGCGCCATATCAACGGCCCGCTTCACATTGGCTGGATTATGGGTGCGATCTAAAAACGCCAAGACATGTGTTTGCGCAGATTGCATACCAAATGAAATTCGATTAAACCCAGCGGCTAAATATCCTTGTAATTTCTCTTCAGTTACCGAATCAGGATTAGCTTCAAGAGTTATCTCGCAATTGGCAGTTAAACCATTGCGCGCCTTAATTGCCGCGATAACGCGACCTAAATCCTTGGCTGGCAATAGCGATGGAGTGCCTCCCCCGAAGAAAATGGTCGGCACTTGATCAATCGGTGCTGCTTCTAATTCCAAGAGAACGGCATCGATGTAATCATTTGAAACTATCTCTAAAGACGCGCCATCTTGAAGTTCATTTGGCGTATAGGTATTGAAATCACAATAACCACATCGCTTGATGCAATATGGGATATGAACGTAGAAAGAGAGCACGATCAGTCTTGCTTACGCGCGGCTTTAATCTTTTCAATATCAGCATCTGTAGCAAGAGCGGCGACGAATGCTTCTTGTGGAACTTCCACGCGACCCACCATCTTCATGCGCTTCTTTCCTTCTTTCTGCTTTTCCAGCAGTTTGCGCTTACGTGAGATATCGCCGCCGTAACATTTTGCAAGAACATCTTTACGGATCGCGCGGATGCTCTCGCGCGCGATGATGCGGGAACCAATGGCTGCCTGGATCGGAACTTCAAATTGTTGGCGCGGAATTAACTCGCGTAGCTTACCGGTCATCATTACGCCATAGGCATATGCCTTATCGCGGTGAACGATTGCGCTAAAGGCATCGACTGCTTCGCCCTGGAGCAAGATATCGACCTTAACTAAGTTACCTTCTTCATCGCCGAGTTCTTCATAGTCAAGGGATGCATAACCTTTAGTACGGCTCTTTAGCTGATCAAAGAAATCAAAGACAATTTCGGCAAGTGGCAAGGTATAGCGAATTTCCACACGATCTTCCGAGATGTAATCCATACCTTGCATCGTGCCGCGGCGTTCTTGGCAGAGCTCCATGATCGTGCCGATATATTCAGATGGCGCCAAAATTGTGCACTTTACGATCGGCTCTTTTACAAAATTGATCTTGCCATCCGGAAATTCTGATGGGTTAGTTACAACAAACTCTTTACCATCTTCAAGAGTTACGCGATAAACCACGTTTGGGGCAGTTGAGATCAAACTGATGCCGGATTCGCGTTCTAACCGCTCCCGCACAATTTCCATATGTAGCAAACCTAAGAAACCACAGCGGAAACCAAAACCAAGGGCTGCTGAACTTTCCGGTTCGTAAACTAACGCTGCATCATTTAACTGCAACTTATCTAACGCATCGCGCAATAGCGGGAAGTCAGCGCCATCTAGTGGAAATAGACCTGAGAAGACCATCGGCTTAGGATCTTTATAACCGGCTAGTGGCGTCTTAGTTGGGTTTTGATAATTAGTGATCGTGTCACCAACACGAGATTGGCGAACATCTTTTACGCCGGTAATTAAATAACCTACTTCGCCAACGCCTAAACCTTTGCTGGGCAGTGGTTCTGGTGAGATAACACCTACTTCTAGAGCTTCATGGCGCACGCCAGTTGAGAACATTTGAATTTGTTCGCGTGGATTAATGCGCCCATCAATGACGCGAACATAAGTAACTACGCCACGATAAGAGTCATAGACCGAGTCAAAGATAAGTGCGCGCGCTGGTGCGTTGGCATCTCCTGTAGGTGCAGGAATTTGGGCAACTATTTGATCCAGCAGATCAGCAACGCCATCGCCAGTCTTGCCTGATACGCGAAGGCAATCTTCGGGCTGACAGCCAATTAAGCGAGCAAGTTCTGCAGCGAATTTTTCTGGTTGAGCGTTAGGAAGATCGATCTTATTTAGCACTGGAATAATCGTTAGGTTATTTTCCATCGCTAAGTACAAGTTAGCTAAAGTTTGCGCTTCAATTCCTTGCGCACAATCAACGAGCAAGACTGCGCCTTCACATGCTGCAAGCGAGCGTGATACTTCGTAGGTAAAGTCGACGTGGCCTGGCGTATCGATCATATTAAGAATGTATTCCTGGCCATCGATACCGCTGCGCCAAGGAAGGCGAACTGCTTGGGATTTAATGGTGATGCCGCGTTCGCGTTCGATATCCATGCGATCTAGATATTGCGCACGCATATTGCGCGCTTCTACGACTTCGGTTATGCCGAGCATGCGATCGGCAAGGGTAGATTTGCCGTGATCGATATGGGCGATGATGCAGAAATTACGGATCTGCGCCGGATTTGTTGCGGCAGGTTGCGGGGCCTTAGCAAGGGAGATTGCAGGCACTTTTATCCGCCCCTTTTAGAGTCTGGAGGGTGAATTAACGAACGCCGGCTTTGGCAGCAGCCTTAGCCATTGATGACTTCTTATTTGCAGCTGTGTTGCGGTGAAGGACACCCTTTGAAACAGCAACATCTAGAGCCTTAGAAGCAGCGCGGAGTTCAGCTGTGGTTGTTGCTGCATCACCTTTAGCAACTGCATCGCGGAATTTGCGAACAGCTGTCTTAATAGATGAAGAGACAGACTTGTTCCGATCTTGCGCCTTATTATTGGTCTTAACGCGCTTGATCTGCGACTTGATATTTGCCACGTGTATTACTCCGAACGTCTAAAGCTGTGATAACCCTTTTGGTTGCCAAGCAGATGCGTAGGTTATCAGCGCAAGGGTTCAGGCTCAAATTGAGGTGAAATCCCCGCCTATCGGGCAGCGCGGGCAGCGGTAATTGTGGCGAGGGCTTTTTCTAAGGCATAGATCGGATCTGTGGCCGCGCCCTTTACTTGCGCATCAGCCAGTGCAATTGCTTGAACTGCTTTCGAGAGCGCACGTGGCGTCCAACCTTGTAATTGGCGACGGGCTTTATCAATCTGCCATGGCGCCATCCCAAGTTGTCCCGCTAATTCAAAGGATTTTGCACCATTGGCAGAACCAGAGACCTTGGCCAATGATCGCAAGGCAGATGCAATTGCTGATGTCACCATTACGGGATCGGTGCCAGTTTCAATTGCGCTACGAAGTGAAATTAACGCAACTGGTAAATTGCCATCGACCGTGGCATCTGCAACATCAAAGCCAGTTGTTTCGATACGGCCTTGGTGGAATTTATCAACGGCTGCTTCATCGATAACGCCAGCTGGTGAATCAAGTGCAATCTGTGAGACGGCTTGTTGTAGTTCGCGCATGTCGCCACCGAGTGCGCCGACTAAGGCGGCGACTGCGCCCGGCGATGCTTTACGACCGCTATCTAAAAATAACTCTTTTACGAAGCTTTCTTTTTCGGCATCTTTCTTGAGCGGCTCGCAGGCAATTATTTCCGGCTTTGCTTTCTTAATTGCATCCAGTAGCGCTTTACCTTTTACGCCACCTTTATGTACAAAGACCACGGTGGTTAGCCCATCTGGTTCTGCTAAATATCTGGTTACTTCATCTTTAGAATCTTCCGGTAAATCTTGTAGATCTTTGATTATCAGCGCACGGCGTTCGGAAAAGAGAGATGGCGCTAGCGCATCAGAGATATCACCCAATAAAGCATCGGCGGCGAAGATGGTTGTAATTTCGGCACTTTCTTCTTTTAGCTGGGCAGTTAATTTAGCTAGGGCGCGATCAGAGAGTGCGCCTTCTGAACCCAATATGAGATAAAACGGATTCATGTTTTACTCCCATCTAATAAAGTTTAAATTTCCTTTACCGGTTCGAACCTTTAGTCGATGTCTATGCGCTGCGACTGCAATGGCACCATCAACGTCAGTACGCAGTACTTTAGCGCCTACCTGTTCCAATAGCGCTAAGGTCTTAGGCGCCGGATGTCCATAGCTATTGCCGGCTCCAACGCTGATCATGGCAACTTGCGGACTTAAGTGACGCACCAAACTCTCATCTTGATATGCAGACCCGTGGTGACAGACTTTATAAATATCAACGTGGGTTAATTCTGGCGCGATCATCTGGCAGATTGGCCAGCTAAATTTAAAGAATTGGCAGGGCTGTGGTTAAAGAACGATATTTACAAGCTTTGGCGCGCGCGCAATAACTTTCTTCGGCGTTGTCCCATTTAAAGCAGCAGCAATTGTTGGGTGGGCCAAGGCCAACGCCTCAATTTCCGCGTCGGTAATAGTTGGCGATACTTCAATGCGTTCGGTGATCTTGCCATTTATCTGGATAACGGCTTCCACGGCATCTGCCACAAGTAATTTTTCATCCACAATTGGCCAGCCGGCGGTTGCAATTGCTGGTTTATGGCCCAAGCGCTCCCACATTTCCTCGGCGGTAAATGGCGCAACTAACGACAACATAATCGCAATTGCTTCCGTTGCCTCGCGTACTGCGGGATCTGCAGCTCCCGGACCTGAATCAATTGCTTTGCGGGTGGCATTTACCAGCTCCATAACGCGCGCAATGGCTACGTTAAAACGGAAAGATTCCACAGCAAATGCGGCATCATGCAGCGCCTTATGAGTTGCTTTACGCAATGAAATTTCACCAGTTGCAAAGTCAACGCCAGGCGTTGAAGTGACATCACCTGATAAACGCCAAGCGCGACTTAAGAATTTAACTGAACCAGATGGTGAAACATCTGACCAATCCACATCATCTTCTGGTGGACCAGAAAAGACCATCGATAAACGAATTGCATCAACGCCATGGTTTTCAAGTTCATCAGATAAGCGAACTAAATTTCCGCGTGATTTAGACATTGCAGAGCCATCCATCACAACCATGCCTTGATTTAACAAGCGGGTAAATGGTTCAGTAAAACCGAGCATCCCAATATCGTGCAAGACCTTTGTAAAAAAGCGTGAGTACAGCAAGTGCAAAATCGCATGTGTTACGCCGCCAACATATTGATCAACCGGCAACCAAGTATCGATATCAGCACGTGAGAAAGGCTCGTCATGATTAGTCGAAGATGGATAACGCAGGAAGTACCAAGATGAATCCACGAAGGTATCCATCGTGTCGGTATCGCGCAGCGCAGCTCCCCCACATGTTGGGCACTTGGTATTTACCCATTCAGTTGCGGCAGCAAGTGGTGATTGTCCCTTTGGCTTTAATTCTAAACCTTTAGCATCTGGCAATTGCAACGGTAATTGATCGGCAGGAACAGCAACTTCGCCACATTTATCGCAGTGCACAATCGGAATCGGTGTGCCCCAGTAACGCTGGCGAGATACCAGCCAATCACGCAGGCGATAATTACGCGCTGACTTTCCTAAACCATCTGCCTCAAGCTGCTTATTAATCGCAGCAATTGCATCTGCCTTATTTAAACCATCTAAAGCGCCAGAGTTAATTAACTTGCCATCACCAGTTGTGGCAATACCAGTCTCATTTGGATCTTCGCCATCGGTAGCCACTACAACACGAACCGGTAACTTCATGGCGCGTGCAAAATCTAGGTCGCGTTGATCATGGGCAGGAACTGCCATGATCGCGCCGGTTCCGTAATCTGCTAAAACATAATCAGAAGCCCAGATCTGTAACTTCTCGCCGTTTACTGGGTTAATGGCATAACGCTCTAAGAAAACACCAGATTTAGGGCGATCAGTTGCTAGGCGATCGATATCAGATGCAGCCTTTACCGAATCGCGATAGTGCATAAATTTATCTTCAGCAGAAGTTCCAGCAGCAAGTTCAGATGCAAGTTCAGAATCGACTGCAACCACCATAAAAGTTGCACCGTATAAAGTATCGGGGCGAGTCGTATAAATAGTTACCGGTGTAGCGCGACCTTCGATTACGAAATCCACGTTGGCGCCCTGTGAACGACCGATCCAGTTGCGCTGCATCGTTAAGACTTTATCTGGCCATTTTCCTTCGAGCTCTTTCATATCATCGAGCAAACGATCTGCGTAATCAGTGATCTTGAAATACCACTGATTTAACTTCTTCTTGGTAACGGCTGTATCGCAGCGTTCGCAAAGACCTGCAACTACTTGTTCGTTAGCTAAAACTGTCTGGCAACTTGGGCACCAGTTAACGGCGCTATCTTTACGGTAAGCCAAACCACGTTTATGTAGCTCAATAAATAACCATTGATTCCATTTGTAATATTCGGGGTCGCAAGTATTAAAGACGCGATCCCAGTCAAAAGAACATGCATAACGACGCATCGAAGCCTTCTGCGTTGCGATATTTTCATAAGTCCAGATACGGGGATCTTCATTGCGCTTAATTGCCGCATTTTCTGCCGGTAGACCAAAGGCATCCCAACCAATTGGGTGCATGACGTTAAAGCCTTTTTGGATCCAGTAACGTGCGATTACATCGCCAAGTGCATATGCCTCAGCATGGCCCATATGTAGATCACCTGATGGATAAGGAAACATATCCAAGACATATTTCTTAGGTCGTTTGTCGTCGGGGCGACCTGATTTAAATGGCTCTATTTGATCCCAGATCGGCAGCCACTTCTCTTGGACATAGGCAAAGTCATATGCCTGATGTTCTTGTGAAGTGCTCATTAACTTAGTTTATCGGGCTTTAACCCCAAGTAACGCCAGTTAATTCTTCGCTGATAGTCCATAAATCCTTAGCTAACCGTTGATCATATGCAATTGCTGCGGCGCGAGTGAGTTTAGGAAATCCGCGCATCTCTAGAAAACCATCTGGGCCGATATATGAGGCGCCATAAAGGCCTGGAAAAGTTGCCGCACATAGCGTTGGCAGCGCCCCTCGTTCTGCGCTCTGCGCAAAGATGGCATTTGCAAAAGCGCCTGCGCGATCTTGCACGGTCGCACCGAAAATCAAATTTGTATCGGCGTAACCAGCATGCGCGGCAACTGCTTCGATATTCCAGTTATGGCGCATCTGGCGACGTTCTAACTCGTGGATGAAAAGTAGATTAGCTAATTTGCTATAGGCATAAGCAGACCAAGGGCTATAAGCACCGACTCCTTTAGCTTTATTGCGCATTTCATCGAGTGTGAAATTGCCGATGCGCGATGCGCGATGCGCCTGAGATGAAACGGATACCACGCGATGCTTGATCTGCTTATGCAATAGACCAGCAAGTGCAAAGTGGCCCAGGTGATTGGTACCAAACTGCATCTCGAAGTTATCTTTAGTCAGTGAAAATGGCGTAGCCATAACACCTGCGTTAAGGATTAAGGTATCTATGGGTGTTGTAAATTCCTTAGCAAAATTGCGCACCGATGAAAGATCAGCCAGATCCAGCAATTTGTAATCAACGCGATCGCTAGCAATTTCTGCAACAGTTGCCGCACCTTTTGTGGCGTTGCGGGCGGTAATAGTCACATGTGCGCCAGCGCGGGCTAACTCCATAGCAGTTGCTTTTCCGAGCCCGCTCGTGCCGCCAGTAATTAAAAAGTTCTTTCCCGTTTGATCAGGAATATCAGTTGCTTGCCAGCCTCTTGGAATTGTGGTGACGCTAGACATTTTCTTTCCATTCTTGGTTCTTAGCCATCAATAACTTACCTAAGTGGAGATAAGGGGATTCGAACCCCTGACCTCTTCCATGCCATGGAAGCGCGCTACCAACTGCGCCATATCCCCTTTATTACCCGCCTTAAGCGAGAAGGTAACTCTAGCGCACGTGATCTGGCACATCAGCACCAGATTCTTCGCCAAATACCGGCTCCAAAATAGAACCAGCGTTATGTTCGGCTAGATGCCAACCCTTTGGGCTGGTCTGCAAAATAGACCAGCGCGCATTAGATAGCCCACCGATCTTTCCCCAATGCGCCATCGGTAAATGTAGATAATGGCCGATCAAGCAGCGCGCAGTGCCACCATGTGTTGCAACTACAACTAATTGATTTTCTTTATCTCCTAAAAATTCATCAATTGCTGCGCTAGCACGGGCTGCGACTTCGCTACGTTTTTCACCGATTGTTCCTGCCGGATTATCGTTGCCATCAATCCAGCGCACAAAGTTCTCCAAATCTGCAGCACGATTTTCCGCACCAGTTTTACCTTCCCAGTGGCCACCATTGGTTTCACGTAAGCGTTCGTCAATTAGCACTTCCATATTTACAATCTCGCCGAGCTTTGAAGCAGTATCGCGCGCCCGCGATAAATCGCTAGATAAAATTGCTGTTGGTTCCATGCCCGCAATAATTGGCGCAGCAAGCTCTGCTTGATAAATCCCAACCTTATTCAGCGCGATATCAGAATGTCCCTGGAAACGATTGATGATATTCCAGTCGGTCTGACCGTGGCGCCATAAAAGAATGCGATTGTTCTTACTTGCCATTTGCCACATTTTCTTTAACAACATCAAGTTCAATAGTTGGGCAATCATTCCAAAGACGGTCGAGCATGTAATAACGGCGCAAGTCCGCGCTCTGGATGTGCACAACTAGATCTGAGTAGTCCAGCAAAATCCATTCATCGGTGCCTTCGCGGCGGGCAGGTTTTTCACCAATTAAACGCAACTTCTCTTCGACTTCATCTGCAATCGCATCTACTTGGCGTACATTTGCACCAGTTGCAATTAGAAAGACTTCAGATAAAACCATTTGATCGGTAAGATCAATAGCGATCATCTCTGTGCCAAATTTGTCGGAGATTGCGCGAGCTGCAACCTGGGTCAACTCGGTAACGCTCTTACTTGCTGGCATAGAGATTGTGCTCCTTTATATAAGTTGCTACATGCGAAGGTACAGATTCCAAATCTCCAGCTCGTACTTCTGTTGCTGAAATATTTAGCGCTCCGATATCAAGGCTGTGCTTGCCGGGAAATTCCGGGCGATCTATAACTATAAACTCGACCATATCCTGTAATTCGCTGCTGCGATGCCATTGATCGATCTTAGCAAAGGCATCGGTTCCGATTATGAGCGCAATTTGATCATCCGGATAAGTCTGTGCAACGGCTTCGACAGTATCAATTGTAAAAGATGGGCCTTGTCGCAAAATTTCAATTGGATTTACTTCTACCTGAGAAGCAACTTCGGTCGGCAAATCAAGTATGGCTGCTTGGCACATCGCACGGCGATCACTTGCTGATGCATCTGGTTGTTGGGTACGCAGCTGTGGTTGTCCTGCTGGAATCAACAAGATTCGATCTGCTAGACCGCGAGAAATGACTTCGGATATGACATGTAGATGGCCTTTATGAATCGGATCAAAAGTTCCGCCGTAGATTGCAATCTTTGCCATAGTTAAATTATTTAAAACCTTAAGTAAACGGCTTTAGCTTTAATCGTTATCTAGGCGAAGTACAAGATAGAGAAATAGAGAAAATACTACGAAGGTTCCGATACCGAAGGCATAGGGCGGAACTGGTAGTTCGCGAAGTTTTTCTGATGCAATTTCAAACATGGGTACAGACTACCCCTGTCCTGCTAGTAACTCTAAAAAGCGCGCTTCATCGATGACTTTTACGCCAAGTTCTTGCGCCTTCGCCAGTTTAGAACCAGGATCTGCGCCAACCAATACATAATCTGTCTTCTTCGATACCGCAGATGCTGCTTTGCCACCATGGGCAGTAATTGTTTCAGCGATCGAATCGCGCGTGAAATTCTCTAAGCCACCTGTTACAACGAAAGTCAGATTTGCCAGAGTTTGTGGCACATCAAGGGCTGCTTGTGCCTGCATTACAACGCCGGCGGATTCCCATTTAGCAATTATCTGGCGACGCCAATCGACAGCAAACCATTCGACAATCGATTGAGCGATGGTTTCGCCTAAGCCATCAATATTTGAAAGCTCAGCAGCGTTTGCCTTAGCGATTGCGCCCATCGATCCAAAGTGATTGGCTAGAGATTGCGCCGCAGTTGGACCAACGTGGCGAATTGATAAGGCAACGATGATGCGCCACAACGGACGAGTTTTAGCGCTTTCCAAACCAGCCAATAATTTTTCAGTATTTTTACCGGTGCTGCCGTCTTTCTTGGTAAAGAATTCTGAGCGAGTTAGATCCTTAGAAGTAAGAGCAAACAAATCTGATTCATCGGTAATAATCTGATCGTTCAATAGCGCGATCGCAGCTTCTAGTCCAAGTACATCAATATCCAACGCTGCTCGCGAACCGATGTAGTAAATACGCTCACGTAACTGCGCCGGACAACTTTGGGTATTTGGGCAGCGAATATCAACATCGCCTTCACTGATGGCACGCAGCGGGCTGGCACACTCGGGACATTTACTTGGCATTGCAAATGCGCGCTCGGTTCCATCGCGCTTGGCAAGAACTGGCCCTAAGACTTCGGGGATTACATCACCTGCTTTGCGAATTATGACCGTGTCACCGATTAAAACGCCTTTGCGTTCAATCTCTTCTTGGTTATGTAGCGTTGCGTTGGTAACAGTTGAGCCAGCAACTTTTACTGGTTCCATAAAAGCAAAAGGCGTGATGCGCCCCGTGCGCCCAACGCTGACTTTGATATCAAGTAGCTTGGTAGTTACTTCTTCTGGTGGATATTTAAAGGCGATCGCCCATTTCGGGGCGCGCGAGGTAAAGCCGAGCTTTTCTTGCTCTGCAATCTCGTCGACTTTAATGACAATTCCATCGATTTCATGTTCGACATCATGGCGGTGTTCGTTGTAGTACTCGATGAATTTAATTACCTCGGTACGAGTTGCGCAGACTTTAAAGCGATCTGAAGTTGGTGCACCTAGCGCCTTTAGCTGCGCATAAGCGCCAGATTGTGATTTAAAAGTTAAACCTTGGTTTGCACCAACTCCGTGAACAACAATGCTCAATGGACGAGATGCGGTAATCCGTGGATCTTTCTGACGCAGCGATCCTGCAGCAGAGTTTCGTGGATTGGCAAAGAGTTGTTTACCGGCTTCTTCTAGCTCTTCATTTAATTGGTTGAAGGCCGCAACTGGAAAGAAAACTTCGCCGCGAATCTCAATTAGCTCCGGAATATTTTTGCCGGTTAAGTTATGCGGTAAACCTTTAATGGTCTTCACATTTAAAGTGACATCTTCTCCGGTGGTTCCATTGCCACGCGTTAGCGCGCGAGTTAGGACACCTTTTTCAAAGAGTAAGTTAATCGCCAAACCATCAACCTTTAACTCACAAAGGTATTTCGGGCTAGGGCTCTCTTTTTCAACGCGATCAAACCAAGCGGTTAGCTCTTCGATGTCGAAGACGTTATCTAAACTCATCATCTTCTCGATGTGATTGTGTTGGGTAAAGGAGGTCGCAAACCCACCACCGATACCTAGTGTTGGTGAATCTGGTTCCAATAACTCAGGATGTTTAGCCTCTAACGCCTTTAGCTCTTTTAGTAGCTCATCAAATTGGGCGTCGGTAATGCTTGGCGCATCCAGTACATAATATTTAAATTGGTGGTCGCGAATCTCATTGGTGAGTTCGGTAATACGGTGACGGGCGGCGTTACTCATGCGCTCTCGCAGATAGTTGCCGATCCGACTACGCGATCGCCATCGTAGATAACCATCGCTTGACCGTTAGCAATTCCAAGAAGTGGCTTATCTAACTCGGCAACTAAACGCTGCCCATCAAAGTAATAAGTGCAATCTAAAGGTGTTCCATGTGCACGCACTTGTACAAAACCGCGCAGCGGCGCCGATCCAACGGATGGTCCACACCAGATGGTCTTCTCGCCCATTAACTGGACGACCGCTAACTCTTCACGCGCACCAACAACCACGGTATTTGTTACCGGTTCAATCTTTAAAACAAAGCGTGGTGAACCATCTGCAGTTGGAACCGTTAGACCCAAACCTTTGCGCTGGCCGATCGTGTAGGTATATGCGCCTTTATGTTCACCGATCTTGGTACCGGATTGATCAACAATTGGACCAACTTCGCTGCCTAATCGATCACGTAACCAACCAGCGTTATCACCTCTTGGCACAAAGCAGATGTCGTGGCTATCTGGCTTTTGCGCAACGGCTAAACCACGGGCTTCGGCTTCAATTCGGATATCAACTTTTTCAGTATTACCCAATGGAAATATCGCACCATTAATTTGTTCAGTAGTTAAAACGGCCAAAACATATGATTGATCCTTTAGCGGATCAACGGCGCGATGTAGCGTCTTACCCATTGGGCCAATTTCAGTTCGCGCATAGTGGCCAGTAACAACGCCATCAAAGCCCATCGCCTTTGCGCGATCTAAGACTGCTGCAAATTTAATCTTTTCATTACAGCGCAAGCATGGGTTAGGGGTGCGGCCTGCAGCGTATTCAGCTAAAAAGTTTTCGACAACGCCATCATGAAATTCTTCAGCCATATCCCATATATAGAAAGGAATGCCAATTTTATCGGCGGCTCGACGCGCATCGTGTGAATCTTCGATCGTGCAACAACCGCGCGCACCAGAGCGATATTTCTGTGGATTTGAAGCAAGCGCCAAGTGCACACCAATTACTTCATGGCCTGCTTCAACCGCGCGCGCTGCAGCAACTGCTGAATCTACGCCTCCGCTCATGGCAGCAATAATTTTCATTTCTGATTAGCCGCCCGTCCACGCGCGATAACTGTCGGAAGTACCGATAGTGCGAAATCTACATCTGCTTGTGTTGAGTCGGCGCCAAGTGAGAAGCGCAGCGACGATTGCGCTGTTATTTCACTGTGGCCCATTGCAAGTAAGACATGTGACGGGCGATGAACGCCGGCGCTGCAGGCAGCACCCGTTGAGCAAGATACCTTCTCTGAATCCATCAAGAGAAGTAAAGAATCACTTTGCGTGCCAGGAAAGGTAACGTTGACGATTCCGGGTAAACGATCAGCGCCCACACCATTTATATATGCATCTGGCGTTGATGCCAGTACGCCTGCCTCAAATTTCTTGCGAAGTTCAATAACCTGATCAGCCAGATATTTCTTACTAGCAACAGCTGCGGCAAAGGCGACAATTGATGGCGCATTTAAAGTCCCACTGCGAATTTCGCGCTCTTGTCCCCCGCCGTGCAACAGAGCAGGAATTTCATAAGCTCTACGCAGAATTAAAGCGCCGATGCCATGCGGTCCGCCGACTTTGTGGGCACTTAACGCCATAGATGTAACGCCGAGATCCTTATAAGACAGGGCCACCTTGGTAAATGATTGCACCGCATCTGTGTGAACTGGAATTTCGCCAGCTATCTTTACGACCTCGCCCACCGGTTGAATAACACCAGTTTCATTATTGGAGTGCATCACTGCAATTAGCGCGATCTCATACCCACGTTTGTCAATGAGATCTCTCAGGAATGTTAGATCTATTACTCCAGATTTATTTACAGGAATATCAATAACTTCCGCACCTTCATGGTCGACTAACCAGCGTGCCGGATCTAAAACGGCGTGGTGCTCGATTGCACTGATGACAATTACTTTCTTACCGGATTTCCAAAATAGCCCTTTAATTGCAGCGTTATCAGCCTCAGTACCAGAGCCGGTGAAGATAACTTCAGATGGTAGACAATCAATTGCCTTGGCAATTATCTCGCGAGCATCTTCTACATCTTTACGAGTTGAGCGACCTTCAGAGTGAAGCGATGAAGGATTGCCGACTTTTCGAAGCGCAACTTGCATCGCATCTATTGCGACGTCAAAGATCGGCGTAGTTGCCGCATGATCTAGGTAGACGCTCATTGGAGCAGTCTAGATCACTTGCAGAATTAGCTCTTTTTTGCGCTGATGCCCGCAGTTGCCTGTGGCAGCACGTTAAATAGATCGCCGATAACGCCGAAATCTGCGATATCAAAGATTGGCGCTTCTGGATCTTTATTGACGACGATAATTGATTTAGAAGTCTGCATACCGGCTCGATGTTGGATCGCACCAGAGATTCCGCATGCAACATAGAGTTGTGGGCTAACGGTTTTGCCAGTCTGTCCGACTTGATGTGAATGTGGATACCAACCAGCATCGGTTGCCGCACGTGATGCACCGACTGCGGCACCAAGTGAATCTGCAAAACTTTCAACTGCTGCAAAATCACCGTTGGTACCCCGACCGCCTGAGACGACGATATTCGCCTCAGTTAGCTCGGGACGTCCTCCTTTAACTGGTGGTTTTGAAGATGAGATGGCAGAGAGTCTGGCAGCATCGCCAATTTCAACGCTGGCGCTTTCAATCGCAGGTGAACAAGCTGATAGATCTGCTTCGATGCTATTTGGGCGCACGGTAATGATTGGCGTTCCGTGGGAAACCTTGGAATGAACCGTGGTTGAACCACCAAATACCAACTGAGTCGCTGTTACATCAGCCGATACGTCGACAGCATCGGTAATGATTCCGGATTCGGTCAATACCGCAACGCGCGCGGCAACTTCTTTACCAAAGGCATGAGATGCAATTAAGACTGCGGCAGGTGATTTGCTCTTTATCAAATTAGCTAACGCATCCGCAACTGCAGGTACTCCATGCTTTGCAAAATCAGCGGATTCAACAACGAGAAGGTTTGCGATTGGTCCTTGATTGACAGTTGCGGCAAGTGCTGCGCCTTTTCCAGATTCAGCTAAGACAACAGCAGTGACTGCGCCAATTCGCGCACCGGCAGTTGCTAATTCGGCTGTGGTTTTAGTGGCTTTTTCTCCTGAAAAATCAGCGAGTACAAATACGTTGCTCATATCAATTTCTTCTCTGCTAGGAAATTAACAAGTGCTTCGCCGCCGCTGCCTTCATCGGTAACCTTTACACCAGCTGCACGTGCTGGACGAGGTGTTGCATCATTTACTTGTGACCAAGCACTTTGTGGCGTAACACCAACGGCTGCAAGATCGCGTTGTTCAATTATCTTCTTCTTTGCCGCCATGATCCCCTTAAAAGATGGATAGCGTGGCTCGTTTATCTTTTCAACTACGCTGATGACAACTGGAAATGCTGCAGATATTTCATCAACGCCAGCTTCGGTAACGCGAGTGATTGAAACTTTGCCGGCCGGATCAACTGTTACTTTGGAGGCGAAAGTTAACTGACCCCAACCTAAGCGAGCGCTAATCATCGCTGGCACAACGCTCATGCGCGCATCAGTTGATTCTGTTCCGCAAATAACTAGGTCATAGCCGCCATCACCAATCACCTTGGCTAGAACGCTCGAAGTAGCGAGGGCATCAGCACCCACCAGAGCAGCATCGGTAATCAAAATTGCATCATTTGCACCCATCGAAAGCGCTTTACGAACGGCTTCAGTTGCGCGCTCTGGCCCCATAGAAATCACGGTGACGGTATTTGCACCGCCTTCTTCATTGCCACCATGCGCTTCTGCAATTCGCAGCGCTTCTTCCACGGCATATTCATCTAAATCATTTAAAACGGCATCGACGTTTTCGCGATCGAGCAGGCCATTGACCATCTTCTTCTCAGCCCACGAATCCGGAACCTGTTTTACGCATACGGCGATCTTCATAGGCCAGATGTTACTGGTGAGTAGGCAAATCCGCTAGCGCAAAACCCTAAACCAATCCTTCACCTTGCCTTTGCCAACACTTCACCTTCTGGGGACGGTGCAGTTCAGCCAGAACGTTCATTCTCAACCCATGATCGCTAACCGAGACGGCTCACCGCTGCGCATCCTTATCGTTACCGAGGCCTTTCTGCCGCAGGTAAATGGCGTAACCAATTCGGTACTTCGCTTACTCGAATTTTGCCAGCGCGCCGGTCATGAAGTTCTTGTCATCGCGCCCGAGAGCGAGAATGCACCAAAGGAATATCTAGGTTTCAAAATCAAATATGTTCCAAGCATCGCCATGAAGAAGTTAATTCCGATGGGACTTCCTAAGAAATATCTAGAGCCTTTCATTGAAGGCTTTAACCCTGATGTAATTCACTTAGCTTCACCAATTTTCTTAGGCCATTACGTGGCACGTCTTGCTCGCAAAGCCAATATCCCAACAGTCTCCGTCTATCAAACAGATATTGCAGGATTTGCTCGCCATTACGGACTAACAGTTGCACATAACAGCTTAAAGCGTTGGGTTGCGCGCATCCACTCAACTACCGATTTAACTCTGGCGCCTTCCGCCTGGGCTTGCCGCGACTTAGAAAAATCTGGCGTTACAAATGTGAAGCTCTGGCAACGTGGGGTGGATTTAGTTAACTTCACTCCAGAGAAAGCTAACCAATCTCTAAAAAATAGTTTTCTACAACACCGCGGCGCTAAGCATGTAGTTGGCTACGTAGGACGCTTAGCTAATGAAAAGCGCATCGATGATTTAGCAATTATCGATAGCCAACCTGATATTCAATTAGTAATCGTCGGTCATGGCCCAGCCGAAGCGCGACTCAAGCGCGAGCTACCAAATGCCATCTTCGTTGGCTATAAAGCTGGCCATGAACTAGCCGAGCATGTTGCAACCTTTGACACCTTTGTACACACTGGAAAGCACGAGACTTTCTGCCAAGCAATTCAAGAATCACTAGCTTCTGGAACAGTTGTTGTCGGCCCAGATTCTGGCGGTCCGACTGATCTAATCGAACACGGCAAGACCGGTCTGCTTATTGATACGGCAGATTCCCACCTACTTCTGCACTCTATCTACACCTTGCTTGAGCATCCATCGCGCGATCTCATGCAAATTGCTGCACGTAAATCCGTCCAACACCGAACATGGGAATATATAAATGAGCGCCTTATTGAACATTATCGAGACGTTATCGAACTTATTGCATCGCGAAAAGATCTGGTCGCATGAAGATCATCCATATCGCCAATTTCTATGGCCCTAAATCAGGTGGCATAAAGACAACTCTCCATAATTTAGGTTCTGGTTACACAAATCGTGGACACGATTTTACTTATATTGTTCCCGGCGTAGGTTTTTACCAAGAGAAGACGCCACATGGCAATCGCATAACTGTTCCTTCTTGGTTAATTCCCTTTAGTGGTGGATACCGGATCATCAGATCAAATCGCCAAATAAAAAGTATCTTGTTAGCGCTATCGCCTGATCGCATTGAGATATCTGATCGTTTCACCTTATCGGGTGTTGGTCGCTGGGCTCGCTCACATAAGATTCCGACTTTGGTATTTAGCCATGAGACGCTGCGCGGACTTATTAAGACTTATCAACCATTTTCACTAAGTAAATTTGTTCGATGGCATAACGCGCGTCTTGCGGCGAGCTTTGATCACGTTGTTACAACAACCAATTTTGCTGCCGCCGAATTTCGCGAAATCGGAATCGAAAATCTTATGCAGATTCCATTGGGTGTAGACCTAGCAACTTTCTCTCCAAAGAATCGTGATGAAGAGCTCCGTACCAATCTTTTAAAGAACGGCGATGTGCTGCTCGTGCACTGCGGCAGACTTTCTCCAGAGAAGAAGCCAGAGCGTTCCATCGAAGCGTTGCGCGAACTATTGAAGCAAGGAGTTAACGCTCGGCTGATTTATGTCGGTACTGGACCGTTACATAAGAAGTTATACGAGAGCTCACGTGACATACCAGTGACTTTCCTTGGTTATATTTCAGATAAGAAATATCTTGCCCGAATAATTGCATCAGCCGATATCTCAATTGCGCCTGGCCCAATAGAAACTTTCTGTCTAGCCGCCCTGGAATCTTTAGCCAGCGGCACCCCAGTCGTGTGTTCTGAAACCAGCGCAGTAGGAGAATTCTTACTGCTGCAGAGCAAAGAATCGGTCGGAATGGCCGCTGCCAATAATGGTAAAGCGTTTGCGCGCGCAATCACCGAGCTACTAGCGCGCTTAGATTCAGAGCAAACTTTGCGTTCTCGTTGCCATCATCAAGCCGAAAATTTTCCATGGTCTTCGACAATTTCCCAGATGCTCTCTATCTCACCGCAGAAACGACTACGGGTGGCTTAAATGTTAAACCCAATTACCTTTGCAGTAGTTGGCGATAGCGCAGCATCTGGCGTTGGTGACTCAGATGACCACGGCAATCATTTTGGTTGGACTTACCATCTAGCAAAAGCCTTCCAGGAACCGCTTGTCTATATAAACGCATCACGTCCAGGTGCTCGCTCGGCAGAAGTTCTCAATGTTCAACTTCCTAAAGTCCTTGATCATGCCCCGGAACTTGCCGCGGTAATTGTTGGAGGCAACGACTTACTTCGTAGCAATTTTTCACCGGATATATTTGAGAAGAACTTGCGTCAAACTTTGGTGGAACTAGTATCCAATGGTTCAACCATCATGTTGCTCGAGCTGCATGATCCAACTGTTATCGTCCCTATGCCTTATCTAGTTGGTCGCATTTGTCGCAGACGGGTCAACGCCGTCAACGCAGCCACACATAGACTCAGTAAAGAATTTGGCGCAGTGACCTTGCCAACCCGCGCGCTCTCTGGAATATACGAACGCGAGAAGTGGCACGTTGATCGTATGCACCCAAGCAAATTCGGCCATCAATTTATAGCCGAACAATTCGCAGTTCTCTTGCGAGAGCGTGGTTACTTTATTGGCAAAGTTGTGATTGATCCGATAAATAATAGAAGTCGCAGAGATTCAATTATGTGGATGTTGCGTAATGGAACACCGTGGTTCCTAAAGCGCAGCATCGATCTATTTCCTGGGCTTATCTGGTTAAGTTGCGCTGAAATAATTTATATGATTCGCCAGAAGTATGCGCGAGTAACAAAATCGATTCAGGCTCTACAAGACGATATGCCGCAAGAGTTCCTTTCACCGAGTAAGGTAAAGATTTAACTCTTAACGCGTACGCTTAGTACTTGGTAGTAAACGGTCAATTCACCTAATATCTAATCCATGCTCGCATTCATCGCACCCGGTCAAGGAGCGCAAACCCCTGGGATGCTGGCTCCGTGGATTTCAGATCCAGCGGTGAAAGATTTATTAACTCTGTGGTCGCGCGAGATTGATTTGGATTTGGTACGCCTAGGTACAACGGCAGATGCCGATGAAATTAAAGACACCGCCAATGCGCAACCCTTAATTGTTGCCGCTGGGCTTTTAGGTGCACGCGTATTGGGCAGTTCAAAGCTCTCTGCGGTCGCAGGTCATTCCGTTGGTGAAATAACTGCTGCTGCTATTGCCGGTGTTATTGAAGATGTAGATGCAATGAAGTTAGTTCGCGCCCGTGGAATTGAGATGGCGAAAGCGGCGGCGCTAAAGCCTGCGGGAATGGCAGCTGTATTGGGCGGTGATCGCGAAGTTGTTCTGCGCGCAATCTCAGAATTAGGTTTGGTTGCGGCAAACGATAACGGCGGCGGACAAATTGTGGCCGCAGGTGATCTGGATGCGCTTGCTCAGCTAGAGCCCGAAGGTGCACGGGTTCGGGCGCTAGCAGTTACTGGAGCATTTCATACCTCTTATATGCAACCGGCAGTTGAACCGCTGCGTGCCATCGCTGCGGGTATTGAAGTACATGAGCCACACATTGGCGTTATCTCCAATAAAGATGGTGCAGTTCTGCACGATGCGCGTGAGATCTTAGATCGCATAG
>Ga0209400_1000132_pt1 | contig 64399 bp, 51 predicted proteins | sample M_130807_EF_Meta_FD_187313 | JGI IMG/M metagenome (GOLD analysis project Ga0209400, IMG submission 187313) | Freshwater microbial communities from Lake Montjoie, Canada to study carbon cycling - M_130807_EF_MetaG (SPAdes) (version 2) | ecosystem: Environmental > Aquatic > Freshwater > Lake... | reverse complement strand
TTACATAATTGTTTTCCATTCTATCTCTTCGTCTTCGATGGACAAATACATAGGATTCGCATCCATCCTCGATACCCAGAAATCATGCGTCTCTTTCTCCCTGTCAAATCGATAACCCATACAATATTCTATCCCTCCACCCGCAAACGAATATGGACCCGCCACCTTCACTACCCCCCTCGTCTCCCTGTCCATCACCACCAAATAATGCCAGTATTGACGCAATGCCGTACCCTCCTTGTACTGCGTCGTATGCACCACACCTACCACCTTTCCCTGTTGCGTCCAAGGCACAAACGTAGACGACCCCTTGGCCTCGTGCAAGAGAGGGTGTATGTTGGATGTTCGCTCCGTGATTTCCCATGACCCATCCACCTCCGAATACTCCCCCCACACTACTTGGAACCTGGACCAACCATACAGAAAACTCATATTTCGAGCCCCTTTCCTACAGGGAAAAGGTATCCAATTCTTCTGCATATGTGGCGATACCAACATCTTCACATTATTTATCCGATGACACTCCCTATCCAACTTCGCCACAAAACATTGTGGCATACCATTCTCCGTACGGTCCACATTGCAACCCATCAATATCACCTCACCCTCTTCTGTTGGAAACATACGAATGTCCTCCAAACCACAACTCACACCGTCTTCATACAAAACGTCACATGGCTCTTCTTGCAACCAATGCCCCCTCGTACAATCCAAATCGACCGGCACAAAAAATGACTTGGAAGCAATCTTGTTGTACCCCGACTCTTTGTTCACACAAAATGCCCCTGTTATGAAATCAATCGTGTAATTCACATAGCGAACCAACAACCATTCCTCACCTCGTATCGACGCATACGAAACCGACGAGGCACGGAACCCAGGCAAAGAGTCACACGGCTTCAAAGACAAATCGACACAACCCGACAGGGAGGATAAATTCATGGCTACCGCATCCATCGGCAAATTTTCCAACATCGTGTCATTGTGGTCCCCCTCGTACCACCGAAACGCAAAAGGCGAAGAAGATGAATGCTGCGTCTCCAACCACGCCCAAAAACACACCTCCCAGAGGAAAGTACCATTGCATATCGTTTCCACCCAGTACTTGAAAGAATAAGACGCCGTCTCTGCGAAACCCAGGCACGCCTCTTTTCGCCCCCAGAAAAAGGAACCGCAAAAACGCCACGAAATCATACCCTCTTTGGTTTTCTTCTTATCACGCGACCAACACCCCGGTATATACACCTTTCGGTCATCGGGTCGCAATCGAGCCTCCTTTGTCAACCAACGAATCCACAAAGAACTCGGCCCCGGACGACGAAACAAATAATATATACTCATGTCTATCCATGCAAATTGCTCCGTGCTCCACGGATTTATTTTTATCGCCTCCGACACACACACCGTCTTTGCATGCATACACCACAAATACTCCTTCGTGTCCTTCTTCGGATTGTCCGTCTTCGGTAACCCATACTCACTACGAATCACCTCCTCTGTCACCTCCCTACAGGGTAAGGGTATGAATTCGTGACGCACCACATGACAATGAACCCATGCCTCTGCAAAGACCGCCATCGCCTCGCAATTCGTAAAAAATACCATCGGCGCACCCGTCTCCAACAAACTACGGAAATTTTGTTGACGCCACTCCAACGTACGCTCTTTCGAGTCCCCTGTTTTTATCCAATCATAATACGCCGACACCAATGTCGTTGTAGGGGCCATCATTCTTCTTATGTTCTTATCTTCTTTTTAACCCTTCTTCTTCTTCTGAAACATTTTTATTCGCGGTCCCAAAATACTCAAGACTTGACACACTTTGTTTGTATCCTTTTGTATTCATACCTTTATCTTCTCCTATCAAAGTATGAAACCCTCTTTTCAAAAAAAATACATAGGCGCCACTTTGGCTTGTATTCTTTTGGGTTGTATCATCACCATTTACATGTTGTACCACCAAGAAGGTATGCAAGAAATAAAGACACAAAATAAAGTCGTCAAAATCATCAACCAACGCCCCATTGGCAATTTGTACCATTATGCCCACTTTTTATGCGATGCACTTTTCCCCGAAATCGTGCTCGGATGCTACCAAGCCGACGTCGTCATACGACCCAAAAATATAGAACAAACGCTTGGCAAATTTGGCGCCATGTACGAAGACGTCATGCAAGTTCGGAACATGGAAGTCTCCGAATCCGACTTTCCCAAACAACCCGGACACCTTGTCGTCACAGACAAAGACCAGTATTTGGACCCCGCTAGCTTCGACAAATTTCGCCAGTTTATCTTTGCTCGTTATCATATCCAACCCAATGCTGTAGACACTGATTATCCTGAAATATTACTGATAAAACGCGGCGAACGCATCTCCCTACTAAACGACCCCGTATTGGAACAACAAAACGAAAACATCACCACCGGGAAAGAACGACGCGAAATCGAACAAATCGATGACGTCGAACGCTTCCTTCATGATACCTACGACGGACGCTTCCGCGTCGGCAGCCTTTTCCTCGAAAATGTTCCCTTTGAAAAACAAGTCCGCTACTTTCATAACGCCAAAATGATTGTATGCGCTCACGGCGCAGCCATGTCTAACCTCTTTTTCTGCCAAAAAAATACACTCGTACTCGAAATCACTTGTGGCGTTGGTTGGTACTTTTTCGATGTGATTTCTCAATTGCTGCAATTACGTCATTATAAATGCGAAGACAACCAATTCAATAATATCATCGCCTTTCTTCGTCAATATGGGCTTTGACGATTTCATTTTATTCACTCTTTCTTGTATGAATAAACTTTTCTTTCCGTGTTTGTCATATCATAACTTTTTCTGTAACCGTCGTTGAAAACTTTTCTTTCTTTATCAAACTTTTTCTGTAACCGTCGTTGAAAACTTTTCTTTCTTTGTCAAACTTTTTCTGTAACCGTCGTTGAAAACTTTTCTTTCTTTGTCAAACTTTTCTTTGTCATATGAAACTTTTTCTGTAACCGTCGTTGAAAACTTTTCTTTGTCATATCAAACTTTTCTTTGTCATATCATAACTTTTTCTGTAACTGTCGTTGAAAACTTTTCTTTGTCATATGAAACTTTTCTTTGTCATATCATAACTTTTTCTGTAACCGTTGTGTGAAAACTTTTCTTTATTTGTCAAACTTTTGTAACCGTTGTGTGAAAACTTTTCTTTGTCATATGAAACTTTTCTTTGTCATATCAAACTTTTTCTGTAACCGTTGTGTGAAAACTTTTCTTTATCATATGAAACTTTTCTTTGTCATATCAAACTTTTTCTGTAACCGTTGTGTGAAAACTTTTCTTTGTCATATGAAACTTTTTCTGTAACCGTTGTTGAAAACTTTTCTTTGTCATATCAAACTTTTTCTGTAACCGTTGTTGAAAACTTTTCTTTCTTTGTCATTAAAAAAGTCTGGGGTACGATATACAATGCTCGCCCTCCGGGCTCGCCAAAAGAATACAAGTACAATTCGATATCCCATACGGGGATAAAATTGATTTAAAAATAAATAGGTTGAATTCGACAAAGAATGTTTGCTTGTGTTTACAATCGTTTGGTAGGAAGAAATGTTTGGAGACGAGAAATAGACATTGACGAAATAGAATCCTTGTTTGGTTGGGTCGACCAGGAAAACGATTGTCCTTCTCATATCGCCTTTGACCCCGACGGCGGTTTCGACTTCGTTACCAACCCCATTCTCTTGTATACCAAAACCAAAATAGTAAATTTCTTGTACCAACACCAACTGGCCATCGATTTCACGAAAACACCCCTTTTGAAAAAAATCATGCAACATGTGAACCCACGATATGTCCACTCTCGACATTTCTTTGATACGCGTATCCATCACCTGTGGAGTGAACACGTCATCCACTATTTGAAACATCCTTTGAATTACAACGAATACCAGGAACGTGCACGTATTATTCGTTGCCTTTTGGTCAATTACAATGAACTGGATATGGAATACAGATTTAGTGAAAGTGTCAAGTTGGACATACGCCACATTTACCAATTTCGTTTTTCCTCTCTGCACAATCATTTTTACAACGCAATGGGTGAAACACGTTCTTTGGAAGACATTGTACAAGGAATCTTGGTCTTTGGAGAAAAAAAAGGACTCTTTCAAACTTCGTTTTATCGCATCTTTCTCGTCGCCACATTGAAAGAACTCTTGTGCGAAATTTTCATCAGCAGCCACTTACACTCTTTCTATCCATTTCTACATGACAACAACGAAACCGAAATCAATACCACCCACAATAATTCTGACAAAAGTTTCAATTCTGATAATTGATGCAATTCTGATAATTGATGCAATTCTTACAAAAGTTTCAATTCTGATAATTGATGCAATTCTGATAATTGATGCAATTCTTACAACAGCTTGTAAATACCCTACAGGGGGTATGTATATATTTTTATGAAATTCGTAAAAATATACAAACAACAATACCCTGTCAGGTTTTTATCGACGACGGTAAATAAATGTTTGACAACTACGCAACTCCCCACTCGGCTTAATCACAGGCGCCTTCGTATTCGGGAAACCCACCTTGTCCTTGATTGTGTAACCCACAAATGGTGTACCATACGCCAACTCATTCGCCACCTCTTGCCCGAAATTCGGCTGACCCGTTGCCGCCGCCGCCGTATTCACCGTCTCCCATTTGATACGCGCTGCATACGTACTCGATGACACACCTCCCTGTTGGGCGAAACGTGGGTTGCTCGGCTTGTATATCACCGACACATAACTCGGCAACAACAAAGGCGCATTGGGGGCCGTTTTTTCATAGGAATCAGTCTGAGGAGTATTTGGTAATGTCGTTCCATACAAAAAACCCAAAGCTTCGGGTAAACCATTGTTGAGAAATTGAACCTGAGGTGTAAACGTACCAGTACCAATTCCAGACCCTGCACTGTATTTATTAATACCAAGACCTACCGGGTACAAACCAGGAGAAGACAATTGTAAAATAACGCGCCCCAGTAACGTATCATATGTAAAATTTATCAAAAAATGAATTGTGCCATTGTTGTTGCTTTGGTAATAATAACCATAGTACATCATCTGTTGCATGATATTCGCATTAAACGACTCAATCGTATACGAACCATCAGGAATTGTAATTGTTTGAGTAAAAGTACTGCTTCCATCGTTCCAAGTATATCCAAACTGATTGTTCCCCTGTACATTGGAAATCGTATACTGCTTGCAATGTGACAAACCATTTGCCGAATACGTATTGTTCAAAGCCAATGGCGTTCCTGGCACCGTCACCGACGAACCTGTTCGCAAATAATTGTACTGATTCTGCGAAAAAAGCCGGTTTCGACTCGTCAAATATTGCTTGGAATCGGTGAAATACGCATTGTCATTGTTGTTGGCCACCTTGTACTGCCTCTTTACCATACCTGCACTTCGACAGCGCCTGCGCGCATTCGTCTCATCCGTAAAACACACATTGCTCGCATTGGACGACGATGTCAAACAATTGTCGGCATTCGTATTGCACGTCTCACAAGCAATCGACATATGCGTCGTATCATTCGGTATCAACGGGTCCACCACACCAGGTATACCCGGTGTTAAAGTATTCAAAGGCAACACCAAGGAACCGCCAGGCCGATTCAGTTCGTCGATACGTACCGACACACGCTGATTGCAATTGGTGGGGTCCCTAGTGGGTGTGGATGCAATTTCGCGACGGTATTGGCGGGTCACAGGGTTGGGTAACAATGTGTTGGCGACCGAGGTATTTGTATTTTTGTTACGTTGTAAAAAAGACGTTACTTGCGCAAACGTTTTGCCCTTCCAAGGAAACAATGGAGGACTTCTCATCGTTACATTGGTTTGTCCCTTTTCAAACCACGTAGGGTCAATCACCTGAGCAGACATTCTTATATATCATACGATATGAAAATTCATGTCTTTTGTCACATCCGTTTTGTTACATCCGTTTGGTTACATCCGTTTTAAAACAACCTTACAGGGAATGTTTTTGCGTATCAAAACATCCTCCCTGTAAGGCCTTTTCTACAACTTTTTTTGAATCAGTTCAAAACAACCTTACAGGGGTTATGTTTTATTTTTTGAAATGATTCTGTTCTTAAAACAGTTTGATTTGTTTTTCTGTTTGGCCATTTTTGTCGAGTTCAATAGACACGCTATAACTGTTGCTGGATGTGGCCGGAGGGGAGGACCAATAATAATTGTTCTGGGCCGTTGATGGGTCCATGGGATAGGTGTACCTGTTGAAGCTGTACAAGTAAATGTCTTCCGACAGATAGGCACCTCCTCGGGGGGTAGCGAAACTTACTTTGACACTTTTGGCGCCCGTTGTAGAAAGCGTATTGGTAACAGGCATTTGGTAAGAAGACACCAAACGACCGTCTAAATAACAGTCGACAATAGAGCTAGAAACACTGACAATGATATAGACCCATTTTTGCAAGGGAAAGTTTTCGGTGATGTCGATTTTGGTGGTGCCGACTGTGGTGGTAAGAGTAGGCGCCGTTTTGCCCAAATCCAATGAAACAAGGAGAGTTCCTCCGTCGGTGGTCAAGTAGAAAATATTTTTGTCATTTGTATTGTCCCACGAGTTCACATAGACCCATACACCAACGGAAAAGTTGGCCGCCGTGGGCGTATCCGTAATGGTTTGCGCCGTAGTGGCCTTTCCTAAATACACAGATGTAACCACTTGTGATGTCGAAGCAATAAAAAAAGTATAAAAGAGATACAATATTACGATGAGTACGATAATCAAAAGGATAACGGTTAAATCCATTCTTTATATACTATCTGGAACAAAATAACAGGGGTAGCGGATAATATCTATCATCATCTTAATAATCCCTAAGTATAAATGTCGGACCCAAATGATTTTTTTCAAATTTTAGACAAATTGAACAGTAGTTACTTGTCGAATAAATCCTTGGCCGGATACAGCGGAAGTCAAATCGCCAACCAGTCTATCCATCAATTGAGTCCGGCATTGAACTCCTATATCGCCAAAAACCCCATTCCCCAAATGTTGTCAGCGCAATCTGACATGTCCGACATCATGACACAAGAAACAAACTACCTGAATCATGTTCAGTCCAATATGGCACGAGACGTCCAAACAGGTGAACGAACCTTGATGCTCAATGACAGCAATCGCAAAAAGTATTATGCCTATGTTGTCATCGTCATGGTATGGGTGGGCGTTTTGGCCATTCTCTTGATTTTACTGTTTTTGAACAAGTCGATAGGCATTCCTTTTAACTTTTTTTTTATTGTCTTGGTAGCAGGGACATTGTGTTGGACATTGTGGTATTTATACCAAATGTCATTGCGTGACCCCACCGACTTTGACAAATTGCATCTAGACAAACCCTTTGTCTCCCCCGGCTTTGTCAACCCAAAAGGCTCCAAGTTAGGGTCTTGGCTCTTTGGTATCGACTGCATTGGCCCCGGTTGTTGCCCTCCTGGTAACCCCTACGACCTCGTATACGATTCCACAGCCAATCAATGTGTTCTCAGAACAACCGTCGGTAGTTCCGGAACAGGAACTAGTACTACTACTACTACCGTCACAACCCCTGTAGGGACTTCCTCGATGAGGAGTGGTTCAACAGGTGTTGCTTCAACAGGTGTTGCTTCAACAGGCATTGCTTCAACAGGTGTTGCTTCATCAGTCGACAACGTCAATGGAGGAGTACAACCAAAGCCTGCTAGTTACCTAGCAGGGGGTAGTGGAATAACGCCTTTTCCGGGAGGCAGTGGTAGTACACAGGATGTCGTAGTGAATACAGGAAATCAAGCACGAATGGTAAGTGGTGGAACTACAGGTACACCTCCTTTTTCGATGACTTCCTTGGGCAGTGGTAGTGGAACTACAGCTACAACCCCTTTTGTAGGGAGTTCCTCTGGGAATATCGATTATCAGCCTTCATCGAGGGCTGCTTCAACTACACCTCCTTTTTCAGGGAGTTCCATGGGGAGTGGTAGTGGAACTACATCTACAACCCCTTTTGTAGGGAGTTCCTCGGGAAACTTGAATATCAATTCTCAGTCTTCGTCGAGGGCTGTGTCAACGAGTGCACCCCCTACAATTACCAATGTGGGTACTTGTTGTACAGACAACGATTGTTTATTTGTTCAGGGAACCAACATTACGAATGCTGTTTCTTTGAAGGTTGTATCTTCCGATGGAAAAAACACAAGAACATATACTGGTTCAACTGGTCCTTACAAAGTTGTCTATGCTACCAATTTATATTGTACTTCTCCTCCGAATGGAAATGCTTATTTAGTTCGTATACCACCTTCTGATTTCAAATGGATGCAAGAAGGCAATATAACAGTTAATTTGACAGATGTGGGTGGTACAACTACTTTTACTAGAAGTTCACCTATAAGCATATCTGTTAATTATGGTACCTTTTGTAACAATAATACTGTCACAGAGTGGTTGTCATATATAAATGGTCCTGATAAGTACAATTCCGCAGGTCTTATGCAGCCGCCCATCAATGCTGTAGCACAAGGTACCAATAGCGATGGAACTATAAAATATTGGATAGATGTTGGAAACAAAACGTTTCAATGTGCAACGACCAATCCATGTACATCTGCGACGGGTACTGTACATGATATGATGAATTCAAAGGATGGATTCATGACGATGAAGGATTTCTTGTCGTATTATCCGCCGCAATTTCCGATGCAATTGTTCAAAGATTATCAGTATAATTTTGCCTGTGAATCGGAGGAAAAATATTGTTCCCCTAAGGTAGACAAATATCGATAATTATGTCGACAGGGTATCCATCGAAATCCATCAACGATGCTTTAAGTGCGGCACAGGGATATGGCGCACCAGTACAAAAATTTTTAGAAAATGTTTCCTTTACGCAGCAGAATGCGACGCCCTATATTTACAGTTCTTTGTTTCATGAAAACGAACAATTGGCAAAACAGTTGATTGAGCAACATACAGTCAATACGACCAACAACAAAAAGTCGGCTTACGAAGAAGAAATGATTGTAGGAGTCCAATGGGTCATACCTTATATGATGTGGATTTATTATGGTGTATCTGTACTATTGATGATGGTGCTCTTTTTCCATGGACAAGTCCAAGGTATTTTTTTATTGATTCTATTGGGTTTGGTGTTGTATTATTATCCAGTGTGGTCATTGTGGATAGAGATGATGTTGTTGCTTGTGTGGAGATGGATTGCATCGGTTTTCTTTGGGAATCCATTTGTGTTTCCGCAGCAACTGTTTGTTTTTCAGAAACCAATGGGTGACAAGTTGTTGTAGGCATTTTTGTGTATGAATCTTTCTAGAGGGAATCCATTTTTATAAAAAGTGTGTTTTATAAAAATGAATAATTAGAAAAAAATGAAATAAATACGAATGTAATAAATACGAATGTAATAAACCTTACAGGGGGTGTTGTGAGAATGTTTTTTTTCACCGAGTATGCTATGAATGAACAAAGCGTTCTTATATAAAATAGGTATCTTGTTCCTTATTTTGTTGATTGTTGTGTTTGTCTCTTGGTTCTTTTGGTCTGGGAAAGAAGGTTTGTCTTCTCTCAATGACACGGAGCTTCCCACACAATATTCACATTATTATACCATTCTGAAAACCATGACAGGCAACAACCGAGTCGGAGACGCAGAAAATTACAGTTTGGACGCATTGTATGCCACTGTAGCCACCATTGATGCTTCGGAAGCTTCGTTGACAACCATTGAAAATTATGCCAATTCGTTGAAACAATTTTATGGTACTCTCGACAGCCGGTATGAAGGAATTTCCCAAGGTATGAATCAACTGGATACATGGAATCGTACGAACATTGTCATTGAAAATTCTAAAGAAGCCATTGAGTCCTTGTTGGAAAGTTATGACAATTCCAACAATTTTTTGGACACGGAATATGACGCCAGTGTCATTTCTTTACAGAAAAATTATGACACCAGTCTCAATCAGATTCAACTCGATTACCACGCATCTCTGGAGCAAGCTGATGTCAATTACAATTACAATATTTTGATGTATGAAAGCACGCCTGAGTATACCAATCTGGGTTCGAAATCGTGGTTCCAAGTTTTGAGTTCGTTTGCATTGGACCCGACGGAATCCTCTTCGAATCATTTGTTGGAATGTCAAAATCAATGCAACAATCTCGATATAAGTTGTTCTGGCATCGAGTTAGTCAAAGGAGCCTTGCCCTATTGCAACTTGCTTTCTGCTGGAATGAAACAAATTCGACAATGGAATGTGGACGACCCAGAGCTTACTGTTTACCAAAAAAATACTGCAGATACGTCTTCGTCTATGAAACCTGTCGATGCAGCCCGTGTGAGAAACGCCGCTTATGAAACGGCGTTGCAAATGTTCCAGACCAAGAAAGATGAAGTCAAAGTGGAATGGAATAATCAATCGAAAGATTTGTATGAAAATTATTTGAGTTCTAAAGAAGCTCTGTTTCAGTCAGTAACGAATGTGTTTACGGGGGCGTTTAATCAGGAGCAGCCTGTCAAGATTAATTTGTCGGATGACGATTATCGTCAAATGTACCAATTGGTGGCAGAAATGCGATTTTTCATTGTCTCTATCATTGATGATATGATACCGTTGGTGAAACGTAATTTAGACATTTCACCCTTGGACTTTACCACAGTGGATTTGGAATCCTTTATGGAACATTGGTCTCTTCCTTTATCCGAGAGTTTCATTAGCAGCAGTGCCGAATCGATTCGTTTTCCTTCCATTCCATTGAATCTCGGACAACAAATGAATACCTCGACACTCGAAGCCTACCCACTACAACCAAAACCACAATTAAACGATGATACCTCTACATCGATGCCCTCTTGGTCGGCGTCGAATCCAGTTCCTTACAAAAAATATGCCAATGTGCAGTACGAAGGTTCTCCATTGCTACTCTCTACCACACAGGGGATAAAACAGCCGGTAGATTGTGCCATGACATGTTCTGACCCAGACAATATCTGCGTGGGTTTCAATTACGACAAACAGCAACAATCGTGTACTTTTTTTGACAATTTTCGTACAACCGCTGTGGTCTATGATTATCCAGTAAATCAAAACAAGGACTTGTATTATTCAGGCACATTGCATATACCACCCAAACGCGTCGAAGAACCACCTTCGTATTATGAGAAAAGAGGTCCTTTGACGAATTGGAATGGAAAGCCAGGATATTTGCATCCGACGGAAAAATTGTTGAGTGATTCAGGTAAATATGCAGCGTACATGTCCCCCTCGGGTGATTTGCAAGTGGCTGATGTACGCTATGGAGGATGGAAAGTGTTGTGGTCCTTGACACGAGGAGGTGGAATGAAGGCTTCTGAACTAGAGCCCAACTCCAGTTTGGTAGTATCCCCTACAGGGGATTTGATAATCTACGATTATCTGTCAACATCAGGAGAGCCTCTATGGACAGCACCTGCTGAGGACTCGTTTCCCACCAGCTTCGACAATCCTTACAGGGAGGTTCGAGTCATGGACAATGGCGCCTTGGTAATGTTCAAAGTGGTACCAACATCAGCAACATAGGGTGTGTTAATGATACTTATTTGTTATAAACCGTATTTTATTCAAAAGAATTTATATTTGTTTGAATAAAAATCAATCCCCCTGTAGGGTTTTTTTCAAATAAATGAAAATATTGTAGAATCATAGTGTAAAAGATACAATGAATGGTATCGGAACATGGTTGATACTTTTATTTCTACTGACGATAGTCATTCTTTTCTTTTATTACACATCATCTCATAATCTGGAGTCTTTCGTTACTACACCGTTGTCTGTAGCTTCTGGTTCGATACCCTTGACTAACTCCATTTCTTTGACGTTTACCGGTGCTTCCAACAATATAGGTTACATAAATTATCCTCCTTCTTCTTCTTCTTCTTCTTCTGGTTCTATGGGCACCCTTTGTATTACCACCACTAACAACAAAGAAGGAACCATCACTCTTGTTTTGAACAATCCATATATTCAATCGGTTGTTCTTGTAGGAGGTGGTGGAAGTTCTACGGCGGATGTAAATGACAATATTTTCATGGGTCAAATTGGTTCCCAAACATCCTTTGTACCCCAAGGTAATACACCTTTTGTTGTTAGAATTGGTTCAGGTGGAATTTATTATGGAGGAACAGGAAATTCGGGTGGTAATACAACTTGTGCTTCATATATTGCAAACGGAGGAAATACAACTAGAACAAAGATTCAATGGAATTACATATCTGTTAATAGTTATGACATTGTCACAATACCTAATAATGTTTCCGGCTACAAAACAATGGATAATGTAGATACTGGTATAGGAGCTGGTGCTTACAATAATAATAATAATCAAAGTAACGGTAATCCAGGTGGTATTGTCATCATTTATTCTTTGACACCCAAATCAAGTTCCGTACCTGTTTCTGAGTTTCCATACATGTCACCATCCAAGTCGCCATCGTTGCAATCAAAAGCGTGGCGACGCGTGGGCGTTTGGTCTTCCCGTCCTTTTATTCCATTGGATACGTCCCAATATTCGAACCAGCCTTATTGTTATGTAATGAATGCATTGCAAAACAGCGAAGTCAAGGATGACGAGGTGATTCGAAATTTTTATCAAAAGTACATGAGAAATGGTACCAAACCTTTTGCTTCATTCATGTCCGATGGCCAAAACAGAATGGACCCAGAAATGTCCAACGATTTGGTTTCGTTGGCAAATCATTATCGAGAATACGGTTTCTATATGGGTATCAATGTCATGTGTGTCGGTATCGAACCATATACATTATCAAGTAGTCAATTGAGCTGTTATGCACAACAGCCTACAAACAATGTATCGGTATCACAGGCTTTGAACGATTGGAAAGTACAAGGATTTATTCAAAACAAGAGTTTCAAATGTTTGTATCCCAATACAACAACGAAACCAACCATCAATCCAACAACACCGAATCCAACAACACCGAATCCAACAATCAAGCCCACACCAAGAAATCTTACTTATACTGCTTATCCTTATTTTGACGCACCTAATATCGTACATTATGATTATCGTGATGTATCCAATAACGCCACTGGTATTCAGGTTTGCAAGGATTTCTGCAACAGTAGTGCAAGTTGTGTATCTTTCGATACAAAGGCTCAAAGTGACACAACACGAACTTGTTGGTTCAAAACGGAAAACCCAAGTGCGGGTCTCACGTTCAATAAATATGGTATTGTACATTATACCAACAATACAGGAACAATCAAGTATATGGACTACGACGTGACTACGAATTATTATGGATTAGGAAACATCGATTTTCCAGGCAATGATATGACAGGCAGTAACAACTTGGAATCGGTGGTAATCACACAGAGTACACCTAACCAACGAATCAACGTATGTGCACAAATATGCGACAACACACCTGGGTCTGCTGGTTTTGAATGGGTGCCCGAGAACAATTGGTGTTATGTCAAAAGCACAATGAATGTAGATGCACGTACGGGGACTTCTATCGGTCTGCCTAACATTCAAGCATATGTCAAAAAATCGAGTCCTTTCAAACATTATATCATTACCAATGCTTCCTCTAATTTACAAGTCATTGACAATGGGTCCAATATAGAGATTACATCCAACAATGGCGGAATCGCTACAGGTACCATTACATTTGTTACTCCATACAATGTTGCCAAAATCGAATTGTTGGGAGGCGGAGGCGGTGGAGGAGGCGGAGGTGGGTCAGCATGGTACAATTGTTGTTCTGATTACAATGAATATATGGGTGGCGGATTAGCTGGTGGAGGAGGTGGACAAGGAGGGAAAACAACACTAACAAACAGAGCGTTTACACCTTTCAATGGGGGATACTCATTTCAAATAGGAGGCGGTGGAAGTGGGGGGTCAGGTGGAAGAGGTGGCAGAGACAAAGAAAATAATAGGAACGGCGGTGATGCCAGTCTTCCTGGTGGCGATGGAGCTGACGGTTCAGACACATGGATGTATGGTATTGCCACATCTTACGGCGGCAAAGGTGGCAAAGGTGGAAATGGTGTAGGAACAGACAAAAATACAACACAAGCTGGAGTAAAAGGTGGTCAAGGTGGACATGGTGATTACTCCACTGGTGGTGATACTACGGGTGTGAATGGCGCAGACGGAGGTAGTTTGACATATAATAGAAGAGATACAGGTCCTTCTGTTAGCGTCATAGGAGGTTGGGATGGAATCCCTTCAGCTTATTCATATGGAGGTTGGAGTGGTAAAGGAGGTTACACAACAAAAAACTCAGGCCAACCCGGAACTGCAGGAGACAATGGAAACAATGGTGCACATGGTTGTATTCGATTCACTTGGTAAAATTAAATCACTTGGTAAAATTAAATCACTTGGTAAAATTAAATCACTTGGTAAAATTAAATCACTAAAAAAATGAATATAGACAGAATGACTTTTCTATGAAGAAACATGAGTCGTGTCGAACAGATGAAACAAGTGCAACAAGAAGCGCTGGACTTGTTTGCCAGAAAAAACGCCGATTACGGCGACGCCTTTGCCAAATATGGTGTCATCGGTGTTCTCATGCGTATCGAAGACAAAATGCAACGTGCCATGTCCATCACCAAAAACGGTGTCAACCTCGTCCAAGACGAAGGCATTCGAGACACCCTATTGGACCTTCATAACTACGCCGCCATGGCACTCATGCTACTCGATGAAACCAAGTAAAAACCCCGTCTTGGAAAAGGCCCTACAGGGTGTTGTGTTGTTATTTTTTTTTTAAATAATTACATTTTCCCCTGTTGGGTTTTCAAACTGTTTTGGAAAAGACCTTACAGGGTGTTGTGTTATTGTTTTTTTCAAAAATACGTTTCAATTGAAAAATAACGTATTTTTGCATATTCGTGTGTTAGGATTGCATGGTGGGGTCCATGCCTGTAAGTAGGTCCCATTTCCGCAGCGAGTCTTGTATATTTTCGCGCCGCTCGATTTTTCGCATGGACATTGGTTTTGCCATTTCTTCGTTTGTCACTGCATTTTCCTGTAGGGCCTGGTAAATCCGGTGTACATTGTCGGTGGTGACTTGGCATATTTGTTTGCCTTGGGGCGTGAGTAGTTCATGTTTCCAGCATACGTTGTTGTCTGTCAGCAACAAGACGGCATAATAAAGTAGTGATTTGCGCTTTTTACAGGTGGGCATGCCATGGTATCGTGTACGAAAGAGGATAAAGAGTGAGTCCATGATGCGAGAGGCTGCGATGCCATCATCGACCCGTTTGGCCACTACCTGTAGGGTTTCCCAGATGAGCCATACGGGGTCTTTGTGCCATTTTTTGTCGATGTCGTCATATTCGATACGCGGCATACAAAAAAGCGGTTCGCCTCGTTTTTTGCATTGGTCCATGTATCCCATCATCCACTCGACCCAATAACAGGCCGACACCGCATTTCTTGTCCGTGTCAAATGAAACATCATTTCATTGAGTGCAATGACCAACTCTTTGGGGTCATCTGGACGCATGATATTCACCGCATAATCTGGCCTGTCGGCTTTCAATTTATTCGTGACATCGAGTAATCCGTCGACATCGAGTTTCCATTCTTCGGTGCCGGACCGTTTTTCTGCGAGGGCGATGACGCACACCATTTCAGCAAACAGTTTGCGTACAGTGATACAATTGCGGAGTTCCAACAGGGATTCATGCAGGGCGGGGGAGCCTTGTACAATGGTGCGAAAGAGGACGAGTCGGCGTTCCATATAGACAACGACAAGGGGTTGTCGCACGGACAAATACTTGCCGACAAACCAAAACAAAAGGTCCCACATGTCGACAAACTGTCCAGCACATACCATTTCGGCACACCAATGACAGGCATTCTCGACCTTGCCTTGCATCATCGCGTCAGTCCATTCGGCGCGGACGTCTGTCTTTTTGTAACCGGAAAAGGTAGCCGAACGGAAACTGTCCAATGAGCGAATATCATTCATCGGATGCTGCGACAAAGCAAACAAATCCGCCATATACTTTGGGTTAGAATTAGACTTTGTTTTCTCTCACATAAACAATCGCCGCCGTGGACGTGGGGCCACAATCACAGAAGGTTTACGCTTCTCCAATACATACGTACCATCCTCCCTTGTAATCAACGTAAACCCACCGCGCCTCACAAACGTATCTTGCACCTCTTCGTCCGGCTTATCGCGGAAACATATCATATCCGGTAATTGTGACGGTGGAGATGCCTTCCATAACCCTGCCAATACCTTGGTATCCATACCCCCTGTAAGGATATCTACACAGGGAGTCGGAACCGTATGACCTTGGTTCCAATCCCTCTCATACACTACATACTCTGAAATTACCTGAAATTCCTCTGTGGTTGCATTGTAGCGAATATCAGTCGTCATTTCATTCTTTTATCGAGGTATTTTTATCCTTTTGTGTTTCTAAAATTGATTTCTTGTGTTTCTAAAACCATTGTTTCAACTCAATAATGAAAACCCGTATGCAAACGTCTTTGGAAACCCTACAGAAGGATATTGTTATTTGTCCAAAGGATATTGTTATTTGTCCAAAGGATATTGTTATTTATCCAAAGGATATTGTTATTTATCCAGAAGACAAATTGCCGAGTGAAAAGAAGCAATGGAAGGAGCGTGTGAATTATGCGAGAAAGATGTTGGCGATGTCTCATTCTCCTTCTTTGCGTAGTTGGACGGGTCTGCAGAAGCAGTTGGAAGAGGCCTTACAGGAGGAATGGTTGGTACGATGTCGGTACAGAGAATGCCAGCGTACTGGTATGAGAAACGGTGAGTTGACCAGGGTGGGCAACCAATGGCGACAAGCCTGTATCAAGACCAACCAGGTGATTGAAACAGACCAAGAACGACGCGACCGGCTTCTTTATGAAGCCAAGCGAAAAACGTTTTGGGAAGAGGCAATAATTTGCAACGATTCTTTGTAACGAAGACGTTGAATAAACAAGAAAAAGAAAATGCGTTCAATGTGGTAAATCGTCCTGTAATTGTTGTTGTACCATTTGAGAAACACGACTATTTCCGCCAATATGGGGCCCAAGGAATCGTCAGGCAACCATTTTTTTCGCACCGCATTCACCAACACATAAGTCAAACTTTCTAAAATGTCCAAATGATAAATCGTCATGTTGTACAACAAATCGCGGAAATGCAGGAATTGAAACCGTTCCGGCGACACATGCTCCAACTCGTCCAACAAGGCATTGCAAATCTTATTAAAGACATCCGACGGCAATTCTTCTTTGACTGGGTCGACATGGTCCAACACACGCAATTCTTTCAAATTCATAATGCCTTCCGGCTCAATTTCGCGCAACCACGCTCGTGCATTTATTGACCTACCGATTCGTAACCGTTCCGGGGAGGGTCGACCCATGTTGCATACATGGCATTCGCGTAAAATGTCGGCCGGTATAAAACTGAGATGTTCCGTTACCAACACATAACGAATACAAAGCGACCCTTTGTTGAACAAATTCGCACGAAATTTAAATTGACGCATATACGAATAAAAAATATCCAACAACTCATTTTGTATCGCATGGAAATTCTTGCACAAAATAATGGCCGTCTTGTCCGCACGCACCGACACAATGTCCACAATCTGATTAAACACCGTCTCCCACAACGTTTTCGAATTGCATCCCATCATCGCCATATCCACCTCGTAATGAATGTCACTAATTCGATATGTATACGACGCCTTGTCCGTTGTGGCCGTCATCTTGCGGTCATATTTTAGTTTTGACGGACTAAATGGACGAATCCAACAGAGCGCCTGACTATACTTGCCACACCCTGTAGGGCCATAAAAAATCTGATTCGTCATATCCACTACTTGGTTCGTCATTGGGACAGGCAAGTCGGGGTGATAATTGTTTTGGTCCACCGCTTTGCAATACTCTTCGAAATGCGTTTCATAATACTTCATTCGTCGTTGCATTCTTGATGACTTTTTGTTTATTTCCCTTTGGACGCACGTCTACGATTCGATGGCCTAATGAACGCATATATAAAAATTAAATCACTTCGCCAGTGGGTGTTGGAAATTGTGGAATTTCTTGTGCCCGTCTCTTTTCATGTTCTGCCAACAATTCTTCCATATTTTTAATTGGCTCGTCCTTGGTTGTATCTGTCTTTAATTCTGTATCCTTGTCGACACGCTCACGCATTTCTTGTTGCTTCCTTTGTTGTTTCCCTTTCTCCTCCTCTTGCTCCTTGTGAAAAGCCTTGGCCGCACGCAAATCCTTCATCATGTTACGCACTACCTTTTCATTCCATTCCATCAATCCAATGAGTCCTTCTTGTTTTTCGTAGCTTTGTTGCATATGCGATTGGAACCATTCTTCTTTATAATCTATGTATGCCAAATAAGGACAGGTCTGAATCACTTCCCACAGGAGGGTTTGGTTGTCGGGATGAAGAAACGAAGACTGCATCTGTTACTTTGGTGCACGGAATTGTATACCTCGGTTATAACGAGTCTTTGAAAACGCCTTACAGGGAGAATGTGTAAGGTGTTTTATAAAAATTGTATTGATAGAAAACAACATGACAAGAATTCCTTACAGGGTGGTTATGGGTTTTCTTGTATTTTCTTTTTCTCTCCAACGCTCAATTCATCGTAAAAAGCCCAACGAATATACGTTTGCATGATTTTCTTGGCGAACCACAGAAACCACTCGGCCCAGTAATTTTCATTGGGATTGTCTTGAAACAAATTGTACAATGCATCCCAGACCGTTCCTGGACCTTCTGTTGTACCATTTTTACTAGAATTCATCAAATAAACCGCACCCTCCTTTTTTAACTTTTCCACATTTTCTCGAATCGTACTCAAATACTCTTGGTAGAAATTGTCAACAGGAGGCTGTTGTACTTGACCTTGCTCTTGCTCTTGCTGTTGTTGTTGACCTTGCTCTTGCTGTTTACCTTGTTGTTGTTGCTCTTTACCTTGTTGTTGTTGTACTTGACCTTCCTGTTGTTCTTCCTGTTGTTGTACTTGACCTTGTTGCTGTTTACCTTGTTGTTGTTGTATAGAACCTCCTAACATGATACCATTTGCAAGTGAGAGGGCAATTGCAATATGCTCTTGCTCTTGCTCTTGCTCTTGCTCTTGCTCTTGCTCTTGCTCTTGCTTTTGCTCTTGCTCTTGCTCTTGTTTTTGCTGTTGCTGTTTTTGTACCACGGACTGTTTTGGTTCTTCCGCAGACTGATTTGATTGTGCCGCAGAGGAATTATCTGTTGGAAGCTGATTTGATTGTTTTGCAGACGAATTATCTGTTGGAAGCTGATTTGCAGACGAATTTGTTTGAGACTGATTTGATTGTACCGCAGAGGAATTATCTGTTGGAGATTGTTTTGGTTCTTCTGCAGAGGTATTATCTGTCGGGGGTGTCACTTTTTGTTTATTTGTAGGTTTTTTTGAAGGCATAAATCTTTGATTGTTGAATTTATCGAGAATGGCGATGGTTTCTTTCAAGAGTGCTTCGACGTCTGTAATTGGCGACAAAGGTTTTCGAATGGATACATGAGGAAGTGCTATTTGTTGTGTCTCTAAGAATTCGTCGACACGAAGTGGGTACAACATGGATTCAATACGCATATCGATATCGTCTTTGTTTTTGATTTCCAAAGTTTCAGTCGTCATGGGCATGGGGACTACATAATGAGGCATACCGCTGAAACTTGTGCCATCGACTACTTTGAAATGGTCAAAAAAGCTTTCTACATTTTGAACGACCGATTCGTCCAGGTTGATTTCCAAGGTTTCGCGGAGGCGTTTTTTGGTTTTCTCAATGTCATCTTCCAAATCATTCAGAGGGGAAATGGTAGGAAGGGTTTGTACGAGGACGGCCATGTTTTGATAAAAGTGGCGTTTGAGTCGGACATCTTGACGATAACGTTTGTCGCGGAGGGCTTCGGCCCCTACTAAAAGCATAGAGAGTAGTCCGAGGGTGATTTCGATAGATGCGACGACAGGGGTGGCGAGCTTGGTGCCGGCGCGTCGTAATTGGTAGAGGTACGGTGCGTATTGCAAGAGTGTTTTTAGAGAAAATTCGTACCATTGTCTAACAAGGGGGTTTTTTTCGTTTTGAATGGAACGTTGCCATGATTCGCGCATTTTTTGCAAGGACCTTGTTTCGTCTTCGTTGAGCGATTTCCAACTTTGTTCGATTTGTTTGGAATCCTTGTCGCCAAACAATCGTTTCATAAGAACATCTTGTTCTTCCACACTTTTCAGCTTGTATTTTTCTTTGTCTTTTTCCGACATTTCATCGATGGATTGAACATTTAATTTCTTGTCCAACTGTTCGGTACTGATTTCTTTGTCTGAAAGAGGTTGCATTTCTTTTGCCTGGATAGAAGGCACCAATGTGATTTCTTGTAGCAATCGTTGAAATGTCTCTGTATTCTTGGTAAATTGGAGAAATTTGTCCATATCTTGGGGAGCCAATTGTGTGGCTACAAAAAAAGGAGAAACTTTCCCCATCGACGCTTGCAAATATTCATCAAAATCCCGCGTTTGCAACAATGAAACGAAATGGAGGGGGATAGGCAAATTTTTTGTATCCATCAATTGTTTTGTTTACTTATGGCAGACAAAACAATGTACCAGCCTATGCCGAACACATCAAACATTCGTAATCGTTTTCTTCCTTGGTCGCCTTGTTTCCTTGTTCGGGTTCAATCGTGAATTTCTGCGCCTGATGTCTAGCACGTCGACGCAAATAGTAAATCCCTGTCTTCAATCCCTGCTTCCACGAATAATAATGCATCGACGTCAACATCTTGTAATTCGGGTCCTCCAACCACAAATTCAAACTTTGGCTCTGACAAATATATGCACCCCTGTCCACCGCCATATCAATCAACGTCTTTTGCGGAATTTCCCACACCGTTTTGTATCTTTCACGCACCTCTTCCGGAATCTCCAACAGGGACTGGACCGAACCATTGTTGGCCACTATCTTGTTCTTCATCGCATCATTCCATAACCCCAACTCCAACAACTCCCGCTGCAAATACTTGTTCGCTAACAAGAATTGACCCGCATTCGTCCCCCTCGAATACAAATTGCTCGTAATCGGCTCGAAACATTCGTTGTTGCCCAGAATCTGACTCGTCGACGCCGTCGGCATTGGTGCCACCAACAACGAATTCCGCAACCCATACTCCTTGATGTCCTCCTTCAACGACACCCAATCATACCGACCCTCTGCCGGAACTATCGACCAGAGGTCGAACTGCAACTGTCCCTTGCTCGCAGGACTTCCTACAAACGTCTCATATGCACCATGCCTCTTGGCCATCTCACACGACTGCTCCAACGCACCATGATAAATCGTCTCAAAAATACGACGGTTCAACTCCTTGGCCTCCACACTGTCAAACGGCATACGTAACTGCATAAACACATCCGCCAAACCCTGTACCCCCATCCCTACAGGGCGGTGTCGGAAATTGCTTCGCTCCGTTTTCGGCGTTGGATAAAAGGACACGTCAATCACCACATTCAAATTGTAGGCGACCACCTTGGCCACCCGATGCAACGCCTCAAAATCATATACCACCCCCCCTGTAGGGCTTTCCACATCCGGTTTCAAAAACGCGGGCAACGAAATACTGGCCAAATTGCACACCGCCGACTCATTCGCATCCGAATATTCAATGATTTCCGTACACAAATTGCTCGAACGAATCGTACCCACATTCTGCTGGTTCGACTTCCGATTGCACGCATCCTTGTACAACAAATACGGCGTACCTGTCTCCATCTGCGCATCCATTATCTGTATCCACAAATCACGCGCCCCTATCGTTTCCCTCCCCTTGCCCTCCCTCTCGTACTTTTCATACAACTCTACAAATTCTTGACCCCAAACATCCGCCAATCCTGGACACTCGTCTGGACACATCAATGTCCATGACTGATTGTTGTGCATCCGCTCCATAAACAAATCGGGAATCCACAAGGCATAAAACAAATCACGCCCCTTTTGCTCCTCGTCACCATGATTCTTTTTCATCTGCAAAAACGCCTGCACATCCGCATGCCATGGCTCCAAATAAATCGCAAAGGACCCATTTCTCTTGCCACCCCCATTGTGTGCAACGCCCAGATGTGCCACTGTATAGTCGTGCGGACCATCTATTTCGAAATCATGCACAATCCCCCTGTAGGTGGTTACTTGCATGTTGTCGATGCGTGAATACAGGTAGTTGCCATGTTGAAAACAACACGATTGGGTGGAACCTATACGTCGTTTCATATAGTCAAGACTCTCTTGTATACACGAACTTGTAACCATGTTGGATTCTACAATACCTCGCACTACCTCTTTCACCTTGTCCACAGGTAAATGGAGAAACGTAGGGTCGATACGTTTTTCCTTTGCCGAGTCATACAAATTCGATTTTGTAAATTTGAAGTCAGAGTTGGCGACAGACCAACTGATTCCTTGTTCCTGTTCCGAAAAAGGAATTCCACGTTTCGAACAATACTTGCGTACAAATTCTTCTGTATCTTCGTTCATAAACGTCATAACAACAAAATGACCAATGATTTCTCCCGTTGCTACAAGAATCCCATACAAGCGACAGTCTTCCAAAGACAAATGTTTCACGTCCTTTTCTCCTTGTGGAATAGGAAACACAGTAAAATCACCGACCATCAAATCCTCGGCGTCGCAGAACACTGGACGGATACGACCCTTGTCCAAATTGTGACGGATATCATCGACCTCAGCACCAGCACCCTGTAATGCCATGATTTGGTGTTCCGGTGTGACACGCACAGAAGAAAACGCATTTTTCACCGAAATCTCCAACATCGGTCCATCGTACTCGTGACGCACCGGCGACTTCACAGTATGGTACTCCCCCGTACTGGTCAGAACCCTGTCCGTTGTACCCACGTCCTCAATCGCCTTCGGACCAGCCTCGGTAAACACGACCGTATCTGGCGTAAAACACTGGTCAACGTACTTGGCCGTATTGTTAAACACCCGCAACATCGGCACCAACCCATTCGACTGCCCATTTGTACCCCGGATATGACTCCCCTTGGCCCTCACATTGTGCGCATGCAAGCCAATGCCACCCCCCCATTTCGAAATAAAAGCACAATCCCGCAACGTACTAAAGATACCATCAATGGAATCGTCCTCCATCGACAACAAAAAACAAGAGGACAGTTGAGGTCGCGGCGTACCCGCATTGAACAATGTCGGCGTCGCATGAATGAACCATTTTTGTGACATACCATCGTACGTCTCTTTGACCCGTTCCAAATTGTCTCCATGAATACCTACCGCCACGCGTAACCACATGTGCTGAATACGTTCCACCACTTTTTTGTTGACCCGCATTAAATAGGCTCGTTCCAGGGTCTTGAACCCGAAATAATCAATCAAGTAATCCCGTTCTTGAACAATCATGGCCTCCAGTTCTTTGCGGTATTTACGAATGGTACCATACATTTTGTCAGACAACATGGGAGCCGGTTTGCCCTGTTTGTCGACATATTTGTACAATTGCGTCATGACCTGGTGAAACGATTCCGAGGTACTGCGTTGGTGGTTCGAATGAATGATATAGGCGGCCAGGACAGCGTAATCAGGGTGGGTTGACGAAAGGGAGTAGCATTGTTGGGCAGACAGTTCGTCGATTTGGGTGGTGGGTATTTTGTCGTAGAGTTGGTCGATGATTTTGATGGTGAGGGCGGTATAATTCAACTTGGAAAGACCGGCTTCTTCCCCTGATTTCTTGATACGGTTCAGAATCTTGTCGAATTTCATTGTCTCCAATTTGCCTGTGCGTTTCAAGACAAACATTTCAGAAGCAGAAACAGTTTGTGAAGACATGACCGGTTATGATAATATATATCCTTGGATTTAACCTTTGTTCCCAACTTACTTTTACCCCCCCCTGTAGGGCTTTTAATCCATCATGGGATATGGTAGTGTCTCTATTGTTTTCTGCAAGAAATATAGTGTAAGATGTCATCATCCGATTCAGATTTGTTGATTGTGTCGTGCCTCTTTGGCACATCTGTTTCTGATATTTTCCATGCACCCAACAGGAGTGGTGTGTGTGTTTTCATGACCAATCAGCCTCTGATGCAACCTACTATTGAAAAAGCGGGCTGGACCTACCAATATATCAATTTCCCTCTGTCGGAGGATGCCATCGAATCGTCTTTGCAGGCCAAATACACCAAATTCATGGCTTTTCGAAATGATTTTCCGGAATACGCAGCCTACAAACGGATTCTCTATTTTGACAACAAAATAAATTATCAAGACAAAGAAGTCAAACAAATTGTCCAACAGGCTGACCCATCAAAATCCATTCTCATAAATAAGCATATAAATTCTAATAAAAAAACGATTTGGGACGAAATCGATGACGCCGTCAAACAACCTCGATACAAAAAACATATGGAAGAAACAATACAACTGATTCGACAACGTATCGATAACGGTTTGATGAGCCCTACAGGAGGTGAATTGTGCCAGACAGGAGTGTTGTACGTCCACGACAATATGGATGCTGTGATGCCCTTGTTGAACAAAGTCTATTCCACGTGTAAAGAGTTGCAACAACCCGAGTGCCAAGTGGTGTGGCAGATGTTTATGGAAGAATATGCTGACGAGGTGCAAATTGTGCCGTTTTTATATGTAAAGGAAGAAGCAAATGGGAGGGAGGGGTTTGGATTGATGGTGGAAGAATATTCGACGTATTTTGTCATGGGTCTGATGGCTTTCGTTTTCATCCTTGTATTCTTCTTTTTAAAACGTCGTCGTAATCGAATCCGTTTTTCATGGCAGGGTAAAAAACGTTTTTCCAAATAATAATTTATTCTATTTTTCTTCTTTGAATAGAATAAATGAAACACATTACGATTGTCCATTTGTTGCACATCGTCCTCATCGGCGGATTCCTTCTCTACGTCGGCATCCAAGAAACCAAGACACCCGTTTGGGCCTTTTATACTCTCCTCGCTACCGGTATCGTCATCGCTTTGTACCATTCCTACCTATACTTCAAACAAAGAGAGGAGCTGGCAACAAGGCTGTTTCACATTTTGTTAATGGCACCTCTCTTGGTTTGGGTGGGATTCAAACAAAAAGAAGCGACTCATGAAGCTTTTCGGTTCCTCGTCATGTCGGCGTTTGCTGCCATCGGTTACCATACCTATGCTATCTTCCGATACCCATAACACAACCCCCTCTAAGGAATATTTGGACCATGTCTGGAAAAAGCCTTACAGGGGTGATATGGTTACGTCAATAAAATACAAACCCCACCTGTAAGGAATGTTTGGAACCCGTTTTGAGAAAAGCCTTACAGGGGCAATAGATTACATACAATCCTTCTGTAAGGAATGTTTGGAACCCATTTTGAGAAAAGCCTTACAGGGGTTAGGTCAATGAAAATTGAAATAGAAAAAGAACAAAGGTTTCAAGATATATCAACATAATGGCATCTATCGACTTGTCTCTTGTCTATCAATCCAAGACGGACCGTGAGCATATTTTGCATGCGCCGGACACCTACATTGGCAGTATTGACAAATCCTTACAGGAGATGGATGTATATGATGGTGGCAAAGTGTTGCGTAAATTGGTCGAATTTATTCCAGGATTGTATAAATTGTTTGATGAAGGCATCGTGAATGCGCGTGACCATGTCATTCGTATGAAGTCCAAACCCGACCAAAAACAAGTTTCATACATTCGTGTATCCGTTTCCGACGATGGTTTCATCACCATTGAAAACGATGGAAACGGCATTGATGTTGCGAAGCATCCGGTCACAGGGTTATGGATTCCGGAAATGATTTTTGGTCATTTACGAACCTCGACCAATTACAACACCGAAGAAAAGAAAATCGTCGGCGGCAAAAACGGCTTTGGATTCAAAGTGGTGTTAATATGGTCCACTTTTGGTGAAATTGAGACGGTGGACCATACGCGTCAGTTGAAGTATGTGCAGCGTTTTTCGAACAATTTGGAGTCATTGGGTGTACCAGAGGTGACCAAAGTGGCGAAAACGGTCAAGCCTTATACTCGTGTCTCTTTTCGACCCGATTACGCCCGGTTCGGCTTCGGTCCTTCCTCTGATTTGAAGACAGGTTCAGAAGCAGCCTTGTGGCGCAACTTTGTCGAATTGTTGCACAAACGCACGGTTGACATTGCGGCTTGTACGGACGCCAAAGTCAAGGTCTATTTCAATGACCAGATGGTGCCCATCAAGTCGTTCCACGAATACTGGACATTGTATACACCATTGGAAGAGGGCGAAACGGCAGGCCAAAAGAGGGTATATGAGTCCGTGGGGGAGAGGTGGGAGTATGCGGTGTGTCTCTCACAGGCGAATGAGTTCAAGCAGGTCTCGTTTGTGAATGGGATAGCGACCTTCAAGGGGGGTCGGCATGTGGACTACATTGTGAACCAAATTGTCAAAGGCATTACAGAGGCGATTGAGAAAAAGCGGAAAATAAAGGTGTCAACGCAGTCCATCAAGGAGCAGTTGATGTTGTTTCTGCGATGCGACATTGATAATCCGGCGTTTGATTCGCAGACCAAAGAGTGCATGACCACCCCTGTAGGGAAGTTTGGCTCGGTGTGCGAGGTGTCGCCGGCCTTTGTGAAAAAGGTGATGGATTTGGGGGTGGCGGACACGGCATGTGAGGTATCGGAATTGCGGGAGAACAAGGCGGCGGCGAGGAAGGCGAATGGGTCGAAAGTGCGTACGATTCGAGGGATTGCGAATTTCAGTGATGCGAACATGGCGGGTGGGCCCAAATCGTCGGATTGTACGTTGATTTTGTGTGAGGGATTGTCGGCGATGGCGGGGATTGTGTCGGGATTGACGAAGGAGGACCGGATGTGGATGGGTATTTATCCATTGAAGGGCAAGTTATTGAATGTGCGAGATATGCCGACGAAACGTATCACAGAAAACAAGGAAATCGGCGACATTATCAAGATTCTCGGATTGGAATTAGGCAAGGAATACTCGGAACAAGAAGCCAACAAACAATTGCGTTATGGTCGTATTATGATAATGTGCGACCAGGACGTGGATGGTTCGCATATCAAAGGCCTTTGTATCAATTTGTTTCAGAGTCATTGGCGCACTTTGTTTTCGAAACCGGGGTTTCTTTCGTTTATGAATACGCCGATTCTACGGGCTACTCGACGCAACGAAGTCAAAATCTTTTACAACCAAGCTGAATACGAATTGTGGAAAGAATCATTCGGCACAAAAGGAACACAAGGTTGGACCATCAAATATTTCAAAGGATTGGGAACCTCCACGGCCAAGGAATTCAAAGAATATTTCGCCAACCGTCGCATCATTTCCTACTCATACTTGGGACCCTCATCCGACGAATCCATCGACCGCATGTTTAACAAGAAACGACCCGACGAACGCAAACAATTACTGGAAAACTACGACAAAACCCTGTACCTCGACGGTAAAAACATGGTGGTGCCCTACGAAGACTTTGTTCAAAAGGAATTGCTGCATTTCTCCAGTTATGATTGTGAGAGGTCCATACCCAATCTCTTGGATGGATTGAAGACGTCCAACAGGAAAGTATTGTATGCGTGTTTCAAGCGTGGACTCACTACACATGAAATCAAGGTGGCGCAGTTGTCAGGTTATGTGTCGGAGCATACGTTGTATCATCATGGCGAGGCGTCGTTGAATGGAGCGATTGTGGCGATGGCGCAGAATTTCGTGGGGTCGAACAATATTCATTTGTTGCAGCCGAATGGACAGTTTGGAACGCGTTTGTCGGGGGGTGAGGATTCAGCTTCGGAGAGATATATCTTCACTCTGTTGCATCCTTTGACGAGGTTGTTGTATCCAGTGGCCGACGACACAATTTTGCAGTACATGGACGAAGATGGTGTGTTGGTGGAGCCCGAATATTATGTGCCGATTCTGCCCATGATTTTGGTGAATGGTTCGACAGGAATTGGTACAGGGTTCTCGACACATGTTCCTCCCTTTTCCCCTACCCAGCTGGTGCAATGGTTGCAAAATACCTTACAGGGTGGTTTGGGTGAGATAGGTAGACCATGGTTGCCTTATTACCAAGGGTTCCGTGGAAAAGTGATGGAGGTGGAAGAGACGCCGGGAAAGTACATGGTCAAGGGTTGTTATGAAAAGACGGGGAAGCCAGACCAGATACGTATTACCGAACTTCCTGTTGGGACTTGGACTTTGCCTTACAAGGGATGGTTGGAGGGGTTATGTGATGGTACGCAGGTAGACAAGGATGGCAAGAAGGTGGCGGCGGTGTTGAAGGACGTGGTGTCACATTCGACGGACACGGTGGTGGATGTGGTGGTAGATTTGTTGCCTGGTAAATTGGCAGAGTGGGAGTCTACGATGGTATCGACGTCGCCGCCGGTGAATTTGTTGGAAAAGACGTTGAAACTGACGACGACGGTATCGACACACAATATGCATTTGTTTGATGAAAAGCGTAGACTGCGCAAGTATGCCAAGGTGGACGACATTTTGGAGGCGTATATGCCGGTTCGTTTAGAGTTGTATGAGACAAGGAGACAGGCGTTGTTGAATCAGGGGGAGCAAAAGTTGATTATGTTGCGAAACAAGAGCAAGTACATACAGGCGTTGTTGGACGATGTCTTGGATTTGCGGCGCAAGACGAATGAACAGGTGATGAGTATGTTGCGACAACATGGGTTGGTGGAAGTGGCAGGTGGGTTTGATTATTTGACCAAGTTGCCGATGGATGCGGTGTCGGAAGAAAACCGAGCGCATTTGTTGACCGAGTTGGACAAATGCGAAAAGGAGATGGAGGCGTTACGTTTAACGACGGCACAACAGATGTGGTTGCGGGAGTTGGACGTCTTCGACAAAGCATATTCCAAACATTTCTCTACGTAATAAGTAGTAGAGAATGGAACAAATTGTCATTATTATTTCAAATCTTCTTACACGAAAAATGAATATGGATTGGGAAAAACAGAAATTGATTGATTTATTTTTCGAATTGGTAATCATTGTACATAATTTGTTACTTGATGATGATGAAAATGATAATAATAATAATAATCAAGAGAATTTACAGAAAGGTGGTGGTGGTGGTGTATTTCTGTTGTACTTTTCCATTTTTTTGTCTGCGATGATAATGGTGGGTAGTATTTCCATACCCTTTCCTCTTACCTATTATCAAAGTAAGTCATTGTCTTTATTGGACAAACCATTGTCATTGTTGGAAACGGTGGTCCAACCTTTGTTGGAAATACGTAAGAGGAACAGTGATGTCATTACTTTGCCGCACGAAATAGTAGAACTAAAAGAAGCTTACGAAACCATGGTAAAGGCAATGATGAATCCTTCTTCGGTAAGTCCATTGTTGGATTCGATGCGAACTTTCGTAAAAAAGCTACGTGAACTTGCAAAAAATAGCGTAATTACCGATAAGAACGACATGTATGGTTTTGTAAAACAATTCATGAAAGATAAAAGAATGTCTTGTCTTTTTTTGGACAATGCGATGAAAACAATGACAAAAGCTGTAAAAATCAATCAACTTTTTTGCGTATGTGGAAAAATAAAAAATAGAATGGTGATAATAAATAACCGCGAAGCAAATAGAGAAACGTATATACAACTTTGTAAAAATATTTGCACCGTTGGTTTGCTTACCATTTACTTTTTCCCATCGCTTTCCAATGAAAGAAGAATAACACAAGAAACCTTGCTTGGATTGGTTGACGCCATCGAAGAGAATGAGATGTGGACAAACTATCAAAGAATAAGCATAATTGTTACTACTACCTTGTTGAATGAATTAAAATGCCCTGAATTTTTACAAAGCTACGATTTTGTAGGGGGCAAAAAAACAAAATTGAAACGTCTTACAGGAAAAAAGAGAACCAAAAAGATACAATGCAAAAAGAAACGACGCCAAACGATACGACACCAAAAGATACGACACCAAACGATACGATGCAAAACGATACGATGCCAAACAATGCAAAAAAGGAAACATTGTCGCACTTGTGGGAAAAAGACTATATTGATTTGACGCCGGAAACCTCGATGCCTATATGGACATGCCGTCGATGCCAAGAAACAAGGACTGAATTACCCAAAGAATTAGAATTAAAAACTGTGTTTTCCGCCAAGGAAAAGACCGTTTCTTGATAAAAGCCCCCCTTTTTTAGAAGCAGCCAGGAATTTCGCAATCATACGTATGATTCTCTGTAATGTTTCCACTCAAATCGGATTCCCAATGAGGCAATTCAGACTTGGAATCAGGAATGCAAATATCACTTAAATTCACATCAAACACATCCAAAGAACAATTCGACAATTGCCAACAGAAAAAATATTTATAATTCGGCGTGGTAAAACATTTGCAGGTGACGTCTTGGTTGAATTTCGTCAAATAAAACATACCATTGGTGAAATCCACTTCGTCCACAAATTGCAACAAATTGTATCCCAAATCCAAAATAAAAGACATTTGTAGAGCATCCAATGGTAATTTAATCAACCAATACAACAAAAAAGCAGCTACATAGAGTACCCAATAAAACAAACAGGGGGTGGTAAAGGAATACACAAACCAACTACACAATTCCGGCTGCAGGAAATTATTCAAAAAATTCATAAACGACACCTCAAAAATTTGTTGGAAAATACAACCAAGAAACAAACCAATCCCTTTGATAATATTCCAAATGGCCATCAAAGGACCCTGTATTTTTGACCACAATTCGTCAATCACTTTTCTACCCATGTCCTCAATCGTCGTTGTGAAAAAAGTTTTTAATTTTTCCAACCAACCTTCCAAAGAGGGGTCAACTATTTTTTCTTTTATCCAATCTCTTATAAAACCTTCTGGGTCGTCTAATAATTCTTGTGGTATTGGTATATCTGGTATATTTGGTAATGCCATGGTATTGCATTAAAAATAGATTTTCTCTATTCATTTCACAACCCATTTTTATATTTATCTTGTCTCTTTTCATTTATCTTGTCTCTTTTCATTTATCTTGTCTCTTTTCATTTATCTTGTCTCTTTTCATTTATCTTCACTCTTTTTTGACAACAAGATTTCATAAATGATTTTGGCAATGTCGTTTTTCTTTTTGTCCTTGTCAGTCATATCCTTTCCTGTAGTACTTTCTTTGTCAGTTTTGTTCTTACCAGTTTCTTTGTCTTTTTCTCCCAAAACGTCTTTTTCTCCCGAAACATTTTTGTCTCCCGAAACATTTTTGTCTCCCGAAACATTTTTGTCTCCCAATAAATCTTTTCCTGTCAAAATATCACTTCCTTCTACTTTCTGTGATTCCATGTCTAGAATGACAATGTCTTGTTCTTGTTCCTCGGCTTCTTCGGTATCTGAGGACCCATCAAACCCCTCTAAACGATGGAGGCCTGGATGAAATCCGGCAACGACTCCAGTAAGACAGAGGGACAACAACAAAATGACAATCATATTTTTGCTGAAAAACGATGTCAAAAACCCTACCAAACAGAAAAACACAATGGCAAATACGTTGTGTGTCATGGCAAAAAAGATGATTAACGCCACACTCATGGCGAATACAAACAATAAAATCCATTTGCTTGTCAAAAAGAAATCCTGTCGTTTTTTTCCCATCGTTATACAATCACTATACATTTTCATATCCTTATGCATACAGTTTCAAAATGTCTTTGACTACCGTTTCTCTCTGTACATCCTCTCGGTCAAAAGAAAATGTTTGTATCGTCGGAGGACACCCTTGTGCCTGAATCCGGTCCAACAAATCCGCCAATCCATTCTGTATATTGCCAAAATAACCCGGGTGACGCGTCTTGTCAATATCACATTGCTCCAAATCCCCTGTAATAACCATACGTGAACCGGTGCCAATACGTGTCGTCAACATTTTCATTTGATTCACCGTCGCATTTTGCATTTCATCGGCAATGACCCATGTATTGATAAAGGTGCGTCCTCGCATGAAACCCAATGGCACAATTTCAATGAATTTTTCATCCATCAATGCCTGAATTTCACGCTGACTCAAAGCCAAGGAGAGAACGTCCCACATAGGACGCACCCAAGGCGCCATCTTTTCTTCCAATGTTCCCGGCAAAAACCCCATCTCTTCATCCACCGCAATCATAGGACGGGTAAATACCAACTTGTTGAAAGTACCCGCTGTCAGGAATTGATAGAGGGCGTAGGAGCAGGCGAGCATGGTTTTACCAGTACCAGCAGGGCCAGTGGCAAACACGATTTTTCGTTCCGGGTTCCTCAATGCCGCTACATATTCCTCTTGATTTCGACCCTTTGGTTTGGGCAGGGCATCTTTGATGGATTGTGCCGATGATTCCTGTAACAAATTCTCTACTTGGGAAGAGGCCAAGTGAACTGTATTGGCACGACTTTTGATAAGTCCTTTCGTCAATTCTTGTGCATATTCCTTTAAAAGTTCTTTTTCATTTATCTTACGTCCTTTTCGCCCAGAACGTTTGTCAGAAGAGGTAGCAACAACCGCATTGCTACCACAACGTGTGTTGCGACGTTTCTTGGTCACAATGGCTACTTCTTCTTCCTCGTCCATAGTATATTACGTGGACAAACTATTCTTCCATGACACCCCTCAGTCTAAATATTCTCGTCCTCACATCCTCCGTCTTTCTTGCCATCGTCTTTCTTTTTTTCTTAGATGTCGTCTACAGCCACCGAGACCCCATCTTTACCTACAATATCGCCCTACTCGGACATATCAAAGATTACCCACAAACCACCTCCATGCAACTGTGGGGCTTCTTTGTTCTCGCCTTTATTCATTATCTCTGCTGGCTCGTCGTGTTGTATACCTTCCTATGGACCACCTTTGTACTCAATCAAAAATAATACAAACAAAATAACGAAATAAATCATATACACCCTGTAGGGCTGTTTCATAAACTTGTTATAAACTTGTTATTGAATAATATTATAACCGTTGTTCAAAGGATGAAAGAATCTTAATCTTTCTTCATTATAATGAGTGATTCTAGTAAGAAAAAAAATCGTTCCACTAAACAGTTTTTTTCAAAAGGTGTCACTGCCGTTTTACCCAAACTTAGTCCCAGTCCCAGTACCAAAACAAGAAGAAGAGGACGTAAAAGCAAATCACCTACAACGGCTCAGCCACAGAATCAATGTGGAAAAGACGTGGTCGCAGCTTTTCCGGATGGCACAATTCCAGATAATCGATACAACGGTTGTACACAAATGAAAACAGTCCTGATTCCGAACTCAGTGACTACGATTAACAATAATGCCTTCTATGGATGCATAGGACTGACATCGATAGTCATTCCTGACTCAGTCACTACTATTGGACGTGGAGCCTTCAATGGATGCAGTGGGCTCACATCGATAATCATTCCGAACTCAGTTACGACTATTGAAGACCATGTTTTTGCCAGATGCAGTGGACTGACATCGGTAGTGATTCCCGATTCAGTCACCCGTATTGGACATTTTGTCTTTGCTGGATGCACTGGACTGACATCGGTAGTGATTCCTGATTCTGTCATGAGTATTGGAGACAAAGCTTTTTATTACTGTAAAGGACTCACCTCGATAGTGATTCCTGATTCAGTCACCTATATTGGATTTGCAGCCTTTCATGGATGTATTGGTCTCACCTCTATAGTGATTCCTGATTCAGTCACCTATATTGAAAATGTGGCCTTCGATGGCTGTAATCAACTACAACAAGTGATTGCACCTGCTCGCTTTCATCACTTGTTCCCCGGAGTAGCCAGCTTGACCGAACCTTCTCAGTTTCTATTGAAATGAAAAAAAGTGTCTTCTACCTTCTACCTTTTTAAAACCTGTTTTCAAAAATACCTTACAGGGGATATGATAATTTTTTTGTATGCTATGTATTTGTAAAAAATACAATTAAAACACTTAACAAAATAAATCATATGCGCCCTGTAGGATTGTTTTTGAAATGTTAAAAATTATATTATAGTATTGTATTGTATGATGAAAACACGTAATAGAAGAAAGTCCAGAAGAAAGAGAAAGACAAGAAAACACAATAGATGTGTACAAAAGGGAGGAACTGGACTTAATACTACTGAACCAACAACGATAATAAACGAAGATATAATGAATGATAAGGACAATCTCAAAACTATAATCAACGGAGTCATAGACAATTCAGTCTTTCGTATTGGAGAGAGAGCCTTCATGAATTGTACTCGACTCACATCGATAGTCATTCCTGATTCAGTCACCATGATTGGAAAGGATGCCTTCAGATATTGTAGTGGATTGACATCGATAGTCATTCCCAATACAGTCACAATTATCGGCGAAGGAGCCTTCAACGGATGCAGTGAACTGACATCGATAGTGATTCCTACTTCCGTCACCAGTATTGGAAGGGGAACTTTCTATGAATGCAGTGGCCTGACATCCATAGTGATTCCTGATTCAGTCACTAGCATTGGCGAACAAGCCTTCTATGGATGCAGTGGACTGACAACATTAACGATTCCTGATTCAGTCACTATAATTGGATGGGGAGCCTTTGCTGCATGCAGTGGACTGACTTCGATAGTGATTCCTGATTCTGTCACTAGTATTGAACAGTTTGCTTTCGATTCATGCCATAGTCTCACATCGATAGTGATTCCTGCTTCCGTCACCAGTATCGGAGATTCAGCCTTCCATTCTTGCCATAGTCTCACATCGATAATGATTCCTGATTCTGTCACAAGTATTGAAAGAGAAGCCTTCTCTGGATGCAGTGGACTGACATCGATAATGATTCCTGATTCAGTCACTAGCATTGAAAGAGAAGCCTTCTCTGGATGCAGTGGACTGACATCGATAATGATTCCTGATTCAGTCACTAGCATTGGAGAGGCAGCCTTCTCCGGATGCAGTGGACTCATATCGATAATGATTCCTGAATCCGTGATGAACATTCCACCAAATGCATTTCTTGAATGTAATCAATTGAACCAAGTCATTGCACCTGCTCGATTCCATCATTTGTTCCGTAGAGTAGCCTCCTTGACTGAACCCGTTGCGTATTTATTGAAATGAAAAATTATGTCTTTTTACTTTATTATAATTGTAAAAAACTTGTTATAAACCAAAAATAATATTATAGTATTGTATTGTATGATGAAAACACGTAATAGAAGAAAGTCCAGAAGAAAGAGAAAGACAAGAAAACACAATAGAATTGTACAAAAGGGAGGGACTGTAAGTAATACTACTGAACCAACGATAATAAACCAAAATACAATGAATAATAAGGACAATCTCAATTCTATAACCAACGGAGTCATAGAAAATTCAGTCACTCATATTGGAGATAGAACCTTCATGGGATGCAATCAACTCATTTCGATAGTCATTCCCAATTCAGTCACCCGTATTGGAGAGGCAGCTTTCTCTGAATGCACTGGACTTACATCGATAGTGATTCCTGATTCAGTCACCAGTATTGGAGCGGCAGCTTTCTCTAAATGCACTGGACTCACATCGATAGTCATTCCTGATTCAGTCACCAGTATTGGAGCGGCAGCTTTCTCTAAATGCACTGGACTCACATCGATAGTGATTCCTGACTCCGTCACCAGCATTAACCAGTTTGCCTTCCGTGAATGCACAGGACTCACATCCATCATGATTCCGAACTCTGTTACAAAAATTGATGATGGTGCTTTTCAACATTGTACTGGACTGACATCTGTCGTCATTCCTGACTCGGTAACTCATATTGAAATGGGAGCCTTCCTTGAATGCAGTGGACTGACATCCATCGTCATTCCTGATTCAGTCACCAGTATTGAAGACGGAGCATTCTCAGAATGCAGTGGACTGACATCCATTGTCATTCCCGATTCAGTCACCAGTATTGGAGTAGAAGTCTTCTATAATTGCATAGGACTGACATCGGTAGTGATTCCGAACTCTGTCACCAGTATTCGAAGACGAGCTTTCTATAATTGCAGCAGACTCACATCGATAGTGATTCCGAACTCTGTCACTAGTATTGGATATTATGCCTTCCGTGGATGCCATGGACTCATCTCGTTGGTGATTCCTCATTCAGTCACCAGTATTGGAGAGGGAGCTTTCTTCAGATGCAGTGGACTGACATCCATCGTCATTCCTGATTCAGTCACTGATATTGGTAATGGAGCCTTTTGTGATTGTAACGTACTCACAACGGTAGTGATTCCTGATTCTGTTATCAGTATTGGAGAGGTAGCATTCGCTAGATGCACCGGACTCATCTCACTTGTCATTCCTGATTCAGTCACCAATATTGGAGAGGGAGCATTTGAAAACTGTAATCTACTAGAACAAGTCATTGCACCTGTTCGCTTCCATCATTTGTTCCCCAGAGTAGTCTCACTGACTGAACCTTTTCAGTTTGTATTGAAATGAAAAATTATGTCTTTTTACTTTATTTCAATTGTAAAAAACTTGTTATAAACCAAAAATAATATTATAGTATTGTATTGTATCATGAAAACACGTAATCGAAGAAAGTCTAGAAAGACAAAGACAAGAAAGCACAATAGAATTGTACAAAAGGGAGGGAGTGGTAATACTACTGGTATTGAATTTGAAATGAAAACTATAGCTAATAATAATAAATCATTTACGGAAATAGACAATCAAACAATGAATGAGAAAAATCTCAAATCTGAAATAAATACCGATGGAATCATAGACAATTCAGTCACTAGTATTAAGAATGATGCCTTCAGTACAATAATAGACAATCAACCAACGAAAGAGAAAAAACTCAAATCTAAAATAAAAACCGATGGAATCATAAACAATTCAGTCACTAGTATTAAAAATGATGCCTTCAGTACGATAATATACAATGATACATTTTATCATCCTAAAAAACTCAAATCTATAACCAAAGGAATCATAGACAATTCAGTCACTAGTATTAAACATTATGCCTTCCAAGGATGCAGTAGACTCACATCGATAGTGATTCCGAACTCTGTCACTAGTATTGGAGCGGCAGCCTTCTATGGATGCAGTGGACTGACATCGATAGTCATTCCTGATACAGTTACGAGTATTAGAGGAGGTACCTTTCATGGATGTAGGGGACTCAAATCAATACTCATTCCCAATTCAGTGACCAGCATTGAACATGATGCCTTCACAAAATGCACTGGACTTACATCAATAAAGATTCCTGATTCAGTCACCGGTATTGGGAATGCAGCCTTCAGGAGATGCAGTGGACTGACATCGATAGTGATTCCTGAATCGGTCACAAGTATTGGAGAGTATGCCTTCGCTGGTTGCATTGGACTGGCATCGATTAAGATTCCTGATTTAGTCACTCGTATTGAAAATGGAGTCTTCTTTGGATGCAGTGGACTGACATCGATAGTGATTCCTGGCTCAGTCACTAGTATTGGAGAGGAAGCCTTGCAATATTGTACTGGATTAAAATCGGTAGTGATTCCTGGTTCCGTCACTCGTATTGAAAAGAGAGTCTTCTTTGGATGCAGTGGACTCACATCCATCGTCATTCCTGACCTAGTCACTAGTATTGAAGAGGGAGCCTTTTCTGGATGCAGTGGACTCACATCCATCGTCATTCCTGGCTCAGTCATCCAGATTGAAGAGGGTGCCTTCTCTCAATGCCTTGGATTGACATCCATCGTCATTCCTGAATCTGTCACTCATATAAGTAAAAATGCATTTCAATTCTGTAATTTCAATAAACTAGAACAAGTTATTGCACCTGCTCGCTTCCGTCACTTGTTTACCATACCGGAACAGATTACGATAATAAACGAAGATATAATGAATAATAATAAGAACGAACTCAAATCTATAACCGAGGGAATCATAGAAAATTCAGTCACTCATATTGAACAGGAAGCTTTCATGGAATGCAGACAACTCAAATCGATAGTCATTCCCAATTCAGTCACTCGTATTGGAGATAGAGCCTTCATGGGATGTACTGGACTCACATCGATAATCATTCCCAATTCAGTCACTCGTATTGGAGATAGTGCCTTCATGAATTGTACTGGACTCACATCGATAATCATTCCCAATTCAGTCACCATTATTTCTCAGAGTGCCTTCGAAGGATGTAGTGGACTGACGTCGATAGTGATTCCTGAATCATTCATTATTATCGGTTATAGAATATTCCAAAGATGCACTGGGTTGACGTCGATAAAGATTCCTGATTCGGTTACCAGTATTGGAAGAAGTGCTTTCAATGGATGCAGCGGACTGACATCCATCGTCATTCCTGACCTAGTCACTAGTATTGGAAGTTATGCCTTCTTCGGATGCCTTAAATTGACATCCATCACGATTCATGATTCTGTCACCCAGATTGAAGAGGGTGCCTTCTCTCGATGCATAGGACTGACATCGATAAAGATTCCTGGTTCCGTCACTCGTATTGAAAAGAGAGTCTTCTTTGGATGCAGTGGACTCACAACCATAGTGATTCCCAACTCAGTCACCAGTATTGGAATGGGAGCCTTTGCTGGATGCAGTGGACTGACATCGATAAAGATTCCTGCTTCCGTCACTCGTATTGAAGAGGGAGCCTTTTCTGGATGCAGTGGACTTATTTCACTTGTGATTCCTGATTCTGTCAATTACATTCATGAAACTGCCTTTGAACTTTGTGACCAACTGAAAAATGTCACTGCACCTGCTCGCTTCTATCATTTGTTGCCCAGAATAATGGTAGGGGACACGAATTTAAAAATACCTCAGAGGAGGTCAAAATTACCCGTATAGAATAATAAAATTATTGTATGTGTTTATTATTCTAAGCTATTTTGGTATGTATTTCTGTGGATACGTTATATAGATTCCGCTTCTTTTGCCATATTTTTTCATGAACAGGGAAGACAATCAAGAGAGACAAGACAATCAAGAGAGACAAGACAAAGAAGAGAGACAAGACAATAAAGAGAGACAAGACAATCAAGAGAGACAAGACAAAGAAGAAAAAAGTGTCTCAATACCGGATGAAGATGTGAAAGAGTACAATCATTTTGTGTGGGAAATTATTGACGAATATTTCCATAGTCATCCCAAGGCGTATGTGCAGCATCATACAGATTCTTACAATCATTTCTTGGATTCCTTTGTGCAGCAGACGTTTCGAGAAAGAAATCCGGTGGTTTTGCAGACGGCTTACAATGAGGAGACGAGGGAGTACAAGCATACAATTCGGTTGTATTTTGGTGGCAAAGAGGGAAACCGTATTTATTTCGGTAAGCCGGTGATTTACGACAAGGACCGTGAGCATTACATGTTTCCGAATGAGGCCCGGCTTCGCAATATGACATATGGCACCAGTTTGCATTATGATTTGGACATTGAGTACGAAGACATTTTTACGAATCCGCAAGAGACTTTGTATCCTGAACCGGCAGAATTAGGCAATGTGGTTCAGGCGACGTTTCAACGAACGCAGCAACAGGCCCAACAGGTGGTGGAAGATTATACGTTGGAACATATGGCAACCACGTTTTCGCAGCCGACACGACAAGAGTTTCGTGAATCGGTGGCGCAGCAAAATGCAACTCTGGACAGATTGGCCGAAACGATTCAGGAACAAGAAGAAACCAAAATGACAGGAGGTACAGGAATCACAGGAAGACGTGTGCAAAAGAGGTCACAGAGGGTGAATCGGGTTTTGCTGGGTCGGTTGCCGATGATGTTGAATTCCAAGTATTGTGTGTTGCACGGATTGCCGAAAGAGATGCGACAAAGTCTAGGCGAATGCAAAAACGAGACAGGTGGATATTTCATCATAGATGGCAAGGAAAAGTGTATTGTATCGCAGGAAAAATTCGCCGACAATGTCTTGTTAGTAAAGAAAGTGGTGGAAGAGCAAGACTTGATTGTTGATGAAGAGGTGGGTCCGGGCCAACCGAAATACAGTCATACTGCCGAAATACGGTCCGTGTCGGAAAACATTTCGAAACCGATTCGCACCTTGCGTATGGGTATCGTGCATCCAACAACCTCTTATGAATTCCGCAACATTGTCGTCGAAGTACCAAATGTGCGTAGTCCTGTCCCATTGTTTGTTTTGTTTCGTGCCTTGGGCGTCTTGTCTGACAAGGCCATAGTGGAAATCTGTTTGTTGGATGTTACGAAATACGATGCTATGGTGGATTGGTTGATGCCTTCGGTACATGATGCCTCGTCGGTGTATACCCAACAGCAGGCAATTCAATTCATTAAATTGTTATTGAAACACAAGACGGAGAAGCAAGTGCACAAAGTATTGATGGACTTTTTGTTTCCGCATGTAGGTGAGACGAATTACCAAGAAAAGGCATTGTTTTTGGGGCATATGGTATTTCGGTTGTTGTCGGTGGCCATGGGATTGGAAGCACCTACTGACCGAGACAATTACAAAAACAAACGTATTGAAACATCGGGAATTTTATTGTCGGAATTGTTTCGACATGCCTTTGTACAAGAACAAAATGCCATTCGGTTGGGCATAGAAACCATTTACAATTACCAACAAGAACTGAATCAAGATTTGGCGGTCCTCATGGCGAACCATTACAAAAAAGTGTTGGCCCCCCATGAATGGGACCAAGCCATTCGTCGTGCTTTTAAAGGTCAATGGGGAGAAGGTCATGAACGCCGTGTGGGTATCGTGCAAGACCTGAATCGTCTGTCGTTTTTGTCAGCACAGTCTCATTTGCGCAAGCTCAATTTGCCATTGGACGCATCGGTAAAATTGGTGGGGCCACGTGTCTTGAACGGCAGTTCTTGGGGTTTTTTGGACCCCATCGATACCCCCGATGGCGCCAATATTGGCCTCCATAAAACCATGTCCACCCCAACCATTGTGTCCCAAGGTATTCCGCGTGACGTCATTATCTCTTGGATACGTTCCCAAGACCAGGTATTTGATATCACACGATTCCCACCAGAAGACCTAGCTCGCATGTGCAAAGTCTTGGTCAATGGATACTGGTGTGCTTCGACACCGGAACCATTGTCCTTGGTTGCCACTTTCAAACAATATCGTCGGCTTGCCTTGGTTCCCTACAGTATTAGTATTCAATTCGACATTCCCTTGCGTACCGTCTTTGTTTTTACAGACGGAGGACGTTTGATGCGACCCATTTTTTATGCCAAAAAAGAATCACAAAAAAATAGTCGCTCACAGCATGGACCTGTTGGCTTGCGTTTTTCCCAAGAGGGTGTGAAAAAGGTGCCTTCTTGGACGCAAATGATGATGGGAACCAATGAGTGGCGTTTGCCCCAATTTAATCCGAACCAAGTGTATTCTGTGCAAGAGGCATACGGAGTTGCAGAGTTAGGCTCGTTGGTGGCCAAGCAGGCGTTGTTGGAATACATTGACCCCAGTGAATCTGAAAATGCGTTGATTTGCATGAATTATTTCCACCCAGACAAGAGCAAGCATGCTCGATGGACTCACTGTGAAATTCACGAGTCCCTCTTGTATGGTCTCATGTCTTCTCTGGTTCTTTTTATGGAACACAATCCTGTGGCACGCAATGCCTTTTCCTGTGTGCAATCCAAACAGGCGATTTCCCTTTTTCATTCCAATTATGGCGTTCGATTGGACAAAACGGGTCTGATTCTCAATTATGGTCAAAAACCCTTGGTGAAAACAAGATATTACCAATATATTTGCCAAGAAGAACATCCCTACGGCGAAAATGCCATGGTCGCCATCATGTCTTATACTGGCTACAACGTAGAAGACTCCATTTTGGTATCACGAGGAGCATTGGAACGCGGTCTGTTTCGTACCACCTACTATACCACCTACGAATTGCACGAAGAAGAGGAAATCCGACGGGGCCAAGGGTTGTCGGCAGGGCGAGGCAAAAGTACTTACCCGACCGACCGTATTTTGCGCACGGTGGCGCTCAATGTTTTGAAAGACCCTACAGTGGTGGGTTTGAAACCAGGTTACGACTATTCTCATTTGGACGAACGTGGTTTGGTCAGGGAGGGCACGGTGGTGCACGACAAAATGATTTTAATTGGTATGGCGGCCACGGACAGCAACGAGCCGACATCGAAGCGTGACCAATCCAAGGGTGCGAAAAAGGGACAAATGGGTGTGGTGGACAAGGCGTTTATGACGTCGGATGAAGAGGGTCGCCGCATCATCAAAATCCGGATTCGCGAGGAGCGTCAGCCCCAGATTGGTGACAAATTGGCGGGGCGGGCAGGTCAAAAGGGTACAGTAGGATTGGTGATTGACGAGGCTGACATGCCTTATACGGCGTCGGGTCAGAGGCCCGATTTAATCATCAACCCGCATGCCATTCCGAGTCGTATGACGATTGGTCAATTGGTGGAATGTATTTTGGGCAAGGTTTCGGTGTTGTATGGTGGATTCTCGGATTGCACGGCGTTCAATGTCAGGGGCAACAAGATTGCAGAATACGGGCATCATTTGTCGAATTTGTCGCAGCACGATTTGCAAGAAGAGTTGCGAACCACTGGGTTCCATTCGTCAGGTAATGAAATCATGTACAATGGCTTCACGGGCCAACAATGCGAGGCCGACATCTTTTATGGTCCCATGTATTACATGCGTCTCAAACACATGGTCAAGGACAAAATCAATTACCGCGCCGACGGACCAAACAATGTTTTGACCCGCCAGCCTGTAGGTGGTCGTGCCAACGATGGTGGTCTTCGTATTGGTGAAATGGAGCGCGACAGTGTGGCCAGCCATGGCATGTCTTATTTCTTGAAGGAATCGATGATGGAACGCGCCGACAAGTATTATGTGGCGATTTGCCAAACCACGGGCCAGATTGCGGTATGCAATCCAGACATTTCCTTGTGGCTGAGTCCAGCGGCGGATGGCCCCCTTCAATTTGACCCCTCTTGGGTGTCACAAGCCATGACCAAGGCATATGTAAAGCAAGTATCGCGATTCGGTCGTCTGTATTCCTTGGTGGAAATTCCTTATTCCATGAAGTTGTTGGTGCAGGAAATGATGGCGGCCAATGTTTCCATGCGGATTTTGACAGAAGACTCCCTGCCACAAAAAGAATACTTGGGCTTCCGTACAGACAACATTGCCGCCCTCTCTGGACTTCCAGAACCCATCTCCGCCAAACTCTTTGAAGACATGATACAAAACAAAGCCACCGAAAATAAGAAAAAAATCAAAATACCTCTTCGACAAGTCGCACCCATCGAAAATACCAAATGGGTCGATAATACAGACTACTACACACGACCCTTTGAACATATCGATTCGCCTATACCCTCACCCAACGAACCACCACCCGACTGGAGCCCACCCAAACCTACCTCTCCTACAGTATGGGGTCCACATACACCAGAAGGCTCACCCCCTCCCGACTTGAGTCCACCCAAACCTCCCCCTCCTACAGTATGGGGTCCACATACACCGGAAGGCTCACCTCCCCCGTTTGAAATGTATACACCAAAAGGTACTCCCCCTCCTTTGAATACAAATCCTTCTTTGGGTACACCTCTTTCTTTGAATACAAATCCTTCTTTGAATACAAATCCTTCTTTGGATACAAATCCTCCTTTGGGTACACCTCTTTCTTTGAATACAAATCCTTCTTTAAATACACCTGTTCCTGAACAAAGAGGAGGAGGTCGTGGAGTACAATTTAGCCATGATAAGACGGTATTGGGAAGTGGTTTTGTGGAGCCCTACAGGGGGGATTATGTGATGGTAGGAGATGCTTTTTATTTGCGTGGAGACCAGACAAAGCCCAATCGTATTTGGAAAATCGTCAAAACAGGTGACAAGTTCATGACCATTGAAACAAAAGACAAGCAATTTTTGCCACCGGGACAAGACATTCGCGTCGTCACGGCAGAAGACATTTTGTCAGTCAAGGCACTCCCAGTTGCTCAAGCGTTTTCACAGGCACAAGCATTTCCACAGGAACAAGCATTTTTGCAACCACAAGCTTTGGGAAACCCTACAGGGGGTATTGGATTTATGCCGCAGCAATCTCCTGCCAACAATATTGAAATCCATGTGGTGCAGGGGGATGATAAGTCGCACAATATGAAGCCATTGGGTTTGTCGACAGTGATGGAAGGAGGAGTGACTGAATCGTCAAATAATAATAAATCGTCGGAAGATTCGAAGCATGGAATAAAGATACAAAAATTAGGTATGTAATATTTGAACGCTATTTATGTTTAGCGTTACGTTACTACGTTGTATTTTGTCGATTTAGAACCGACAAAATATGCATATATACTCCATGTTTTCTTGGACGACGCAACCTGCCAAAACAGTCAACAAACGAACCATTGGCTTCACCGACATGAAACACGCTGTGCAAAATAATTACGTCATCTTGAATACTCTTGCAGAAACCCAACAGGGGTGTTTAATCAAGGGTTCTTTGCAGGCTGCCGAAGAAGAGTCTATTATGAACGATTTTCTGGAACACGAAGAAACTGACAAACTCATTGTTGTGTATGGTGCCCACAGTTGTGACGATTCGGTTGACAAAAAAGTGGATGAACTGCATGAAGTAGGTTTTCGCCGGGTGTATGTGTATGTGGGAGGATTGTTTGAGTGGTTACTATTGCAGGATGTGTTTGGTGTCAATGAATTCCCGACGACGACGCGATGCACCGATTTGTTGGTGTTTCAACCGACGCGGCGTAAATTTTAAAAAAAAGTGTAAAAGAAAACAGAGAGTAGAGAAAAATGAAATTTGTAATAAAAATGATGAAATATATATTTCCCAAACCTGTTGGTAGATGGCAACCTCTTGGTAAAATGCAACCTCTTGGTAAAATGCAACCTCTAGGTAGATGGAAAATCGAAACATGTCATAAGCAAACAAACCACAAAATAGATTTGTCCAACGAAGACCACTGTGGCCCCTGTGGTCAATATGCTTTGGAAAAACTAAAAATCATAGACAAAATAAAGTCACCCTAATTTCATATTTTATGAGATATATTCCGTAAAATATGAATTCTTTTATTGAATGCAGTTAAAAAAAGTCCTTACAGGGGGGTTGTATTGTGTTGTTACAAGGCGGCTTCGCCGCCCATCTATTTCCCTCTGTAAGACGTGATTAAAAAGGCCTTACAGGGGTTGTATTGTGTTGTAACAAGGCGGCTTCGCCGCCCATCTATTTCCCTCTGTAAGACGTGATTAAAAAGTCCTTACAGGGGGGTTGTTTTGTGTTGTTACAAGGCGGCTTCGCCGCCCATCTATTTCCCTCTGTAAGACGTGATTAAAAAGGCCTTACAGGGGGTTAAATGATGTGGTTAAATGGGTTGTACAACGAAACGAGGAACGACGTTGATGGTTTGTAGTTCTTGTGACAGCAACTTGTAGGTATAAGGAACTTCGACCTGTGCGAATTCTGTGCGGTTGTTGCAGGTGCGGCAATGATGTACGGTGAATCCTTCGAGGCAGTCGGGTGTTTTCATAGTGCCGTCGTTGTAGGCGGCTACGAGGCCACAACTTTTGCATACCCATACGGAGTATTTGTCGGAGACATCGTAAAGTCGTTCGCGTGTCAGTTGTGACATACCGTGGGCAATCATGACGTCACGTTCCATTTCACCGATGCGGAACCCGCCATCTCTGCACCGGCCTTCGGCCGGTTGACGTGTGAGGGACACCATAGGGCCGATGGAGCGGCTGTGTTGTTTGTCGAGAACCATGTGTTTGAGACGTTGATAGAAGACGGGGCCGATAAAGACAGAGGTTTCGAGTTGTTCGCCGGTCATGCCATTGTACATGATTTCGTTGCCGCAACTTTCGTAGCCTAACTCAGACAAATGCTGGCAAATGGTTTCGATGCTGAAATCGTTAAAGGCTGTGCCGTCGCCAAACATGCCTAATTCCACCAAAACCTTGCCGAGCAGTGTTTCTTTGAGTTGGGCAATGGTCATACGACTGGGAATGGCATGAGGGTTCAGAATGAGGTCAGGTTTCATGCCGGATGTGGTATAGGGCATATCGCATTCGGGAATGATGTTGCCGAGTGTGCCTTTTTGTCCGGCGCGGGAGGCAAACTTGTCGCCAATGACGGGGGAGCGTAGTGTGCGGGTGCGTACTTTGGCGAAATTGTAGCCTTCGCCGTTGCGACCGGTGATGTTTTTGTCAACATAAGTTTCCTCTGTGGTGCGAAAGACTTTGGATTGGTCTTCGTATTTGATGACTTTGGTGGGGTCATTGCGGTTTTCTTTGATGGGCGTCATTTTGGCGATGATGACATCGCGGTTTTCGACGAGTGTATTGCGTGGAATGAAACCCTTGTTGTCCAACTTGTCGTAATTGCCGAATTTCATTCCCTTGGTGCGTGTCTTGTCCGGTTTGCATCGAATGATTTCGTCGCGCACCAAATTCTTGTCCTCGTCCTTTTCCGTATGGAAAATCGTCGCCAAGAACAAACCACGGTCAATCGAACCCTTGTTGATAAGCACCGAATCCTCCTGGTTGTAACCCGTGTGCGTCATAATCGCCACATGAATTTGACAGCCAGATGGTGTTCGATTCAACTCAATGAAATTCATCAAACGCGTCTCCACCAACGGCCTCGACGGATATGTCAAAATATACCCCGTCTTGTCCATCCGCTTGTCATAATTCGTCGCGTAAATACCCATTGCCTGTTTGCCCATGGCTGTCTGGTATGTGTTTCGTGGCGCCTGGTTATGCTCAGGAAATGGTATGCATGACGCCAATATACCGAAAATGGTACTCGGATGTATCTCGGCATGTGTATACCTTTTGCGCAAAGGGTCCGACAAGTCCAAATTCTGTTTTGAACGCATCGCCACCATGGCTCCATTCTGTTCCTCCGGGTCAATGTACTCGAGAACTGACTCGTCCAAGGTGCCCTCCACCAACAAATCGTTCCACAAGAGGGAATCCGGTCGATGCGGGTTCGACAAACGGTCCAATACTTCGTTGGTCAACAGCAAACGATTGTCTCGCACACGCAACAGGGGTCGGACCAGTCGCCCCGCGTCTGAGCAAATACATATTTCCATCCTCTTGAAATTCCACACAATCGATGTATAAATCGAAATGATACCCCGGTTTTTCTTGTCCTTCATATCCTGATACAAAGCAACTGGCCGCTCCGTCGTTCCCAACCAACACCCATTCACAAAGACCTTGACACGCCTGTACATCCTTTGAATATCACCACCCTGTAAGGCTTGCGTCAAACGTATGTCCAAAAAGGGGTCCACGAATTGGTACAACCCCGCGCTGTGACATGGAATTGTTATGTGTGTCATGTATGCAATGTTCTTTACCACACCAATCGACTGACCTTCCGGCGTCTCTACTGGACAGAGAAACCCCCATGTCGTATTGTGCAACTTGCGCGGCGGAATCAGCTCGCCACATTTCTCTAGAGGGGTGTTGATACGGCGCATATGTGACAGAGTGGCAGGGTAGGTCAAACGATTGAGTACTTGAGCCACACCGACTTTGGTCGAATTCATTTGTTTGATGCTGAAATCGCCGGTGGCCAACGCTCGATTGATTCCATTTTCGATGGTGGCTGGTTTGACAATCTTGTATATGTTGGTCATGTTGATGATGTCGACGTATTCTTGTGTCGAACGCCAGGATGACGTATTCACTTCTCGCAACACCAGTTTCTGCATTTCCTTGACCAATTTGTTGAAATAATTGCGAAACAAATTGTTGAGAAGAGTACCTGTCAACTCAATACGCTTGTTCAAATACGAATCGCGGTCATCTTGTGTAATCCAACCAAAACTCGTGGCAATCAATTTGTTGGCCATGTATCCCAACAGAAACACCTTTTGCGTGGCCGTTGTACAATGCGGAAACAAATCATTGTTCAATACTTCTTGTGTGAATTCTCGCTTCCTCTTGGCACCCGTCTCCTTGTCCATGTTCATCGGCACATACGACACATTCGCTACAATATGATTGAACGCCTCCTCTTGGGTCATATACTTGTTGGCATCCATCATCGAACCCACCAAGAAATCCATCATCGAACGCGTCGATTCATCTTCCACTGCCAACACAATATGACTACAAATGTCCTTGTCTGATAGTATTCCCAACGCTCGAAACACTACAAAGAGTTCAATGGGCGCCTTGACACGTGGAATATGCACGAAAATACCTTGACCGAATCCATTCGATTTGTTGGAAATCATCATTTCGATTTGTTTGGGCGAAATACATTTGTAATCCGGCACCGATTTGATTTCCGCAATCCATGACCATTTCGTCGTATTCTTTCCATCGAAACAATATATCTTGTTCTCCGCCGTCCTCTCTTGACCCAATACTGTCTTCTCCGAACCCTTGATAATGAAATACCCACCACAATCCATCTTACACTCCCCCGTCGAATCACGGTGCTGACGATGATTCGACAACTCACAAATACAACTTTTTAACATAATCGGCATCTTTCCAATCGAAATCGACGGAATCACCCTGCGATGCACCTGCGGCTCATCCATGTTGTCCGTATTTCTCACCACATACTGCACATCCAAATCCACCGTCATATTACTCGCATACGTAATGTTGCGAATTTTGGCCTCTTGTGGCATCATACGCTTTGTCGCACCATTGTTCTCATGAATCGTCGGCGGATGCAACTTGACATTCTCAAACGCAATCACAATCTCCAAAATATATTGACCCGTCTCCTTGACAAAATCATTCTCCGAACGAATACGCACCGGATTGAACATCTGTATCGTCTTTTGCAACTGAATACACACAAAGTCATTGTACGACTCCAACTGATGCCTCACCAACCTTTCCGTGTGATTTCCCTCGAAATATGACTCGATTAACTTGTACACCTTTTCATCATAATCATCCAACACATCATACAAACAACTCCTCTCAACATCCTCCCTCTTCACCTCTTCCCTCTTCATCTCTTCCACCACCTTTGGTACAGATGTATCGACCTTTGGTACAGATGTATCGACCTTTGGTACAATTTCAGACTCTTTTTCTTTTTTGACAGACTCTTTGGACTTGACTCGACGTTTGGTAGGAGTGGCAGCAGAACAAGACATTGACATGGTTGGATGGATTGTTTCAGATGACATGCTCAGCATTCAATTTTTTCACAGAGAAAAGTTGAATAATACTTTGTCACCGCATACCTCTAAGTCCTTGTATTTTTGACGCAAGCTGTTCTAGATAGGGAGGTTTTGAAGTCTGCTGATAAGGCCACTAGCTTTGGCAGCCTACGGCTGCTGTAGAACCATATGTTCCTTCATCAGTACGACGAAAAATTGCTAGAAAAGGCATTGGATTGAAAGGCGAGGGGTTCGCCTTCGTTGCCTTGTGTGGCTTCGTTGTTCTCTTGTTTCACTTTTGATTTGTAATGTTCGATAATTTCACCACCAAAGCGAATTTGGTATTTTTCCTTGACGAGGAGCAAGGCAGGAACACGGTCAATCATAGGCGGCAAAGGTTCTTGTTTGCCGTTTTCCAATTGAACCATCACTTGACCGGTTTCTGATTGAGTACGACGGTCAATGCAAATACAGTTTAATTCCGATGTAATGTTGTTTTTGGCCAAGTATTCAATCACTTTGTTGGAATGTGGACAAAACCGACTGTAGTACAAAATATTAAACCCCTCCATATTCTTGTCATTCTTGTCTATTTTACCACATCGAAAACAAACGAGAGACCTTGAATACGACAGCTAGAGAAATACCTTACAGGGGGGATGTGATGGGTGTCGTGTATTGTTTTGCAAAACGAGAGACCTTGAATACGACAGCTAGAGAAATACCTTACAGGGGGGTTGTGGAAATGATAAAAAAAAAAAAGAAAAAGCATTTGTTTTTCTTTTTTTATATTTTTTTTGCATGTTTCTTTCTAGGCAACAGAGCGGATGCACATATTGTACAAAGCACGTTGTTGCAAGTAGAAAATGAAATTGTAGACAGCCAACACAATCATCAAAAACAGATTCTTTTGTTTGGCAAAGATTTCTCGGACGATACCGATAACCGACACCAAAAACCAAAAGAAGAAAAACGCAGAAAACACATAGAAAATCAAACAATAATTCTTACCCAAAGGACCAAAAATACCCAATGGGTCTAAATAAGGCGATGATTGTATTGACACACCCAACGGAACATACGAACTGGAAGCCATTTCTTTATACTCTTTGTATAGAATTTTTACATGGAAATGTATAGGGTTATTCTAAAGAGGCCATTGTTATGCAAAAGGAAATTATTCAAGTTGGACCTTTTCCCAATCTCACTATTGAGTCCTTGTACAAAAAAACCGAATCCTTCATTGCAGCAGGTATTTCTAAATCGAAACCCTGGGAAATATCCAAAGAATCATTGCGGCGCACCCTGAATTACCTCGTCGAGTATCTACATGTCCCCTTTTACCTCTTGTGTGTCGGCACCGATGGCGTACCCACTCACTTTTACAAAGTCGTACCTACCACCACTGCACCTGTTTTCTTGACCGCGTTTAAAAATAGTGTGGCCCCCAAAAAACCTTTCCGCGTCATGCAGTGTATTCTCAAAACATTGTCCCCCCAATCTGACAAACGTTTTTCCGATGAATATTTCGAACTTTTGTCACGACTCAATGGCCTCCCCCCCGGCGTCTTTGTCCTCAATCTCAGTGACACCGTCTTGGTACCTCGCAACAATGACTTTCCCTTTCCCATACCAGGTACCTCCCTCAGTGAAAACTACAGAAACCGATATTTTCTTCCCATCTTAAGCTCCTCTGGTAGCATAAATCATAACGACGTCACTATTCCTACCTACGATGATTTAGCATTGGATTGGTCCATGACTCCTAGTACCCTGACCGTCGATTCCTGGTTGAAAAAACAAGGCAAAGCCCTCTTTCGTGGAAGCCCTACAGGATGTGGTCGAAAAGAAGATACCAACGTCCGTATGCGCGTAGCCGGCTGGACACAACGAGACCGCACCTTTGCCAAACACATCGATGCAGGCATCGTCCTGCCTGATAAACCAGCCGGTGCACCTGTCATCACCGAATCCTTGCGTGTCGACCCCGTACATGGCCTGGGCACCGTCAATGAACAAGGATTGCTCACTGTTGGATTCATGAACTCAGAAGAGCAAAACAAGTACCGTTTTCGCTTACATATCGACGGCAATGTTTTGGCCTACCGACTTACAGCCTCCTTGTTGTCGGATTCATTGGTGCTCCGCGTCGACAGTCCCTACAGGGGGTGGTTGGATTCCGTTCTGAAACCCGGCGTCCATTATGTTTTGGTCCCCAATGACGCCTCCCTTCATGACACCCTGGTGGAACGTGTTCAATACTACAATGCACACCCCGAAGAAGCTGTAGCGATGGTGAACGCAGCCCACGAAGCCTTGCGTCAAGCCATGACAGATGGACTCGACGACACCTTTCGACGTATTTTTTCGGAAACCGTGGCCAACATCAAAGTCAAAGCCAATCAACGTCGCATGTCCTTCCGAAAATATGTCAATCCCACCGAGTGCCAACCACGCAACAAATCCAGACGCAAACGAAAAATGTCTTTGTCACTGTCAAACAACGTAAACAACGCAAGCAACGCAAGCAACGTAAACAACGCAAGCCTTACTGATTTAACCAATGCTGCTGTCCACTCCAATCGACCTGTCCCCTCTTCTCTGTCATCCCCCACAGGGAATGTGAATTTTGCCAATACACCGATTGTACCATCCACCCCTGTTAGGTTGTCTCAAACACCGGTTAGGTTGTCAGAAACCACTATGGAACCCGTCATGGAACCCGTAATGGAACCTGCTGCCAAGAAAAAAAGAGGACCTTATAAAAAACGTGTTAAAACGGTAGAGTCTATGGTAGAATCAAATCAGCCTGTGGCAGAATTAAATCAGCCTGTGGCAGAATCAAATCAGCCTGTGGCAGAATTAAATCAGCCTGTGGCAGAATTAAATCAGCCTGTGGCAGAATCAGAATTGCAAGAGCCATTTCTTGGTGAACCAGTTACAGAAAAGAAACGAAAAACGGCTACAAAAAGGTCTTCAACGCAAGGAACGAGACGTAAAACCGCTTAAACCAATTTGTGGTAACTGTAAGAGAAAGATATGGATACCAATGTCTTACGTGATGAAACGGTCTTACGTGATGAAACGGTCTTACGGGTCAAAAAAGTTTCGAAAAAGAAACTCGAAACATGTATTATTTGTGCCGAGGCAACGAACAAGTCAACAAGGTTGCTGGTTCGATGTAATTTTTGTGAATTCGAGGCTTGTCGACATTGTTGTCAACGTTTTTTGTGTGAAACGACAGAGGCCCAGTGTATGAACCCCGAATGTGGCAAGCCATGGACCCGCAAATTCCTGTCGGAAACTATGACACACACTTTCTTAAGTGGTCCCTACAAAGAACACAGGGAGCGTGTCCTCTTTGAAACAGAGCAGGCTTTAATGCCCGCCACCCAAGTCGTGATAGAACAAATGAAAGAGCAGGAACGTTTGATACAGGAAGTCAACGAACTCCAACGCACCATTCATCAACTCATGACCCACCGAAATTTGCTACAACGGCAAATTGCTATGGGGACTCTCCACCGGGAAGACGACGATACCAACCGTCGCCAATTTGTACGTCGATGTGGCGACCCCGACTGCCGCGGATTCTTGTCCACCGCATGGAAATGCGGATTGTGTCAAAAACGTACCTGTCGTCACTGCCACGTCGTGAAAGCCCTACAGGGTGGTTTATCAGATGATGAAGAACAAAATGAAGAACAAGATGAAGAACAAAATGAAGAACAAGATGAAGAACAAGAAGACATAAGAGGAGAGGGACATCCTGTAGAGGAAGGCGGTCATGTATGCAAACAAGAAGACGTCGAAACGGCGCGTTTGCTCAAGGCCGACACGAAAATGTGTCCCAAGTGTACCGTCGCCATTTTCAAAATCGACGGCTGTGACCAAATGTGGTGCACGCAATGCCATACCGCCTTCAGCTGGCGCAGTGGCCAGATTCAAACAAATGTGCACAACCCGCATTACTATGAATGGTTACGTAGACAAGAAGGGGGAATTGCACGTAATCCACTGGATATTCAATGTGGTCGCGAACTGAATGGACGTATGATTCCACACACCTTACAAAGGGAAATTTATGTGAGAATGCTGCGTTTGGTGGGGGCGACGATACATGTGAGGGACGTGGAGATTCCTCGCTACCGTGTCGATGCAGTGGTGTCATGTCAGGATTTGCGTATCCAGTATTTGCGTCGTCACTTGACGGACCAAGAATTTCGAGTGCAGGTGCAACGCCGCCACAAACGAAACGAGAAAAAACGTGAAATTTGCGATATTTTGGCCATGTATGTCCAATCAACCACCGACATTGTTTACCGCGCCCTCAACCACTATCAAGACGAAGAACACGAAATGATGGCCATTCTAGATGAAGTCGATGCACTCATTGAATACAGCAATACCTGTTTTCTCGACGTGGCACAGACTTTCAAAAGCAAATCCTTGGTATTTGTTCAACCCATTCCCGCTCACTTTTATCGATTTCTCGTTACCAGAAACATTTGAACAAAAACATACGCAAACCATCCCTGTAAGGAATTTCTTGAAACGGTTTGTGAACTGCTTGTAAGCTGCTTATAAAAGGCCCTACAGGGGGTTGTATTACGGAGAAGCCGCATTGTACAAACCGTATTTCCTATGGCGGCTTCGCCGCCTACAAACCATCCCTGTAAGGATTTTCTGGAAACGGTTTTTCGCTTCGTTTTGAACTGCTTATAAAAGGCCTTACAGGGGGTTGTATTGTGGAGAAGCCGAGTTGTACAAACGGTGTTTACATTGTTCGGCCTACGGCCTCACAAACCATCCCTGTAAGGATTTTCTGGAAACGGTTTGTAAAAGGCCCTACAGGGGGTTGTGAATTGTTTTTTTTCGGAATAGAAAAAAACAATTCTTTTATTTCTTTATTTTTATTATTTATTTCACTTTCGAACAAGCAATATTAAAAACCACATTGACATAGGTGGTCCACAACAAATATGGAATAAACCAGAGCGTGTCTCTCCATCGCTCCGTGTAAGCAATGAAGCCAGCCGTCAAAAATCCCAATTCCAAAGCACCTAAATTCATCAACAGGCCGGCACTGGGGTTCAATTGTGTGGCAAACGGATACAACAAACAATATCCCACCAATACCCACAATGCGACATTGCTATTTGTTAAACGGTTGCCATGTCGACGATACAACAGAAAATGTAAATAGCCAAAGACGCCAAACAGTAGAAACCAAATAGTGCCAATGACGGCGCCCGGTGGCAACCAAGGCGAAGCTGCACGACCCAACAAAGAGTATTTGTACGATTCCATCTTGAAACCCGTGGAATAAATATAGGCATTCGTCAATCCAGCCGCCACAATCGGCACGGCTACGTGAATCCACCAATTCGACGACATCTTTCTTTGTATAGACATTTATTTTATCTTGTATTGGTCATGAACCTTGTATTGGTCATGGACCTTGTATTTTTACATGATGCAACAACTTTGTACGTTCAACTCTTCTTCTTGTTCTTCCTTTGCTTCTTGTTCTTCTTCTTGTTCTTCCTTTGCTTCTTGTTCTTCTTCTTGTTCTTCTTCTTGTTCTTCCTTTGCTTCTTGTTCTTCTATTAATACCAAGGACAACGCCGCGTATTCGTATATTTCCATAATATGTTTCCTGGCTTCCGGTCCCTCTGGGTCCAAGTTATTGGCCAATCTCTTCAACAAACGCACCACCTCGACGGCTTCGGTATGGATATTTCGTTCGTATTTTTGCTGCAACGATGGCCACACAAATTCATTCAATTGATGCCACAATGTCGAAAAAGGCTGCGAAACGTACTCGAAAACATTCGGTTTAATGACAATTGAATGCGACATTTGTTTGTTTTTATTTATCCCCTTCTTTTTAGATTGTTTTATATTTTATAAACGCCTTACAGGGGATTTTGTAGGGGACAATATATTTTGTAGGGGACAATACATTTTCTTGTGGTATGACAAGAGGTGATGACAAGAAAAATACCGACGACCTACAGACGGCGTCGATTCCATACAAAAAAGACAAGAAAACATGTCGGTGGAAGGGCGCAGCCCAAGATACGTTTGAACAAGGCGACACCTGTTCCTATTCCGGCAAACCAGTGTGCACCTAACAACAAGGGTGCCAAGGTGGAGCCCGGTAGTTGTTTTTCTGTCGAAGACATTCAAGAAATCAAAAAGGCAGTCAATGAACGCAATCACCGTATTATCTTGACGGCCAATGATTCTCATGGTATTTATCATCAATTGCGTGCCCATTTTGGTAAATTGTGTCCACGAGGCAAAGAGCGTTGTTGGTTGAAAAAAGCGGGATTGACCGAGGCGCGTTACCAACGTATTTTCAACAATTTAAAACCGGAACAACCAGACGAATGGAAAAAGAATCCACATGCTTGGCTGAGCAATTTTGATATTGAAGCCGTTCTTAGCGACTACGAATGGGTCGACGAAGATGAAACCAAACCTTCGGATTTCGTGCTTTTGGGACCCACACCCATCAATATTTATGACAAACGTCATGGCCGTTGTGTCGAAGACTCGTTGTGTCAATTGAAACTGGACCATATTCACGACAACAAACACTATACCGGTTTCGACGGATTCCGTGGAAACTCGCCTAAAAAAACCAAAATTGGCATCGTATTCAATACTGACAAGGACAACGAAGATGGCGAACACTGGATTAGCCTCTTTGTCGACCTCGGACCCCACCCCTTTCTCCTCTTTTTCGATAGCGTCGGCAACGACCCACCCCCCGAAGTCAAAAAACTTATGGCCGAAATCCAAAAACAAGCAGAAACACGTCTCAAAAAACGCTTCCTCATGAAACCCTCATCCGACCTCAAAACCAAACCCATTATCGAAAACGAAGTCCAACACCAAAAGAACAATACAGAATGCGGTATTTATACTCTTTTCTTCCTCATTACCATGTTAACAGGACGAAGTTTGTTGACGGGTCGTCCGATGACGGTACAACAGCGTATTGATTTTTTCACACAGGATGTGGTATTGGAGGACGATTTCATTGCAAAATTTCGCGACGTTTTGTTTGCCGACGACGACGACGATATTCCCATTATCCGAGGCGGCCGTCCATCGTTGTAAAAAAAGGCGACGTATATATAACAATGTCTGAAATCGAATCGACAATAAACCATGTAGATGTCATCAAAAGAAAGTGGGTTGTCCCTTTTTGGACAGAAGACCCCAATGTTTTGTTTCAAACTTGGCAATTGTTTCCAGTACCGAGTTCGACCGAGAATGAAAATCTAAATGCCATTACTCGTTCCGCCATTTTATTGACCCTGTTTGGATTCATCGCCACCGGACGCTTGTCTGTCGTTTTAGTCGGCTTACTTACCGTCTTTTTTATTTTTGTATATCACTATTTGATGCAAATCAAACGACAACGCGAATCCTTTGAAAACCCCTCGTCCGAATCCGCCTTGCTCGAAGAACTTCGCAAACATCCACCCGAAATCACCTTTGACCGACCCACACCACTCAACCCCTTTTGCAACGTTCTCAATTCAGACATACAAAACAAACCCGATAAACCTCCAGCACCCCCTATCGATAACGTCAAAACACAAGCAGATATCCTTCAAGCCGCCAAAGATGTACTCATACAAAGTCATCCCAATTTTCCAGACATTGATAAACGTTTGTTGCAACATTTAGGCGACCAATACGAATTTGAACAATCCTTGCAACCCTTTTATAGTAACCCCGGTACTACCATACCCAACGACCAACAATCCTTTGCCGAATTTTGTTATGGCTCCATGATTAGCTGCAAAGAAGGCAATCTGTTTGCCTGTGCACGCAACAATGCAGCCACACACTACAATAACTACTAATGAATGAAGGAACCGTAGGTTCCTTCAAAACCTCCCTATGAAGGAACCACGGTTCCTTCAAAACCTCCCTATCTAGAATCGCTCGACCTTTGGTCTCGCGAGCGAAGCGAGCGATGTATACACTTCTTTATGAAACCAGCTTTCAACGTCTTACAGGGTGGTGTATGTGAGTTTTGTGAAACCAGCTTTCAACGCCTTACAGGGTGGTATATGTGAGATTTGTGAAACCAGCTTTCAACGCCTTACAGAGGGTGGTATGTGTGAGTTTTGTGAATTCAGCTTTCAACGCCTTACAGAGGGTGGTATGTGTGAGTTTTGTGAATTCAGCTTTCAACGCCTTACAGAGGGTGTTATGTTAGGGCAAATAAAATGGTATACTGCCAGCAAAAAAGCTTAGAAACAAACGTGTATAGTAATGCTTTTTGAAAAAACAACAACCCTCTGTAAGGTTTTTTTAAAACTTTGTTCAATAACATTTCAAACTTTTCTAATCATTTCATAAAACTTTTTGTAACCGTTTCATGAAATACCTGACAGGGGTGATGATTTTGTTATCGTAACTGTTTTTGTCAAACTTTTTGTAACCGTTTCATGAAATACCTGACAGGGGTGATTTTGTTTGTATTGCACCATTGTTTTTGTCAATGTATTTTCCGATATTATTGTATCCCTATATACCAAAATAGGCATGTACCAAGGCACTCCTTTTCAAAATCTAGGACGCGATGACAATATCGACACCACTGTTCAAAACTTGGACAACCAACGCTATGCAAACTATATGCTCTCCAATTATTCTCTCGGTTCACCCTCTTCTCAACACGTTGATTTTGCCACTTCCCAACCAAGTATTATGTATACTGGCCTCGCCCAGGGTGATGGACTGAATGGTGAAGTCGTCGATTTCGACAGTACTCTCAACATCCAAAAACAGCAAGAACGTCCTTTAGAAAAAATTCAATTGTTCCAACGACCCTTTGTCACTGTCCCCTACATGGGACGCGGTTTCTGTCCCCCTGTCCTCGAATCCCAACTTTTACAGGGTGAAAATACCAACCAATTGAAAAGCGTAGGCACCATCATGGAAGCCTCCTTTTTACCACTCTCCATCCACCCTGTCGATACCACCATGCAACAACATGTCGACGACAGTCGCTATACCGTCGAAGAAGCCGCCCTCCAAGGCTGGGTACGTGGCGGCTCCATCACACGCGATTGAGCAAACATTTCCTGTCTCTTGAAAATTGAAATAAGGACAAGAGTATAGAATAATACAATCAAGAAGGAAAATGTCTGTTGTCAAAGTCGTCAATGAAAAGGATGATTTGTATTTCACGTTGCAGGGTGTCGACGTTTGTTTTGCCAATGCCTTGCGACGAACCATTTTGTCACAAATTGACCGCATTGCCTTGGACAACATTATCATTGAGGAAAACACGTCGACGCAATTTCACAACGAAATTATCAAAGAACGTCTTCGTTGTGTACCGGTGCATTTGACCTTGTCTGACAAAGATATGGCGCAGTTCTGTGAGGAACATGTTGTCGAGGTGGATGTATCGAACCAAACCGGCGAAAAAATATATGTGACGACGGAGCATTTCCAAGTCAAGAATCGAACAAACGGACAGTATATGTCTCCCACCGAAGTCCATCAAATATTCAAACCGTACCAGCAATTCTATTTCATCGACTTGATGCGTCTCTTGCCTGGCAAAGGAGAAACCATACAGGGTGAACGCATCAAATTCAAGGCGCAATTCGGTGTCCACAAGGCAGATGAAAACAGTTGCTATTCCGTGGTGTCGAAATGTGCGTTTCACAATACGGTGGATTCGGTCAAGGCACAAGAAGTATGGCACCGTATCGAAGAAAAGATGAAAGAGGACGGGGCCACAGGAGAACTCATTGCCTTGAAACGCAGGGATTTTCATGCGTTGGACAAGTACCGCTATTTTGTACCACGCAGTTTCGATTTCGTGGTGCGTTCGTTGGGTATCTACGACAATGCCGATTTGGTGGCACGAGCTTGCCGCACTCTGGTGCATCGATTTACGACCCTACAGGAGGAAGTAGAGAAAGATAGGGTTGTCATGGTGCCTAGTTCACAAGTCAAATATGCCTCATTGCATCCACCGTCTTCTATGGAGAATGCATTGGACATAGTGTTGACACCGACGAATGCGGCGGCGCGTTTGCGAACAATGGGTGTCGATGAAGAGGACCAGTGTCATGATTTGTACAGTGTGGGGTACATTTTGGACCACGTGTTGTTGGACGATGGTTACGACAAGGCACGGTTTGTCGGATTTGCCAAGTTTCATCCTCACAACAAAGAAGCGGTATTGCGTGTGGCGCTGCGAACAGGAACTGAGGGGTCGGAATTGGTGTTGAAAAAGATGTTGATAGAGGCATGCCAAAAAGCACAACAAATATTTCGCTCCTTAGAGCAAGTCATGGGGCCCAATCAACCCCGTGTACCCATTTGATAGACCCATTTGGGTTTTGTAAACATCCTTTCTGTAAAGATGATTACAAAACGGTTTGTTATTGTTTTCATGATGTTTTTGTTTTTCGTTTTTTCGTTTTTTTTTTCTTGCCTCCTACAGTCGGACCTTCTTTCGCTTTTTTTGCTGCAGATATGAAATACGATTGGTCTTCTGGTATTATAGTACTCAGTATGTTTTCGTAATGTTTGTTCCAAAAAATATCTCTTTTGTTTATTTCAATCGTTCGTAGAATCGTCAAGAAATCTTCTGGACTCATTATTTCTTGCGCAGATTGCTTCTTGGATGGATTTCTTCCAAACAGTTTCATAGAAGCCGGTAACATTTTGGTAACAGGTCTGAAAGGAGATGCAGGTGGCAAATTCATATATTTATTTTGTCCAAACCTTCTTCTTTCATTTGTAACAGTAGAGAAGTCATGCGTATTGAATTCACTTGCTGCGGAGGGTCCTCGTTTCAAATTTTCAGTAAGTAAATCTTTCGTGGCCTGTGGTACAGTATTGTCATCCAAATATTGCAGGTATGTTGGTATCATATTCTCATTTTGTTTTGTAAAATCAGCTTCCATCCATTCCGATATAAAAGCATCCAAACGCACAGCATTTTTTTGTTTTTTGCCAGTTATCATTTCCAAATATGATTCTCTTTCTTTCAAGGGAAGTATGCTTACAATATCCAACAAATCCTTGTTCTTTTTGTATCCTGGAATTTTTTTTATGATTTTGTCAATTATTTTTTTCGATGCAACGTCTACACTCTCTTGGTTTGGACTGTTCAAGTGGAACTTATTTTTTATTTTATCTATTAATACAGATAGTGTGTTCATGTAAGAGACACTACCTATAGAATTTACGAAATCCTGATTTTGAGAGGTTTCTAAAAAACGATGCAAAATCAAAAAATCATTGGCAGCTTCCAAAGTCGAAATATTTGTAATATTTTCATCTGAATATTTTTTTTCGAAATGATTTATATCTTCTCTTACTTCTGTAACAAAGTTCTTTTCTCTAATTATGTCACTCGCTTTTTGTCCTTGCAAATTCTGATTCATTTATAATAGAACAATAAAAATAATTGTCAAGCAATAAAATGTCAAGCAATAAAATGTCAAGCAATAAAATGTCAAGCAAATTGAAAATTTTCTTTCTTTCTTTCCATATGGCATCATGAACATGGATATGGAAATGAATATGGATACAAATATGGAAATGGATATGGAAATGGAAGAACCCTCTTTTCGCGACTTGACCGACGAACAAAACCGCGACTACGAAGCTTGCGTCCTCGAAGATGCACAACGCGAAATCGACGCCCTGGAAAAACAGGCCTGGGAAGCCGCATCACTACAGTCTTGGCTTGACGACCGCCACCGCCAAGCCGAACGCGTCCCCCCCGAACCCCCCGCCGATACACATTGCTTGCAACTGGCATTTCGCTTCCATTTGCATCCATCTATCAAATTGGTGCGTCGATTCTACTGGAAAGACACAGTGGACCAGCTATTGGATTTCGTGGAATCACAGTCTATTTTGCCCCCCTATTCCACCTGTCGGGTTTCCTTGACGGCGCCTAGCCTGGTCTTGACACGGTCTCAACATACCCTACAGGAGGTATTGGGTAATGTATGTAACAAGCGGTTGTTTGTAGTGGAATTGGTTTGATTGAAAAATATAGACTTTGTGTATGAACGTTGATACTATACGTCAATCCATATCCAATCATTTGCAAATCGTATATGCCTTGGGTTTCTTTGCCGAAATCATTTTGTTTGTCTGGGTGGCCTGCTTGTTGTATGACGGGCCTTTTTTTGTCGTCTTTGTTGTCTCCATCATGGTGAGCACCGTGGTGAACCAAGTGCTAAAACGGTCTTTGAAAGACCCGCGACCCACCCAACCCATCCCTTTCTTGGCGTCGGAACGCTTTACGGGGAAACATAATTATGGTATGCCATCGGGCCACTCACAAGCTGTCTTTTTTTCCTTGGCCTTTTATGTTTGGACACTGCGTCCGTCTTGGACACAACCCTTTTTGTGGGGAATGGTCAGCCTATGTGCCATTTGTTTGTACGAAAGATGGCAGTTTCGCAACCATACTCTGGCACAATTGGGTGTAGGCGCCGTTTTAGGCATCGTTCTTGCCACCCTGGTCTATTCCATCTCCGTAGCTTTGTTACTAAAAAATAAATAAACGCAATGTATGTCGTCGATTCCCTCTGTCGTATTTATAGTGCCTTATCGCGACCGTGAAAACCAGTTGACATTGTTTCGTCGCCACATGCGCGATGTTGTCTTGGCCGACTGCGGATATGACTACCAAATTTTGGTTGTTCATCAAACAGATACCCGCACCTTTAACCGCGGTGCCCTGAAAAATATCGGCTTCTTGTGGGTAAAATCGACCTGGCCAGATGACTACCAACAAATTACACTCGTCTTTCATGACGTCGATACAATGCCCTACAGGGGGGATATGTTTGATTATCGCACCGTTCCCGGCGTCGTCAAACACTTTTATGGGTTTACTTTTGCCCTAGGTGGTATGGTCAGTATCTGTGGAGGCGATTTTGAACGCGTCGGCGGCTTTCCCAATTTCTGGGGGTGGGGATACGAAGACAATTGTCTCAACAACCGTGTCAACAAGACATCGGATATCACCATCGACCGCAGCCATTTCTATCCCATTGCACATCCTGATATTTTACATGTAATGGATGGTTTCGAAAAATCCGTCAACCGAAAAGAATTCGACAAATATATCGCCCATTCTCCCGAAGGATGGGCCTCTTTGCAAAATATCACCTGGAATTATCTACCCGACGCTGTCTATGACCTATGGGGACAACTCGACGTTTCTACCTTTTTTACCGGACGCGAAGAAGATACATCCAAAACCAAAATGTATGATATGCGCAACGGACCACGACCCTATGAACCCCTCCTCGGACGCGGACGCGTAGAAAAAAGATGGTCCATGTTCTAAACAAATTAAAAACACAGCGCGAAAACATTTCATGCTGCGTTTTTCATACCAAACACCCGACGGACATGTCACCTTTTTCAAAGCCAGGATTCCTTATCATCCATCCTATCAATACGAAATGAATTCGCCTGTCCATTCTGTTTCTCTCAACAACAATTCTGTTTCTGTTCCCACTCTCATTCGTAAACATACCCGGTTTGGGTTTCGCGGGGCCAAAACAACGACGTTGGAAACAGTACAACCCATTCCTGTTTCACGTCATGGATGGCTGCCACACACCGTCTCGGAAACACCCTACAGGGAGTGTGATAATGAATGTAGACACCGTCTTGGAAATGCCCTACAGGGAGTGTAATAATGAATGTAGACACCATCTTGGAAATGCCTTACAGGGGTTGTGATAATGAATGTAGACACCGTCTCGGAAATGCCCTACAGGGGTTTGGTGTTTGTTTGATGTTTGTTTTTTCATGGTTGTTCAACCCAGTGTACGAGAAAGGGTTGAAAAGAGGGTGTAGATATTTGAAACAGTTCTTCGGCTATGTTGACAATGTACTCGTTTTGTCTGCCCACGTGGCGTACAAGTGCTACAAGTTCCCGTTGCAAAGGAGGATGAAGGGCTGGGGCATTGCTCAACATGAGAGGGGTGCGGTGAATGGTATCACATGGGCAGAGGAGGAGGGAGGTAGGTCGGTTCCCTTGTCGCATCACGGCATGTACATGAAGACCGATGGATACGGATTGACATGGTTGTATTGCGAGGCGGTCTGGTTGAAGGACAGAAAAGGCCAAGGGGGGTGACTCTCCATATTGGACATTGTGATTGTGACGGGCAATGTTGCGTTTGAAAGTTTCTGTCCAGGTGGGGTCAACATTTGGTAAGGGAGTGAGATGCAATGTATATTCTGTTCCCAATGTCATGGAATATAAGAATTGTCATGTTTTCGAATTATTTTGACAGACCAATGTATAAAAATACAACCATGACAATGATTGTCTCTCTCTACGCTGCCCTCCTCTTTTTTATTCTTACCCCCGATGTCTTGCTTCATCTGCCACCCAAGGCAAACAAATACACTGTAGCACTCGTCCATGCTCTTGTCTTTGCCCTCATTTTCCATTTTACTCATAAATATGTGTCGACACTCTCTGCAGGATTGTATATGTAAGAAAAGACTATGATGTGTAAATCTGTATAGACATACACATCAAAGAATAAGCAAAAAATACTCTCATTCGTTACAGAAGAGCATAAGGAAATGTCTGTGTTATTCCAGTAATCCATGTCCTCTGTCGGGAATTTCTACGACATTTTAGGCGTTTCTGAAGACGCCTCCGATACGGACGTTAAAAAAGCATACCGCGGTCTGTCTTTACGACATCATCCTGACCGTGGCGGTGACGCAGAGAAATTCAAAGAACTCGCCGAGGCCTATGACACCTTGTCCGATGCTTCCAAACGTCGACAATACGATATAGAACGCCGGATGGGCGATGGAATGACAGGCATGGGCGGTTTGCACAACCTATTCCAAAATTTGTTTCAACATGGTCAAGGCAATGGTCCCGAAGTACACGTGTTTTCCATGGGTCCAGGCGGTATGCCCTTTGGTCCGGGTGGAGGGGGGGTCAACAGTGGCATTCCTGGTTTTTTAGGTCATTTCATGAGACCACAGACGATACATATCCAAGTCGCCTTGGAATTGGAGCAGGTATATACTGGTTGTACGATTCCTGTAGAATACGAGCGATTTGTGATTCGGCACGACAACAGACGGCATTCGGAACGACGTACGATGGAGG